>SXGR01539091.1_pt1 | contig 42943 bp, 31 predicted proteins | sample 3174711 | NCBI WGS metagenome assembly SXGR01 (sample SAMN11356860, study PRJNA531348) | freshwater metagenome | isolation source: freshwater sample F1-60 | place: China: Fuxian Lake, Yuxi | collected 2017-12-25
ATCTGGTGGAACGAGCAGTGGATGGGCTGGCCGATCGGGGCGCAGTACGACTCGTCCTCCAACGTGGTCAACGCCGCCAAGCTGCAGGGTAAGCTGCTGCTCCTCGTCGGTGAACTCGATGAGAACGTGGATCCGTCATCCACGCTCCAGGTCGCGAATGCGCTGATCAAGGCGAACAAGAGCTTCGACTTCTTCATCTTCCCGGGCGGCGATCACGCGGCGGGCCGGCGTGGCGTGCTGCAGCCGTATGGCGATGGCAAGCAGTGGGATTTTTTCGTGCACCACCTGATTGGCGCGGAGCCGCCGAACAGAAACGGGCTGGCGTCGGCGCCAAAGCCGTAAAGCAGGCGCTACGCCGCCTTACCCGTTGCCCTTCACGCGTTACGGGGCTTTGATCCGCGTGTAGTTCGCCTCGATCTTCCGCACGTAGCCAAGGGTCTCGCGGTATCGCCACCGCGGGACTTCGGGCGCGATCGCTTCGATGCTGGTCCAGCGGGCCGGTTCGAGTTGCTTGGCGATCGCGGCAGCGTGCGCCCTGGCGATGTTGCCCTCGCCGGCGTTGTAGCTCCCGAACATGAATCGCAGGCGCTCTGAGTCGGGCACCGTGGGTAGCCAGAGCTTCCAGAGGTGGCGATTGTGCATAATCCCCGCAGCAATGTTCCACTCGGGGTTGTCGATGCGGTCAAACTCGGGTCGGACCGTCTGGATTGCTGCGAAGGTGGACGGCATCAACTGCATGAGTCCGCGTGCACCCACCCAGCTGGTCGCCGTCGAGTCGAGATTGCTCTCGGCCATCGCCTGCGCCTTGAACTGGCGCCAGTCGAATCCGATGCCGAAATAGCGCTTGGCGTACTTCTTGAACATCGGGTCGTACCGCTCGGCGCGGCGCGCATTCTCGCGAGCAGCGGTGGCCTTGGCGAGTGCGCCGGTGGAGCGCTCGGGGGCGGGGGTCTGCGCGGCGGCCTGCTGTGGAACTTGACCGCAGATCACGCAGAACATGCAGACCAGCGAACGCAACGTCACGACGACACGCCGAAGCACAGTGAACCGGGCAGGGCGGTGGTCAATTCAGCGCATTGCCGATGATCAGCGCGATGGAGATGAAGAGCGCGCCGATGAAGATGGCCACCGCGACGTTGCCCTTCTTGAGCTCCTCCGCAAAGTCCACCTTGGGCGTGAGTATGTCGAAGACGCGGTACGCAAACCACATCAGCACCACGCCGAGGATGGCGTAGCCGAAGTTGAGGCCGATGACGGACAGTTCCATGATCTCCTCCGAAGTTATTGGGCGACCTGCAGTATGGCGAGGCCGTAAAAGATGCCGTTGAACAGGAACTTGAACGTACCGTGGGGCTGTGCGCGCTGGAGGATCTCGGGGCCGAGCAGCAGCACGTTACCCCTGCCGACTTTCGCGCTCACCGCCGCGGCGCCGCCCTCGAGCACTTCCTGGCCCCAGGCCCATCCGCTGCGGAGCGGTGTTTTGCTGTCGTACCACGCCACCTTCTTCACGCCCGCCGCGGCGGCACCGGCGCCGAGCTTGAACACCGGGCTCTCGTCAAAGAACAGGTCAGTCTGTTCGGTCATACCGAACGCCATCGGGTCGCTCACATCGACCGTTGTGCGCATCACGGAGCCGGGCACGTAGAACTTCGTTTGCGGCATTGGCACGCCATTCTCGGCGAGCTGACTCTCCACCGGTAGCTGGAGGAAAGCGGCGAGGTTCGTCGCCGACGAGCCGATCGCGATCGCCGTGCCGCCACCCTCGATGAAGGTCTTCACCTGCGGGAGCGTCTTCGCCACCGTCATCGCGCCGAACTGGTCCTGGTATTCGGAGGGGAGACCGGCCGGCGCCTCGGCGGGGGCGCCGCCACGTCCGCCGCGTCCACCACCCGCGCCGGGAATCGCGCCAGTCACGAAGATCAACACGTCGTATTTCGCGTTGAGATTTCCCGCGTCGAGCTGCGGCGCGTACACGCGCTCGAATGGGAACTCGAACTGTTCCATGATCCAGCGGGTCCAGCCGCTCGGCATCGAACCGCCGTAGTTGTCCCAGAGACCGATGCGCAGCGCCTTCATGCGCGAGGCGCTCGCGGGCACGGCCGCGCGCGTGCCTTCAAAGCTGATGCCGAGCTCGGCCGAAATCTTATCGAGCTGCGCGCGGGTACTCGCCTTGGGTTTTACGTAGAATGAGCCGGCGGGATAGAGGGTGCCGCCGACCGTCATCGGGGTACCCAGTCGGTGCACTTCCTCACCCGCCTTGATCAGGCGGTTGAGCGCCGTGAACGAGTTGTTGGTCGCCGCGCTCGTCACGTAGCCGCTGGTTCCGCCAGCGACCGCCACGGTGCCGGCCGTCGGCGACACGTTCCAGTCGTTCACTCGTTCGAATGGTCCGGTAAATCCGTCGAGAATGCGGTCGAACTGCACCCCCATCTGGAAGGCCAGCGTCCAGCCCGCGATGTCGTATGGAGGCGTCGGCGGTCCGCCGGGAATCGGAAACACGTCAGGATGCGACTGCGGTTCGAACATATCGATCACGTGCGGGCGGAACGACTGGTCGGTCTTCACGACGAACGATCCTTTCGGATACGGCTTGCCCGCGACAGTGAAGTCGGCGGTGGCGCGCTGTACCGTAATGCCCGTCTCGCGGAGCGAGTTGATGAACTTCACGACAGTGGGGAAGTCGCGTTGGTTGCTCGGCATGATGAACCCGCGCGGATCGCGCAGCTCCGGCTGGTGGAGCGTGCTCCACGCCGCGTTGTCAGCGTCGGCGATCGTTTCTCCGCCGCGTCCGCCACCACCCGCGCCACCACGGCCTGCGCTCATCGCGGCCCCCGCCGCGGTGACCCGACGATAGTTCGGCGTCCATGTGTCGCGATTGCCACGCTCAATGCTGTGCCGGCCCATCGAGTAGATGTTGTACAGCAGGTTCTCCCGCATGCGCGACGCGTAGTCGAGCACCCCGCGGTCGAGCGCGACGGAATAGTCGATCGATTGCCGGAAGTGCCACGCACCAGGCGGGACGGGATAGGCAAGGTCGGCGCTGGGGATCTGCCGTTGCGCCACAAATGGCACGCGCGTCGGTGTTGGGCTCCCGATCATCTCGGTGAGCATCGCGATGATGTTGTGAAAGGTGGCCGTGTTGCGGATGCCGCCGTTCCACCAGCCGTCGTATGGGCCGCCGGTGCGCATCGTCGCGCCGGGCTTCTCCTCCACGGCGAGGCGCGTGTGCATCGCTGCGCCGAGCGACTGCAGGCCGAGAATGATCATCGGGTCGAGATTCGGGTTGTAGGGATCGCGCAGCGGCGGCGAATAGACGATTGTGCCCGCCGGGCCGCTTTGGTGGTGATTGTACAGAATCTGCGGGAACCATTCGTGGTACAACACGCGATTGATGTTCTCGGTCTCGGCTTGGGTCGAGGTGAAGAACTCACGGTTGTTGTCGTGCCCGATGTACTTCTGGTAGAGCCGCGGCAGGTTGGCCATCGACCGTTTCTCGGGTACCGGCTCGCGCATGTACCAGTCGGCAACGAGGTCGTTGCCGTCGGGGTTCGCGTGCACGAAGAGTGTCACGCAATCGTTGAGGAACCGTAGCGTCTCGTCGTCCGTTCGGCTCACCATCTGAAAGACCATCTCGCCGAGTTGTTGCGCACCGAGGACTTCGGTGGCGTGGAGTCCGCCGTCAATCCAGACCACGGCCTTACCTTCCTTCGCCAGCGCACGGGCCTGATCGTCCGGGATATTCTCGGCGAGCGCCATGCGGCGCGAGATCTCTTTGAGCCGCGTGATGTTCTTCCAGTTCTCGGGCGACGTCACGATCGCCATGTAGTGCGGGCGGCCCTCGGCGGTCTTGCCGATCTCCACGACGTGGATGCGATCGGATTCGCGCTCGAGTTTCTGCCAATATGTGGAGATCTGCTTGTAATTGGCGAGGAAGTAGTCGTCGCCGAAGTGGTTGCCGAACTCTTGCTTCGGCGTGGTGATCGCGCGCTGGGCCTCTGCCGCTGAGGTCGACAGCGCGGCGAGGGCAAAGGCAGTCGCGAAGGCGACGAATAGGGTGCGGGCGGTCATGGTGGAGCTCCGTAGTGGGGCCATCTTACCGCGAAGTTACGTCGCGAGCGGTCGCGTCCGCGACCCCTGGCGCGGTGGCGCCATACGCGCTCCCGGCGCACCATTCCGGTGTCTTCAACCGTATAACCCAGAGACATTCAGGTGACATCGCCGATTGCCAGCCGCCTCGTCTTCTTCAACCCCTCGGCTGGCTCCGCGTGGATCGCCGAGCGCACGATGCGGGCGGTGGAGCTGCTCGCGGCCGTGCCCGGCACGCACATATTCCATACCGTGCCGGGCTCGATTGCGGAACAGGTCCGGACGCATCTCACGCCAGCCGTCACGCGGGTCTATGCCATTGGTGGCGACGGCACCGTGGGTGATGTCGCGACGGCACTCGTCGGCACGAAGGTCGCCCTCGGCATTGTGCCGTGCGGTACCACCAACGTCCTGGCTCGTGAATACGGCATCTCCCTCTGGACGAAGGATGCCGTGCGCCAGCTCGAGGCGAGCACCACGACTCGGCGCCTGTGCACTTGGAAAGTCGGCGAACATACGGCGGTGCTTGGCGCAGGTGTTGGCTGGGACGCGCGTGTGATGTGGAAACCGCCGACGGTGATGAAGCGGCGGCTGGGCCGCACCGGTATCGCCTTGATCGGGCTCCGCGAAATCGTGACATACGAATTCCCAACACTCGTTGTGCGCGGCATGGACGAAAACGGCAACGACGTGACGATGGGTGGCACGTCGGTGATCCTCGCACTCGTGAAGCGGTGGGCCGGGGGCAATACCGGAATCCCGTTGGCCGATCCATCCGATGACCTCATCGATGTCGTGGTGCTCGAGTCAAGTTCGCGACTCCACCTCGCGGCCTTCTGGGCCCTGATGACGCTGCCCGGTGGGCGCCCGCTCTCGCTTCCCGGCGTGCGGTACGTGCAGCTCAAGCGCGTGCGGGTCGAAAGCGAGGCTGGGCGCGAGGTCGAGGCGCACATCAATGGCGAAGGGGTCGCCTGGACGCCGCTCGCGTTCGAGCCGAACGGCTATGTGAACATGCTCGTGCCTTAAACGACAACGCGCCGTGACCTCAGCAGCAGGTCGCGGCGCGGTGTTGGTCGAACATCCTGCGTTCGTCTACCGGAAGCCGCCTGCCGCCGCGCGAATACGCTCGAGCCGTTCGGGCGTGCCTTGGAAGAGGCCCTCTGGATACTTCCGGTACCGGATCATGTCGGCGTAGATCGGGCCTTGGTCGTAGTGGTTGAGGCTCATGCCGGCCAGGAACTGCAGACGCAGGTTCTTGTCGCTGTTGATCTGCGCGTCGGCCATCCACGGCGCGAGGGCCGGCGCCTGTGCGGCGAACGTCGTGAAGAGGTCGGTCGCGGAATAGAATCCAATTTCCGAAAGCGACTGTCTGACCGCTGCGTACTCAGGGCGCAGCAGGCGCTCTTCGATCTCATCGATATTGATCGGCCCTTCGTTCTTCTGGCCAAGTAGCACAACGTCGTATCCGCCGCCCTGGTACTCGTTGCCGAACACCATGCCGTTGGGGAACACGGAGAGGAAGGTGGCGACTTCGCTCTTCACCGCGGCGAGGTTGCTCTCGTAGAGCTGCACGAACACGGTGACGACGCCGCCCGGGTTCAGCTTCTCTTTGGCGAGCTGGAAGAATTCTTTTGTGTACAACGTCGCGGCGCCCTTCACCCACGGGTCGAACGGATCTGAGGTGATCGCGTCGTACTTCTCCTTGGTCGTGAGCAAGAAGTGGCGGGCGTCATCGATCTCGACGTGCACCTTCGGGTTGTCGACCACGTGAAAATTCTCATTGCCGAAATATTTCGACACGACCTCTGGGACGAGCGGCTCGATCTCAACGATCGTCTGGTGCTCAACCATTGGGTCGATGCTCACTGCGCCCGCCGTCACGCCGGCTCCGCATGCGATGACTAGTACGCGCTTGGGATTATTCGGCACGAGCGTGGTCAGGTGGCCGAGCATGCGCTGCAAGCGCATATCCTGCGGTTCACTCGACGCCTGCACCTTGCCAGCGTTGTGGTAGTTGAGCACGCCGTTGTAGAGCCTGGACACGGCCATCGACGAGTTCATCCCCTCGCCCATGTAGATCCATTCGCCGTGATCGTTGATACGCGGGGCGGAGAAGCGCCCGTAGCCGACGAGCAGCGCCGGCACCGGAATGACGGTCGAGCCGACCCAGATCGCCACGGTGGCGATCGCGACGGCCATCGCCGCGCCCTTCCGGCTGATACTCACTCCCCCGGCTTCCTTCACCTTGAGCACGAGCATCAGCGATGCGCTCACCGCTGCGATGGCGATCAGCACGCGCTGCCCGTTCTGGGTGCCGATGGCTGCGATGAGCCAGAGGCTCGCTACCATCGACCCCACAATCGCGCCGACGGTGTTTGCCGCGTACACCGAACCGACCAGCTTGCCGGGGTCCTGCCCCTTCAGGCTGACCGCCGCGAGGGCGAGCGGGAAGCTCGCGCCCCAGAGAATCGCGCCTGGGAGCACCATCCAGAGCGACTTCACGAGGTCCACCTGGAACACGGTGGAGAACGAGTCGGTCAGCGTGGGATTGATCGGCCAGTACGGCATGGCGGCGTTGACGCTCCACGCGGCCCAGCCCAACGCGAGGACCAGCAGGAACTGACACCAGCCGAGGGCGGTGCGCGCGGATTCCCCGTTTCGTGCGAGAAACGAGCCAATGCTGCTGCCGATGCCGAGTCCGAACAGGAAGACGGCGAGGATCAGCGAGAAGGTGTACGTCGTCTGGCCAAGCGAAAGGCCGAGGAGCCGCGTCCAGACGACTTCGGACGCGAGTGCGCACATCCCGGACAGTGCAATCGTCGCATACACGAGCTTGGCGCCCGGCGCGGCAGCCTCCGACGTCTCTACGGCGCCTTCCTTTGGCCCTGCGTACGCCGACTTCTTGGAGAGGGCGAGCGCGATCAGCGCAACGGCCACGTTGATGGCCACGCCGACGAGACAGGCCGTCGTCATGTCGAACTTACGGAGCAGGTAGTACCCGGCAAGCAGCGAGCCGGCCACGGCGCCGAAGATATTGCCACCGTAGAAAAATCCGAGCCACGACACGCCGGCTGGCGATGATTCGACGTAGCGGGAGATCGCGGGGAGCGTCGCGCCCATCAGTAGCGTGGGCGGCAGGATCACGATTGCGCAGAAGATGGCGCGGACCATGACGCCGAACATCCCCGTCCCGCCGATCGCCGTATACAGGCCGCCGACGTGCGGCAGGATGAACGGGATCAGGACGCCGAAGGCGGCGATTCCTAGCTCGAGGAACGCGTAGACGCGGAGTGGATTGTGTGCGCGCCCCACGTACTTCGAGAGGAACAGCGAGCCAAGGCACATGCCGCCCATGAACGTGCCTAGGATGACGCCCATCGAGATCGCGCTGGAGCCGACGATCAGCGAGAGGAGCTGCAGCCAGACCACTTCATAAATGAGCGCCGCGCAACCGCTTCCAATGAAGAGGAGCACAAGGAGCGGCAGCAGAGGACGGGCCGCGGTGGTGGGGCTGCCGGGAAGGGTGGCGGACGCAGACGAAGCGTTCATCGGAGTGGGTTGAGCGGTGGGACGATTGGTCGGCAGAACCGTGAGCCGGGAAAACTTACCGCCCGCGCGGGAGGTGCGCAGGTGCAATACCCGCGGCCATCGCGAGTCGCTTGCCTCGGATGGCCCGCGGACAGAGGTACAAGGCACGCCTGTCCGTTGGGCCCCCGGGGGCTTAATCTTTCGTCGCTGTCCCTTGTCCATTTTCCCAGAGGTTGTCGATGCGGCTCGCCCGCGTGCTACTCGCACTTTTCCTGATGACGCCGGCGCTTGCCGACGCGCAGATTGATCCGCAGGCGATCAAGCCCGGTCGCGACCCGAAACAGCTGCTCGACTCGGCGTACACGAAGAAGATCAAGGAATACACCACCGAGACGTTTTTCCTCTCGCCGCTCGTCGACTACATGCCGGCCGCCAAGGGCGTGCCGACACCGATGGCCACGCTCGGCGACATCGCGGGCGCGCCGACCAAGCTGCCATATTCGCACGAGGTCTACGACTACATGCGCCTGCTGGCCAAGTCGGTGCCGAAGCGCGTGCGCACCTGGAACATTGGCAAGACCGAAGAGGGTCGCGACCATATCGCGGTCGCCATCGGCAGCGATGCCCTGATGGCGAAGTACGAAGAGAACAAAGCCAAGCTGGCCAAGCTCGGCGATCCGCGCACGATCAATTTCGATGACGCGCAGGCCGCCAAGCTCGTGCAGGAAGCCGTGCCGGTCTACTACATCACCGGCACCATTCACTCGACTGAGGCCGGATCGCCCACGGCCCTGATGGAACTCGCCTACCGCCTCGCCGTGGATGAGAGCCCCTACGTCAAGAATATCCGCGACCACGTGATCACGGTCATTACGCCGGTCGTCGAAGTGGACGGCCGCGACAAGATGGTGGACCTGTACAACTGGAAGGTGGCCCACCCGGGTGATGTGCCACCCAACCTCTCGTACTGGGGCAAGTACGTCGCGCACGACAACAACCGTGATGCGATGGGCATGACGCTCGCGTTGTCGCGCAATGTGCTCAACGCCTACCTCGACACGAAAGCCATTGTGCTGCACGACTTGCACGAGTCGGTCGCGTATCTGTACGACAACACGATTGGCGACGGCCCTTACAACTCGTGGCTCGATCCGATCCTCACGAATGAGTGGCAGATGATCGGCTGGAACAACGTGCAGGAGATGACTCGGCTTGGCATGCCGGGCGTCTTCGCCTTTGGCAGTTTCGACACCTGGTCGCCCGGCTACCTGATGTTCATGGCGGCCACGCACAACGGCATCAGTCGGCTATACGAAACGTTTGGCAATGGTGGCACGGCCGAGACGGTGGAGCGCACCCTGGGCGCCGCCGAAACGGCGCGCACCTGGTTCAAGCAGAATCCGCCGCTGCCTCGCGTACGCTGGTCGTTGCGTAACAACAACAACTACCAGCAGACCGGGCTCCTCGTTTCGCTCGCCTACATGGCGAACAATCGCACCACCTTTCTGCAGAACTTCTGGCAGAAGAGCAAGCGTTCGATCAATAAGCCGAAGATGGAAGGCCCGGCGGCGTACGTGCTCCCGGCTAACGATCCGCGCCTTGGCGCGCAGGCCGATCTCCTCAAGGTGATGCAGTACCAGCACGTGGAAATCTCGCGCGCGACCGCGGCCTTCACCGTGCAAGTGCCGGTGCGTCGCGCGGCGGGTGGCCGCGGTGGACGTGGCGGTGATTCCGCCGTAACTCCTGCCACACCTACGGCGCCGGTGCTCCCGCAGACTGAAGCGCGAGAATTTCCGGCCGGCAGCTACCTCATCCGTATGGACCAGCCCTACTCACGCATCGCGGACGCGCTGCTCGACTATCAGTACTGGGCGCCGAACGATCCGCAGCGGAACCCGTACGACGACACGGGCTGGACCTTTCCTGAAGGGTTCGGGACCGCCGCGATTCGCGTGACGGATCTGAAGGCGCTCGATGTGCCCGTCGAGAGAGTGACCGGTACGATCACGGCGCCGGGTGGCGTCACAGGGTCGGGCTCGGTGTTCGCTATCAACCACAACAGCGACAACGCACTCGTTGCGCTGCGGTATCGCTTCAAGAGTGCCGACTTCCAGGCAGCCGAAGAGCCGTTCGACGCCAGCGGGCAGAAGTTCAATCGCGGGTCGTTCATCATCCGCGGCGTCGCCCGGGCCGACCTCGACAAGGCCACGAAGGAGATGGGGCTCAAGGCTGTGGCCCTCGCTGCGGCGCCATCGGTCAAGACGCATCCGCTCCGTGCCGCGCGCGTGGCCATAATGCACACCTGGGCCACCACGCAGACCGAGGGATGGTGGCGGCAGGCGTTCGACGTCGTCGGCGTCCCGTTCGACTACATCAGTACCCAGGACATCGCGAAGACGGCCAACCTGAACGCCAAGTGGGACGTGATCGTGTTTGGCCCGGGGATTGGTGGTCAGGCCGTGATTGACGGTCTGCCGATGTACCGGAACGCGATGCCGTTCAAGAATACGCCCGAGACGCCGAACCTCCCTACCTGGTCGCAGACCGATGACCAACGCCCGGGACTCGGCTGGAACGGCCTCGAGATGCTCCGCACGTTCGTGAAGAACGGTGGCGTGTTGATCACCGCCAACCAGAGCGCTGACTTCGCCGTGCAGTTCGGGCTCACGAACGGCGTGTCGTCGAACAGCGCGGCCGCGCGGTCAGTCGTGGGCAGCTACCTCCGCTCACGCATCGTAGACGGCACGAGCCCGATCGCATACGGAATGAAGGACAGCCTCGCGCTGTACAGCGATGACGGCGGCAGCTTCAGCGTGAGCAACACGCGCGGTGGTGGTCGTGGGGGCGGTGGTGGACGTGGGGGTCCGGCCGCTCGCGAGACGGGGCGCGGTACTTCAGACGAACGCGATCAGGTGCAGGGCTTCCCGCAACTCGAGGCCCGGTTCCTCCTGATTCCCGCACCGACGGTGCAGCCCTGGGAATATGGACCGGTGACGGATGACATGATGCGGAGCCCGCTCAACATCATTCCGCCCGATCAGCGTCCACGCGTGATCGCGCGGTGGGGTGATCTGAACGGGCTGCTCGTTTCTGGTCTGCTCGCCGGCGGAGGCGACATCGCGCAGCGGCCGGTCGTCGTCGATGTCCCGCTCGAGAAGGGCCACGTCGTGCTCTTCGCGAACAACCCGATTTGGCGCGGCTCCACGCTGGGCAGCTACTTCTTTGTGTTCAACGCGATTCTCAACCACGACAACCTGAACGCGGGTCGGAAGATCGACGCGAAGTAGGCACGCCCACCGTTTTTTGCTACGGGGTCTTCGGCGTTGTCACGCCCGCGGCCTGCAGGGCTTGCTGCAGTGCGGGAATCCGCTCCTTCACCAGCTTGATTAACCGATCCACCTGTTTCTGCAGGTCGGCTGGCAGCGCCTTCATGGCCTCGATCTGTGCGGGGGTCGGGTTGAACGGCACGTTCAGCATTTCGGTCGTGGTTGCGAACTTGGCCTGAACCGTGAGCGTCTTCTGTTCCGGCGGCGGGCCCTGATCGTCGATTGGCGGTGTGGCGGTTGCGCCTCCAGCCGCCGCTCCACCAGCGGGGGGTGAGCCTGCCGGTGCGCCGCCGCGACCACCTGCGCCTCCACGTCCGCCGGCGCCGCCACGACCACCACCGGCCGCCCCGCCGACCTCGCGCGTCAGTTCCTGGAACTCCTTCTCGATCGCAGCGAGTTCCTTCTTCTGGTCGTCGCTGAGTTTTGCCGTCGCGGAATCTGCTGAACGCTTGAGCTCGGCAAACTTCCGCTGCGCCGTGTCGGCCTGCGCCTGCTTCTCACGCAGTGTGCGCTGGAACGCGACAACGCTCAACCGGTACTGATTCAACTGCTTCAACTCGGTAGCGGTGAGCATCACCTGCGGATCCTTGAGTAACGCGAACTTCTGTTGCACGATCGTCGGTGTGCCAGACGCCAGTGTGATCGTCAGCTTCGCGATGTAATCACCGGGCAGCGCGGCAAAGGTGTCGTTGTTGCCGCGGCCACCCGCGCCGCCGGCTGGCGGAGCGCCCTGAGCGGCGTCGCTTGCTGCGCCACCACGTCCGCCGCCTCCGCGCTGGGGCGTTGTTGCCGTATCAACGGGACCGGTGAGTGGCGGGCCAACGCGCATGTCCCACACCGGGCGGTAGAGCCCAGACTGCTTGGTGATCGGCAGTTCGCGCACGACCGTGCCGGTCGCGTCGACGATTTCGAGCGTGGCCTTCGACGTCGCCGCCATCTCGCGAATCAGGTACGCCAGCTTCGGGCCGGGGGGCGGATTCTGTCCCGTGAATCCGCGCGTGCCCATTCCTGAGTTGCGGCTGGTGTTCGGGGTGTACAGCAGGGCATCGCCGATCGGGAAGAGGAACGCCACCGGCGCCTGCTTCGCGTCGGCGAGCTTCTCGAGCGGCGTCAGGTCGTCGAGGATGTATACGCCACGACCGTGCGTCCCAACGACGAGGTCGTTGAACCGTTCCTGGATTTTGATGTCGTGCATTGGCACGGCGGGGAGCCCGGTCTTGAGCTGCGTCCAGCTGTTTCCGCCCTCAGTCGAAAAGAACACGCCGAATTCCGTGCCCACAAACAGCAGGCTCGACGTGCGATGGTGCTCTCGAATCACATGGACCGATCCACCGTCCGGCAGATTGCCCGTAATGCTGGTCCAGCGCTTGCCGTAATCCGCACTCTTCAGCACGTAGGGCTTGAAGTCGTTGCTGCGGTGCCCGTCGAACGTGGCGTAGAGGGTGCCCTCGTTCGCGCGCGACCAGATCACGCGGCTCACGAACGTCGTGTCGGGCACGCCGTCGAAGTGATCCACTTTCGTCCAGGTCTTTCCGTCGTCGCGCGTGACCTGAATGATTCCATCATCGGTGCCGATTGCGAGCAGCCCAGCCTTGAGGGGCGACTCGTCGATGCTCGTGACGTTGCTGAACTCCGCCGTGCCTTCATTGCGGCCGAGCGCGGTGGAATCGGGAACGGCGCCCCGCATCGGCAGTGTGTTGCGGTCGATGGCGCGCGTCAGGTCTGGGCTGATCTTCGTCCAGCTGTCGCCCCGATCACTGCTCTTGAAAAGGAAGTTCGCGGCCATATACACGCCCTTCACCAAGTGCTTCGACGGCAGGATCGGTGCGTTCCAATTGAAGCGGAGCGGCTTGTCGCCGGGCTTGATCGTAGGCCGGATGTTGCGGCTCTGGCCGGTGCGCGTGTCGTAGCGCGAAACGCCGCCGTTCTGCGATTCGGCGTATACGTAGTTCGGGTCGTTCGGGTCGGGCACGGTGTAAAATCCGTCGCCGCCGGCGGTGCGATACCAGTCGGCGTTGGTCGGGCCAAACGCGTTCCGCGAGCGATTTGGTCCGCACCAGGCGCCGTTGTCCTGCAGTCCGCCGCACACGTTGTAGAACGGTTGGACATCGTCCACGAAGATGTCATAGAACTGCGCGAGCGGCAGCGACTGCTCGTGATCCCAGCTGCGGCCGCGGTCGAACGAGGTGTAGAGCCCGCCGTCCGTGCCGAGGATCTGGATCTCGGGGTGCGTCGGGTCGATCCAGAGTTCGTGGTGGTCGCTGTGCACTCCGCCGGTGGCATATCCCGTCCAGGTGTGTCCGCCGTCCCACGACTCCTGCGATGCCGCATTAAGACGCACCACGTGCTCCGGATCGGTCGGGTCGCACTTCACAAAACTGTAGAACCAGGCCGTGCTGTTGATCGGTGCCGTTTGGCGCCACGTTGTGCCGGCGTCGTCGGACCGAAAAATGCCGCCGGTATTGCCGCGGGCGTGAATGCTTGCGTAGACGGTGTTCGGCTTCGAGGTGCAAACAGAAAGGCCGATCCGACCGATCTCTCCGGTGGGGAGGCCGGTCGCGAGCTTGTTCCACGTCTTGCCGGCGTCGATCGTCTTGTAAATCGCGCTCTCGGTACCGGCTGGCAGAAACGCATATTCGCGTCGCTCGCGCTGGTAACTCGCCGCGTAGAGCACATCGGGATTCGACGGGTCGATCACGACGTCGGTGAAGCCAGTGTACTTGCTGATCTCTTTCGAGTTCGTCCAGCTCTTGCCGCCGTCAGTAGTCTTGTAGAGCCCACGCTCGCCGCCGGGCGCCCAGAGCGGACCGAGTGCCGCCACGTAGACGACGTTGGGGTCGCGCGGATCAATCACGATGCGCCCGATGTGCTGCGACTTGGGTAGCATCGGCGCGCTCCAGGTACGGCCGCCGTCGGTGGACTTGTAGATACCGGTGCCCCACGACGAGCTACGCATGTTGCTTGCCTCGCCCGTGCCCACCCAGACGATCTCCGCGTTCGACGGCGCGACTTCGACCGCGCCCACGCCGCCGGTACGCACCGAGTCGAACACGGCGGTCCAGGTCACGCCGGCATTGACCGTCTTCCAGACGCCACCGGTCGCCGCGCCGATGTACACCACATTGCCCAGCCGGCCACCGCGACTCGACGCGGGATTCTCCGCGACAGCGAGATCGGTGATGCGGCCGCTCATCGACGCCGGCCCGATCGCGCGGAAACCAAGCGCGCGCACCAGCAACGAGTCGGCCGGGCCGGCGGCTTGGCGGGCGACCGCGGGTGAACCTCCGATGTTGCGCGGGGCGACGGCTCGTGTCTGTGCGGCAAGTGCAGCCGGTAGCAGCAGTGACAGGGCGGTGGCGCGGAAAATGGCGGAGCGAATCATTGGACCGTATCGTTGCGGGATGGAATCGCGTGGAGCCCGGATTGCGCTGGAAACTACGATCGGCGGGCGCCTTCCGCTGCGCACGGGAATGTTTGAACCACCCGAACGCTTTGGTGTAGAGTGCTACAGAGGGCTGGTCGGTACCCTGTCCAAGTACGCAGCTCAGCAGGAGACGGCGATGCGACGCACCAGGCGCACGCGCTGTTCACAGGTCCGAGTGGCTGCCGCGATGCTGTACCGAGACTGTTTCGAACTGGCGGTCGACCGAAAAGTGGGAAGCATCAATGCGCTGTTCATCACACTGAAATCCGGCGTGGAATATCGGCTTGGCCGTGCATCGTGCGTGCTCGACGAAGCGGCTGAGGTGGCGAATAAGCCATAATGCTTGCGCTCGGGCGCCGGCGTGGCGCTATTCATCAGCTATGGTCGAAGACCCGTCGGTGCCTCCCGACACGCTCAGCGAACTCCTGACGCTCGCCGCCCGCCGCGCGAAAGACGGGCAACTGGCAACGCTGGCCATCGCTGGATGCGGAGGCGCGGTCATTTTTGTTCTCGTGCTCGGGCGAGCCGGGTGGCTTGGTGCCGCGGCGGAATTGGCTATTGGAAGTTTCGGCGTCTGGGGCATCGCCGACCGCGAACTCAACCTGCTCTACGCGACGCCTGGGTCAGCACGCGGCCGCGTGCTCCGGTGGCGCATCACGAAGGGCGTGAGCGCCGTCACCGCGACGCTCGCGGCAGTGACCGCGTTCGGGGCTATGTTCATTCCTCTCTTTGGCCGCTGGAAGACTTGATGACCACGCATTTCACCGACGCCGACGTGCGTGCGGTCCTGACATACGAAACGCTGATTCCCGCGATGGAGCGGGCGCTGGGCGACTTCTCGCTCGGAAAGGTCGTGCAGCCGGTGCGCACGACGATTCCCGTCGCCGAGCAGGGTGGATACCTGTTCGTGATGCCAGCCTATGCCCAGGGCGCGAACGCGCTGGGCGCAAAACTCGTGACCTACTTCCCGAAAAACCGGAGCGTCGCGACGCACTTCGCCACCATTCAGCTGTTCAAGCCCGAAACCGGCGAGCCGCTGGCCTCGATGGACGGCTCTCTCATCACTGAGATGCGCACGGCGGCCGTGTCGGCGGTCGCCACAGACCGCCTCGCACGGAAGGATGCGGCGGTGCTCGCGCTCATCGGGGCCGGCGTTCAGGCCCGCAGTCACCTGCAGGCACTCCGTCAGGTGCGGTCGTTCCGTGAAGTGCGGGTCTGGAGCCCGAATTCCGCAGCCGCGTTTGCGAGCGAGCATGGCGTGGTCGCCGCTGCGGACGCTGAGGCCTGCGTGCGCAGCGCCGACGTGATCGTGGTCGCCACGACGTCGACTCAACCCGTGCTGCATGGCGCGTGGGTGGCGGACGGCGCGCATCTGAACAGCGTTGGTGCCGCGCTGCCCAACTGTCGCGAACTCGATGACGAGTTCATACACCGGGCGAAGATTTTTGTGGATTCGCGAGCTGGCGCATTCGCCGAGTCGGGCGACGTGCGGGCGGTGAACCGCGTCGACGCTGAGATTGGTGACATCGTGCTCGGCAGGCATCCAGGGCGTACGTCCGCATCGGAGGTGACCTGGTTCAAGTCGCTCGGCATGGCGGTGGAGGATGTCGTGACCGCCCAACTCGTCATGCATGCGCTAACCCGCAACGGAGAGAAGTCATGAAGCGCTCGGCTGTCCTTGGCTTGGTGGCCGCGGCCTCCTCAGTGTAGATTGGCTGTCGCTTGGGACGATCTGGCCAGCCTAAACCGGCACCTGCCACCACTCGCTAGCAGGTCCTCAACGCTGCACATTCTGGAGACGTAGCACCCGTGACCCCCTCACCAGGACTCCGTATGCTAGCACCCGCTCGCGTCCTTGCCTTGCTCGCGCTGGTCGCCGTTGCTGCGCCGCTCGTCGCGCAGACGCCAATGGTCAACAAGTCGGCAAACCCCCTCCTCACCAACTTCAAGTTCCGCTCGATCGGGCCCGCCAGCATGGGCGGCCGCATCGACGACATCGAAGTGGCGGCCACCGATCCCAGTATCATTTATATCGGGTACGCCGTCGGTGGCGTCTGGAAGTCTGAGAACAACGGGACCACGTTCCATCCCGTGTTCGATGAGCAAACGGTGGCGTCCATCGGCGACATCGCCATCCACCCGACCAACCCGAACATCGTGTATGTCGGGTCCGGCGAGGCAAACAACCGACAGACCACCTCGTTCGGTGACGGGATGTACAAGACCACGGACGGTGGAAAAACTTGGGCGCATATCGGCTTACGGGCGACGCAGTCGATTGCGCGCGTCCTGATTGACCCGCGAAACCCCGAAGTCGTGTATGTGGCGGCCGCCGGCCACCTCTTTGGCCCCAACGCGGAACGTGGCGTCTACAAGACCACGGACGGCGGGAAGAACTGGAACCTGGTGAAGTTCATCGACGAGAACACGGGCTTCACCGATCTCGCGATGGACGCGTCGAACTCGAACATCCTCTACGCAGCGGCCTATCAGCGGCAACGGTCGAGCTGCTGCTTCAACGGCGGCGGTCCCGGCAGCGGCCTCTGGAAGACGACGGACGGCGGCAAGACCTGGGCCAAGGTGACGGCTTCCGGGTTGGCACCGGGAACGTACGGACGCATCGCGGTCGCCACGTCGGCGTCGAGCCCGGGCGTGGTGTACGTGCAGATCGAAGCTGGCCCGGTCGGACAGGTCGGCGTGACCACGGCACCGGCCGCGCCGGCAGCCGGCGATGTCGCGGGCGGCGGTGGACGCGGCGGTTACGACTGGTGCAACAATGGCGGTCCGGGCGGCGGGTTCCCGGCAGGTGGCGGCGGTGGACGCGCTGGCGCCGATGTGCCGGCCACACCGAAGCCGGCGCTTGATCCAAGTCAGGGCGGCATCTTTCGGACGGCCGACAATGGCCGAACCTGGACCATGACCAGCAACTGCAATGCGCGGCCGATGTACTTTAGCCAGCTCCGCGTCGATCCGACCAACCCGAACACGGTGTACGCATCAGGTCTCCCGTGGACCAAGTCGGTTGACGGCGGCAAGACTTTTGCCACGCTCGACGCCGCCGGCGGCAACAATAATTCCGGGCACGTCGACAATCATGCGATGTGGATCGACCCGAAGAACCCGCGGCATCTGCTCATCGGCAACGACGGCGGATTCAACGTCTCGTGGGATCAGGGTAAAACGTGGGATTATGTGAACACGATGGCGACCGCCCTCTCGTATTGGGTGTCTGCCGACATGCGCCGGCCGTACCACGTGTTCACCGGTCTCCAGGACAACGGATCGTGGGGCGGTCCGAGCTCGGTGCGCGGGCAGGATGGCATCCTCAACTCGCACTGGTATGGCGTTGGTGGCGGTGATGGCTTTCAGACGACTTCTGATCCCACGGCGCACAACATCATCTTTACGGAATCCCAGAACGGCAACACGAGCCGGTATGACCTGTTCACGGGTGCCACGCAAAGCGTGCGCCCGACTCCGCCGTCGGGAGGCGGTGGCGCCAGCGCACCGGTGGCCTGTTCGGATGGTCGTGTGAACACCGGCACCGGTGGTCGCGGCGGCGGCGGTGGCGGTCGTGGCGGTGGCGGTCGTGGCGGTGGCAGCCGCGGTAATATCCTCAACGCCCAAGCCGGCGACGAAGCGCGCTTCAACTGGAACACCCCGTTCCAGCTCTCGCCGCACAATCCGAAGGTGATGTGGCTGGGCGGCGCGCGGTTGTACCGCTCCGACAACCAGGGCGATACCTGGGTACAGAGCGCCGACATTACCAAGAAGATCGATCGGTGCAACATCGCGTTGATGGGTGCGCCGGGCACGACCACGCAGCTCTCGAAGAACGACGGCCTGGCGCAGTACTCCACGATCATCGCGGTTTCGGAGTCGCCGGTGTTGGCCGGAGTCGTATGGGCCGGTACAGATGACGGGCTCCTGCAGGTGAGCCGCGACCACGGTGTGACGTTTACCGAAGTCGGCAAGAACCTTCCGGGCCTTCCGGCGAATCATGCGCACTGGGTCGCGCGCATCGACGCGTCGCATTTCGACGCGGGGACGGCATATGTCGCGGTCGACGGACATCGCAGCGATGACCTCAAGCCGTATGCGTTCGTCACGACCGACTACGGCCGTACCTTCCGCAGTATTTCTTCGAACCTTCCAGGTTATGGGAACCTGCAGGTGATCCGTGAAGATCCGAAGAATCCCGACCTGCTCTACGTCGGCACGGAGTTCGGCCTGTACATCTCGCTGAACCGCGGCCAGAGCTGGGAAAAGTTCATGAACAACTATCCCACGGTCCGGACGGATGACATCCTCATCCATCCGCGTGATGGTGACCTGATCGTCGGGTCGCATGGGCGCGCGGTCTACATCGCGGACGACATCACACCGCTCCAGCAGTTGACGGCCACGGTGCGCGACGCCGATGCGCACCTCTTCGACGTGCGACCGGCCGTGGCGTATCTCATGGACCGGCAGGACAACCAGCAGGTGGCCGGCCAGAAGGTGTGGCGCGGTGAGAATGCGCCGCGCGGCGCGGCGATCAGCTATTACCTGAAGAGCCCGGCGGCCGGCGTCGTGACGCTGGCGATCACCGATCTTCAGGGTCGCACGCTCTGCACCGGCTCGGTGCCGAACACTGCGGGTATCAACCGCGTGCAGTGGGGTCTGACCTCGCCATCCCTCGTGGGCGGCGGTGGTGGCGCTGGTGGTGGTCGCGGCGGTGCAGGCGGCGGCGGTGGTCGCGGTGGCGCAGACGGCGGTGCAGGCGCGCCAAACACCAGCTGCACCGGCGGTGGAGATGGTGGTGGTAGAGGCGGTGGCGGCGGTGGTGGCGGTGGTGGCGTCGAATCAGGCGCCTACATCGCGACGCTCACTGTTGGTGGCCGCTCAATGAGCAAGTCGGTGACGGTGCTCCTCGATATCTGGATGCCGAAGCGATAGTATCGGCCTGACAACAGCAGACGGGCGCCCCGGGAAGCACATCTTCCGGGGCGCCCGTTTGCGTTCCCCCTTTCCGCTGTCACGCTCGCTGGGCAGCGGCAGTCCGCGCGGGCGAACGCAGATCCGGCGCGGGAGAGGAGGCCACCGGGTATTATTGGGGCGAACCTGGGCTCCATCCGCACGTGCGCCTGATCTTCAAACAAGCGTGGGCGCAGCGGGACGACCGGCTCGAACAATTTGCGGAGTGGCTCCTCAGGTAGCCGTCCCGGCATTCCGTATGTTCACGTCGATGTGAAAATCCCAGCCGTGCCTGTCATACGGCGATCGACACTCTACCCCGCTTCCACGCATCCCATGTCGACCAACACCACCGCTGCCGTTCCATCCGCCCGCTTTCTCCCGCTGATGCTCGCCCTCTTCGTCGGCTCGGGCTGCGCGGCGCTCATCTACGAGATCGTCTGGTTCCAGGTGCTCCAGCTGGTGATCGGGTCGTCGGCGATCTCGCTCGCCGTGCTGCTCGGCACCTTCATGGGCGGCATGTGTATCGGGTCGCTGATGCTCGCAAAGTACGTTTCGCGCGCCGAGCACCCGCTGGTGGTATACGCCAAGCTCGAAGCGTTCATCGGCATTGTCGGCGCGTTGCTGATCGTGTTAATGCCGCTCGTGGGCCGGCTCTACACGGCAGTCGATGGCGGCGGCCCGATGAGCATCGCCTTGCGCGCACTGGTGAGCATTCTGCTCCTGCTGCCGCCCACGATCCTCATGGGCGCGACGCTCCCTGCGATTTCGCGCTTCGTCGAGGCCACGCCGAGCGGCACGGCCTGGCTCGGATTCTTCTACGGCGGCAACATCGTCGGTGCGGTCGTAGGCTGTCTCACGGCCGGATTCTACCTGCTCAGGAAGTTTGACCTCACCACGGCAGCACTCGTCGCCGTGGCGCTCAACGCACTCGTCGCTGGCGCGGCGATGCTGCTTGCCAAACGGGCCACGTACGTTGCACCAAAGGAACCGGTGGTCGGCTCAGAGGCGGCGGCCGCGGCGACCGCGCCCGGCGTGGCCAGTTGGCAGCCTCGCGGCGTCTACATCGCGATCGCGCTCTCGGGCCTCACCGCGCTCGGCGCCGAAGTGGTCTGGACGCGCCTGTTGTCACTGATGTTCGGCGCGACCACGTACGCCTTCTCTGTAATTCTCGCGGTCTTCCTGATGGGACTTGGGATCGGTAGCGTGTCCGGCTCCGCCATCGCCAAGAACACGACGAATCCGCGCGCCGCGCTCGGTTGGGTACAGCTGCTGCTCGCGTTCACCACCGCGTGGGGCGCGTGGGTCGTTGCGCACGGACTCCCGCACTGGCCCATCAACGCCGTCCTCGCGCCAAGCGCCTGGTCCAACTTTCAGCTCGACATGGCGCGAGCGATGTTCACGCTCCTCCCAGGCGCCGTGCTCTGGGGTGCGAGTTTGCCACTCGCCCTGTCCGCTGCGACCACGCGTGAGAGCGATCCGGGCCGTACCGTCGGCCGTGTCTACGCCGCGAACACGCTTGGCGCTATCGTCGGCTCGGTGGTTACCGGCACGCTGCTTGTACCGTGGATCGGAACCAAGGGTGCGCAGCAGGCACTGATCGTGCTCTCCGTCGTCTCTGGACTGGCGGCGCTGCTGCCCATGTTCCGCAGCCGCAACGCCTTCGAAGCCAGGACAGCACTCGGACCCGCGAGCACCTTCGGTGTCGGTGTGCTTGCCGTGGCCGCGCTCTACTTCGCTGCGCAGGTCTCGATGGTACCCGCCGGCCTCATCGCCTGGGGTCGGTCGCTCCCGTGGCAGGGCGAACCGAACGCGTTGTACGTCGGCGAGGGAATCAATTCGTCCATCGCCGTCACCGAAGAACCCAACGGCTACCGCAACTTCCATGTAAGCGGCAAGGTCGAGGCCTCCACCGAACCGCAGGACATGCGGCTCCAACGGCTCCTCGGTCACCTCTCCATGCTCATGCACGACGACCCGAAGAGCGTACTCGTCGTCGGGTTCGGCGCGGGAGTGACCGCTGGCGCGATCAGCATTCATCCTTCGCTGCAGCGCATGGTCATCTGCGAGATGGAGCCGCTCATCCCAAGGATCGTCTCGACCTACTTTGCCGACGCGAACCACCGCGTGAAGGACAACAAGCGAGTCGAGATCACCTATGATGATGCGCGGCACTATGTGCTCACGACGCGCGAAAAGTTCGACGTCATTACCTCCGATCCGATTCACCCCTGGGTGAAGGGCGCGGCGGCGCTGTACACGAAGGAATACTTTGAGCACGTGAAGGCGCATCTCAATCCGGGCGGCGTCGTCACGCAGTGGGTCCCGCTCTATGAAAGTACCGAGGAAGTGGTCAAGAGCGAAATCGCCACCTTTCTCGAGGTCTTTCCGAACGGCACGGTCTGGCGCAACGACTATCAGGACGGCACCGGATACGACGTGGTGCTCGTTGGCCGGCTCGACGAGAAGCCGATTGACGTGGACGCTTGGCAAGCCAAGCTCGACGAGCCCGAGTATGCGGCGGTCCGGGCCTCGCTCGTCGAGGTCGGCTACCTCAGCGCGTTCGACCTGCTCAAGACCTACACCGGCCGCGGACTGGATCTCAAGCCGTGGACGGCCAACGGTGAGATCAACCGCGACAGCAACCTGCGCCTCCAGTATCTCGCCGGGTTCGGGTTCAACATCTACCGTGGCACCGAAATCCGTGACGCAATGCTGCGGTTCCGCAGCTTCCCGACCGACCTGTTCATCGGTTCGCCCGCTAGCGTGGAGCAGCTGCGCGGAATGACGATGGGTGGGTTCGGCGCGCCAGAGTGACGATGCGGGCCTACACCGAAGGAACTGTGGCGTGAGCGTGACCGAGGGTCCCAGCACAGGCGTCGCTGCTGGAATCCCGCCGATCCGGCGCGTGGCTATCACGCACGTACCGCCCGCTTCGCTCGAGCAGGGCGAGCGTTCGTACGTCGCGCGCGACCCGATCAACATGACGCAGGCGCTCGCACAGCATGCCGCGTATGCCGATCTGCTCGCCGCGCTCGGCTGCGATGTGGTCATTCTGAATACGAATCACGCCTATCCCGACGCGGTCTTTGTCGAGGACACGGCAGTGGTGCTCGACGAGATCGCGATTCCGGCCTCGCCTGGCGCGGAATCGCGGCGGGAGGAAGTGGCAGGCATTGAAGCCGAACTACTGAACCATCGCGCCGTGGTAAGCCTTGCACTGCCCGGCACGCTGGATGGTGGCGATGTGGTTGTGACCGGCCGTGTCATTCTCGTCGGCAAGTCAGCGCGTACAAATGCAGAGGGCGCAGCCCAACTCGCGGCGATCGTATCGAAACTCGGATACGTGGTGCGACGTGTCGGCTTACGTGATTGCCTGCACCTCAAGAGTGCCTGTTGCGCGCTCCCCGACGGGCGCCTGCTCGTTAATCGCAACTGGGTCGAGCTCAAGGATCTGCGCGGCTTCGATATCGTCGAGGTCGACGCGTCCGAGCCGTTTGCCGCGGACGTGCTGACAGTCGGGCGCACCGTGGTGAGTGCCGCGGCGCACCCGCGCACGGCGGCGCTGATTGGTACGCTCGGCTTCGACTCGCGGATGATCGACCTGAGCGAGTTCGCCAAGGCCGAGGGTGGGGTGACGTGCCTGAGCCTGATTTTCGAGACACGCAGCACCGGCTGACGCTGGTCGCCAACTCGTGAGACGTGGATGTTTGTTTGTGCGGCAACGATGCAGCGGAACCCTGCGTATCTTCCCTCGGTGCCAACAGAAATCGGGCCACCTCACACCACCCGGGCCACTTCACATCTTACCCGGAGTCAGTCAATGTACGCTGTCGCACGTATTGCCCGTTTCCTCGCCATCGTCACGGCCGTCGTGGCCTTTTCGTCCACTAAAATCGCACAAGCGCAAACGGCGGCCGCGCCAGCGGGCCCCAACACCTGGAACATCGATGCCAATCACACAGCTTCACAGTTCTCGGTGAAGCATTTGATGGTCTCGACCGTGCGCGGTCAGTTCGAGAAGACCACAGGCACCGTTGACTGGGACGGCAAGGACCCGAAGACCATGTTGGTCAATGTGACGGTCGACCCGGCGACGGTGAAAACGCGTGTGAAAATGCGCGACAACGACCTGCGCAGCGCCAATTTCTTCAATGTGGCCAAGTACCCGACCATCACCTTCGTTTCGAAGAAGGTTGATGTGGCTGCGGCAGGGATGTTGAAAATGACCGGCGACCTCACCATGCGCGGCGTCACTAAGGAAATTGTGCTCGACGTTGAGGGACCTTCGGCGCCGATCAAGCAGGGCCAGAACTTGCGAATCTTCGCCCGCGCCAGCGTGAAGATCAACCGTCTCGACTGGAAACTTCGGTGGGGCCGTATGGCAGAGGCCGCCGCGGTCGTGGGCGACGAAATCATGATTATGGTCGACATCGAGGCGACGAAGCGAGCGGGCTAAAAGGGACGGGAAACGGCGAGACGTGGGCGGAGGGCAGGGGAAGCACATTATGGTGAACACCCGTCCCCTGTGGTCTGCCCACCTCCTGTGGTTCTCCGTAGTTCCTTGTAATCGCCCAGCGCTCCCGGCTTTGCCGCCGTAGCCAATTTGGCCCGGCAGGTCGTACTTTCTCCGGGTCGCATCCCTATGCCTTGAGGAGTCCCCCCGAATGGCACGCAGATCCTTTCTCACAGCTCCAGCCGCACTGCCGTTTGTGCTCGCGGTGGCGTTCGCGCAAAACACCTCCACGACCAACCCGACCGCGGCGCCCACCGCCCGCTCGGACTATGCGCTGACGAATGTTCGGATCGTCATCGCGCCAGGGCGGGTGATCGAGCGCGGAACTGTACTTACGCGTGACGGCCGCATCTCCGCCGTCGGCGCCACGGTCCAGATTCCCGCTGGTGTGGTCCAAATGGACCTCAACGGTCACACGGTCTACGCCGGCCTCATCGATGCTGCGACGAGCATCGGGCTTCCGAACCCAGCCCGGGCGCTTCCGACCGCAGCAGGTGCTGTCGATCCCATCGGCGGTCGCGGTGGCCGTGGAGGCGGTGGCGGTGGGCGTGGTGTCACACTCGGGCGCGCCGGAGTTCCAGCGCCTCGGGTCGTCCTGCCCGAAATCGAGGCGGACGCTGAAGCTGCGGACATGTTCCAACCGACCGACGATCAGCTCAAAGCGTTCCGCGCCGGTGGCGTGACCACGGTCGGTCTCGTTTTCGATGGCGGCATCTTCCCCGGGCGTGTTGGCGCCGCACTTACTGGCGGGGCGTCCGCTTCGAGTCTTCCGCTTCGTGCTGCTGTGGGCCAGAACGTGTCGTTCGGAACCCGTCGCGATGGCTACCCGGGCACGCTGATCGGATCACTCGCCTATGTAAAGCAGATGTATCTCGACGCACAGTACGAATCACGTCTTGAAAAGGCATTCAAGGCTGGCACCCCGGGCGCCCGTCCCTCGAACGATCCGATGCGGCGTGCCCTGATGGCGGCGGCGGCGAACGAGATGCCGTCGTGGTTTGTGGCGTCGACGGAGCGCGAGATTTCGCGCGTTGCCGAAATCACCAAGGACATCAGCATCAAGGCGCCGGTCATCGTCGGCGCACGCGAGGGATGGCGCTCGGTGGCCACTCTCAAGGCTGCGGGTGCTACGGCTGTCGTCAGCGTCAACTGGCCGATGACCGAAACCATCACGGGTCGCGCCTTCCTCGGCATTGGCAATGGTCGGCCTGGCAACATGCCCCCCGCCGACGCCGCAGCCAACGCCGAAGTGCGCGCCAATCCCGCAGCGCTCATCAAAGCGGGGGTGCCGGTGGCACTAGCTTCCTATGGTGGTGAGAGTGGTACGACCTTCCGCGACCGCATTCGCGAAGCGATCACTGCCGGACTCTCCGCTGACGACGCACTTCGCGCTGCCACGGTGACTCCAGCAGCGCTCCTTGGCGTCACGGCCGCAGTTGGCACCATCGAAGTCGGCAAGCTCGCAAACTTTGTGGTAGTCACCGGCAACGACCTCTTTGCCGCCGGCATCCCGATCAAGCACGTGTTCGTTGACGGCCGCCTCTACTAACCAGGACACGCACATGCGAATTCTCAATCGAAGCATCCGCGCACTGGCCGCCGCCACGTTCGTTCCGGCCGCGCTCAGCGCACAGGACGTCGCGATCCGCAACGCGACCGTCATCACTATTGCCAACGGCGATGTTGCCAACGCTACCGTCGTCGTGCGTAATGGCAAGATCATGGCCGTCGGCGCTAATGTCGCGGTTCCGGCAGGTGTCCGCGTGATCGACGGCACCGGCAAGTACGTGATGCCGGGCATCATCGACGCGCACTCGCACGCCGTGCTCGAAGGCGGCATCAACGAGGGCGCCGAGTCCGTCACACCTGAAGTGCAAGTTCAGGTGCGAGGCGATGACCCAGTCATCTACCGCTCGCTCGCTGGCGGCGTCACCGCCGCCCACCTGATGCACGGCAGCGCTAACACCATCGGCGGTCAGGGCCGCGTGGTGAAGATGCGTTGGGGTGCGTCAGCCGATGATATGCTCTTTAAAGGCGCCTTCCGCATCGTCAAGTTCGCGCTTGGCGAAAACGTCACCCGCGCCAGCTCAACAGCTCCGGAAGATGAGCGCCGGTTCCCGATGAGCCGTATGGGTGTGGACTTCACGGTGCGCTACTGGTTCACGAAGGCCAAGGAGTACGACGCCGAATGGGCGGAGTATCGCACCGCGCTGCGCACGAACCCAGCGGTCATCATGCCGCGCCGCGACCTGCGCCTTGAGGCGCTGTCGGACATCATGAAGGGCGACCTCAAGGTCCACTCGCACAGCTATCGTGGCGACGAAATCTTGATGCTGATTCGGGTGGCCGATGAACTCGGCTTTAAGGTGCACACCTTCCAGCACGTGCTTGAGGGCTACAAGGTGGCCGATGAAATGGCCAAGCACGGCGCGATGGCATCCACCTTCGCCGATATGTGGGCGTACAAGGTCGAGGCCTGGGACGCGATTCCGCACAACATGGCGCTGATGTCGCAGCGCGGTGTGATTGTGTCGGTGAACTCAGACTCGGATGAACGCATCCGTCGCCTGTACCAGGAGGCCGGCATCGGTGTGCGGTACGGCAACATGAATGTCAACGAAGCGCTGAAGATGGTCACGCTCAACGCTGCCAAGCAGCTTGGCGTGGACAAGATGGTTGGCACGCTGGAGATCGGGAAAGACGGCGACATTGTGGTCTTCTCGCACCACCCGTTCGCCGCCGAGGCGATGGTGGAATACACGATCGTGGATGGCAAGGTGCTCTTTGATCGGGCCGAAGCGCCGACGCTGCGCAAACAGGCGGCGCAGGGTTCTGGGGGCACGCGCTAATGCGTCTTTCCACCAAGCATCTCAAGGCAACCCTGGCTGTTGCGCTCGTCGCGGCGGTCAGCGGTTCTGCGGCAGCTCAGGCCGGCGCTGGTGAAGAAGGGACCTACCTGATTCGCGGCGGGACGGTGGTGAACCCGGGCGGTCAGCGGTTGGCGAACACGAATATCCTCGTGCGCAACAATCGCATTGTGCAGATCGGCGCAGGTGTAACGGCGGCTGAAGCGAAAGTGATTGACGCCGCAGGCAAGTACATCTATCCCGGTATGATCGACGCCAACACCGGCATCGGTCTCACTGAGATCGGCGGCATTGGCACGATGAACCTTCGCAGTGAAATGGGGCAGTACAACCCGCACATGAAGGCGCTTGTTGCGCTCAATGTCGAGAGCGAACTGCTTGGCGTCACCCGCATGAATGGCGTGACCACGGTGGTGACCTCGCCGACTGGCGGCGTCATCAGTGGTCAGGCGGCGATGGTCAACACCGCCGGCTGGACTTGGGAAGATCTCTCGGTGGTGAAGAGCGCCGGCATGGTGCTCAACGTGCCGGGTATCGGTGGCGGCGGTGGTATGGGCGGTCGTGGCGGCCCCGCGCCAGTGTTGAATACGTCGGCGCAGGTGGCCGAATTGGAAAGATTCATTACTGCGTCTAGAGAGTACGACGCGCGCCGAAAGGCCGGATCCACCAAGCTCGATCTGATTTATGAGTCGATGCGTCCATTTATCAACAAGGAGATTCCCGCACTGATTCCGGCCAGCGGCGAAGTAGCCATCAAGTCGGCAATCGAGTTCGGCGAAAAGTGGGGCCTGCGCGTGGTCATCATCGGCGGAGCGCAGGCGTGGCGCGTACGCACGCTGCTCGCGCAGAAGAATATTCCGGTGATCCTCAGCTCCATTCAGGCGGCGCCCAATGCTGTCGGATCGCCGTACGACGAAATCTATGCGCAGCCGGGGCTGCTAGCCGAGGCGGGCGTGAAGTTTGCCTTCTCGACGGGCGGCGGGTCGAATGCCCGCCACGTGCCGTTCCACGCGTCACTAGCAGTAGCATACGGACTTAAGGCCGACGATGCTCTTAAGGCGCTCACGATCTGGCCCGCCGAGATTTTTGGCGCTCAGCTTGAGATTGGGTCAATCGAGCAGGGCAAACAGGCCAACTTCTTCATTACGACGGGTGACCCGATGGACCTGCGCACGCAGGTGGTGGAAGTATTCATCAAGGGCCGTATGTTGGCCGACGATGACCGCCACTCGCGGCTGTATGCCAAGTACAAGTCGCGGCCGCTGCCGATCAAGCCCTGATCGCTGATGTGACGCACAGGAGTCCCTTTCGCGGCAGCCCGTTTCTCGGCTGCCGCGAAGGCATTAAAGGCAGGGCGCGCCGCTTGCCGCGGCCGCACCCCGGCGCGACGTTGTGACTACTGCCACTGGAGCAAATCTGTGTCCCATTCCGTGACGTACACCCCCTGGAAGGATGTCGAACTCGAGACCGTCTCACCGATGCTGAGCCGCAAGCTTCTCACCGGCCAGCGGATGATGCTCGCGCAGGTCTTCCTCAAGAAGGGTTGCATCGTGCCACGCCACCAGCATGAGAATGAGCAGTACACCTATATCATCTCCGGTGGGCTCCGATTTTGGATCGGCGAAGATGAAAAACAGGTGCAGGATGTGATGGCCGGCGAGGTGCTGCACATTCCCTCGATGGTCTGGCACAAAGCCGAGGCACTCGAGGACACACTCGACCTCGACGTATTCGATCCGCCGCGCGCCGACTGGCTTACCAAGACCGATTTGTACCTGCGGAAATAGAGCTTGCACGGGAACCGACGCATGGTTGATCTCGAAGCGGTACTCGAGGCGCAGCGCACCGCGGCCGCAGCGTTCAAGGCTGCCGCGCTTACGGTGAGCGAATCCACCTGGAACGTGCCGTGTGCGCCGGGCAAGTGGTCGCTGGCCCAGGTCGTCGACCACGTCGGTCTATGCACGAAGGTCGCGCACGATGCACTGAATGAAAAGGCGAACATGGGCGGGCTGCCGTTCTTCCTTCGGCCCCTGCTGAACTGCTTCTTCCTGCAGCCGGTGCTGAAGAAAGGCTTCCCGAAGGAGAGCAAAGGTCCGGCCATCTTTGCGCCGGCCCGCGACCCGATGTCGCGGGGCCAACTCTGCGCACGCATCGACGCCAAAGTCGCCGCGCTTGAGGTGGGTGCGCGCGCAATGGTGAGCGGTGGGAAGACCCGGTTCAGGCATGGCTTCTTCGGTCGGGTGGACGTCGCCGATTACCTGATGTTCAACGCGCTGCACTTTGATCACCACCGCGAGCAGCTACCGGGAGCATAGGCGTGCGTCCAGCAATCGTTGCCCTGCTTCTGATGACGGGCTGCGCCGGTGGCCCCTCTCCCGTTACCGACGATATCCCAGCATCGGCGCTCTCGCCAGCGCTCGGCGTGGATCTCGCTGAGTACATACGCACGCCCGAGGGGTTGTTCTACACGGATGTCACCGTTGGCACCGGGTCCGTGGCCGAATCGCGTAGCAAGGTGACGGTCGTGTATCGCGGGCTCCTCGCCAACGGCGTGCAGGTGGACAGCTCAGCCGGTCTCACCTTCAAGATGGGAAGCGGCATCGTCATCAAGGGGTGGCAGATTGGGCTGAGCGGTATGCGTGTCGGCGGTGCGCGGATCCTCGTGATTCCGCCGCACCTGGGATACGGCTGGAAGGAGGTCGGGGCAATCCCGTCCAATTCGATCCTGCTGTTCCGCGTGCAGCTGGTTGCCGTCGCCCAATAGGAGCTGGAGCAGGCCCAGGCGCAGCCCTTTCGCCCGCTGGCGCCACGCCCGCGCCCCTGCCCAGATTGCCCAGATGACTCGTCCGTCTGTCCTCGTCGAATGCGCGCGCATCGCCAGTGCGTTGAGCGCCGGCGCCGGTGCCGGTGCGCTCGCCTCTATTGCGCGCCGGCGTGGTTCGCTCCCCATGAGCGCCACCGCCAAGCTGCTCGTTACCGCGCGCGGCGCGCGTTTCGGCACGGTGGGTGGCGGCTGCCTCGAAGCCGAGGTGATTGAACGCGCGATGGATGTGCTCGAACGCCGCGTTCCCGCGATGTCGCATCACTCACTGAACAACGAACTGGCCGGCGACTACGGGCTCACCTGCGGTGGCACCGCAGAGATCTTTATCGAGCCGGTGTATCCGGACGAGACACTGGCGCGCGCCTACCACGAGGCCGTCGCGTTGATCGCCCGTGGCGAACGCGGGGTGATGGTCACGGCGCTCGACTGGAGCGATGGGCCACGCAAGATCGTGACCTCTGCATTGTTGGCGTCGGATGCGGACCTGCACGCCCGGGCCGCCTCACTCGATCCATTCGCCACGGAACCGCTCTTCAGCGAAGGCCACCTCGTGGAGCCGATCGTCGGGCGACCGCAGCTCGTGGTCTTCGGCGCGGGTCATGTCGGCGCGCGCATCGCCGAGGTGGCCTCGATCGCCGGCTGGCATGTGACCGTCGTAGATGACCGCGCCGATTTTGCCGATCCCACGCGCATGCCATTCGCAGACCGCGTCGTCACCTGCGAATTCCACGACGTGATGGCCAGCGCGCGGTTCGACGCCGATACGTACGTCGTGATCGCCACACGCGGCCATCAACACGACGCCGTCATCGCCTCGCAGGTTGTCCCCAAGCCACTCCGTTACGTGGGGATGCTCGGCAGCCGTCGCAAAGCCGCCCTCACGGCAAAACAGCTTCGCGAGTGGCACCTGACCGAAGCATCTATCGCACAGATTCACGCCCCAGTCGGCCTCTCCATCGGTGCCGATACGCCGGAGGAGATCGCCGTGAGCGTGGTGGCCGAGATGATCGCCGTACGGCGGTCATCCGCGTCGCGTCGCGGCGGGCTGGACCCGGTCCAGGCCGCCAAAGTCGCGGGCGCGAACGAAATGGCCGCCCCGGGCACGATCACGGAACGCCGATGAGACCCCACAAGCTGGACGAAGGCGAGATCGAGTGCGCACTGGCGCAGCTCAACGGCTGGACCCGCGTGTCAAACACGATCACGAAAACGTTCGCCTTTCCGAAATTCCTTGACGGGATCCGCTGGGTCGACCAAGCCGCCCTCGCCGCCGAGTCGCTCGATCACCACCCCGATCTCGATATCCGCTACACGAAGATCACTGCCACATTGAGCACCCACTCCGCCGGCGGTCTCACAAAGCTCGACTTCGCACTCGCACGGGCGCTCGACGCGTTGACGTAGCAGGATTCGATCCACATAAATAACCGGGCCGCCCAAACCATCTGGGTGGCCCGTATTGTGTCCCGACGTTTCCGGGCGTCAGAACACAATCCTACTGCACTAGCTGCTCCGGCGGTTCCCACCGAGCAGCGAGACGATCGCAAGGAACATGTTGAGTAGGTCGAGGTAGATCTGCACGGCCGCCACGATGTACTCCTCGGGGCCATACACATTCTTGAGCCGCCACGTGTCGAACACGAGCAGGCCGCTGAACACGAGTACCGTGCCGCCCGCGATCCAGAGCTGCGCCGTCTGGTTCTGAAAGAAGAGGTTGAGCAGCGACGTGCCGATCAGCACCCAGACCCCCACCACGAAGAAGCTGCCCCACGCGCTGAAGTCGCGGCGGCTGAGCCAGGTGTACAGCGTCAGCACCGTGAAGGCGCTGCCCGTCAGCGCGCCGGCCTGCCAGAGGATCTGTGGTTGCGTGCGCCCGACAGCATAGATGAGGGGCGAGATGGCCACGCCCATCATTGCCGAGAAGAGGACCACCAGTGCGAGGCGCTGCGGCGCAGCGAGCGAACGCGCGCGCTGTGCCGCAAACAGCGGCACGAAGGCCAGCAGCATGGTGATGATCGGGTGCTTCGCGGTCGCGATCATGATCGACTCGTTCTGCAGCCCGAACCAGGTGCCGCCCATCGTGACGAAGACGCAGGCGAGCACGAGCGAATAGGTGCGGCGGACGAGGAGGGCGCGGTCGGCGCCCGTTCGAACGAAGCCCGCAGGATTCAGCACTTCATACCGAGAAAAGCCCATTTGGTATCGCGCTCCAGGGGTGAAAAAGATCCAACTCTAGCCGAACACCCACCCTTGAATAATAGCGCCCCGCGAATCTGCAGGGCATGCTCGGTGGTTATGTTCACTAAGTCGTTGCATTACAGTCGGTTACAGCGTTGTCGTGTGATCAGACTTGGGCCGGAGCGCGGTCTCGGCCAGCTCCGCCGTGCCGGCACCGTAACTACGCCGACGACGTCGAACTATTGCATCAACCGATTGCCGCGAGGAGTCCGGGAAGTTCGTCCATCCGTTCGATCCAGTAGGTCGGCCCCGCCGGCTCGATTTCTTCCTTCGTGTACGCGCCCCAGGGCACGGCCACCGTGTTGACGCCGGCGTCGCGGCCCGCCTCGATGTCGTGCGGCGAGTCGCCCACGAACCAAGCCTGGCGTGGGCTCACCTGGAGCTGCGAGAGCGCGTAGATCACGGGCTCAGGGTCGGGTTTGTGCCGCGCGGTATGATCGATCCCCACGATGGCATCGAATAACGACGTGAGTTTGTAGAAGTCCATTGACCGCCGGATCCCCGCGTCGAGTTTGCTGCTCACGATCGCCAGCGGATGCCCGCGCTCGTGCAGCTCGCGCAGGGTCTCCTCCACGCCGGGGTAGAGCGTCACCAAGCGGTCATGATTGTCCATCTGAAACTGCCGATAACGCGCTTTGAGGAAGCTCGCATCGTCCGCATTGGTCGCCCAATGGGCCAACATGGCGTCGAGGGGCGTGCCGATCAGCGCCTTCCACTCGGCGCGTGTGGGACGCGGCCCCTCGCGTCCGTCAAACGCATAGACCGCGCCCGCGATGATCAACTCAATGGAATTGAGCAGCGTGCCGTCCATGTCGAACAACACGGCCGGGAGCCGTCGCAGGCGATGGCGATCGCTCGTCGTCATGGACTCACACTCCGATATTCGCGTCCCTTCCATTCCACACGGCTTCCGCGCCACGCCGCCCGCGCGAACAGCACCGCCAGCAATGCGCCCGCGAACGGGTGCAGTAGGCCGTACATCGGCGACACCCGCTGTACGGCATATACCACCGCCCAGAACAACGTCGCGGCGGCATAGCAGGCCGCTGCCCACCAGAACATGTCGGGCGGGAACAGGCCGGCCAACGCCACGAGTCCCAATACGAAGGGCAGCACGTTGCAGAGCGCCGGCACGGGGAATACCAGGCGCAGCACGGTCTGCCCCACGGCTCCCAGCGCCAGCGTGTCGCGCCCGCCGGCGTAGACGTTCTTGCCCCAGCCGCGCATCAGCTCGCCGAGCCCCTCGTACATCCGCGTGCTGAGGTACTCGAGTCCCTCCACAAACTGCACGCTCCCTCCCGCGCGACAGACCTCTTGCGCGATGCGCAGGTCCTCCGCCACGTGGCCGCGTACCGCCTCGTGACCGCCCATTGCCTCGTATGAAGGGCGCCGAACTAGGAAGAACTGCCCGTTCGCGATCTTGTCGAGCGGCCGGGTGGACCGACTCATTCGCTCGGTGTTGCCGTAGCGCGAGAGAATCAACACAAAGATCTGCGGCATCAGTAGCCGCTCCCAGAACGTGCCCATCTCCTGTGTGCCCATCACGCTCAGCATATCGGCCCCGCGGGCGCGCAGCGCCGTCAGTGCGCGCGCCAATAACTCCGGAGTGTGCCGCGTGTCGGCGTCCGTGAAGAGCAGTAAGTCGCCCCGCGCCTGTTGCACGGCCGTGTGGCAGGCCCACTGCTTGCCGAACCAGCCATCGGGCAGCGGTGGCGCGTCGAGGACGGTCACGCGAGCGTCCTCAGCTGCGATCTGTCGCGCGATGGCACCCGTGCCGTCCGCCGAGTGGTCGTCCACGACGAGCACCTCGACGTTGGGCCAGGTGGTCGTGAGAATGGATCGCACGCAGCGCTCGATGTTGCGTGCTTCGTTCCGCGCCGGCACGACGATGCTCACCAAGGGAGCGCCCGCGTGGCGTTCCGCGCCTGCGGCACCACTCGGTAGATCCGGAGCGTACTGCGCCAGCCGCGATGCGCCGCGCGATCGCCAGGCGAGCACGATCGGGACCACCACCCAGGGTAGCGTGTACCAGAGCCAGTTTGGCATGAAGGCAAGCTAGCCGGCGGCCGTGTGCCTTCTGTAGTTTCTCACCAGAATGTCACTCGCCTTGAAGGTCCTCATCGCCCTTGTCCTGGGCCTCGCAGCCGGGCTCGGTGCCTCCGTCGCGGGTCCGACGATCGCCGACCCGCTTGCGACACTGCTGCAGCCGGTCGGCACCATCTGGGTGAGCGCCATCCGCATGGCCATCATTCCGCTGGTTGTCTCCTCGCTGCTCCTCGGCGTGGGCCGCGCACCCGACGCGCGCACGGTCGGCGTACTCGGCGCACGCGGCCTGCTGATGTTCCTCGCGATGCTGACGGCGGGTGGGCTCTTCTCGCTCGCCATCGCGCCCGTGGTCTTCTCACGGTTTCACGTCGACGCCGCAGCGGCCGAGGCGCTCCGGGCCAGCGCGGTCGCCACGGGCCAGGCCGCGATCGAGGGAGCCAAGTCCATTCCGTCGTTGGCGCAGTGGTTCATCGATCTTATCCCCGTCAATCCGGTCAAGGCTGCCGCTGACGGCGCGCTGCTTCCGCTCATCGTCTTTTCGATTGCGTTGGGTGCCGCGCTGACACGCATTGCCGCTGATCGGCGCGAGGCGCTGCTCCGTGTGATGGATGCGGTGCAGGAGGCCTGCTTGGCTGTCATGCGCGCCGTGCTCGTGGTGGCGCCGGTCGGCGTCTTTGCGCTGGCCTTCGTACTCGCTGCCAAGATCGGCTTCGCGGCTGCGGGCGCGCTGGCCACATATATCGTCCTCGTCTGCGCGGTCTGTATCGCGTTTTGGCTGGTCGTGCTCTATCCAGCGGCCGTGTTTGGCGGCGGCGTGAAGTTCATGGATTTCGCCCGCGCGATTCTTCCCGCGCAGGCCGTGGCATTTAGCTCGCGCAGTTCGCTGGCGGCCTTTCCGGCGATGCTCGCCGTCGCGCGCGAGAAACTGGGACTCAGCCAGCCGACGATCGGCTTTCTGCTGCCGCTCATGATTACCGTCTTCCGTGCCGGCGCGGTGATCGCGCAGGTCGTGGGCGCGATGTTCATCGCCAAGCTCTACGGCATTCCGCTCAGCCCGGTGCAGTACGCCACCATGACCGTCACGTCGATCGCGGCCTCGTTCAGCGTGCCGGGAATTCCGGGCGGCGGAATCATCATGATGGTCCCGGTGCTGCTGTCGGTAGGCCTTCCGGCTGAGGGCGTGGGCATCCTGCTCGCGGTGGATACTATTCCCGACATGTTTCGCACCGCGACGAATGTCACGGCCGACCTTGCAGCGGCGGTCATCCTTGATCGGCGAGGGGTGCAGAGTTCGGCTTCCTGAGGCACGGTGACGCCGCGATCCAGCACTCCGGCCGATGCGGGTGACGGCGCCGATGCCTGACCTCAGGAATCTCGCCCGCATCACCGCGGCCGTTCGCGCGTATCCGCCTGTGCCCGCCGAGCGCGACGAACCGTTCTGGGAGGCGGCCGTGGCGCTGGTGCTGCGCGAGCGCGAGGCGCAGGGCGGCGTCGAACTGCTCTTCATTACACGAGCGATTCGCGAGGGCGATCCTTGGAGCGGGCAGGTGGCGCTCCCCGGTGGGCGCCGCGACGAGGGCGACGTCGACCTCGCCGATACCGCCGTACGCGAGACGCGCGAGGAAACTGGGCTCGACATCCGTCTGCACGGCGAGCTGGTCGGTTCGCTCGATGACCTCCGGCCGCGAACCCCCATGCTCCCACCCGTGATCGTGCGGCCCTACGTGGCAACGATCGTCGGTGCACCGCCGGTCGTGTTGTCCGACGAAGTGGCCGGCCACTTCTGGGTGCCGCTCGACGCACTGCTCGACCCGGCCAACAGGCGACGCACGCGGGTCCGCACCCGGGGTGCGTTCTGGATGTGGCGCGACGCGATTCATTATGATGGACAGGTGATCTGGGGGTTGACCGAGATCATCGTGCGCAACTTCCATGAGGTCGTGTGTTGAGCAACGCGGAAATGGGGACGAAGGCTGCGCCGTCGTGGGCTGAGCGCAAGATCTGGCGCGCTGAGCTCCTCGCGCGCACTGTCTGGCTGCTGGCCTTCGTAGCCCTGTTCGCACTGGTGCCGATGCTCGCCGACCGCTGGGCCTACGATCACGCGCACGTCGCCCGGATCTATGATCAAGACTGGGCGCGCCTGCTTCGCCAGATGGGCTGGTTCCCGACTTGGATGCTCGCCTCGCTCACACTCTGGCTGACGCAACGCAAGCTCGATGCAGCGCTCGCGAAGACGCACACGCAGCTGCTTTTCTTTGCCCCGGCGCTCGCCGGTATCGTCTGCGAGCTGCTCAAGCTCACGATCCGCCGCGAACGGCCGATGATCCACGACGGCGACTATGGCTTCCGCCCCTGGGATGACCGCCCGTTCTCGACCGCCGGACTTGGCATGCCGAGCAGTCACACGATGGTGGCATTTGCTGCGGCTACGGTGCTCGCGCGGATTTTTCCAGGCGCACGGTGGGTCTGGTACGCGCTCGCCGCTGGCTGCGCCGCCACGCGCGTTATTGACCGCGCGCATTTCGTCTCCGACGTATCACTCGGCGCCCTGCTTGGCTGGAGCATCAGCTGGGGCGTTTGGATCGCGCTTCGTAAAAGCCGACGTACTGATCACGGCTGTTAACCGCCCCGGTCCGCGGAGGCCCTAGCGGCTGTGGCGGCGGTTCACCGAGATGACGTTAACGACGAGGGGGGAGCTACGAACGACACGCGTCTGTCGTGGTAGCTCCCCCAAGTCATTGCCGTTGCTGTCTCCGCGAATCTCCGCGGTTTCTCCATCAAACTCAGGGCGTGATACGTGGCGTCGGCACCGTTGCCTTCGGGTCCACCATCACACGCCGAGCCTTGAGATGTTCTTCCATCTTGAGTCGTGGAATGCCTTCGGTGAGCCACTCGGGAGCCGGCTGGTCACGGAGAAACGTGTCGAACCATTCCGTCATGCGCAGCGCGTAGTCCATCTGGTTGGCCGGACGCGACAGGCCGTGATTCTCACCCACATACTCGAGTAGGATCACGTCCTTGTTCATCTGGCGCAGGTGGTTGTAGTAGGTGATGCCCTGATTGAAGTCCACGGCGCCGTCGCGGTCGTTGTGCAGAATCATGTACGGCATCGACAGATTCTGCGCATACGTTTGCGGCGAGTTGCGCGCGTACACCTCTGGGATGTCGTTCGGCCCGCCGGTGAACCGTCCCTGGCTTGAGATGAAGATCGAGGCATCCGTGTTCCCCGAGTTCCAATAGACCGAGCCGAACATCGACGTCATGTCGGTCAGCGGTGCGCCAGAGACGGCGGTCTTGAACATCTTCGTCTGCGTGGCGATGAACGCCGACTGGTAGCCGCCCCAGCTATGGCCCTGTAGGCCCACGCGGGCTTCGTCGATCATCCCCGTCGCGATCACGGCCTTCACGGCAGGTAGCACGCACCAGACCGCCGAACGGCCGGGATCGTTCACTTTGTAGGCAATGTCTGGCTGGAAGAATGCGTAGCCGCGCGAGGTGAAAACGGCCGGGTTGGCGTAGCGCGTCGCGTTCGGCGCCGAATAGACGTGCGTCCCCTGCGACAGCTTCTCATAGATGTAGGTGAGCATCGGGTACTTCTTGCCCTTCTCGTATCCAGCCGGGAGAAAGAGCACGCCCTGGCGCTTGCCGAGCCCATTGTCGCAGCTGTAGTCAATCAACCGTGCGCCCGGTGTCCAGGCGACGTCCTTCTGCTGCGGGTTCGCGTCGGTGAGACGGCGCTCGTTCTTGATGCCGTTGTCGGCCGCGTAGAAATCGGGAAACTTCACGACGCTCTGCCGTTGGACGACCCAGGTGTCGCCGTCGCGTGCCTTCCGATAGCTGACCTTGGCATCCTCCCAAGTGAGCGGCGTCGCGCCGCCCTTTAAGGGATCGACCATGGAGAGACCTTCCTTCTTGGTCCACTCGCCATATGCCTGAAAGTAGAGCGGCTTGTTGAGGTCGATGCCGCCGCGGTCACGCGGGTCGCTGAGCAGGCGGGCTTGGTACTTGATCTGGTCCTTCAGGCCGTTGCCGGTGATGTTCACTGCGCCCGTGCCCGAAATCGGCAAGCGCCATGCGTCCCAGTTGTCGCGGATGATGACGTTGTTGCCGTCGTTCGTCCAGCCGATGAACGCCCCACCGATTGCCGGCTTCACCTGATTGTGGTCGTCTTCGGTATTCCAGAACTTTGCCGGCACGCCCGTCGTGATCGTCTTCGTGGCGCCTGTGTTGAAATTGTAGACCTTCCAGTCGCCAGAGTCGTAGTAGGCGTACTGGCCGTTGTCTGGCGAGAACGACGACGCGCCGAATCCACCGCGCCCGCCACCACCCGGCACCTTCTTCTGGATGAGTTTCCGCTCGCCCGTACCGATGTTCACGGCGTAGATGTCGCGGAAGTCGAAGCCGCGGATGCCGGCCTCGCGCTCGTACTCGGTGCCGTCATTGCCGATGCCCCACGAATCCTTTGGGCCGACCGAGACGTCGCGCACCTTGTCGTCCGTGAGCTTGGTGACCTTCTGGGTCGAGAGCGTATAGACCGAGAGGTAGTTGAATGCCTTGTCCGTCGCTTCCTGCACCTGTTGGGCTGCCTGCGGTCGCGCGTCCTTCCAGTGCCAAAGAATGAGCGACGGGACCTCGGCGCCAGTCTGAGGTGCCGCGGCGATCTGCCCGGTGCTGCCAGCGCCAGGAGCAGAACCGCCAGGGTTCGGCGCCGTGAAGGTCCCGGCGTTCGGATCGCGCGGCGGTCGCGGCTCGCGCAGGCCGAAGTAGAGGGTCTTCTGTCCGTCGCCCCATTGCAGCGCGCGGTCAGTGCTCACGACGAGCCCGCCAGTGACGCCAGTGCTCTTTGCGCTGATTTCGATTGCCCTAGCGTTTGGCGCGATGGCGTTGCTCCACGCCACGACCGTCGCCTGTTCGTCGCCACCGGCCGTGTCGTTCACCATGCGGAACGCGGCGAGCGCGCTGCTGGAATCGCCCCAGATCAGCCGGCGATACGTTGCCTTCTGGAAATCGAGTGGGCGGTTTATGCCCGTGGAGAGCTCACGCAGCTGAATGCTGTTGCCCACGAGGTCGGTGGCACTCACCGCGTACGCGATCCAGGTGCCAGCGTCGTTGAAGGCGAACTCCGAGACGTTGGCGATCGGGATCGGCGTGCCGCCCGTGAGGTCCACGAGCTCGAGCACGGATGCCGGACCGCCGCCGCCTGCCGGGGCGCCGCCACGTCCGCCTCCGGCATCAGCTGCCGCGGGAGCCGCGCCAGGCGTTGCATGCTGAATCGCGAGCCAGTTGGACTTGTCGCCAGCAAACCGAAACGCGCGCACGCTTTCGAATTCACGCCGCGTGCCATTCGTGAGGTCGATCACGGCGAGTTTGGGCGATGCATTGGCTGCAGCACCGCTCGCGGCGCCTGCGCCACCGGCACGACCGCCGCGCCCACCACGGCCACCGCCGGCCGCAGGAGTGGGAGCGTAGACGTGGAAGGCGACCCAGCGATTGTTGCCAGAAATCTGCACGGCACCACCGCCCGCGCCGCCACGGCCACCTCCACCACCGCCGGAGGCGTCACCAACGGGAAAGCGCAGTTCCGACGCGCCGGCCGCCGTGCCGCGGACGACGACTTCCGCATTGCCTTCGCTCGGCGCGATGACGTAGGCAAACCACTTGCCGTCGTTGGAGAGCTGCGCTGCGCCGATGCCCTTCCAGGTGAGCAGGTCGTTCAGCGTGAGCTGACGCCCTGCCGACGCCGGCGGTGTCCACTTCGAGACGGGCGCAGCGCTTGGCGCGCCGTAGGGCAGGTTGGTCTGCAGGTTGACCGCGGCGTTTTGGGCGGGCGGCGCGTTCTGCGCGGCGACGGCTGACGCGCAAACGGTGGCCGCGAAAACCGCACCGGTGAGGCGATTGATTTGCATTTGTTATGGGGCTCGGGTTGAGGCTCTCAAAGAGAATACCGCCTCGAAGCTTGCCCTGCCAGCCGCCCGGGCTTGCCCCTTGCAGTATGCTTGTCCCATTGTACGTACTTGGTCCATCGACCCATGTCCCGGAGCAAGCGTGACCACTGCCGTTTTTGCGCGCTTGCGCGCGGGCGCGACACTGACTGTTCTGCTGGCGATGGGCGCAATACCGCGCGCTGCCGCCGCGCAAACTCCCTGGTCCGACCGTCTGGCCATCGCGGTGAAGCACAAGGTCGCGGCCCTCACGGAGCGCCGCTTCACGCACACACAGTTCTGGCGGGCGATCCCGACTGCGCGCAAGTCGCCACGGCTCACCGTGAAGGAAGTCGGCAAGTCAATGCAGGGCAGGGAACTCCGCACGGTGACCTTCGGCAAGGGGCCGGTGAAGGTTTTTATCTGGTCGCAGATGCACGGCAACGAAGCCACGGCGACGATGGCTCTCGCCGACATCTTCGCCTTCCTTGCCTCCAGTGAGCCGAGCATGCTGCGCGACCGCATCGAGAACGACTTGACGGTGACTTTCCTGCCGATGTTGAACCCCGACGGCGCCGAGATCTTCCAGCGCGAGAACGCCGCGGGGATCGACATCAATCGTGATGTGCGGCGGCTGGCCACGCCCGAAGGGCGCACGTTGAAGGCCGTCCGCGATGCGATCGTTCCGGACTACGCGTTCAACCTGCACGACCAGAACGCGCGCACCCGTGCGGGGAATGGCGAGAGAGCGGCTATCGCGCTGCTGCCACCCGCCGCCGACTCGGCCAAGTCGTACAACGCCGTGCGCACACGCGCTCGCCTCATGGCGGCTTGGCTTGCGACCGACTTTAACCACGTGGTCAAGGGTCGTATCGCGAAGTACGACGACACCTTTAATGCGCGCGCCTTCGGCGACGCGATGCAGGCTTGGGGCGCGAGTACGGTGCTCATCGAGAGTGGCGCTCTGCCTGGCGACCCGCAGAAGATGAAGCTGCGTACCTACAATGCGGCGGCGATGCTTGGCATCCTCGAGGCGATCGCCATGAAAACCTTCGAGCAAGCGGATCCGCGCGCGTATGAGTCGCTGCCGTTCAATCGCGGCGGCGCCTACGACCTGCTGATCATTGGCGGAACGGTCGTGACGCCGGCTGGGGTGACCCGCGAGGATGTCGCGATCGACTTCGACGACTCCGTCGCGCGCACGAGCGGCCGGCTGGTGGAGATGGGCGACCTCGAAGGCGTGATCGCACTCGACACGCTCGATCTCTCGGGAAAATTTCTGCACGTTGCGCCGCTGACCGGGCTCACACGCGCCGGAAAATATTGGCTGCCCATTGGCACGCCCGCGCGGTTCACCGTGCGCGAGACCGAGAAGCCTACGTCGAAGCTGGTGCGGCGACTACCGTAGTGCTGGGCAGGGCCGTTACTTCGCCGATTTGCGCGGGTGTTCGAGCGAGAGGTAGAGCAGGATCTGGTTGTCGTCATTGCTTGGCCCCACGCCGATCGGGAAGGCGATGCCAGGCACCACCTGCAGCCCCGACGCGAAGTCGTAGCCCCACCGAACACCCGGGCTCAGGTAAAACGACGCGTTCCAGCTGTCGGTCGATCCCACCGTCCGCGACGTGCCCGCCCAGACAGCCTCCAGCATGAAGTTGGTCCGCGACCGCGCTTCCCAGATGAAACTCTGACCGAGCGAAAAGATCGTCGCCGAACCGGACTTTCCAGTGGCATCCTTCGCGCTTGGCAACAGCATCACGCCGGCATTCGAGTGCGACACCAGGCTCGCCGCGACACGGTGCGAGACGGGCAACGCGCCCTGGATTCCCACGACGCCTGACCCAAAGCCCTTGGCGTGGTCACCGGTGGGCAGGACGAGTGAGACACGCGGCGAGATCCAAGTCGCGCTACCTTCGCTGCCCACGGCCTGGACCCGCCAGTTGAGCATCACATCGCCGAGACCAGCACTGCTGCCTGGGTTCGAAAATGGAATCGTGTAACTGAACTGGTTTCGCTGTCCGCGCACCGGCCACTCCTGCGTGAATGCGTAGAACCAGGCGTCGCCGTCGCGCGTCTTTTGAAAGAGGCTGATGTGCTGAATGACGCCCGCTTCCTGATTGTACGCCTCCTCCATCAGGAACGAGTTGTCCGCGATCGGCAGTTTGGCGGTCGCGGCTGGCTTGGCTGCCTGCGCCGAGGCCTCGGAAGCGATGACCACGGCGGCGGCGGCGATCCAGCGGTGCATTCGGGCCATGTCCATCCTCAGGGTGGGTAGAAACGCCGTCGGGGAGCGTCACGGATCAAGCGTCACGAACCGGGCGAACGCTTTTCCGTGCGCGCCGAGCAGAATCGCAAACTTCGTTTTCCGCCCCTCCGAGCGCAACGGGGAGGGCGATCGCCCCGGCGAACAGCGGAGCCGGCGTGGTGGCGATGCCGATCGGAGTCTCCAGACTTGCAAAAAAGTTAGTACGTACTAAAATATGAGTATGGCGCCTACGCAACCATCAGACACCGACACCGACACCGGCACCGACACCGACTCCGGCTGGCGGCGCGCGCGCAATGCGCCATCGCTCGCCGAGGCATACCGGACCGTCAACGTCTCGCACCGCACCTGGTGGCGGAAGATCCTCGCCTTCGCCGGCCCCGGGTACCTCGTCGCCGTCGGCTATATGGACCCGGGTACCTGGGCCACCGACCTCGCCGGCGGCGCGCAGTTCGGTTACGCCCTGCTCTCCGTCATCCTGATGTCGAATCTGATGGCGGTGCTCCTGCAGGGGCTCGCCTCAAAACTCGGCATCGTCACTGGACGCGATCTCGCGCAGGCCTGCCGAGATCACTACTCACGGCCGGTCTCGTTCGCGCTCTGGGTGCTCTGCGAAATCGCCATCGCCGCATGCGACCTCGCCGAAGTCATCGGCTCGGCGATCGCCCTGAACCTGCTCTTCGGGATTCCGCTCACCTGGGGCGTGATCATCACCGCCGCCGACGTGCTGATCGTGCTCATGCTCCAGAACCGCGGATTCCGCCTGCTCGAGGCGATCGTTATCGTCCTCGTCGCCACGGTTGGCGCCTGCTTCCTGTTCGAGATTATGATCGCGAAGCCGGAGTTCGCCGCCGTGATGGCCGGCTTCATTCCCTCGACCTCCATCATCAGCGACCCGGCCAAGCTCTACCTCGCCCTCGGCATCCTCGGAGCTACCGTCCTGCCGCA
>SXGR01362985.1_pt1 | contig 42880 bp, 66 predicted proteins | sample 3174711 | NCBI WGS metagenome assembly SXGR01 (sample SAMN11356860, study PRJNA531348) | freshwater metagenome | isolation source: freshwater sample F1-60 | place: China: Fuxian Lake, Yuxi | collected 2017-12-25
CGCGCCTGGACGCGGCAGCCGGGGAGCTGCAGACGCTGATGCGCTCACTCGGCGGCGAGCCGGTGGAGGACAAGGGAGCGTAGGTGTGGTGGCCCCTGTGGGACTTGAACCCACATGCCTTTCGGCTCACGATTTTAAGTCAGATGCTCAGGGACAAACCAGCGTCTTTGCTGGGTTTCCGAGAGGTCGTGGTGTCACCTGTCACCATCTGTGTCACGTTCGCGGTCACCATGTCACGCACCGTCATAGCCGGGTTGAGCGTGGCTATGGCCTCCCGAAGGTTGTTCGGCGCGAGGTGGGCATACCGCATCGTCATGGTCAGGGTCTTGTGCCCCATGAGTTCCTTGACGGTCAGGATGGGGACGCCCCGCTGCACCAGCCGGCTGGCGAAGGTGTGGCGTAGCGCGTGGAAGACGAACTGCTCGTCGTCAGCCAGGTCGAGGTTGACGCGGAGCCTGCCCCACCAGCTGCGGATCAGCTGCCGGCCCTCGGCGGGGAAGAGACGAGCGTTCGTCCCCAGCCCCTCAGAACGCCGGGCGATGATCTTCCGCACGCGGTCAGTCATCGGGATGGAGCGGGGCGTCGAGGCCTTGTTCTCCCAAATGGTGACCAGCCCCGTGCTCACGAGGCAGTCCTTCTTGATCAGGTGCAGTATCTCGCTCTTACGCATGCCAGTGTCGATGGCGACACAGAACAGGTCATCCATCTCGACGGCGCTGCACTGCTGCAGGAAGGCCAGCGAAGCGGTCTCCTCTTCCGGCGACAGATACCGGATGCGACCGACGAACTCCGTCAGGCGCTCGATCTTCGGGGCACGGGTGATCCACGCGCGGGACGCGGCGTAGCGCACCATGCGTGAGATAGCTGCGAGCTTCCGGTTGATCGTGCCGTTGGCATCGCCGGCCTTCTTCCTGGCTGCGATGTACCTGTCGATCTGCTCCTCGTTGAGGGATGCAGCCGGCATGTCCGCACCGAAGAACTCCACCACCAGCCGGGCGTTGCGGTCGAGACCCTCCTCGGCCTTCTTGCCCTGCCAGTAGCGCTCACAGGTGCGCTTGCGTAGCTCGCCCAGCGTCAGCCCGATGGCCTTGTCAGCTGCCTCGCCGTCTCCCAGCGCGGGAACCTGCTGGCCTGCCATGAGGCATGCCTTGACGAGGTTCTCGCGGATCGCGGCCTGATCATCGGGACCGTAGAACATCTCCCGGTGACGCGGCATCCCCTCGACCTTGACGTCGATCTGGATGCCCTTGCCTCGCTCTCTACGTGCCATTGATTGCCTCCGTGGATTGGTCTGGCGAAAAAAATAGAGACGCCTTTCAGCGTCTCGACTTGTTGATGACCTCGACTATCGTCTGGACAACGCGCTTCCCCTTCATCGTCAGGTCTACGAGCTTCCGCCTCCGCTCCATCGGGTCTTCCTTGGCTTCGAGTAGATCGTGGCCCGGCTGGTGGAAGCGGTTCACCTTGCCGAGAGCCGCCACGTTGCGGCTTACGCTGGACTGCGCGATGCCAACGCGCTCACCCAAGTCGGTCATTGCAATCGCCCCGTTGTTGTTGGCTACTTCGAGGAACACTGTCGCCACCTGAATTGGCATCTCCGGATCGATCTTGCGGAACTCATTCAGCACCTGAAGTGCCGTCGCAAGCTGGGACCGGGACACCGTCTTGTCGTTTGTCATTTGCCAGACCTTTCTGAGCTAGGTTCTTGGGCGTGAGAATGAGGTGGAATCGCCCCATCCAAATGAGAGTCTCTCCCCTATACGAGCACCAGTCAAGAAATTGTTGCCCTCTGGCAACTGATGGCAGTTCGGCATAGACATCGCAGACGAAAGGAACACGGAAGTAGATCGAGACCATTTGTTCTGTTTCCCCCAAGAAGACTACAGCACTGAGTACCTATGTGTTTATGTACGTACTCAATTAAATAGGCGTTAACAAGAGTTGTTCCGTAGTTCCTTCGACAACCGATGGTGTGGTGTTAGGTCAGCACCTCTTCGAGCAGATCAATCGGGTAGGCGTTGACGCGCTCGATGCCCTGCTCCTGTAGCACGAACGGTGCAGGCACGCGGATCACCTGTCGGTTGTCCCGCTCTGCCGCTCGCGCCATCTTCCAGCCGTGACGTTGCGTGTCCTCAGGGTTAGGAAGGAACATGCCTCGCTTAGCCAGGAAGCCGATGATGGTGTCGTAGGTCTCGGGCATGTCTCCGTTGGTGGTCGTGAACCGATGCAGGCGTGGATCGGTAGCGGCACGAAAAAGCACCGCAGGTTCCACTGCAGTGCCTCTCAGGTGGAGCAGCTGGTCGATGTCCGAGCGCAGCGTGAGCAGCTGGTCCTTGTCGAGCGCTGCGAGGTTCACGGGCAGGTAGTGGTGGGTCATTGGCTGGTGTCCTTCCGATGCTTGAGCTTCCGGGTGTACGCAGCGTTGCCCTTGCGAGGCTTCACGATGCGCTGCTGCAGGTGCTGAGACCGCAGCGAGCGCGCGACGGGGTTCTTCCTCATTCGTTTGCCGTGTAGCGCTTGCCGTCCTGCAGGATCAGGTGCTCCCGCACAGCGGCCTTGAGACCGAGGACAAGCTCCTTCTCAGCGAACTGAGGCAGCGCCTTGCGAAGCTTGCCGAGGGTGTCCGCGCCTCCGCGCACAGCACCAGCAATCGCCATCGCGGCGGCGTTCCGTGCGCCCTTGGAGATGCCGCGAGAGCGGTCCACCTTGGGCACGGTGATCTGCGCCGGCTGATCCGCACGTTGCTCTGCGGCAAGGGCAGCGAGCCTCTCAGGTGCCCCGACAAGCGAGGCAGGGATGTCGAGCAGGCTGCTGGCCCGCTGGCCGTCCACCCACGCTTGGGTCTTGTCGTCTAGCTGCGTCATGGTGTTCCTCCTAGATGTGACTCGTGATGCGCCCGAAGACCCGGCGCTCGGCCTCACGGCATGCCGCCACGTAGGCCATGCCACTGTTCATGAGCAAGGTGCGCTCGGCATCCCAGCTTGCGATCCTGTTGGCGTACTGCGTCGGATGCTTGTCGCGCTCGATCTGATCCAGCGCCTTGAGGAGACGACCGAGGGCGCTCATTCCACGCACTCCTCGGCCATGCGACGGAGCATCGACAGCGGGACAGCCCGCGCGTGGCTCAGCCGGTTGACGGTCAGCGTGTCCACGAGGAATGCGTCCTGCAGGTCACGCAAGGCAGCGGCGCAGCACTCCTCGACACGCTCGACAGCCTGCGTGGTCTCAGCGTCGTACAGCTGCTTGTCGCGCAGCGCCTGCTGCCGCTCGTAGACAGCCAAGGCTCGGACGAGGTTCGGGTAACGCGGTGTCATGGGTTCCTCATGCGTGATGCGGTGATGCGCTCGCAGCGCGTCCAGTAGAAGGGTCCGAAGGTCTCCTCGGCATTCCAGATTGCGAAGCGCTTGGAGACAGCCCGCACCTGGGTCTCGCGCATGACGCCATCGCGCCACATGCGAACACGCCAGACACGGACGAGAGGGATAGCGCGGCTCACGCTGCCACCATCTGCTCGATGTTCCCGCCCCACTGCAGCGCCATCGCCTTCGCGATGCCTGAGAAGAACTTGCTGCGCTCCTTCCAGCGGTCCTTGCCGGGAGACGCCATGTGAACGCGATGCTCGACAGCCGCGTCACTCGCTAGGCCCAGCGCACGCCGGCAGTCTTCCTGCCGCTCGTATGTCGGGATCAGCGCCGGCAGGCCCTTGAGCCAGAAGCACGTGCGCTTGGTCTCATAGTGCCCGTACTGCCACGGCTGGACGGACTGCGCCGGCTCGACGTAGTTGGTGATCAGCGCCTTGGCGTGGCGGTGCATGACCGGGTTCTCCACGCAGATGCGCTCGATAGGCGCATTGAGGCAGGCAGAGAACAGCGCAGCGCCTTCGACCAACTCGGCCTGCATCTGCTCCAGCGTCTTGCCGGGAGGAGGTACGGACAGCCAGCGGACACCGCTGTTGCAGAGACGAGTGCATGGCGGGTGCGCCACCATGAGCAAGTCCCAAGGCTGACCGTCGATGCCCGCGAGGTAGTTGCGGACGTCGCCCACGAGGTGCTTGTTATGGCGATCTTCGGCCGGCAGCAGATCGCAAGACCACGCATCGTGGCCCAGCGCAGCAAACTCCCGGCGCACGGTCCCGCTGTACTCGCAGGCGATCAGAACACGCAGGCTGCGGCCCGCGCTGTTGAGATTGTGAGGGTGACACGACATGGCATCTATCTCCGTTGTGGATGGTTACAGGCGTGGTGGTCTCATTGATGCCGGCCAGCTAGGTGCTAACCGGCATCCCTCAGGCCACTAGGCTGCGCGGTGATGCGTGGCGGTGTTGCTCTCGCGGAGGGTGATCCGGCCCTGCCAGTAGGTGACGTCCACGTGCGTCACGGTGCTGCCGAAGACGAACGCCACATCCTTGCCCGTGATGTCGATGATGGGCTTTTCGCCCTTGCCCGAGACCTTGCGTGGCCGCGTGTTGCCAACGTCCTCTGGCGATATGGTCTCCAGCGACCAGATGCGCGCGTCGTCGTCTCGAATGAGCATGTACAGCGTGCCCACAGTGAAGCCTGCAGCGACAAGCCGCGCGCCTTCAATCCAGATGCGGCCACGCTCAAGGCCTTTGGTGGTGCCGAGTTTCGTCGTGAATGTGTTCATGGTGCTGTCCCTCTTTCTGGTGGTTGTGGTGGTCTCATGAATGCCGGCAGGTAGCGCCTACCGGCATCCCTCAGGCCACTAAGCCCACAGGCTCAGAATGCGATGCGATGCCTGTACGTCGTTCCGTAGGTCGATCAGGTCCGCTCGATAGCCCGCGTCCTTCCCCTCGTTCACGTGGTCCGTGATCAGCTTCGCGGCTTGGGCGAGCAATTCGCACGCCTGTTCCAGCTTGGTCGTGTCCATGATCAACCCTCCTCTCGCGTTGTGCGGTAGAACACGGCCCGCCCGCTTTCCATCGTGGCGAAGCCGATAAGCTGTCCGCTGTTGTGGCGACCGTGCCCGTCAAATTCGCCTAGGTAGTGCTGCGGGATCAGGCCCGGCCCGCTGTCATGGCACCACACGCCTATCGGCTCTTTCGGGAACGTCGCAGCGAGACGCAGCGCCGCCCGGATTGCGGGAATGTGTGGGTCGTTGGTCATGCTCAGCCCTCCACACTGCGCGCGAGGTATTCGCATGGCGGGTGCTGGAAGATCACGGCCAGCCCGTCGAGAATTGGCGTAGTGGTTTCGTCGTGGTCTTCCCCGAAAGGCACTGCGAGTGCTTCAAGGGTCTCTGAGATGCTAAGCGCGTTCATGGCCATGGTTCCTTTATGGTGATTATTGCCGTTGTGGATTGATCTAGTCGCGGACAAACCCGCTAGCGTCCTTACGAGCGTTCCCCTTGGCGTACAGCGCCACGATGACGCCAGCCGGATCAAGGAACCGCAGGTCCGTCTCGTCCCCGTCAACCACGGGCACATTGCGCGGCCCAAGGCGATACGTCCCAAGGCCCAGGTATCGGCCTACGGTTGCCTTGTCGCGGAACACTGCCGCGACATTCATCCCAGCTTGAAGGGCAGTCACGGCATGGGCGCCGTTGCCATCGGCCAGCGAAAACGTCAGCTTGTAATTGCTCGGGAGGTTCCGACGATTGGCAATCTTGGTGTAGTCGTAGAAGGCAACGTCAGGGAACATCGCCATAAGGTTCGGGTAGGTCTCTACACCGCTAACCGTTACCGGCACCACTTCCCATCGAATGTCTGACGTTCCGTTGAGACGCACGGCCAGCTTAAGCCCATGCTCTTTCGCTACCCGCTGAGCCTTGGTTATCTCGGCTGCAACGCTGAGCATGAAGCCCTCGCGATCCTGAAAGAATGCCCGCGTCTTCCGTGCCCGTGCTTCCTGAATGTAGTTGGTCCGTTGACCGCTCGCGATAACCGCCGCTGTCAGCATGCCACCCTTGGCGATGCCGCCGCGACCGGCTGTATTGAGGCATGCAGCCTTGCAGCCCTCCGTTGCCATCGGACAGACGTTGAAACCTGACAGCCGGGCCGGTGCCAGATGGAGAATTGCGGTAAGGTAGCCTTTCGATTGACCCTTGAGGGTCTTAGGGTTGCCTACCGTTAGAACCTTGAACATTCCCACGATGTTTCTCCGTTGTGTCTCGGCGCGGTGCTGCGCCGGTTCACAGTGCATAGTGGAAATCAATGCCAGATGGCAACGATTATTATTCGTGGTCTCGTTAAGTGGGCGTGCGGACTCACTTAAAAATGCTTTTGAAGTGGCGCGGCTATGGTGGCACCTAAACGAAAACAGACAGTGCAGCGCTTGAGAGGCACCTAGCGTGCCCGGCTGTGTCGCTCAGGTAGCCTTGAAGTGTTGCGCGGTGCCTCGCGAAAAAATACAGAGCATGACAGACGCAAGCGGAGCAAACGCAGGGCATCACCACGGCCGCCAGCACCCTCAAGAGGCACCACGGCGCAACCTAGGAGGCACTGCGACGGCCCTGACCGGATACAAAGTCCCGTGCCGGGCCAGCATAGACGGGCCATCGTGCCGTGCCGTGACGCAGAAGCGTGACACCGCGACGGGCACCGGCCGTGCCTCGCAACGGTAGACGACGACCTGGCCCTATGGGGGAAGGTGCGTTCGCGCTTTCGCGCTATGGCATCTCAGATTTTTGCAGTAAACATTTCAGCCCTCGGTCCCTTGGCGGAACTGGTAGACGCAGCAGGCTTAAAACCTGCAGCCTCTCACGGGGCGTGCTGGTTCAAGTCCAGCAGGGACCACCACAGAGCACCGGGAGTGCCACATGAAGTCCACCGCACGTGCCACCGCAGCTGTCTCGTTTCTGATCCTGGCGGGCTGTGTCTCCCCCACCGACATCACTCAGACGATGTCCACCCCAGCCTCAGTGGCCTTTGAGTTCGCACCTGACGTCCACTCGAAGCAGTCCATAGCAGATCGAGCACAGGCTCACTGCAGGAGCTACCGCAAGGATGCGGAGGTGGTGGGTGTGCAGGGAGGTAGGTCTCAGGCCTACACCGAAGTGATCTTCAAGTGCATCTGAAGTGACACTCGAAGTGACACTTAAAGTATCTACCTACTATGCCTCTGCACCCTTGATCATCTCCGATGGTGGAACCTAATTGGAGGATAAGTCGCATTCCTCCAACTAGGTCATCACCTTAGGTGTGTTTCCGGTAACAATCGGTCCAGCGTTACCGGGCGTGCCCTGTCCGAGACCACGTTGGTAGCCTCGGCTTGTGCCCTAGAACGTGCTGCGCGAACTGCCGCAGCTGGGCGTCCTTCAGCTTGTCCATGTGCGTGCTCTCGACCGTGGACTGATCGCGGGCCATCTGCTCGACCCAGTAGCGCACCGCGCCGGCCAGAGCTTCGAGCCTGTCGTCATGCTTCAGCGCTCCCCGGTCGCGGGTGATGCGCGTCAGCTGGCGGAACAGTTTGTAGTCGGGGTTCTCGCCGCCCTTGTAGTCGTCCTCGATCACGCTGCGATCCACGACGAGACGATGCTGGTTGAGCACCGGCTCGAGTGTGTCGATGATGCGCCGCTCCTTCTGCCCCGTGTTGTGGACCTCTTCAGTGCCACAGCGGTGGACCTTCAGGAGATGCGGGAGGAACAGCTGCGTGAACATGCCGTCACCGAAGTTGCTCTCGATGAGGATGTGATTGACCTTGTGCTTCGCCGCAGCTGCTGCGAGGCCAGCCAGGGTGGTGTCGTCGTAGCCCGTGAGGAAGCCACCAACGCCACCGCGAGGCACGTAGAGAGAGCCGTAGAGCATCTTCACGATGCCGAAGCTCGTCTCGTCGCCACCGCGCCCGGAGGGATCGATATACATCACGCTGCCGGTGTAGGGCGCCCACTTCTCGGACACCATCATCGGCCGGTGATACCTGTCGGTTTTGAACCCAAGCATCGGTAGGTCGCTGATGATCTGCTCCGGGGCGCTGCCCCAGCTGAGCTTCACAGGAGCCTGCTCGTCGTCCACGTTCGTGACGATGAGGTCGCTGAGCTTCAGCGGGTAGCGCTCCTGGTCGGAGAGGTCGGTGTCGAGCATGAACTGCAGAGCGAAGCCGCTACGCCCATAGGATGCCTCGCGCTCGATCAGGTCCATGTCGGAGAACCGCTTCGGGTCCACGCTGCGGATCGGCGGGCCGGTGAGCTTGCGAACGAAGGGCGCCAGCTGGTCACCGTACTTGGCCTTGCGGGCGTCGTCGGGGATGCGCGCCGGCCAGATACGTGTTTTGTACCCACGCTCCTGCAGCAGCTTGTAGAGGCTCTCCTCAGTCTGCGGAGTGCCGAGGTAGATGATGCGCCCCTCGGGCTTCAGGATCGCGTCGAACTCCTTGACCTGTTCCGAAAGCTTCTCGCGCATGACAGGCGTCAGGGAGTTGTTCGGAATCTCGACGTCGTCCGCGACGATCACGTCAGCGCGGGAGCCAGCCAGCTGGCCGGTGATACCGACGCTCTTGACGGAGGGCGAGTGCGAAGCACGAGCGGGGCCGACGTCGAAGGCGACGTTGCTGTCGCGCTGGCCGTCCTTGGGCTGGAGGTGAGCGAGGATTGGCATCTCGCGGATCAGCCGCTTCGTGAATGTCGAGAAGGCGTCGGCGCGCTCCTTGGAGGCGCTCACGACGAGGATGTTGAGTTGGGGGTTGTTCAGGAGCAGCCAACAAACGAAGGCGCTCGTGATCCACGACTTCCCGATTCCTCGGAAGGCCTGGATGATGATGCGCCGCAGGCCGGTCTGCAGGTATCGCGCGATGTCGTACTGGATCGGCGTCGGCTCGGGCAGGTTGAGGTGCTGCCAGACGAGCCACAGGAACACGCGGAAGTCAGCCTTCGCGCGGGCTTCAAGGGACATGGGATTCCTTGTCGAAATGGGGCCAGCGCCTTCGCAGGCGGGGGCGTGGCAGGGGTCTGGCTGGGTACCCGCTACCTGCGGATCACCCTCGGCCAAGGCCCCTGTACGGCCTCCTAAACGGCAACTAATGCCATACTGGATAGTGTGTGTCGGGAGATCCCCCGGACACCAGACTTAGTGGACGGCCCGGCCCTCGCCGTCGTCCTCCTCGGCATCCGGCTCGAAGGTCGGCAGGCTCTCAGCCAGGCTGGCGACCGGGGAGGCCTTACGGCGCGCGGTGTCGATGCCATTGTCCTTCAGGAACTGCCGGATCACGTTGAGGGTGGACGCGCTCGGCGTCAGGCCTGTGACCTTCTCGCCCTCCTTGTTCATGGCAGTCTCCCCGTTGTCGAGGATGTCCTTCATCACGACGGCCATGCGGTCGTGCATGGAGCCGAGGGTCTTCTCGTCAGCGCTCATTGTGCTGTCTCGATGTTGGCGTCGATCCAGCGCCGAAGCTCTGGATTGTCGCGGAGAATTGTCGTGAGGGCGGGAGCGAGCGCGGTGACTGTGCGCTCCTCACCACACCTCGGTGGAATGTTCCAGACCTCGTAGCAGCCGTGGAGTAGCTCGTGGATGAGCTTCTCGACGGCCAGCTGCGGGGGAAGGCAGTCCGCGAGCCAGATGGTCAGGACGTCCACGTCGATAGCTGCATCCTCGCCTTCGTGTTCGGACACGGCGCGGGACGTAAGCACGACGCGGAAGTCGAGGTGACCGACCTTGATGCTCGCGGGTGGTTGGGTTGCGGTCTTCACCGAGTGAACAGACCAACGACCCATGTGATGACGTCGATGATGAAGCCGATCAGCCACACGATGGGCTGCAGCCACCACGGAACGTCGAAGCCGCCGTGTACCATCACGCGCCCTTCCTCAGGGCCATGAAGTCAGCCAGCTTCTTGTAGCCGAAGCTCGACGCAACAGCGACGAGGAACGACCACTGGAACCACTCGGGCGTGCTGGCCTGGAGGGCGTCGAAGCCTTCCTTGACGTAGGGTGCTCCACCGGGGATGAAGCACAGGATCACCGGGATCGACAGCACGATGGTGAACCACTCGTCCTTCCAACCGGAGTTGGTGATCGAGAGGTTCTCCCATGCGATGTCGGCCATCTGTGCGGTCTCGAGCCGCTTGATCTTCGCGCTGGTGACCGCCTCGTTGATCGCGAGGTCAGACTCCAGCTTGGCAGTCTTTCGACGCTGCCACTCTGCCACCACTGCGGTGATCGGAGCGGCGATGATGTCGAAGATGCCGGTGAGCCACTTCATCGGGGGAGGATTCCTGCTACACCGAGAGCAAACGTGATCATGGACGCACAGGCAGCTGCTGCTCCTGCGATCCACGTGTTGCGCTTCTCGATCTTGTTGATGCGAGCCTCGTGGTCGTTCTGGCCCGCCGCGTAAGTGTCCACCTTCGTCTCGATCCGGCCGATCACTCGGTAGACTTCGAGAAGGGTCACTTCAGATGCCTGTTCGGTCATGCGTGTGCCTGTTGCATCGGGAGGATGTTCATCACGACTGCGCCAGCTGTCACTGCTCGGAGTCCATGACGGACCCCAGCAGGGAACAGGATGACGCCACCACCTTCGACCGCCTGCACCGACTTACCTGCACCATCGAAGAGTTCGACAGCGCCTTTGAGTACGATAGCGGTGTGATCGAAGGTGTGGTCGTGTACGGGCCACTCGTCGCCAGCGGAGGCGAACGTCCAGCGAAGGAAGTTCAGGCCGGCGGCGGGAGTAGAGTGTGAGAGAGGGAGTGCCATCAGAACACCAGCACGTCCCCACCCGGAGGCGCGTGAGGGACTGTGGTCGGCTTCGGGGGAGGAACGCAGGCCGTTCCGTTGAAGACCCATAGATCGGGCACGCAGTCGTTCGGGCATTCAACCCAGTACAGCGGCGCGGCGAATGGGAACTTCTTGTTGGCGACCTCCGCGATGCGGTTGTTGGCCTGCGGGTCAATGAGTGCGAACTTCATGGATGTTCTCCGTTATGCCGACTTGTATTCCCACACGATGACGACGCTGCCCTCGGCGTTGCCGCCTGTGGCGCCAGGCCCACCACCGTTGCCTCCATCACCACCGATTACACCTCGACCGCCCGCGCCACGCGGGTTGCCGCCCTCACCATACGGGCTACCAATTTGTCCGCTTCTGTTCAGGTGCCCGCCAGAACCGCTGCCAACGGTGGTGCCAATGGCACCCCCGCCAGCCGTCGCACTGCAATGACTGCCGAAGGAGGCCGTGCCCGCTCCTGCACTACCGGAGTTGCCGTTGTTGGCACCACCCGATCCGCCTGCGGGCGCAACAACTGCCTCCGTGGAGCCTAGGTCGGCTGCAAGGATTCGCTTCTTGGCGTAGCCACCAGCGTTACCTCCCGCCCCGGAGACGGAGCCAGACATACTGCTGGCTCCCCCTTGTCCTCCACCGCCCGGTCCCTGCACCTCAACCTCAACCCAAAGAAGGTTGGCAGGCTTCGTCCATGTGCCGTTGCTTGTGAACAGCTGGTGAGAGAACGTCTTGGCGGCGACCACAGTCGCTAGTGCCGCAGCTACGCCCGCAGGGGTCGTAGCACGTGCCGTGTCGGAACCGGTTACGGTCTCCGCATTGGTGGCGAGTTCCACAACTCCGGTAACTGTGTCGCTGGCGTTCTGCTTGATGTTGCCGAAGGCTGTGGCAGCGTTGGCGACATCCGACAGGTTGCTCGCCTTGCGAAGGGCGAACGTGTCCACAATCTCCTTGGCACCAGCCACGGAAGGGAACACGGTGTCATCGGTGCCGGCGATGTTCTCGCCGCTAGAGGACTTCTCGACCACACCAGTGACGGAGGTGGTCGCGGCCTGCTTGATGGCGCCGAAGGCCGTTGCGGCGTTACCCACGTCAGAGAGGTTGTTAGCTGCCGCGAGGTATCCAGCACCGGAGACGTAGGCTGCTTCCCACGTAGCCCCGTTCCACAGCTTCATGCCGGTGTTGCCGACCTCGGTGCTGTAGTAGAGGGCACCACCAACGAGGGCGTTCCCATCGTTGTCCAGAGTTGGTGCTGTGGCCTTTGGTCCGAGATAGCGATCATCGAAGTTGTCGTATGCCGCCAGAACAGCGTCTCGAGCCGCTTCAGCAGCGACACGATCAGCAGCTGCGTCTGAGGCGCTATCAGCCGCCGAGTCACGCGAGTCTTCCGCCTCGTCCTTGTAGCCAGAGGTCAGGGACTTGTCGGCAGCAACGGTCGCCTTGTCTGTGGCAACGATCGCCTTGTCTGTGGCAACGATCGCCTTGTCGGCAGCAACGGTCGCCTTGTCTGCGGCGACGGTTACGCGGTCAGCCTCGGCCGCAACTTCTGATGCGGCGGCGGCGTCCTCGGAGTCGGACGCAGCGGCAGCACTGGCAGCAGCCTGTGCGACCTGAGAGTCCATCGACGTCTCCACCCAGTTCTTGGTGGCGGCGTCCTGTGCGCTCACGGGGTCGGCTACGCTCTTGATGACCTTGCCGCGAGCGTCGAACTTCCCGTCGTCAGCCAGGGCGAGAGCGTCTTCGGCCTGATCCACGACCTCTTGCGAGATGTAGAAGAACTGCAGGGCCGAATCGTCAAGCTCCTGCTCAGTCAGGTTGTTGGCGTCCTGAAAGTCCACGAGGCGTGAAGTGCGGGGCGTGGTGCGGCGAACGACGACGGCGGCGTCATCCGCAGGCGCGTCTTCCAGTTCAACCGACGAGGCCGAGGCCCACGTGAAATCAACTTCCACGGTGTCAACGGTGACAGTGACGTGGGTGCGGCTGATGTAGCCGAAGGGGACGGAGAAGAGAGTCGTGCTCCCGTCGCCCACATAGTCTTCAAAACTGAGGCCCATTGGCTCCTCGAAAATGAAAAGGCCCCGGTGAGTTTCCCCACCGAGGCCCGTGTGTTGTTGTAGGAGGCGCGCTACTTCAGGAGCGCTGCGGCTCCCTTAGACTTCACTGCTGCGCCTGTTCGGATGTCCTTCTCGATGGCTTCACCGAGGCCAGGAATCTCCTTCTTCAAGGCTTCCAGAGCGAGGATGCGGTAGCCGCCGACGATGCCCTGCACGACTGACACAGCCGTGCCGGTCCACTTCTCACCACCGTACTTGAGGTCGTCAGTGAGCTTCGGAGCAACGCGAGGATCGTTGACCAGCACGGTTTCGAGGGTTTCCCGAAGCGTGCGACCCTTCTCCTTCACTTCGCCCATCAACTCCTGCAGACGGTCGTGTGCGGTGTAGCCCGTCTTGGGTGAACGGAACTGCTCCAGATCGACGTTGCCCACCTTCGTCGGCGGCGGCTGGAACGCATGCTCCATGCCGGCGAGCCGGTTGAGGAGCTTGTCGCCCTTCACAGTCGAAGAGGTGAACGGAGAAATCGCGTCCGGTCCCAGTGACACCGGCCGTGCGATCTTCTCGCCCAGCAGGTTGCGCTGCGGATCGACGCCAGCCGCGTAAGGCGTGCGGGCGACCAGAGCGTCCCACACGGAGCGCACTTCGCGCAGCGTGTCGTCACCGTTCAGTTCGTTCACGATGGACGGTATGTAGGAGCCAGCCTGTCGGTGCATCCACCGCTCGAAGTAGCGGTCGGGCTGCGAGGCTGCGTTGACCGCGTCGTGAATGCCACGGAGGTACGTCTTGCTAGACAGGTTCCGCATGAGCGCTGTGCCCATCGCGGTTGCCGTCTGCACCATCGTCCGCTCGTCCATGTGGTTCACAACCTCGGCGTAGTCAGCCGCGAGGCCGAAGAACATGCCGAAGGGATCGAGACGGTTGTACGCGATGTACTCGTCCCCGACCTTCACCGAGTAGGGTTGCCACCCGGTAGCCTTGAGCAAGGCCTTCACGTCAGGATCGGCTGGGCCGTTGCCGGTGATCGAGCCACCCTGCGCCATCGAGATTGCGGTGCCCCACAGGGCCGCTCCGGTAGCCATCTTCGCCCGCGCATCGGCCTGACGCTCGGCGCCATTACGTCCGAGGATGTCATTCCGATACTTCGTCTGCAGCATGTTGATGCCCGGAGTGCGGGTCCACACGTTGCGGATGATGTTCGTGGGCGTGCGGACGAACGGGATGATCGGGCGCAGGCCAGGATGGCGCTGCACTGCCGACTGAATCGTCCGGCCGAGGCTCTCACCAAGGTCTTCCGTGAACGTCGCCTGCCGTGCGTACTGCAAAGCTGAGTCGTTGGTGGCTGAGCCGGTCAGACCGAAGCCCCGGTCGAGGGAGTCTTCGATGTGCTTCGCGAGCGCATCACCTTCGAGGCCTGCGTCGAGGCCGGTGCGAACTGCCTTGGCGCGCAGCTTGGTGCGATAGTTCAGCTGCTTGAAGAACTCGTCCTGCGTGAGCAGTAGCCGCGTTGGCACGTTGATCGTGGCGCCTAGGCCGTCGATCAGCATCTTGCCGAAGTCATTCGACACGCCGAAGTTCTGCGCGGAGATTGCGCGAAGCGGCGCCTCGTTGACCAGCTGCGTCGGGTCGAGGACGCCCTGCCCCATCTTGAAGGCCTTGCCAGCCATCTTGACGGAATCCCACATCGCGCCAACGAGGCCGACGTAGAGTTCGGCACCTTCGCGGATCGTCGCCATGTCAGCCTGGAAGACGCCTGAAAGCATCTTCTCGGTCGGCAGGGCTACGGTCTGCAGGGTGTTCGACAGGAAGTTGACCGCGTGGGTCTTCGGTCCCGAGAGGATCGCGTTGATCCAGTACTCGTTGTGGACGTCCCACAGCTTGCCACCGAGTGAGCCACGAGCGAGCTTCGCGATGGCCTTCGGGTTGTCGCGGGCGAGACGGAGCTTCGCGGTGAGCGAGCGCACGGCCTTGTCGCCGCCGACGCCTGCCAGCACCTCCTCGAAGTCCACGTCCTTGAACATATCCAGATCGACACCGCGCGTGAGCTTCTGAGCGTTCTGCGCGCGGGCGACGTTGGTCTGCACGCCCTTGAGCATGGACTGCGTGTTCGCCATGAACTGCATGGCCTGCACGAGTTCCACCTTGCCGCGCGCATCGAGCTTGCCGACATCATCGAGGTCAGCGAGCTTCACCACGTGCTCGGACACGGACTGCAGCATCGTCTTGCCGGCGACGACTACGGAGTCAAGGTTGCCGACAGCATCGAAGGTCTTTGTCAGCTTGCCATACATGCCAGCGACGTCCTCACCGAGGATGTCAGCCAGAGCAGCAGTCGACCGCCACGAGCGAACCCCATCAGCGTTTCCGCCTTTGAGCTTGGTCACCTCATCCGAGATGACGTCCGACATGAGGTTGATCGCCGCGCGAGGGTCAGCGTCCGACAGCAGCGCCTTCATGTTGAAGTCGATGTCCGTTGTCGCGATGTCCTCGCCGTGCATGAACCGCTTGCGGACAGCTGCGCGAAATGTCTCCTTCTGCGCGTCGTCCATCAGCACCTTCGGTACTACCGGCGCGGCCTTAGGCTTGCCCGTGAGTTCCGCTGCCTGCGCTGCTTCGTCCGCGACCTTCGCCGCGTCAGCTGCCTTAGCTGCGTCCTCCGGGGAAACCTCAGGTGCCTTCAGTGCCGCTGCGTCGGCTTCCGCCTTCGCCGCAGCCTTCTCGACAGCAGCAGCTTCATCAGCCGCTTCCGCCATCACCTTGAGCGCACCGTCTTCGTCGCCGGCTGCGTTCAGCTTGCGGGCCGACTTCATGCCGCGCGCGAGCGCGAACAGGGTCTCGGCCAAGCCACCGAGGGCGAGGCCCTCAATGACGTTCTTGAAGCGGCCTTCCGCTTCGCCATCAGCTGCGTCCGCCGCGAGGTACTCGCTGATCGGATTCTGCAGCATCGGGTATTCTTGGATCAGGTTCGACAGGCGCTCCTCGTTGGCGCCGAAGCCAAGGCCATCGGCCATCCCGCCCTGGACGAAGCCGCGCGTCAGGCTGAAGCCCTTGCGCGCCCAGCCGAGGGCGTTGAGCACCTTGCCGGCGCCGATCATCGACGTGGCAAACTGTGAGATGCCCTTCGTGATGCCGCCAGCGGTGGTCTCGGTGTCCGCTACGTGAGGCAGCGTGGCGTCGATGCCCATCGTGTTCATGCCGGTGAGGCTGTCGAACTTCTCGCCCAGCCAGCGGGCCGGCTTGTCCACCGTGCTCGCCGCTGAGTGGAGCGCATCGCGTGCCCCACCGAGGACACCGAGGGCCATGTCTGAGAGAACTCCCCGACGCTCATTGTCCTGCATCGGGCCTAGATCGAGGTTGCTGAAGTCCGCTGCCGGCTCCTCAACAACGGGAGCAGGCGCGGCTGGAGCCGGCACGCTCAGTGCCAGCTGGTCGGGAATCTGGACGGTGATCCCTGCGAGGGGAGTCTCAGCCATTACTTGTCCTTCTTACGATTGGAGAGTTCCGACTGCGCCCTGAAGAACGCCTCGGCCTGCTCGGGGGTGGTGATGCCATACTTGTCGCGCATGGCCTTGATGACTGCGGGATCGTTGGCCTTGAGCTTCGCGGCGACCTGGGTGAGCGCAGAACGGTCGGGGAAGAGGAACGTCTTCTTCCACACCGGCTCGGCACCTTCAGTGTCACCGGGAGCAGGAGCCGGCGCGGGGGCCGGAACGGGAGCAGGAGTGCCCTCGCGGTAGCCCTTGATGATTTCCTGCGTGATCCTGCGAGCCTCGGGGATGATCACCTCGACGCCCATCGTCTTGCCCTTGTTTTTGGGATCGGCCTTCCACGTCTCCTCGAAACTGAGGAGGCGCTGGAGAGCTTCGCCCTCGGCGTCGGCGGCATCTGCGCCGTCCTTGCCGAGACCCTTCGAGAGGATTGGGTCGAAGATCGCCTGCTTCATCGTGCCGATCATCTGCAGCGCACGCTGGTTGTTCACGATGACGCTGCTCTCGACACGACCGGCGTCCTCCATCAGCTTGCGCTTCGTGGAGGAGCTGACGCCCGGATAGGAGGCGATGGCTTCCACACCGATCTGCTTGGTGTAGACCATCTTCGCCAACTCGGTCGCAGCTGTCGGGTCGTCCTTATCGACGGAGTTCTTGAAGCCCTCCTGCATCGCCCGATAGGTCGAGCGGAAGTTGGGATCGTTGCGCTCTGCGCGCTGGAACTGTGCGTCGGTCGGCGCGTAGTTCTGGTCTTTCGACACGGCGGTCGTGATTTCACGGATCGCAGCGTCGGAGACGTCCTTCCTCTCACGCTGGTCGAGCGTGTAGCGGTGGTTGTCTGCCTGAATCTGCTCCCGCTTGATCGTGTCGCGGGCGTCTGCGATGTGCTTAAGACCGTACTTGGTCAGGCCTACGCTGCCCTCGCTGCCGTCAGGGCGGGAACGCTTGGTCTCAGCAGCTTCGAGGAGCTTCAGGCCCTTCGAGCCACCGATGCGCTTCGCGGCCTCAGTGACGGCATCGACGGAGTTCTGCGTCAGGGCCTCTCCCTTCACGCCAGTGAACCGTGCCATCGAGTTGAGCTTGGTCACCTGATCGAGCGCCAAGTCCCACTGGCCGGTCGTCTCGGCTGCGGCGAGGACACCCATGATTTCCTTGAAGTGTCCGTCGAGGCGCTCGGCCTTGAGCTTGTCGTCAAGGTCGGCGCGATACTTAGCCATCACGTTCTGCTCGATCTGCGTCATGCTGTGCTGGAAGGCACGAGCACTGTCGGGATCGTTGGGCACTCGGCCCAGCCAGGAGTCGCGCTGGGTCTTGAGGAACGACATGAAGCCGTCCGTCTTCAGCTGCTTCTCGCCGGTCTTCGCGTCGGTGACGAAGGAGACGTCGCCCTTGCCTTCCCACTCGCGGTAGGCGTTGTCGAGGCCAACCTGATAGTCGAGGCCGATCTGCCGGCCCTTCGACTCCATGAAGCCCTTGCGCCAGAACTTGCTCTTGGTCTCAAGCTCGGGATTGGCGGCGATGGCCTCCTGCCAGTTCTTCGCCTCTGCGACGAGACCAGCGGTGCTGCCCTCAGCGTGTTCCTTCTCGGCCTCTTCCTTGCGGAGGTCGTTAGCCTCCCTATCGAGGAAGCGCTCCAACTTGGTGTCCCAGCTGGCGAGCGAACGGACGAGGCCGTCCGACACGTCAGCTGCGGGGTTTGCGCGCCCGGCCTGAACGAAGGTCGAGACAGGTGCTGCGCGAGGCCGGATAACCTCGGGCCTCAGGTCTAGCTCCGTCTCACGACGGGTACTCATGCGGGGCATTGTGCGCTCACTTCTTGTAGACGTACTTGCCGTAAGCATCCATGCCACCACCGACGATCCGCATGCCGGCGTCGAGGAACGACGGCTGGGTGACAGGCTTGATGGGCGTGATGCTGTTGATGCGGCTGTTCGCCGTGGCCTCAAGGCCCTTCATTTCCAGATTCAGCTGGTCCTGAGTGGCACGAGAGTTGGTCTGCACGCTGGTCTTGTAGTCGGCTTCGCGCTTGACCATGTCGCCCATGATGGCGTCGAGCGAGATGCCCGACACGCCGGCTTCACCAGCTGCGACACGTTCCTTGGCTCGAGCCTGCACGGCCTCGGTCTGCGCCTGCTGGAGCTTCTGGCTATCGGCCTCCTGCTCCTGCCGCTGCCGCAGCTGAATCTGTGCCGCGTCGTTGAACATCGCCGCGTTGGCGGATTCCACCTGACGGCGGTTCATCTCAGCCTGGGTGTTGTTCGCGGCCTGCTGCGCTTCGGCCTGTGCGCTCTGCTGCATGTACGTCATCGCCGTCGTGGCGATGGTCATAGCCATGCTCGCCATGAACATCTCGGTGGCGGTCAGGGCCGGGAGGGCTGCTGCGGGTCCACACATTGGGGATTGATCCTGCAAAATTCGTAGAACGGGCGCCCTTCAACCCCGTATGGGCGTAGAGCAATGAGCCGGAAGCCGCACCAGCGCAGCCAGCGAATGGCCTTGGTGTTGCGCGCATCGACGTAGTTCATGAGGAGCGGGTACTTCGACTGAAGCACGTCCACCCACTTCTGGTTGATTCGGAGAAACTGCGCCGAGGCTCGGTGAGCTTCATCGGAGCAGAGCATCCACGGAGACCCGACCCCTTCCTCTACCGGGCTAACGCCAAACATCCCGACGACCTTGTTGTCGATCATCAGGGAGTAGGCGTGGCTGGCGCTTTGAAGGCAGAGAAGGAGAGCCTCCCTCGGCGCTACGCCGTGGGAAGCCCTCACCTCATCTGCGTCGGCTTGTCTGAGACGTGGAGCTAGGTAGAGGGCGTCGTGGATCGACGCCTTCCTAGCGTAGTACTTCATCAGACTCGCTGTGCCCTCGCTGTGTAGTTGCCTTCCCAATCGATGCTCTGGATCGAGAACGGGAGGTAGGAATCGTTGACAATGCGAATCGACACTCCGGTGTTCCTCGACTTGACCGGGACGTTGAAGACGCCGGACGCAAGGGACACTTCACCGATCACGTTCTGCTCGCTGCCGAGGACGCGACCATTGAACACGTAGGTGTACGTCACCCCACCGGGCGGCGTGACCTCAACGCGGAAGTAGCTCGTGTTGGCGTAGACGACGCCGATGTTGCCGATCTGGAGCCGGCCCGTCGTGATGGACTTGCCGGAACCGTTCTGGCCCGCCTCACGCATCATGATCGTGGAGATGTTGCAGTACGCGGTGTACTTGCGCCCGACCAGAACGCTCTCCTCCGACCAATCGCCGCTCGCGCGGAGAGTGGTGGCGGTCGGGTGCGTGGTGTTGAGGCGCCGGCCTACCTGTCCGTCCCAAGCTGGCCCGAGGATGACTTGGAAGTCACCTGCGTCAGAGTAAGGGAGCGTCCAGGTGGTTCGGTTGTTGTCCGCGTCGTAGACGCCTTCCAACTCGACCTGTCGGTCCAGCGTCACGAGGAAGCCCATCTCGTCGTTCTGCGCGCCATCCGCGACGTTGATGGACTCGATGTAGAGGCCATCGGCGCGGTTCACGAGCAGGTAGAGCATGTTCTCGACCATGTCGATGTCGAGGATCGTGTCCGTCTCATCGAAGGTCCATCGAGACCACGACGACTGCACCTTGTCCTCGCCAGACCAGTAGTACTTGTAGAGGTACAGCTGGTTGCGCGTGTCGGACGACAGGAAGACGAGGAGGTCTTCGTTGCTCGAAGGTGCGATCTTCACGACGTTCGCAGGCACGTACTTGGGCACGTGGCCGGTCACATCAGAGGCATCGTTGGTCTTCGATTCGGGGTCCACGAAGTACTCGCGGACGCCCGTGTTGTTGCCCTTGCGCTGGCAGAAGTAGGCGTTGGCGCCGCTGCCAACAGGCTTGGCGGTCAGGTCGCTCTCGAACTCGGTCGTGGGGACGATCTTCACCGTCTTGAGCGTCAGCGCCTCGCCCGCATCCAGACGAAACTGCGTCTCGTCGGAGAACAGGAGGAGCGTCTCGCTGAACGGCAGCGCCCACTTCAGCACCGACACCTTCGTGTGCGCGGCGTTGTAGTCGATGGGGTCACTGTCCAGCAGCGTCGTCACGGTCGTGCGCCAGAACGAGAAGAACTCGCCGGCCTCGGACATGATGACGTTCTCCCCGGCCGTGAAGCCGAGGCGATTGCGCGTGAAGAAGATGTCGTTGATCGTGCGCCCGACGAAAGAGGCGGGCTGGTTGGTCTCGTCGTTGCCGGCGAGCCGCGTCTCCCAGGTTGCCTCCTTGAACGTGAAGGTGCCGTCTTCCTCGCGGACGAGGATGTGAGGCATCGTCTCCGGGTCGTAGTCGTTGACCTGACCGGGAGCGGGAACTTCGCGCCACACGCCGCTCGATTCCCAAGCGACGAAGTAGTTGTCGAGTTCCGTGCCATCGTCCCCAGCCACCTCGACCACCATGCCTTCGACGGCGAGGTTGGGAAGCTTGGAGAACGACTGCACCTTGCCCTTGATGACGATCATCGCGTTGTCACCCCACGAGTCCCGCGAGGTCAACTCGAAGTCGTCTGCGGAGGACGTGAAGTAGAGCACGGAGCCGACACGACTGATCGTGAGCGCGCCGGGCCAACCGCCGAGAGCCTCCAGCCCCGTCTTCAGGGCGGCAGCAATGACGTCCGTCTGCAGAGAAGAGGTGCTCGTGGTGTGCGTGAAGGTGTACGTCGAGGCGCCATAGACGACCTCTGCGATGTAGTTGGTGTTCGCGTTCGCCTGCTTGACGTAGATCAGGCCCTCGGGATCGCGGTCATCCGAAGGCGTCGAGCCTAGGGCGCACTCCACCGTCTTGTTGATGATGAAGGTGTAGTCCGCGACGGACACAGCACCAAACGGGCCAGTGTCTTCGAGGTAGTCCTTGCCGTCAGGGAAGGCGACCGTCTTCTCGTCTCCGGTGAGGAGGTCGAAGACCTTGAGGTCGTCATCGGTGATGATGACCTTGTAGCGCTCCGAGGCATCTCGGTTGATGGTGTGGGAGAACGCCGTGTCTGCGACAGCGTCCGAGACCTTCGCCACATGGACGGAGGGAGGGCGCTTCTTCAGCCCCTCGACCAGCGAGGGGTAGCAGTTCACCTGTTCCTCGCTCTGCGACGGCAGGCGCACGGAAGCAGGCTGCTGCGACACACCATTTACCAGATTGGGGATGGTGTCGCTTACGAGAGCCAAGGCTACCTCCGCAGGACGCGCCCAGCGGCGCTACTGGCGAGGACGTTGTGGTCCGCGTTGCGGTTCTCCTGGCGCTTGAAGGCCACGAGGGCATTCATCTCATCCTTGGCGGTGAAGCCGTCGAGGGACGTGGAGCCGATCTGACGACCTTGGAAGATGCGCGCGGCGCTCATCGCGATGTAGTGGCGAGCGGTCTGCGGCAGTTCCTCGAAGTCGAGCATGATGATCATCTCGACCTTCACCGTGCGCCCGATGGCGTAGGTGCGGTTGTAGCGGTCGTAGAGCCGCTGGCCGCGCTGAACGATGTCACAGGAAGCGTCAGGACCGTTGGGGTCCATGTCCACTTCGAGGCAGTTCGCGGGGATCGGGACGTAGCCACTGCCGTTGGCGGCGAGCGGGTAGTTGTATTCGGTGTTGAAGCTGTAGCCATTCGACTGAATGGCGCGGCTGGTCTCACGAAGGATCGCGATGGCCGTGACCGCATCGACGGACCCCGGATTGGTCACGCTCGATACGGGCGACTCTTGGATCGACTGAAGCATCGCATTGACGGCTTCAAGCTCCGTGGTCGGCGTAAGCAACTGAGTCACGAGGTAGTCTCCAGACGAAAAAAAAGGAGAGGCAACCCGTAGGTCACCTCTCCTCTTGTTGGCTGATCGCTTAGCTGGTGGCGATCAGGCCGTGGGCGCGCAGCCGTGCGAGGATCGCGTTGATCGCCGTGCGATCAGCGTTGGCCTCGGCCTCGGTGGGCGACTCGCCGCCCGTCAGCGCAGCCAGATCGGCAATCACGGTGCCCTGCAGGCCAATGACCTTCGTGCCATTGACGTAGAGGCCCTCGTTCGACCGATCCATCTTGGCGGTGCCCGTGGCACCCGTGCCAAACTTGATGTCCATTGCTGTGTTCCTTTCAGTTCAGCAGGCGTTAGTTCGCCTGCGAACGACCTTCGATGGCGCACTCGGGGCGCAGGATGCCGCTGCCCAGCGAGTACTTCGACACGACCAGGGTGCCCTGATGGCGAACCGTGGTCTCGCTCTGGACCGACAGGTCGAGGAGCTTCACGGTGCCAATCGCCATCTTCTGCATGGCGAGGAACACGGTGTAGGTGAAGGTGCCGTTGTACTCGGTCTTCGCCGTGCCGTTGACGGAGCCGTTGCCCGTGCGAACCGTGCCGTTCGGCAGATGGTTCGTCTTCTGCACGGTCATGCCAGCGACCTCATGCACCTTCGCCTTGGAGAAGGAGCCGTTGCCGTCGCCGTTGTAGTCCTTCGACAGCACCTTGTCGCTCGTCAGGAGCAGGTAGTACTGCGCGGGCTTCACGAAGAAGTAGCGCTCGTTCTCAGGCACGTCCTTCTCATCGAACGCCTGCGCAGCGTCGAAGGCGCCATCAACGAGGACAGCGACGTCCGTGCCGATGGTCGCGGCGGTGAGGATCGAGCCACCGTTGCCACCCGTCAGGGTCGCAGCGGAGCGCGCGGCGTTGAGGCCGACGCAAGCCAGGTTCTGGTCGAGGGTCTTCGACAGCACGCGGCCATCCTCGGTCGAGAACGGAGCGCGGAAGTCGTAGTGCGACTTCGCCTCGTCGATGTTGGCGAAGAACGAGTCAGCGATCAGCAGGTCATCGATCATGATGACGCGCTCACCCTGCAGGCCGGTCGAGCCGGTGATTTCGGTGCCGGGCACGTGGTAGCGCGCGGACTTCTTGCCGAAGACCGGGAACTGGGCCGACTTGCCGCTGGAGATGGTGCGGACCATCTGCTTGTCGAGGAACACGTTCGACTCCTCGAACGCGGTCATCACCTCGCCACCGTAGGTCTTGAGGAACAGCGCATCGACGTCGCCGGAACCGTTGTCCTGGCCGCCGCGCTGGGGATTCTGATCAACCATTTGGTTGGTATCCTTGAGAGAGAAATTGGAAGGAGCTTGTGTGGCTTCCCTCGAACCGCTCTCGTCCTGCTGATGGTTGTCCTCCTCGGAGGGCCATCGGGGCGCGTGAGTGTTCTCGGTGTAACCGTTTGATCACCGCCTAAAGAGGTCAGTGTGATCTGTGCTTCTTCTCTCTTGGACAAAGGTGCTGGGTGATAAAGCGCACCCAGCAACGCTGATAGTTCCGATTCACGTCCGCAGCTACCAAGCGAACAATCTTAGAGGTCGGATCGCCCGAGTTTGGCGATCACCTCTTCACGATACGCGGCGTCCTTCTTGTAGCGAGGATCGCGCATGGCCTTCGTGACCTCGGCCGATGACTTGAACACGTCGCTCTGAGCCGGCGAGTCGTCGCCGTCGATCAGGCTCGGCTCGCTGCCGTTGGCTGAGACGAACTTAGCCATCACGCCGCGTGCGGCGAGCTTGGCCCGCTCAGCGTCACCGGAAGTGACTGCGGCGTTGAACGCTTCGATTTCTGCAGCGGGCAGGCCTGTGCCGGCCCACTTGATCATCTCGGCGTACTTCTCGTCGCCACCGACGTCGGCTCGGACGGAAGAGTTCAGCTGCTCGGTGCGGAACTGAGCAAGTTCGCTCTGCGCCTTCATGCCAGCGATGTGAGAGTCGACCAGTTCCTTGTCGTAGCCCTTCGCAGCCAGCGCCGCGTAGGACTCAGCGCTCAACTCGCCCTTACCGGCGTACTCGGTCTTGAGCGCACCGAAGTCGATGCCCTGCGCGGTGAGCGTCTTCTCGACAACGTCAGCTGTCGGCGGCTCGCCCTCGACGGGAGCGTCAGGCTTCTTCTCTTCGACCGGAGCATCCGGCTTCTTCTCGACGGGCTGCTCGGCCGCGCCGCTCTGCTTGCGTTCAAGCGCCACGTAAGCCGCTTCGAGGTCGGCCTGACTCTTGAACTTACCGAGAATTGGCGCGTCCTCCTTAACAGGAGCGGCGGCGGGCTTCTCTACTGCCCCCGCCTGCGGCTTCACTGCTCCAGGCTGCACGGCCTCGTACTTCGCCACCATCGCGGCGTCGTTCGGGCCAGCTGCCGGTGCGGGAGCCGCAGGCGCTGAGAATGTTGGCATCAGCGATCTTCGCGCACGATGCCACGGAAGGTCTTCACGACCTCGGCCGGCTTCGGCTGGGCCGGCGTGGGCGAGGCCGAGTCGTTCGTGCCGGCAACCGCCTTCGACGGATCGGCGGTCGGAACCGACGACGTCACGATCTTGTCCTTGGAAATGCTCATGCTGCTTCTTGTCCTTGTTCTGGTGCAGAGGGGCTAGCCATCTGCTGTGTTGCCATGTCGCCAATCTTGTTGACGGCATTCGGGCCAAGCTTTTCGAGCAGGCCCTGCATCTGTTGCTGTTGCTGCTGCTGCTGGAACGCAGCCTCGTCCATGATCAGACCCTTGATGTCGATACCTCGGGCTGTCCCAAGGCGCTTGATCAGGTCTGTCGCGTCGAGCCGTGCGACCAGTTCAGGTTTCGCCTGCGCGAGCTTCACGATGTCCTCAACGAAGCTCTGCAGCTTGTTCAGGTCGTGGCCGCGCCCGAGGGCTTCGAGGCCCGTGACAATCATCGGGCGGACGATGTCCTGCGGGAGCTTCGGAAGCTTGCCTGCGAGTTCCATGCGGTGAATTCGCAGTTTCACGTAAGGCAGCTGAAGTTCCTGCGCGAAGATCGAGTAGAAGCCACCGAGGGTGTCCTCCAACTCACCGACCATCACGCGGATTTCCTCGGCGGTCACACGCTCAGCTGAACGCTGGACGCTGCTCGTCATGAGGAACGCGGCGCTCAGCCGCTGCGTGATTTCGGTCATCGTGTCCTTCGCCACGCGGAAGTCGTTGAACTTCTCCAGCGAGACGACGGTGACGTCATCCTTGTGTCCGGTGCGGACGGCGCAGTTCGGCGCGTTGGCAACGTCCGTTTCATCGGTCGTGCCGTTCGGCTTCACGAGGAACAGGATTTTCGCGGCGGCTGCGGAGCCTTCCACGATGGCCTGCATGAGCGCTTCGAGCGACATCAGTTCGCCCAAGTACTCGTCAATGAAGCTTCGGCCGTAGTCCTCGCCGTCGATGCGAGACCAGCGCAGTGCGATCCACGGGCACTTGTCGAGCGGGTATGAACCACGCGAGCCGGGGACCACCTTGCCGTTCAGTTCCTGTCGGATTGACCAGCCATCAGGTTCGCGACGAACGTAGGTGTAAAGCTCCAGAGACTTCTCGACGCCGTTCGCGTCCTTCGTGTCTGCGTCCACACCACAGTGCTTGCGGATCGGCTTAGGGAGCGTCACGCGAGCGACGTTCTCCTTGACGATAATCTCCAGCACCTCGCCCATCGGATCACGACGAACGACGTAGCGATCCAGGCGGAACACCCGCATGCCCTTCTTCTTGGGCGGCAGGTAGAGGAGCACGTTGCCGCTGACGATCAGCTGCTTCATGCCTTCATGGATGGTGACGCGGTCGCCGGAAGTTTCGATGTCGGTCTGCACGGCGCGCTCGTGGCGGGCCAATGCTTCCTCGACGGCGGCGCGGGCGCCTTCCTTCTGTGCGAGCTTCTCCAGTGCGAAGTCATCGATCATGTGCCGGAAGATCGGGCTGTTCGGCGGGAACAGTGTGATCAGCAGCTTCGATGACAGGTTGTTGACCCCCTTAGAGCCGATGCCCTGAAAGGGCGTGGGCAGCTTCGAGGTTGAGCCGTGGCCGTTCGGAGGCATGAGGCTGGGAATGCTGAGCTTGGCGCATTCCCGCGCTCGCTCCAGATACGGGCTACGAGTCGATTCAAGGGCGGTGTACCGGCCCTTGATCGTCGTGTCGGCCATCGCTTAGGTCGGGATCGCCAGACCGGAGCCGCCTGAGTTGGCGACCAGCGGGATGACCAGCGAGTTGCGACCGTTCGCAGCCGTGCGGCGGGTATTGGATTCTGACGCGGACGCGCCAGCGCGCTCATTCAACGCCGGGGCCTTGGGCGCCATATCGGTCGGCGGCAGAGGCGGAGGCGGCGGGGGAGCGGGCGGCGGCGGGGCCGGCGCCGAGGGGGACGACATGCACATTAGGTTCTCTCCAGAGCCTGTAGGGGCGCAGCTGCCTCGCGGCGCTGCATGTTCAGGAGGAACTCCACGACGGAGCGGGCGCCTGCGTTGAACCACACCTCTCTGTCTGTGTCGGTCAGGCTCGGGCAAGCGTTCGGAAACTGCTTGTCGAGTAGAGCGACCAGCTGGTGCGTGCTCGCGGGCATCTTTGGCTGGGCCATAGGGTTCCTTGGAAGGTGTTCTGCCGTGGACCTATCCAGGCCAACGGCGTTTCCTATGGTGGGCCTTAAATCCCCCAAGAGCGGGAAGCTCTCAGGGGATCAAGGTGCTACGGGCGAACCACGATGTCGGTGATGCCGGCAGCATTCAGTGCATCTGTGCAGGGGGAGCAGGCGTAGGTGTGCCCGGTGACCTCGGCCCGCAGGCTGGAACCAGCACGCAGCCCGGCCGCAGCCAGGGCGACGACCTCGGCGTGCCCGATCTGGTCGCACACCGTCTTGCACTTCGTGTAGTCCTCGCCGGGCAGGCGCGGGCACACCGGCTGGGGGTTCCGGCAGTAGTTGTAGCCGGTGGCGACAACATAACCTTCGTCGTCCAGCAGCCGGCAGCGCACGGTAGCCTTCGCACAGGGACCGATCTTCATGGTGTTCCTTTCCACCAGCGCCATGCCGCGAGGGCATGAAGCGCTGCGTATATGAGGGATGCCGCCGCGAGGGCGTAGAGGTCTGAGAGCAGGCCAAGCACGGCCCACAGAGGTTGAGTGAGGAGGCCTAGCAGCGGCCCGCCCCACAGGTTCTTGCGTCCGTAGAAGTAGACGCTGGTCAGCGAGAGGATCAGCGCGATCCACTGCACCGTCTGCGCGGTCATGTGGCGCCTCGAAAAAAAGGGGCCGCTCGTGAGAGCAGCCCCGGAAGGTGGAGAGAGGAGGTGCGTACTTCAGGTCACGGCGCGGATCGGCGGCAGTGTCGCTAGAAGCTCTTTGCGTTGCTGGACGAGGTACTGCAGTTCGAGCGCCTCTTGGACGGTCCTGATCTTCTTGTTCATCACGGCCTGGATAGCCATGCTGAGCGAGACGATCTTCTGCATCTTCTCCAGCACTTCAGGTGGTGGGAGGTCCATGACGGTCTCCCGGCATTGGAGGAAACGGAGGTGGCGGCTTGAGAACGGGAGTCGGCGGCATGCCACACGCTCCCGGAGCGAGAGCGGCGAACGGCGCGACGACGCACACCAAGACGCTAAAGCCGATCACGAAGACGGCTACGTCAGTGTTCCAGCCAAGGCTCTTGGCGTACTCATGCAGCGCGTCGAGCAGCGTGAGTAGCAGGAACGGGGCCGCGACGGCGGCGCCCGCTCCCATTACCCAGCGGATCACGCGGCGACCGTCAGCGCCGGGAACACCGGCTCGCGGTAGAGCGCGCTCTTGACCACCTTGCCGTTGTCGTCCTTCGTGAACGTGCCATCGGGGTTGGCCTTGGTCAGGTTGCTCTCGTGAACCAGCTGGTCGTCGGCCTCGACAGGGAAACCGAAGGTGACACCGAAGCCGTTCGTGACGTACTTCAGGTCGGCCAGTTCCTTCCGCAGATGCGCGATGCGCTCTGCGATGTACTCAGGTCCACGCTTCTGCACGAGTGCGGCCTGCAGGCTGCTGATCGCGCTGACGACTTCGCGGAACTCTTCCACGATCATCAGAGCGCGCGTGTTCATCAGCTTGATCGAGCCGTTGCCGGCCTGGAGAGGCATGTCCACGGGCTGACCAGCAGCAGCGTGGAATGCACGGACGTTACTTGCGGACATGCTTGCGGCCCCCTTCGGTGGCAGTGAACTTCCAGCCGATCTTCGTGCGGCTGTAGGTGAACGACGGACGCTTGAAGCCCATCGTGGAGGCGCGCGTCTTGGCGATGCCCCATGCTTCGCCCAGCGTGCCAAGAATGATCATCGAGCGCGGCTTCATGACTTCGCTCCGTAGGTGAGGGTGAAGCTGAGAGGCGTGCGCGCGGTGAGCACTCCGTAGTCGCGCCGACTGACGTCGAGGTCTGTGAACGTGACCTCGTATCCCAAACTGTTCAGTTTGGGCACGAGCCTGCGGATAGCGACGACGTGGTCCTGCAGTTCGTTGACGAAGTCGCCCGCGATCTTCCTCTCCTCATCCTCGATTGCACCGAGGAGGATCGTCAGTGTGGCTCGTTCGTGATTCATCGCTTGCCCTCCTCGATCAGGATGATGCGAGCCGCGAGATAGCAGATCGCGTCGAGGGTCTCGTTGACCGCCGCCTCGTCCGTCATCCTCATCGACTCTTGAATCTTCTTGAGCACCTGACCGACCGCGAAGCCCTCACCTGTGATGCGGCCAATCTCCATGATCGGCTGCTCGTGGTACGGCTTCCCGTTGGCGTGGCGTTCCTTGCCCTTCCCTTGCGACGAGCGCAGGACCGCCCGCTCAAGGACAGCGATCAGCGCCTCGTAGCCAGCGGACTCGTTGGTATCCAGATTCAGCTGCGACATCGTTCCCTCGAAAAAAGAATGCCGACCGTCAGTGAAGACGGCCGGCGAGTTTCACCATGACCACGGGAGAGACCTGTGAGGGTCTGCTAAGGTGGGACTTAATCAGCTGCGGTAGGCGACCAGAGGATCGGAGCCTTGGTCTTGAAGTCGTAGTCCGTGCTGCGGAGGATGCGCGCGAGGCGGGCCTGCTGCAGAGCGAAGTCTGCGTCGAGGCCCTTGTCGGCATATGCCTTGAGGATCGCCGGCCAGACTTCCGAGACGTGTCCCCACGGCGGCGAGATGCCGAAGAGGATCGCCTCGGCCTTCTTCGGGCCAACACCGGGACAGCCTGGGTAGCCGTCAACGCGGTCGCCCGTCAGTGCCTGCATGTAGAACCGGAAGTCAGCATCGCGCTCGCTGATCTTCACGGCACCCTTCTCTGGCGCGTTGGGGTTGAACCAGAAGCCCGGTATCTGCGCCATGTCCTTGTCGGTGGACACGATGCACTTCTTGCCGGGGATGATGGTCTCGCTGGTGGCGAGGATGCCGAGGATGTCGTCGGCTTCGAGAGTGGGACGCAGGTAGCACTTGTAGTGCTCTTGCACCCACGCCTTCAGGGGCTTCAGCGCGAGAGGCGTCAGCGTGTTCTTCCGGTTGGCCTTGTAGGACGGATGCACGAGTTCCTTGCGGAAATTGCGCGCGTCCGACAGGCAGACCACCGAAGCGTCCGCTTTAAGTTTCTCCTGCAGGCGCTCCACCTCTGCGGCGAAGTCCACCTTGGCGGCGTCGAGGTCGGCGTGGCGCGTGACCACACCATCATCCTCTCCCTCGCTCCAGTCAGTGGACTTCTCGTGGCGAACGGCGAACCAGTAGATCAGAATGTCGCCGTCGATCAGGAGGGTCTTAGACACGTGACCATCCCTTCGCCTTGCATTCCCACTGCGTGATGATGTCCATCGGCTCGATGTAGGAGCCGTAGGCCATGCAGTCGGTCATGCTGTCGAAGCCATAGATGATCAGCTGGCTCACGACACCGTCGAGGAGCAGCGTCAGGATCAGTTCATGTTCCATCAGGCGCGTCCTTTCGGGTTGGCGAAGCGACACTGGTTCTCTTGCGCGAGGGTGAGCATCCCGCGTGCAGCTGCCGTCACCCATCGACCGAGGTCGAGGGCAGCGGTGTACTTCTCGTCTGGCAGGGCGTAGGCCGTGTCCTTGACCAAGACACCACCCTGACCGTCGTCGGTGATTTCGATTACGACGCGCATTGATGCCTCGGTGGATCGTTAGAGTGAAAATGAGGGCCGCTTGAGAACCTTCAGCGAGCGCTCGATGGTGGCTCGCTTAGCTCCCTTGGGCCTGGCTCGTCGCCACTGGAGGAGAAGCTGGGCCTGCGCCTTCTTCTCAACGAGGTCAGAGAGCACGTAGTGGATGACGCTCTCAGCGTTGTCTCCAAATACGCGCCACTCGAACCTGTTCCGCCAGCGGTCGTGATCGTCTAGTCGTTGTCGGACACTCCCGCCGAAACGTTTGTGTAGGGCATTCAGGATGGGGAGGTAGGTGTTCGTGATCGTCACTGCGATTGTTGAACCGCTGTTGACGGTGAAGCATCCCTCCCCATCCAGAAACCCAGCGACATACGCACGGCTAATGCGTCTGCGCCCAATTGTCACCAATTCCGAAATTACCCTTGAGCGGGCACCGGAACTTGAAGTACTCGCCTGAGAGCTTGATACTTTCTGCGGCATCGCGACCTACTTCCTCTGCGATACCTGCATCGACCTCGATCTGGAACTCATCGTGGACGTTCGCGACGAACTCGTAGTGGACGCCCGGTGTGAACCGCGTGGCCGCTTCGACGCCCTGCGTGAGCAGGGTGAGCGGATCAACTCCGCTGAGCATCGTGTCGAGAATGACAAGCGCCTTCTTCATCTGAACGGCGCCGGCACTCTGCAGAAGGGTGTTGAGGGCGGCATGGTCGGAACGGATATGGAGGTGTCGCCCGTCAACGCCGATCAGATAGCCGCGCTTACGCACCGCTTTCTTCACCGCCTTGACCAGCTCACCAAGGGCCGGGAGGTTCTTCTCGAAGTCCACGCGGGACTTCCTACCTCTCTGCCTGCCGGCACCGAGGATGCTCCCCAGCTTGCCGTCTCCAGCACCGTAGATGTATGCGTAGAACCACGTCTTCGCGGTCGGCCTAGCGCCAGCTAGGATCGCGCGCATGTTGACGGAGTGCATATCCGTCCCGTCCTCTTTCTTACCTTCGAGGACAGTCTTGATATACGCGCCGCCGTCATACCTCGCCATGAAGCCGGCGAGGTCGCGGAGTTCTAATGCATCACCGTCACAGCCAACGAGCTTCTTGCCCTTCTTCGGGGTGGCGATGAAGCATTCACGGCAGTCGCGTCCGTAAGGAACGAGACCACCCTTCTTGCTTTCGATTGCCGGTGTCTGCCCAACGTTGGGTTTGAAGTGCGTCATCCGGCCCGTCACAGCACCGTTGCTGTTGACGCCACCGTGGATGCGCCCGTTGCGCTCGTGTTTAAGCCACGCCTCTTTGCCTTCTGCTACCTGACCGATCCGCTTCCCGACCATGAGGTACTCGGCCAGCGCCTTCGCAGGCGGATAGGGCAAGTCCTCCATGACCTCGTCGTCCACGGCCGGCTTCCCACCGTCAGTGAACTTCGTCGGCTTCCAGCCGTAGAGCTTCTTCAGTCTGTCCGCGATGTGGTCTCGGGACGCAGGATTGAATTGCGTCAGAACGACGCGGGAGAAGGGCACGCCTGCGGTGTACCCCTGTTTCTTGTTGTCGCGCTTCGGCGTGAACTCGCCATCAGGCATGAACCACGCCGGGAACAGGTTCCCCAGTTCCTTCGTGAGTCGGTCGCGGTGAGCCACTAGGTCGGCGTAGAGCTTCGTGATCCGCGCCATATCGAGCGCGAACCCGTAAGCCTCCTGCCGCTGGATCACCGCAGCGACCTGATGCTCGATGTCGATGCACTCTTCGGAGAGCTTCTTCTCCTCGATCTTGAGGCGAAGCGTGTCGGCTACCTCCACGTCTTGGACGCAGTAGTCGAGCATCTCCTGGGTGAGCTTCGTGAACGGCCCCTTGAAGTCGCCCTTGTAGTTGGCGAGCCGGTGACCCCACGCTTCTAGCGAGTGGCGTCCGATCATCTGCGGAGGGAACGCCGGCTTCTTCTTGCGGAAGCGGAAGTCCCGATCCTTTAGGTCGGTGTAGATCACGCGCGAGAGGACGAGACTGTCCCTGACGCGAACGCCGAGTTTGAGTTTGGCCTTCCGCACCTTTCGACAGGCGGGGATGTCGTAGCCAACGATGTTGTGGCCCCACACCTCGTCGGCCTGCGCGAGGTGCGCGAGACCGTCTTCGATAGTGCCGGCAACGTCGAAGCCGGGAGCATCTGCGTAGCGGTAGATGCGTCCGGTGTTGGTGTCCTTCACCACGATGCAGTGAATGACCGTGACTTCGGGCAGGAGGTTATCCGCCTCGATGTCGTATACGAGCTTCATTCAATGCACCTGTGGATTGGAGGACTCAAATGTTGGGCGTGTGCCCGGTCAGCCACGGGCCGAAGATGTATTCGACGCGAGCGCGAAGGTCTTCGATGGTGCCGATGTTCGGGATCGTCAGTGTGCAGGGCGTGCGGTCATAGCTATCGAAGCTATGAACCTGCTCAAGGCCGGGGCGCTGAACGTCAGCGACGAGGGCGCCGTGAGACTTGAGGTACCGGCCCTGCATCCGGCGAACGCCGATGCTGTAGCTCTTGCCCGGCTCCATGCGCCGCAGCGCCATCTCAGGGATGACGTTGTCCCCGAAGTAGGTCTCCAGCCAAACGCCGAAGTCCCCAAGGAACTGACGGTTGCGCCGCTCGGGATCAAATCGCATCAGTCGTTCTTTGCCGGCCGGCGTGAACACGTCGTCGTGCATCGCACCGAGATGGCGCATGGCGAAGTCCCGCATGGGGAACCCATCGTCTACGGGAACCACGCCGAAGGATGCGTGCAGGATGCGCTGCACCTCCGACTTGCCCGCTCCGGGTAGCCCGCATAGGGCGATCAACTTGCCGTGCGCCATCTCGGTCTCCTCATTAGGTCGCCCGCGTGCGCGCCGCTTCAACAGCGAGCGCAGCGTGGGCTGGATTGGTGGGATCGGGTTTCGGTTGCGGCTCGGTGGCCGCGAGAATGTCGTTGAGGTGGTCACGCAGGGCGACGGCCTCAGGGCGAGTGAGGGATGCACCGAAGCGCACCTCACCCACTCGCCCAAAGAGCAGCTGGAACATCAGAACGGGATGTCGTCGTCGTCCGGTGTGGACTTCTTCGGCTTCCTCGCTGACCCCTGCGTGCTGTCGTCGTTGTCCTCAAACGGACTGTCGCACTCGGAAAGCCGCCCCTTGGTTTCGTCGTAGCCCAAGAAGAACGTCTTCCCCGTCGCCTGCCCCGTGTACCGATCCTTCAGGATGCGGAACGTGGTGGTCTTACGGACGGTCTCATTCTCAGCCTGCTGGTCGCGCTCCAGGCCAAACATGAAGTGTGACCAGAAGCCGATTGAGCGGGAGCCTTTGAAGTGACGGATCATCACGCGCCCGCCTTCCTCATGTGGCTTCCCCTCGGGGGTCGCCAGATGCGAGACAGCGTGCATCGTGAACCGTAGCTCCTGCGCCATGCCCGCCATCTCGGCCATAACCTTCTCGATGGTCTTACGCTCGTCGTCCGCAGCTGCGGCGAGAGCGGTCAGGTGGTCGAGGTAGATGTGCTTGCAGCCCTGCGACACCACGAGGAACCGGATGCGAGACTTGATGACTTCCCAATCCATCGATCCGAAGTGGTTGTAGAGGTACAGCTGACCCGACTGCTTCAGCGTCTGGACTGCGGCCTTCAGGTCTTCCGGCGTCCAGCCATCATCGGGAACGTGGAAGCGCTTGCAGGCGACCTTGCCGGCGATGCGCTTCAGCGTCTCAGCTGGGGGCTGTTCGAGGAAGATGACACCGCAGTTGATCTTCAGCTGCGTAGTGTCGTAGGCGATCTGCTCGGTCAGGACGTCCGTCTTGCCGACGCCCGTGCCTGCACCGAAGAAGTACACCTCGCCCTCACGCCGGCCGTAGGTCAGCGCGTTCAGCGTCTCGTACACCCACGGTGCGCCGTGCGTGACAGGCTTGAGGATGTCGGCCTCAAGCTCGTCCAGTGTGATGATGCCATCAGGCCGGTACTCTTTGGCGCCCCATATCGCGCCGATAATCTCGGAGCCACGGTCGGCCACGAGCATCTCGTTCGCGTCCTTGAGAGGCAACGAGGCGATCTTGCACTTGCCCGGTGAGAACAGCTGGGCGCAAGCAATCGCGGCCTCGCGTCCTGGCTCGTCGTTGTCGAACATCAGGATGACGGACTCGAATTTCTCGAGCCACTCGATGTTCTTCCTGATGGACTTCGCAGCACCCTGCGCGCCGTTCGGGACGGACACGACAGGCCACTTGTTGCCTTGGACTTGGCTCACGGAGAGCGCATCGATTTCACCTTCGGTGATCACGACCATCTTGCCGGTGTCCCGCCACAGCCACTGCCCGTAGAGCAGCGCCTGCTTCGGCTCACCGAGGAACGAGAAGTCCTTGTCGGGGAAGCGGAGCTTCTGCGCGACGACTTCGCCTTCCTTGTTCCGGTAGTTGGCGACGTGACACTTGCGGTCATCGTAGTGAGCAACCTGATAGCCCCACTTCTCGCACGTCTCGACGGTGATCTTGCGAGCGAGCAACGGCGCATACGTGCCGTCGCTGACTAGGTTCTTGTCAGCCATACTCCTGTGCTTTCTGGTGGGCGCTCCAGCTGCACCCTCACCGGGTTCGTAGTAGTCGCAGCCGAAACAGAAGGCGTGCCCGTCTGAGTAGCGCGCGAGGTTGTCGCGGCTGCCGCAGTTCGGGCACGCCTCTTTGTGGAGGAAGGTGGACTCCTCCCGGTCAGTGGCGATTGCAGACACTGACAATGATGTTGATCATCAGGGCGATGACCTCGACCACGAGGAGCGTCCACACGTACCAAGGGATGATGAAGCCGAGGTCACTCAGCCACACCATCACCGAGATCAGCGTGAACATCAGATGACGCCCTGCATGCCCGGCGTGAGGGGCATCGCGGAGGCCGGCGCGGGCAGCATCAGCGGCGCGTAGGTGAACTCACCGTAGCGATTGCCGAAGCCGTCCTTCTTGTTCGTGCAGACGATGCGGTAGCCCGCCTGACGAAGCTCGGTGATCCGGGCCGTCAGGTTCATGATGCCGTAGTGCATCGCGGTGACGCGCGTGAGTGCGCCGCGCCGCTCGACCAGCAGGTTGTAGGCCTTGCGGAACTGCGGCGACATCTGCGAGAGGTTCTTCATGGTGGCTCCTCAGACCGCGCCCAAGAGGGAGCGCAGGTTGGCGGAAAGGGTCGCGGCGTTCTGCGCCTCGGCGTTGATGGTCTGGCGCTTGGCGACCAGCGCGGCGATCTGCGCGTTGACCTTGTCGGCGTCGGCCTGGGAAGAGACGACGACGGCCTGCAGGTCTTCGATGTCACGGTTGATGCGGGCGGCGATGGCGTTGTAGTTGCGGCGAGCGAAGATGGGCATGGGAGCTTCCTTCTCAGGGTTGAGTGCGTAGAGACGCTGGAAACAAAAAGGCCCGCCCTCGGTTAGGAGGAGCGGGCCTGAGCCGTTCGACTGATTACGACGGCGTGAGAACCAGCCGGCCGAAGCCGCTGGCTATGGTGGAACCTAAACGGTCAGGTCGATTGTCCCGACCCACTTCGCCACGTCGAAAGACGGGCAAGCCTTGCGACTGTCGAGGTCGCGGTGGCCGATGATTTTCGCGTCGGGATAGTTCTGCGGCATCTTCAGTCCCACGAGGAGACCTTCAAGTGCCTTGAACTGTTCCGGCGTGAAGTTGTTCTCGGCCTTGCTGATGTCGTTGGCGTTGACGCCGCCGACCATGCAGATGCCGATGCTGCAGTGGTTGAAGCCCTCGACGTGTGCGCCGACAGCGTTCGGCTCACGGCCCACCTCGACGTCACCGTTGCGCCGGATGACGTAGTGGTAGCCGATGTCGAGCCATCCCTTCTGCCGGTGCCAGCGACGAATCTCGGCGGCGCCGATGTTCTGCTCGGGTCGAGTGGCCGCGCAGTGGATGACGATGAAGTCTGTGCGTGTGCGATTCTTCATTAGTATTCCCTCAAGCCAAGCTTCGGCCCGAAGGCGTCGAAGAGTTCGCTGCGTGTGAGCAGGTAGTTCACGACCGGACCTCCGGGCACCGACAGCGAAATGTTGTAGCCGTACCTGATGCCATTGAAGGTCAGCGCCATGCGGTCTGCTTCGAGAACCTCGCGCTTAGCTTCTTGCTGGCTCATTGATCCATTCCTGCGGGATCGACTTGTCGGCGTACTTGAACCCGTGCTTCTCACACCACATCGCGTAAGTCGTTGCCGACTTCTTCGAGATGCGCGAGCGCGAGTAGGAGAACACGAACCGAATGTCGAGCTTGGGGTGTTGTGCCTTGACCAGTAGATGCTTCTGCCGATCCGCCGTGACGAAGCGGCCCTTCGTCTCAACGATGATGCCGTTGGGGAGTTTGAAGTCCGGCGTGTAGCGAGACTTGCGCGCCGGCTTGTCGTACTCGATGACTGTCTTCTCGAACTCGAAGTTGACCCCTTTCGAGGTCAACTCCGCTCCGATCTTTTCCTCAAGCCCGGAGCGGTAGCCTTCTTCAAGGCCCCGCCGCTCCGGTGTCATCGAGCGAGGATTAAAACTCCTCCTTGTCATCGGCGCCGGGCTTGTCCTTGCCCTCGGCGGTGTCGTCGGCTGCGTCCTGCGTCTCGGTCTCGGTGGACGGGTCGATGTCCTCGCCCTCCTCCTGACCGAAGCCGTAGCCGCTGGCGTCACGCTCGCCGCCCTGCACCAGCTTCAGAATCTGGACAGCTTCCAGACCCAGCTTGATGCCGACCGCGCCGGTGCCGGGGATGAAGTAGCCCGGTGTCTCCTGGTCCTTCATGAAGCCGACCTCGAAGGTCACCTTGCCCTCGCTGCCACCCCACGGGTTGACGTTGATCTTCTCGCCCTTAGCGTTGAACATGACCGGCTTGCGCGACCACTTCTGCCCCGCCTTCGGGCCAGACTTGTACTCGCCGCTCGCAGTCATCTTGAAGACGAACTCGACGTTGCCGGTCGGCTTCTCGTCCTCGTCCACCTCTTCGGTGTAGAACGGATTGACCGTGTAGCCCTTGTCGCCGTTCTTGGCCTTGAGCTTCTTGCGCGTCTCGGGCTTCAGTTCAGCGAACAGAGCCGGCGCGGCCTTGACGGCAGCTGCGTGCAGGGGCTTCAGGTCAGCGATCAGCTTCGCCGCGTCGGCCTTCGGCAGGACGACCTTGACGGAGTACTCGCCGTCAGCCTTGAACTTGGTGTCGGCGGTGGCGAGGCGCGGGAATTTCCAGACGCCGCGCGGCGTGGTGAACTGGGGCTTCTTCGCCCGTTTGGTATTTGGCATGAGACCTCTCGGAAAGATGGGAGTGAGGGCGCCCGCCTAGTGAGGCGTGACGCTCTCGGGTTCAGTCGAACGCCGGCCGGAACAGGCGCGACGAACACAGCTGCGCCAACGTGGCGCTGGTCTTGAGGGCGTAGCGGCGAGTGAGAGTCCACCCGTCGTTGGAGACCTCGGTGGTGTGGAAGGTGTGCAGCGTGATGTACGGGAACGGGTCGTTGCGGACCACGTACCGGGCTGACATGGCGACGTAGGCAGAGACCGACATCATCGGCAGCAGGACCGGGAAGTTGTCGTATGGATCACACGACAGCTTCACGTCCAGCGTGCCAAGGAGGCGATTGGTGTTGACCTCGTCGTAGACCTTGATGCGCGCCAAGGTCAGACCTTGTGCTTCACGACGGCTGGCATCGGCACGAACGTCGCGCAGCTGCGGTCGCCGGTCGTCGGACGATAGAGCCAGCCGCCCGGAACGCGAAGACGCTCCATGCCGGAAGCGCCGTGCAGCGACTCCCAGGTCTCGTTCTCGGAGCCGACGTAGCGCTGGTCGGACTTGCGCTTTGCAGAAGGTGTGCTCGGCAGCGGGTAGGCCGCGAGGAACAGGTCACGCACCGCGCGAGCGTCGTCAGGCACCATGCAGACGCAGACGGTCTGACCGTGTGACCGTGCGTAGACGTTCATGTGACCGTCGAGGTTGTTGGTTGCCAGTTCGATCTGACCTTCCTGCCGGAGGTTGACTTGCGCTGGCCGGATGCGGACGGAGTCGATGAAATCATTGCTTTTACGCATTCGATGCCTCGTGGATGGTTGAGATGTTCGCTAGGGGGGAACCTAATCGACCCGCTAGATCATCCAATCGAAGTCGTTGGAGGCTGGCTTCGGCTCCATCCCGCGCAACGTCCAGCCGGCATACTTGTCGCCGGTCAGTCGCTGGTAGCGGACAAGGGACCGATCCATCTGCGTCTCGCTCCGGTTGGTTGCGAGAAACGTGAACGTCTTGCGCTCGACGTCAGCCAGGAACGACGGGTGCAGAACGGACACGCGACCATCGGTAGCTGCCTTGCAGATGCCGAAGTCGAAGCGCTCGATCACGGAGTCCATCGTCACGTCGAAGTTCACCGCGATGATCTGGATGGGTGCATCGTCGGGCATGATAAGTTCGCCGGGGTTGGTGAGCCTCACTGACGCAGGCGTCACCGGGAAATCGACGTTGAACACGTCATCGAGTTCACCCTCAGTGGCCGGTTGTGACTCCACCGAAAGGTCAGCGATGTCGATCACCGGACAATCGAGAGCAGCTTCGAGCAGGGACTTCGTCTCTTCCCCGCGCGTCTTGATCCAGATGTCCACGTCCTTCACGTCCCGTCCGTTGGCAAGATCGCGAAGCGCACCGCCCGCGATCACTGCCTCAGGGAACTTGGTCTGCACCGCACGCAGCGCAGAGAGCCAGCGGGCCGGGATGCCGGCGTCTGTGTTGGCGATCTTCATCGTTCGGCCACCTCGTTCTCCATGTACGCCTTCAGCGCACGGAACTCGGCACGGCGAGTGCCATCCGAGTGCGCCATCAGGTTCTGCGACCGCTGGAAGACCTCGGCCGGATTGAGCTTCAGCGTCTCGCACATCACGAGGAACCCGGTGGCGAGGGCGTGAGCCTGGACGGCAGGGCGGTAGTCCTGCAGACGGTCGATCACCGACATCGCAGCGTTGGCAGCTGTGCGCTGGTCGGCGTTGTTGATTTCATCGAAGAGGCTGGAAGGCACTTAGGTGTCTCCTTGTAGGTCTGAGGAGTAGGTGTGATGGGAAGTGTCTACTTAGGCAGACACTCAATGTGTCTCCTTAGGTGGAACCTAATTGCGGAGCAGGTGCCACGCGGCTCCTTGCACCATCGACGGGTACTCAGTGATGTCGAACCCCGTCCCAGCGCTTAGGTGCTCTCGGTCGATCAGGTGCTTGTGCATGTGTTCCACCTCGTCCCAGCGAGCGAGCAGCTGCTTACACATGGAGTCGAAGAACTCGTCCGTGAGCAGAGGGATGTCGTGCTGGTAGTAGAGGAAGCTCGCCATCAGGAACCACGGCACGCCCATCGAGATGTTCTTCCCGATGGTTGCGCGTGCCTGCTCGGTGTACTGCTCTGGTGTGCGTCTCACTGGAACCGCCAGATCAGGGCGTAGTCGAAGCCGTCGTTGAAGGTGACGACTTCATCAGGCGCAGCAATCTCTCGCCACGCATCGACCGACATCAAGCGCTCGTCTCCGAAGGAAGGCGTGACGTACTTCTCACCGGGTACGTAGTGGATCGCAGCACGCGCGCCACTCTCCCGGTGCGTGTGAATGATCTTCCTGATGTCGCAATCGCTGAAGTGTTCCAGTACACCGTGCCCGTGGATCACGTCGAAGACCCTTGGCAGCTGCTCACGAATGTCCAGCTGCCACATGCCGGAACGCAGGCCGACCTGATAGTCAGCCAACTCAAGCATGTCGCCGTCGAGTTCGAGACACACGTGATCACCTCGGGAACCGAAGTCGAGCAGTGCCCGAGTGATGGTTCCCATCCCCGCCCCAGCCTCACCGACACCGTCGCCGGGCCGAATGTGCGAGAGCACGATGTCGATGAATGGTGCGTACCGCTGCTTCACGTAGGCGAGATACTCAGGGCCGAGACGCGGACGATAGAATTCAGACCAACGGGACATGGTGTTTACCTTTCAGTAAGAATCGATGCCAGTGTGGATTGATCTAGGCAAAGAAATACTCAGCCTGGAGGACCAGACTTAAATCCAAGCTGCCCTTGGCCGGCAGCGTGGGGATGCGCTCTCGATTGTCGGGAAGCAGCTGCTCCGCAATCTCGTCACGGAACAGCGTCATCACATCTCGCTCCTCGTACATGCGACGGAAGCTCTCGCGTGTGCATTGGCGCATCACCTGAGTGTCCGCAGCGAGGACACCGAAGCTGTCATGCACCATGCAGAAGCTCTCGACGCCAGCGTCCAACGCCATGTTGATGCAGAGCATCATGGCGCTGCTGTCCATCGAGTGAACGAAGTTGGGCGAGATGCCGTTCTTCATATCCTTCTTGTCCATCTGATCCGTGTCGCGATTGAGCGACAGCTTCACGATGGAGCCGTTGAGCTTGGTCTTCACGCGCTCTGTCTTCTGCTGACGATACTCCTGCATGACCGGCAGGCCGGCAGGCGTAGTCCACTTGATCGGGAGGTTCTCCTCCGCGACCAACTCGGCCAGCTTCTGCAACCACTCCATTGCATTCGCTGCCGCTGCGACCTTCGCGCCGATGGCATTCCACACCACCTTCGCGAGGTAGCGTGCAGCTGCCCAGCCGTCGTCCTCGAACGGGAACGGCTTCGCAGTGTTCTTCCACGGCTTGATGGTGTCTTCGATGATCTGCTGCCGGAAGCCAAACTCCTTGGCTCCGTAGCAGTACGTCATCACCGGGCGCTTCACGACGGCCCGCACGACGTGGCCCTTCCACTGCTGGGCCTCGACAATACCCGCCTCGGCATCGGCCTCGACGCGGCGTGAAGCCTCGTCAGCGACCTCCTGATAGATGTCCTGTGGTGTCTCGCAGGGCATCACGTTCACCGAGAACGCAGTCTTCTCGTCGCGAAGCATCGACGCGAAGTGCTGCTGCCCGTTGTTGCTCCCGTCCATGCCGACGAAGATGCGCGACACGTACTCGTCGCCCTCGTTGAGCCAGCGTGCGACCTCGATCAGCGCAGCCAGCGCCTGCCACGGGCTGTCCACCTCGGTCCACCACAGGTTCTCTGTCGGTGCGTTGGCAATCTCGATCCACTGGTTCGCCTTCTCCATCACGTACTCGACGCGCTTGTCGAAGGTCAGCTTGTCAACCTTGACGCCCGTGTCGGGGCACTTGCCGATGGCGTTGGCGAGGTGGACGCAGAGCCAGTAGGCGCCCGTCTGCCCGATGGGCTTCCCCTTCGCAGCCAGGAGGAGACCCTTGGAGAGGTCGTCGCCCTGCGGGTTGAGGAACTTCGACGTCGTGGCGTAGACGCGACCACGGAAGTCCATCGTGTAGACGAAGAACATCTCGTCCTCGGCAGCGAAGCGCGCGGCAGTCTGCAACGTCGCCTCGACGGCGATGTTCTTCGACTTCCACACGCGGCGCAGATCGTGGACGCGACCGGCCTCACGCTTGTATCGCGTGAGCATGATCTTCTGCTCGTCCGACATCTCCGCTTTCTTCAGGCCCTTCGGCAGCGGAGAGATGGGCAGATCGGGAGGCTCATTGCGGGGCAGGCCGGCGACCTCAACGCCAGCGTCACGGAAGTGCTTCGCCACAGCCAGGACGTCCGCGTTGACTGCGAACGCCGACCGCTGCATCGCGTTGATCGCGCGATACACGACAGGCATCTCGTAGTTGCGGAGGTCTTGGAGGTAGTTCCGGTTGCGCGTCTTCACGAGCGTGAAGCGGCGCACCGCAGTGCTGCGATAGCCACCATTGAATGGCGTTGACCAATCCTTCGGCGGCACGATCATCGGCAGGTAGACCGGGGTGAGCAACTCACACTTCGTGTTGCGGTCCTTGATCAACTCCATCGTCCGCTCCGTCGCGGTGATGTAGGTGACCGTGCGGTTCTTCCCTTCGGTCTGGTCGATCTTCTCGATCAGCCCGGTGGCCTGCATGAACAGGTCCACCAGCCGCTCACCGACGCGGAACTTCAGGTCTTCCCGCCAGTGCTTCCACTCGATGCCCTTGCGGTGCATCAGGCCCATGAGCACGCGGCGCTTGTGCTTGTAGTTCGCCGTGCGCTTGTCCATATCCTTCGTCACCTTGGCGTAGTAGGCCTGCGCCTGCTCCTCGAAGAAGCGGAAGCGCATCTCGTCCTCGATAGCCTCGCCCACCTCGGTGATGGTCGCCTGCGCGTTCTTCCGGCTGGCGATGCAGTTGATCACCACGCGGGAGACGATCAGCGCGGCGACGTCCGCGTCGATCCGCTTCAGCACCTCGACGGAGGAGTGCCGGCGCCCGGCCTTGCCACTGTCTGCCTCCACGATGAAGGCCTTGAGAGCCGCCTCGGTAGGCTCGACGGCCATCCGCAGGAGGGTGTTGCCGACCGGGGTGGTGGACTGCTGCCCAGCCTGGATGGCTTGGGTCTCCCGGTTGCGGAACGCCGTGATCCCGGCGCAGCGCATCTCTTCTTCCAGTTGGAACTGCCGCTCAAGCTTGGTGGGGTCGATCATGGTGCCTCTTGGTTCAATGCCAATGTGGATCGGAGGAGTCGGAGTTCTAGCTCTGGTGCCTAAGGTGGCACCTAATCGGTCACGTTCTTATGTCACGTGGGGATTGCTAGGTGGTGAAGAATGCCAGTGCGGAAAGCAGGGCAGCGCGGCGCGATGTAAGCTGCTGTTCTGATTGATCCACACTGGCATAGCAGACGACGCTGGATTTTAAGTCGTGTGCGTATACCATTCCGCCAAGGGGCCGCCGGCGGGACGTGACCATGCCCGAGGCGGCAAATCAAGGTTCCGACAGACGGGAGCGTCAGTGGTGAAGTCGTTTGCCCGAACTGTGCGACAGGCGGAAG
>SXGR01106879.1_pt1 | contig 42775 bp, 35 predicted proteins | sample 3174711 | NCBI WGS metagenome assembly SXGR01 (sample SAMN11356860, study PRJNA531348) | freshwater metagenome | isolation source: freshwater sample F1-60 | place: China: Fuxian Lake, Yuxi | collected 2017-12-25
AGCAATCGCACCTATCCGGAGATTGGTGTGCCCGACCCGCACCATCCGCTCTCCCATCACGGCAACGACCCGGCGAAGATCGAGCGCATGTCGAAGATCAACGCGTTCCACGTCTCGCTCTTCGCCGAGTATCTCGCGAAGTTAAAGGCCACGCCGGAAGGCGCGGGCACGTTGCTCGACCACTCGCTCATCCTCTACGGCAGCGGCATCGGCAACCCGAACGTCCACGACCACTCGAACCTGCCGATCCTCGTCGCCGGCGGGAAATCCACGGGCCTGAAGGGCAATCGCCACATCAAATATGCGAAGCCGACTCCGTTGGCGAACCTGCACCTGACCTTGCTCGACAAGGTGGGGGTGAACCTCGACAAATTCGCCGACAGCAATGGCAAGGCAGACGATGTGTTTGAGCCGTTGGGGATTTGAATCTAAGCCGCACATTTGTGAAGTCGGGAAACGAGATTTACGCGACGGCCTGATTTCGGCACGATTACCGTAATGTCGCCTTACAAAGACTTCACCGCCCGTCTCAAGCTGCTCATCAGCAAGAATCCGCACCTCGTCACGACGACGTTGAGCAATATCTTCACGATGCGGTTGATTGGGAACAAAACGCACGGCGACCTCGCGGAAATCGCGATTGCGGAGTTCATCAACCAGTTCATGTACGACTTCAAATCGGTGCATGTGGGCAAAGATCTCTATCGCGCCAAGGAACGCGAGGAGGACATCAAGATCATCAACGAAATCACAAAGGCGGAGTTTCCCGTCAGCTTGAAGGCTTATGGAGACGGGCCGCTCCAGCTTTCCACGGACAAGCACTTTCAGATGTTCCCCAAGCTCCAATCGCTTGGGACAGTGATCGAAAGCAGTGCACTCGCTCAGGTTTGGGCTGACCCTGTCTTCGCCGAGTTTGGCAGTCTGAACGTCTTGCCACTCATTTACGACGAGAAGCGGCAGCGATGCAACATCCTCGTCTTCGACTCAGAGATGGCGAGAAAACGTGTGGCACGCATTGCCTTGGAGGAGGCAGGATATGGACGCAAGCATCCCGTCTATCGCTTCCACGACGGCGATGGTGACTATGTTTGCGAAGTGCGCTATGGCAGCGGCACGGCCAACGCGTTGCAGCGCGGCCTTTGGACAAACACGAAGACTGGTCTGAAGTATTTCGAGAGCGTCACGAACGGCTGGATTGACTACTCGCACAATCATGTCCTCGTGAAATTATTCTCCCACGCGCTGGTGGCCACGAGCAAAGGCCACGAGGCTGCACTGGAGAAACTCAAGCAGGACATCGACGAGCAAAAGCACAAGTCGCAACTCGGATGAGCACGCAAACGCTGAACTTGTTTACTGGCCTCGTCGTGGACGCCCCACAGACGGAGGGCATCAAATACGCTGGCTCGAAGCTCAAACTACTGCCCCATATCCTGCAACTCGTCGAGAAGGCGAAGCCACGCACCGTGCTCGACGGATTTTCAGGTACGACGAGGGTTTCACAGGCTTTCGCGCAGACCGGCTATCGTGTCATCGCCAATGATCTCTCGGCTTGGTCCGAGGTTTTTGGGAAGTGCTACCTGCTCAATACGCATCCGCAAGAACATTACCAACCGCTAATTGACCATCTCAACGCACTGCCCGGATTCGACGGCTGGTTCACCGAACACTACGGTGGCGAACCAAACGGTGGCTGTTCCGTGAGCGATGACGGCCTCAAAAAGCCGTGGCAGAAACATAACACGAGAAGATTGGACGCCATCCGCGATGAAATAGACCGTCTCTCGCTTTCGGAAGTGGAACGGGTTGTTATACTGGCGAGCCTGGTTCTTGCGCTGGACGAAGTAGAGAGCACGCTTGGTCACTTTGCTTCCTACCTGAACGACTGGTCTCCGCGCTCCTACAACAAGCTCCGGCTCCAAGTGCCGCGCCTGATTCCCCGCAAGGAGGCGCATTCCGTCCACCGTGGCGATATTTTTGATTTGCTACCGCGTGTCGACGTGGACCTCGCCTACTTCGATCCGCCTTACGGCTCGAACAACGAGAAGATGCCTCCATCCCGGGTGCGCTACGCCGCCTACTACCATCTCTGGACAACAATCTGTTTGAACGACAAGCCGCCGATATTCGGCAAGGCAAAGAGGCGTGCTGACACATCCGACACGGTGGCGTGTTCAGCGTTTGAGGAATTCCGAAAAGGCAGCAACGGACGGTTCATGGCTGTTGAAGCCATTGAACGTCTCTTGAAGGCCACAAAAGCCCGGCACATCATTCTTTCGTATAGCTCCGGCGGTCGCGCGACGGCTGAGGAATTGCACGAGGCAATCTCGTCGTCGGGAGAGGTGGTCGAAGTAATTGAAGTGGACTACCGGAAAAACGTCATGGCGGGAATGCGCTGGACGAACGAATGGATTGCCGAGGCGGAGTCACCAAACAAGGAGTTCCTTTTCTTGATCGAAAAATCCTGAACCAAGGTATGAAACGATTCGGCGGGTTTGGATTGTTGATGTTGCTGACGGCTTCCTGTCTCGCGGCCAGTAAGTCCCCGCTCGCCGACGCGGCTGAAAAATCCGATCATACGGTCATCCGTACGCAACTTAAGCAACGCGCCGATGTGAACGCGTCTCAAGCCGACGGCATGACGGCGTTGCATTGGGCGGCGTATCGGGACGATTTCAAGACGGCCAAGGCACTGGTCGAGGCGAAGGCGGATGTGGGGTTGACCAACCACTACGGCGTCACACCGCTGTCGCTGGCGTGTCAGAACGGAAGCGCGGCCATCGTCGAGTTGCTGCTCGCGCACGGGGCCGACCCGAACACGACCTTGCGTGGGGGCGAGACGGTGTTGATGACGGCAGCGCGGACGGGGAACCCCGGCGCGGTGGCGGCGTTGCTGAAGCGCAAGGCGGATGTGAACGCGAAGGAACGCCGCGGGCAGACGGCGCTGATGTGGGCCGCCGCGGAGGGAAACACCGAAGTGGTCGCGATGTTGATCCAGGCTGGTGCGGATGTTCGGGCGACGTTGCCGGACTCGGGCTTCACTCCGTTGTTGTTCGCGGCGCGCGCGGGGCATTTGCAGGTAGCACGAGCTCTGTTGAAGGCGGGCCTGGATGTGAACGATGTCACCGAGCCGCGGCGTCCCGGCGGAAAATCCCCGGCGAAAGGAACAAGCGCGCTGATTCTGGCGGTCGAGAATGGTCATTACGAACTCGCGCTGGCCTTGCTCGATGCGGGTGCGGACTCGAACGACCAACGCTCCGGGTTCGCGCCGTTGCACATGATGACGTGGGTGCGCAAGCCGCCGCGCGGCGAGGATCGGGGTATGCCGCCGCCGCCGGAGTTGCAGGGGATGAACAGTCTTCAGTTTGTCCGCGAACTGGTGAAGCGCGGCGCGGACGTCAACCTGCGCCTGACGCGGGGCAGCGGTGGCATCGGCAAGTTCACCACGAAGGGCGCGACGCCGTTCCTGATGGCATCGGCCACGGCCGATCTTCCCTACATGAAGTTGTTGCTGGAGTTGGGCGCGGACGCGTCGATCGCGAACGCGGAGCAGACGACGCCGTTGATCGCGGCGTGCGGGATTCACGTCGGTTCGGATCAGGCCACGGAACTCGCGGGCGAAGAACCTGAGGTGCTTGAAGCGACGGCCCTGCTGTTGAAGCGTGGCGCGGATATCAACGCGGTGGATGCGAATGGTGAGACGGCGATGCACGGTGCAGCGTTGAAGAATCTGCCGAAGGTCGTGCAGTTCCTCGCCGATCGTGGCGCGAAGATCCAGATTTGGAATCGCGAGAACAAGTATGGCTGGACGCCGTTGTTGCTCGCGGAAGGCTATCGTCCAGGGAACTTCAAGCCCTCGGCCGAAACGACAGTGGCGATCCAGAACGTGATGCGCGCGGCGGGTGTGGACCCTGACAAGGAACCGCGGCCCGCGGAGTTGAACAACTCGGACTGGGCACCGCTGTCGAAGAAGAAGCAGGCACCGGCGGCAGCGTCGTCTGCGAAACCAAAATGATCCCGGCCGAACATCTCACGCCGCACGGACGGCATTTGCTGAATCGCCGCGCGTTCCTGAACGGCACGGCGACGGCGCTTGGCTCCATTGCGCTGACGAATCTGCTCGGCCTCGACGGATTGTTGGCGGCGAACGGACCGATCATCGATCCCGCACGACCCTACGCGCCGCGGACGCCGCATTTCCCGGCGAAGGCGAAGAACGTCATCGTGATCTTCTGCGCGGGCGCGGTGAGTCAGTTGGAGACGTGGGATTACAAGCCAGAGCTGATCAAGTGGGACGATAAGCCGTTGCCGGGCGGGCCATCGGTGACGTTTCAAGGGCCAGCCGGCAATCTGGCCAAGCCTCAGTATGCGTTCCGGCCGCGCGGACAGACGGGCAAGATGGTGTCCGACCTCATCCCGCACCTCGCGGAGCTGACGGACGATATCGCGTTCATCCATTCGCTCACGAGCAAGAGCAACACGCACGGGCCGGCGGAGAATTTTCTTTCGACCGGCTTCGTGCTCGATGGCTTCCCGAGTCTTGGCTCGTGGATCAGCTACGCGCTGGGCAGCGAGAACCAGGATTTGCCGGCGTTCGTCTCGATTCTCGACCCGCGCGGCGTGCCGCAGAACGGATCGAACAACTGGGGTCCGGGCTTCCTGCCGGCGGCGTTTCAGGGAACGACCTTCAGCGCGAAGGATCCGATTCGCCATCTTGCACCGCCCGGAGTTTCCGCGGAAGCGGATCGCGCGGCGCGGTCGCTGTTGCAGCGGATGAACGCGCGGCATCTGGAGCAGAATCCCGCTGACAACAAGCTCGCGGCCCGCATCGCCAGCTACGAACTCGCGGCGCGCATGCAGCTCAGCGTGCCGGAGATCAGCGACCTCTCCACCGAGCCGGCGCACATTCTAAAAAGCTACGGCGCGGACGACACCGCGAACCCCATCAAGGCCGGCTTCGCCAAGAACTGCATTCTCGCGCGGCGTCTCGTCGAGCGTGGCGTACGCTTTGTGCAACTGTTCAACGGCGCGTATGCCAGCGGCGGCGATCTGAACTGGGACGGTCACAACAAGCTTAAGGAACAATACGACAAGCACGCGGCGATTCTCGATCAGCCGGCGGCGGCGCTCATCCGAGACCTGCGCCAGCGAGGATTGCTGGAGGATACGCTGGTCGTTTGGTGCACGGAGTTCGGTCGGATGCCGTTCTTCCAGAAGGGCGCGCAGGGGCGGGATCACAATCCGGATGGTTTCACTTGCTGGTTGACGGGTGCAGGTGTGAAACGCGGAGTGAGCCACGGTGTGACCGACGAACTCGGCCAGCGCGCGGTGCGCGACATCCACCCGCTCTACGATTTTAACGCGACCATCCTGCACTTGCTCGGGCTGGAGCATGAGAGGCTGACGTTCGAGCACAACGGCGTGCAGCGCCGGTTGACCAACGTGGAGGGCGAATTGATCAAGGAAGTGCTGGTGTAATCCCGCGCACACCGGCAGGGCAGGGGGCCTGTTTCGAGACCTTGCAGCGGGATTCGCACCTTGACGGTGGTGAATGAAACTCGAAGACTGCCGTCCGTTTCTCAGCATCATGAAATCATCGATCCTACTCGCGTTCCTGTGGCTTGCGGCGGCGTTTGCCTGCCTGGCGCAGGAATTTGAAACCAAACCGGAAGGCGAGTATTTCGCCAGCTTCAAGCCGCTGAAGGCACCCGCTCCGACCGGGCTATTGCTGAAGAAGGGGGATCGCCTCGCCATCATCGGGGACTCGATCACGGAGCAGAAGATGTATTCCCGGGCGATGGAGACTTACTTGACGGCGTGTGTGCCGGACTTGGAAATCACCACCCGCCAGTACGGTTGGGGCGGGGAAACGGCTGAGGGTTTCGTGCGACGCATGACGAATGATTGCCTGCGTTTCGCCCCGACCATCGCGACGACGTGCTACGGGATGAATGACCACAAGTACCGGGCCTACGACGAGACGAACGGCGCGTGGTACGCTTCGAACCAGTTGGTCATCGTTCGCAGCTTCAAGGCGGCGGGCGCGCGGATGGTGCTGGGCTCGCCCGGCTGCGTGGGCAACAAGGTCGGCTGGGCCAAGAGCGGTTCCGAGGCGATGAATCTCAACCTGTGCGAACTGCGCAACATCGACATCGGCATTGCACAGAAGGAAGGCGTCGCGTTTGCGGACGTGTTCTGGCCGATGTTCACCGCTGGCTACCAGGCGCAGCAGCTTTACGGCACGAACACGTACGCCATCGCGGGCAAGGACGGCGTGCATCCCGGCTGGTCCGGCAGCTTTGTCATGGCGTACGCGTTCCTGAAGGCGCTCGGGCTCGACGGCAACCTCGGGCGTGTGGAATTCGATCTCGCGTCCGGCAAGGTCACTGCGACGGGCGGGCACGAAGTGCTCCAGACGCGCAATGGGGCAGCGAGCATCAAGAGTTCACGTTATCCGTTCTGCGCGACAGGCGAGTTGAAGAGCGACGACTCTATCCGCTCCGCGATGTCGCTGGTGCCGTTCAACCAGGAACTGAACCGCTTCATAGTCGTCGCGCGCAATGGCAAGGCTGCAAAGTACCGCGTCGTCTGGGGCGGCGTGGCGAAGTCCTACACGGCTGCCGAGTTGGAAGCGGGCGTCAACATCGCGGCCGATTTCGCGAAGAACCCGTTCTCTGATGCCTTCGCCAAGGTGGACAAGGCTGTCGCTGCGAAACAGGACTACGAGACGCGCCAAATCAAGACGCTTTTCCACGGGCCCGAGGGAAAGGCTGACATGGAGGCGACGGTGCGCCTGACCGAGCTCGCGAGGCAGCCGCTTGTCGACGCCGTGCGCGCGGCGTTCGTACCGGTGACGTATGCCCTGGAAGTTCTGCCCGAATAGCAAATTATTGCCGACCCGCATGAAAACATTCGTCCGCCGCGCCTGCCTCGTCGCTGCGCTTTGTTCGGTCCTCCCGGTTTGTGCGTCCGAGAACGGCCAATCGCTGCACCACCAGGACGGTCGCACGAATCATTTCGCCCGCGCGCCTTATCTTCAACTGGCGACGCCCAACTCGATCGTCATCGTCTGGCGCACGGACGGCCCGATGGAGCCCGTGGTGCGCTTTGGCAAGACGGCAGGGGAGCTCGACCGGCAAGTTCCGCCGGACGCCGTGGTCACACGCGTGGCGTTGACGACGAACAAGACGGAACTTGCGGAGCTCGAGAAGAAGCAGCCCGACATTCTTCGCCTGCCGAAACTGCACAGCGCGCCCGTCGGCCTGTTCCAATATGAGGCGCGCATCACCGGTCTGAATCCGTCGTCCCGCTACTACTACGCCATCCATGACGGCAAACGTCGCCTGACCGACGCGGATGCCAGTTACCATTTCAACACCCACCCGCCCGTCGGCGAGGCGCGCTCTACGCGCATGTGGGTCGTGGGCGATTCCGGCACAGGACGCGAACCGCAGCACAACGTCCACACTTCGACCATCGACTGGGTAAAACAGGACGGGCGCCCCATTGATCTCTACCTGCACCTCGGGGACATGGCGTATCAACGCGGCCGTGACGTGGAGTTTCAGACCCGCTTCTTCGAGATGTACGAGCCGACACTGCGCAACGTTGTTTGCTGGCCGACGATGGGCAACCACGAGGGCGGAACTTCCAAGGGCACAAACGGCGTCGGCCCGTACTACGACGCTTACGTCTGCCCGACGCGCGGCGAGGCTGGCGGCGTCCCCACTGGCACCGAGGCGTTCTACTCGTTCGACTACGGACGCATTCACTTCATCTGCCTTGATTCGCACGACCTCGATCGCAAGCCCACCGGCTTGATGGCGCGCTGGCTCAAGCTCGATATGGAACGCACCAAGGCGGACTGGATTGTCGCCTTCTTCCATCACCCGCCGTACACAAAGGGCAGCCACGACAGCGACCGCGAGAAGCAGCTCATCGAGATGCGCCAGCACATCATGCCCATCCTCGAATCCGGCGGTGTCGATCTCGTGCTCACCGGTCATTCGCATGTCTATGAACGCTCGATGCTCATCGACGGGGCCTACGCGACCCCGACAGTCGCCGAGGGCGTGGTGCTGGAAGACATCGAGGGTGATCCTCGCACGGGTGAGCCTTACCGCAAGAGCGCCGGGCTGACACCCAACAGCGGCAACATCCAGATCGTTGCCGGGCACGGCGGCGCCAGCGTCAGCCGCAAGGGAACCATTCCCTTCATGCGCAAAACCATTGTCGAACACGGCTCGGTCATCATTGATGTCGATGGCGACACCATGAAGGGCACGATGATTAACAAGTTCGGCGAGGTCCGCGACGTCTTCGGTCTCGTCAAGCGCGGCCAGGTCACCCATCGCCGGCTGGACAATCCGTGGCAGCCGCCGCCGTGGAAGCGCGAACGCTCCGGCGAGGAACACCCGGCCGATCCGCCGGAGGACTTCTTCGTCGCCATCCCGAAAAACTCCGAATGGCACTACCTCGCTGGCAGCCATCCCGACGGGAAATGGACCGAAATCAAATACGACCCGAAGGGCTGGAAGACCGGTTCTGCGCCCTTTGGATATTCCTATCGCGAGGCGCGCACCGTGCTCGACGACATGCAGGGCAAATACTCGACCCTCTACCTCCGTCACGAGTTCGAGGTCGAGCAGGCTGATTACATTGCGGAGCTGGGGCTGATGATCAACTACGACGACGGCTTCATCGCCTACCTCAATGGCAAGGAGGTCATTCGCAAGGGCGTCGGCAAGGGCGCGGGCAAGGACGCCCAACAGGTTAAGAGCCACGATGCCACGCGTTACGGCTACTTTCCGCTCAAGGACTTCGAGAAGCACCTGCGCAGCGGCGTCAACGTCCTGACCATCGAAGGCCACAACAGCAGCCTCGACAGCCACGATTTCCTCATCGATCCGTATCTCCTGATCGAAGACTGATTCCCGCCGGCTGCTGGCCGGCTTCCGCAGCATGAAGCAAGTCGTCCGAATCCTGTTCGTGCTCGCGGCGCTGCTACCTTGTCCAGCTGCTGCGCACGACAGCCCGGAACACGTCATTCAGATCCTCACCGCCCGCATGGAGACCATCGGCGAGCGTCCGGATCTCCTGTGGCGTCGCGCCACCGAACATCGGGTTCTCGGCAACCTGCCCGCCGCCGCCACCGATCTTCGCCGCGCCATCCGTCTGCGGCGCGATTACACCGCTGCGTGGGTGGACCTGGGTCGCGTGCGCCTTGCCCAGGGGCGCCATCGTGAAGCCCGGCGCACTATCGAGAAACTGCTGGCGTCGATTCCAAAGGATCAGGATCGCGCGCCGGTTCGGATGCTCAAGGCGGAGATTCTGATGAGCGCCGGCGACCTTGCTTCGGCCTTGCGCGAGGCGGAGGCGGCCATCGACTCCACTGCTGAACCGCAGCTCGACTGGTATCTCACCCGGGGCGATCTCCAGTGCAGGTTGGGTCGGTTTACAGAAGCCGCGTCAGGGCTCCGGAGCGGCTTCGAGCGCACGGGCAGCGCGGTGCTCGAAGTCGAGTGCCTCGATGCGATGATCGAAGGAGGCCAGCATGACGCCGCTCTGGCAAAGGTGGAATCCGAACTCCGCGAAGTCCGCTGGCGCGGCTCCTGGCTGTTGCGCCGCGCGCGCATCGCCGTCGCCCGGGGCGAGATTGCGTCTGCCCATCGCGACCTTGGGGAAGCCATCCTGGAATTCAACCGCCGCATCAACCCCGCCGCTCCCGAACCTGGCCTGCTCACGGAACGCGGCTTGGCCAGCGCCCTTCTCGGCGATGTTACCCTGGCCCGGCGCGATCTCGCAGCCGCCCGCCACGCCGGGGCGGACGCCATCATGCTCCGCCGCCTTGAACTCGCCTTACGCTCTTCTCGCTGAGTGACGCTACAAGCGTCGAATTGCCCCGGGTCCATGATGACAGTGGAAGGGAGAACCGGACGTTCGCGGATTTGAGCTTTGTCTTCGGGGCTTCACTCTGCTTTATTCCGCCCGATGCTGAAACGTCAGTCACGAATCATCCGCAACACGAAGGAAACTTGCATTGCGCTCACGCTGGACATCGACGGGCGTGGCAAGGCCGACATCAAGACCGGGATTCCGTTCTTCGACCACATGCTCACGCTCTTCGCGAAGCACGCGGTCGTGGACTTGAAACTGCGTTGCAAGGGCGACCTCGAAGTGGACGCCCACCACACCGTTGAGGATTGCGGCATCGCGCTGGGACAGGCCGTCCGCGAGGCGCTGGGGGACAAGAAGGGTATTCGTCGCTATGGCACCGGATTCGACCCTCGCAACCCCCTGTGCGGCGAGGCTCATGTGCCCATGGATGAATGTCTCGCGCGCAGCGTCGTCGATTTCAGCGGCCGGCCGTACTTGGTTTGGCGTGGTTTGGACAAATATCAGTTCAAAAAAATCAGCGAGACCGAGCGCCGGCAGGACATGTCGAGCGCGTTTCGGTTTGGCTTGGCGCGGGAATTCTTCCAGGGATTTGCGAACGAGGCTCGCTGCAACCTTCATTTGGAGCTGCTGTACGGCGAGGAGCCCCATCACGTTGTCGAGGGATTGTTTAAGGCCTTTGCCAAGTCGGTGGACTTTGCCTGCCAGCGTGATCCCCGGATTGCCGGGATGATTCCATCAACCAAGGGAGCCCTGTAAGCCCCCGCTGAATACGCTTGGAACGCCCCCCGTCCAAAATGCCGACGCAACCGGTAAAGCCCGATGTGCCAGACGACAAGCTGGTGCGTCGTTCCCAGCGGGGCGACATGGTCGCCTTCGAGGAATTGGTGGTACGGCATCGGGACAAGATATACGCGCGTGCTTTCAGCATGATGCGGAATGAAGACGAAGCCGTCGACCTTTCGCAGGAAGCTTGGGTGAAGGGCTGGCAGCGACTGAAACAGTTTCAGGGCGAGTCAAGTTTTGTCACCTGGATGACGAGAATAGTCATCAACCTCTGTCTCGATCAGTTGCGGAAGCACAAACGGCAGCGGGCTGAGTCGATCGAGCACTTGGATGAAGAACTGGGCGGCGTCGAGCGTCAGATGCCAGTGGTGACGATAAACCCGACGGCGGGTCTTGAGCGCAGCGAGTTGAGAGCGAGAATCGACCGTGCGCTGGGGTTGCTGAGTTACGAGCACAGGACAGTGTTGATTTTGCACGAGTTTGAAGATCTCGAATACAAAGAGATCGCAAAGCGGATGGGCTGCTCCATCGGAACCGTGATGTCGCGTCTGTTTTACGCGCGTCGGAAAATGGCGAACCTGATGGCCAGCTACAAACGAGAGGAAATGAGTTAGAAAATGAACTGGGAACAACAGTTGGAAGTGCAGGCGTGGGTGGACGGGGAACTGTCCGCCAAAGATGCCGGTCGTGTCGCCGCATTCGTGGAAACGGATGCGAACGCCCGCGCGCTGGCCGAAGAGATTCGGATGGCCAAGGCCTTCATCGCGCCGAACGAGGCTGAGTTCAAACTCGCCGACACCCGCGAGTTCTACTGGAGCCAGATTCGCCGGCAGATCGAGCAGGGGGAACGTGCCGATGCGGCCGAATCGACTCCCGGGTTCAGTTGGGCTGCTGCGTGGCGCCGCCTGGCGACCCCACTCTCAGGTCTCGCCTTGGTGGCGGTTTTGGCGGCTGGCTCTTTTGGCCTGTTGCGCAATCCGACCTTGGAAAACCTCTCTCCCAGCCAGTTGGTGGAAGTCGAAGATTTGTCGGAAGACATCGGCTCCATCTCCTACAAGTCGCAATCGGAAAATATGTTCGTCGTTTACGTGTATTCCAAGGACGCCGCGAATCAGGCCGAAGAAACCGACGACGACTTTGGTGACAGCTTCTTCCAATGAACCGGAGTTCATCTCTCAGTCGGGGATTCAAGGCCATCACCTTGACTGCATTGCTGTTTGCGAGCGGTGCGCAGCAAGTCTTCGCAGCCAACCTCCGTCTTGAAGCCAAGTTGATCTGGGCCACCAACGATCCAAAATCGCCCGATCCGAAGCACAAGGAGCTTGATGCGGTGATGTCGGAAAAACTGCGCCGCGCCTTCAAATGGAAAAACTACTTCGAGTGTAATCGTGTGGTTCAATCCGTGGCTTCCAGGAGCAGCAGCCGTTTCGAACTCAGCAAGAAGTGCACGATCGAGATCAAGGAGATCGAAGGCCCGAAGATTGAGATCAAACTGATTGGTGACGGCAAGGAAGTCCACAAGACCACGAAGACCATTTCCAAGGGCCAGCCGGTCGTTTACTCCGGGGACGACAAGAATCAGAACGGTTGGTTTGTCATCATCACTGAGTTGGACGTGAAGTAAGATGCTCCCGATGGCGCTTCTGGAATCAAGGAGGCGTCACCTGTCCAAGACAAACCTCCCTTGATGCGCCGGTTGTCGCCGGCACATTCCCTGGCCGTCCATTCATCCGCAGCCAGGCCAGTAAGGCGAACGCTGCCGCTTCAATGCTTTGCACGGGCCAGCCCCCTTCTTCTGAAGTCATCACCGTCGTGTCATGATCAAATGTGCGAAACTCAGCCGCCATCAACCGCAGTAGCTCGGCGTTTGAAGCACCGCCGCCGCTGAGGATCACTGCGTCGGGAGGGCAGGGGAGGTGGAGGCGATAATTCAACGCAACGCTCTTCGCCGTGAGAGCGGCGAGCGAGGCCATCAAATCAGGTTTGCTGAGTGCGGCGGCGTTCGCCTGTTTGATCACGGTCTCGAAGAACGGTTCCCCGAACAATTCCCGTCCTGTGCTTTTCGGTGGCTTGGCTTGGAAGAACGGGTGCTCCAGCCAGCGTCTCACCAACGGCTCGCAGACGCGCCCTCGCGCGGCGCGGCGTCCGCCCTGATCGAAGTGAACGCGTCCGCCGCTGAAATGCCGCATCGCGAGATCCATCAAGACATTCGCCGGTCCGGTGTCGAAGGCCATGACGCGGGGTTTCGCACCGCGCCGCCAGTCGATTGAAGTCACGTTGCTGATGCCGCCCAGGTTGTTCACGCAGACGTGAAGTCCTTCTCGGGCGAAGACCCGGACGTGAAATGCCGTCGCCAGCGGCGCGCCCTGTCCGCCAGCAGCGAGATCCCCCGCGCGAAAGTTGCTCACCACCGGTGCGTTGATCGCTTCCGCCAGGTAGGCGGGTTCGCCGAGTTGAAGCGTCGCCGAATCGCGATGGTGTGGGCGATGGAACACCGTCTGCCCGTGCAGTCCGACATAGTGCGGGCGCAACTTCGGTGCGCCAGCGCGCGCGTGCTTTGCGTAGAAGCGTCCGAGATCGTGGTGCAGCTGTGCGACCTCCCAGCACGAAGCGTCATTCCGCGCCGCGCAGTGAATGCGTTGGCGGAGCGGAGCCGGAAACTTCGCCGACCATAGCTTCACAAGCTGGACGCGTTGCTCGCTGATGCGGCACAGCGCGTAGTCCGCACCGTCCACGCTGGTGCCGGACATGATCCCGAGGACAAGCTGGCTTTTCGCGCTCATGACGTTAAACAGTTCGTGCGAACGCTCTGATGCACGCTCCGACTGGTCAACCATGAAAGCCCTCTACATCCACGCGCACTTCGATGACTACGAATTCACCGCCGCCGGCACCTTTGAACTGTGGCGGCAGAAGTTGGGTGCGGCCTTCCGCCCGAAGGTGCTGGTCTGCACGGATGGCAAGGCCGGGCACCAGTTTCGTACACGCGATGAAACGGGCCGCGTGCGTCTCGAAGAGCAGGCTGCGGCCGCGCGCATCGGGGGATTTGAGTGGGAGTTGCTCCGCCTGCCGGACGGCCAACCGCCGCGTGAAGCCTGTCTCCAGGTCACCCCGCCGTTGCTCGCGGCGATCTGGAAGGCCATCCGCGACTTCGAGCCGGACTACATCTTCTGCCCGCCGTTGAGTGCCGATCCGCTCGCGGGCATTCACAACGATCACGAGACGATCGCCGAGGCGGTCCGCCGCGTGGCCTACATGATCAATGTGCCCCACGCCTTCACGCCCGAGTATCCGTCCGACGAAACGCGCTCCACGCCGTGCAAGGTGCCGGTGATTCTGAACGTGTATGACGCCTACATGTTTGGCGCGAACGCGTTCGATTTCGCGATCGACGTCGAGCCGGCGTTCGACGCAATTGCCACGATGACGTGGTGCCATCAGTCGCAGATCGTCGAATGGCTGCCGTGGGTGGGCCGGCACAACATGGCTCCGCCCGCGACGATCGCGGAATGGAAGGCGACGTTGCGGACGAGATTTGATCGGAAGAACCGCGAGTTGTCGATCGACAGTGGCCGTGCCGTCGAAGTGTTTCGCGTCACCGCATGGGGCGCGGTGCCGACGTTGGAACAACTGAGCCGGGATCTCCCGTCCATGATGTCGACGGGCACCAGTCTTGAAGCGCTCGCTGCTCGACTGCAGCTATGGGGCGGGGCCTGACGGCGGTGCCGATCAGGCCTGTGCTTCCGGGCCGGTGGTTCTGTTGCGGAAGCTGCGCCAGTGCGCGAGCGGCAAGGAGCCGATTGCGACTAGCAGAAGCTGGCTTCCAACGAATAGCATGAGCCACTTGAAGGCGGCGTCCATAAAGCCGTAGGAGTGCAGGCCGATGCCGAGCATGTTCACGCCGAACCATGACCAGCTCGTGACGATGTTGCCGACGATGGCGCAGTTCATCAGGCCGCGTTCCTTGATCAATCCACCCCAGCGGGCGTGAAGAATGAGGACGTTCCACAGCACGATGATGAGGGCGCCGTTCTCCTTCGGATCCCAGCCCCAGAAGCGGCCCCAAGATTGATCCGCCCAGATGCCGCCAAGGACGGTGCCCACGAAGCTGAAGAGCGTGCTGAAGCACACGATGGCGTAAACCATCCTCGCGAGACTCTTGCCGGTGGCTTCGCTCAAGGTGCGTGTGAAGACCCCGCGCCCGATGTAGACGAGAGCCAGGAACCCAGCGACGAACGTGCTGGCGTAGCCGAGGGTGATGACGACGACGTGGGTCGCGAGCCAGAAGTTTGTGTCCAGCACCGCGCGCATCATCTCCATCGTGTCACCGCCCTGCGCGAGATTGTGCGCGACGATGAGCGAGAGAAAACCGACGCAGGCGGCCACGACCGTCCCGACGCCGTCTTTGAAGATGCGTTCCAGCACCAGCCCGAGAACGACCGCACCCCAGCCGATGAAGATCGCCGACGAGTAGAGGTTTGTGACCGGCGGACGGCCTTCGAGCCACATGCGGAAGATGAGCCCAGCGGTGTGAACGATGAACCCGATCCAGAGCAATCGCACTGCTGTCACGCGCCAGAGGTTGTTCATCCCCGCCCAGTAAATGACCACGAGCAAGGCCACGGCGATGTACACATACATGCTGCGCTTGAAGGCGAGGAGCTTGTTGAAGAATGTTTCCTGCCCGGACTTGGCGATCTCCTTGGTCAGTCCTTGTGCGCCGAAGTGCGCCTGATACTCGCCGAGGATCTGGTTGAATCGTTCGGCCTGTCCGGTGCGATACGCTGTGGCCATTCCGGCGAGCAGCCGCGTGGCCTTTGGCAAACCTTCCGCCGGAGCGCGGAGCAGGGCGTCGCCCATACGCTTCCATTCTGGTTTGTCACCAATTCCAGCCTCCGGCGGAACGATGAGCGGGTTCTCCATGCGCGACATCGCGTCGTAGCGTTGGGCGATCTTTTGCACGGGGGCGAGCAGCCTATCGAAGGATTCCTCGTCCATTTTCTCGCCCTTCGCCTGACGTTCCAGCACCTCGGCGCGGGCCTTGGTGGCGAGGTCGAGATACTCGTCGAGTTCCTTGGCGAAGTCTTTGGTGTCCTCGGGTTGGAGGGTGTTCTTGAGGCGGAAGTAGAGTCCGAACGCATTGTTGAGTTGTAGGACGGCGCGGTCGAAAGGATTCCGATGGGTGGCGTCCAACTGCCCGGCGCGCTGCACTTCGGTCTTGAGCGTGTCCAGTTTGTCGCGGATGTCGTTGAAGCGATAGAAGTGCAGGCCGCTCTTTTCCAGTCCCCCTTCGAGCTTCAGGAGGCTGCGGAGATCAGGATGGTTGATGACGAAGACGTAGCGGTCGTCCGCCTTCTCCGGATCGCAGAACAGCTCCAGGAGCCACTCGGAGGGTTTGAGCTTGGCCGGGCGTTTCGAGAACTGATACCAGCGGCGCTCGGTGAGTTCTCCGCTCTTCTCGCGCAGGTCCTCGAACTTCCCCCATGCACCGTCAGCGCCGTTGCCTTCGAGCGGTACATCGGTGATGCCGCGAATTTGGATGAGGCTGTTGCGCGCGAGCGAATCCATCGGCTGCACGCGGCCGTTAAAAATGAGCGGCAGCTTGGCGAATTCCGAATGGGCGAACGTCTTGTCACGGCGGGTGACGAACAGGGCGCTCACAATCTCGACGGTGAACAATGCGAGGATGAGCCACGCGACCCACGCGCGCCATCCGCTCGATGACGTGCTGGCAGCAGAACCGATGGCGGGAGTTTGTTCGTTCATACAGTGGCCTTCTTGCGGCGGGAGAGGAATCCCACCAGGTGAATCATGAACTGGACGATCATGCCGGCGGACACCACGACGCATCCGGCGTAGGGCGTGATCCAACTTGGATTGCGCACCACTTGCAACGTGGACGACGGAGCCTGGCCCATCTGCGCGGCCATTTCTTCGCCAGCCATCTGGTATTGGAAAAACGTGAGCCCCGCATAGCGCAGCGGGCTATTCATGAAGATCTCGACCTCGCGGTCCTCGCCCCGGCTTGGGTTCTGGATGCGCACACGGCTGCGGAAATCCTTCGGGATACCCTCGGGCATGGAGGCTGTTTTCGTGCCGGGATAAACTTGGTGCGTGGTCTTGAGCAGTGTCATTGTGAAGGGTAAATACGCGCGCGTGGGTCGCAGCGTGAAGCGATACTTGCGTCCGCCGGACTCTACCGCCTGCTCGACGCGGAGCTTCTCCACCATGTTCGCACCGAGGCGATGGCCCATCTGCCGCATGAAGCTCTGCTCGACGGCGGACACCATGACGTCATCTCCGGCCCAGCCTGACGCCACCCATTCGCCGAACGACTTCGTCCCATCAAGAATCTCGATGACGACTGTCGGGATGTTCTTCTCATTCATCTTGTACGTCAGCGGAAGCTCCCGGAAGTCGTAGCTGTTGGCCACGCCGTTGGTCGTGAGCGGTGCGGCGTTCTGCTGCGCGGGCGCGCGGAAGTTCAAGTCCGAGTTCCGCCAGGCCTTGCGCACGCGCACCGTGAAGGGCATGTCCGCGTGGCGCAACTCCCGGCCCGCAGTCAGTTGGCCGGCCGGGATGGCCACCACACGCTCGGTCTCGGCCTTCGCGTCCGCCTCGGTGGCAAAGGCCAGTTCGTATTCCGTTCCGCTTTCCGTCCACCACTTGCCTTGGCCTTCATCGAACCGAAGCTGCGTCTCGCGCGAGAACAGGTCCGTCGCAAGCTGGCCGACGAGCAGCAGGATGATACCGATGTGCGTCAAGTGGACGCCCAGCTTCTTCGTCGTCCACTGGAACCGCTTGATGAACGCCGCCGTCAGGTTCACGAGCAGCACCGTGCCGATGAGGTAACCGCCCGGCAGCAGCAGCGGGACCTTGTAGCCGAAGAAGCTGATGCCCCACACGAACCAGTGCTTGAAGTAACGATCCTGCGCGACGTACAGGCCCTCGTCCGCCTGCGCGACGGTGCCGACGAAGACGAGCACGATGCCCAGCGATAGCAGGGTGACGGTGAGTCGCAGCGAAGTGAAGAACTTGATCATCGGTCAGGAGTATTGTTCAGGGCTTCGACTTCGCAAACGCGACAAACGCGTCCTTCTGCGGGGCCACGGCGGCGGCATCACCGAGCAGTTTATAGAACCAATAGCTGCCTGCGCGCGGCACGACCGCGCCGTAGATCATCTTCTGTGGGCCCTTCAGTTCGATGAATATGGCACCCGCCCCCGCGCCGTCCAAAGGCGCCACGTTGGAGCCGAGAGTCGCCTCCGTCGCGGGTTCCAGTCCCACCTGCCCGCGCCAGCGATTCACATTCGCCAGTGTGCCGCCCGTGTCATTCGGGAATACGCTAACGGACGCTTCCGCCTTCGCGCCGTTCACTTCGGGCACGCCGAAGCGCGCGAGTTGCATTGCGCCGGCGGACACTTGTTTCCACGCGGCGGGCACCGTCCATTTCGGCGAAGCACCGCCGGAGTCTGTCGGCGGAGTTACAGCGGGTGAAGAAGCTGGCGCGGCTGCCGTCTCTGCGGGCGGCGTAAGCCGGATCGATTTCAAGAACGCGATGAACGCCGGTTTCTGGGCGGTGACGAGCGCGGTGTTGCCCGCGAGCTTGTAGAACCAGCTCGCCTCCTCGCGATGCACCATCGCTGTCACGATCTGGTAAGCGTCGTCCGCCGACTTTGGCTTCCCTTCGATCTGGAATAGACTCCCTTCGTCCGGCCCGACGGTGACCTTCTCGAATTGTTTCAACGCCTCGTCGGGCGCGAGCGCCTCCAGCCCCACCTGCTCGCGCCACATGTTCACGATCTGCGCATCCCGCCCGCCCAGCGTCGCCAGCGGCGTGATCGTCACCTGCGCCTCCGCGCCGCCGTCGCCCTTGATGGCGAAGCTCGCGATGCTCATCTGCCCCGCGCCGGATTCCGTCCAGCCCGTCGGCAACGTCCATGATAGTTGCGGGCGGGGCTTTGGAGGTGTGGCGGGAGCGTGTGCTTCATCCTCACTGTGATCGTGCCCCGCATGGGCGTCCACGCGCGGCGGATCTTTCCTTACCGTGTAGGACTGCACCTCTTCGCGCTGGCAGCCCGCGAGCCCGAGCACGAAGGTCAGACCCAGGGAAGCGGTGGCGATCCGGAATGATCCCGGCGCTGTAGTCCGTGAAACGCGGGCGCTGAAACCTGATGATAACGGCAACATGTGCATGTGATACTGGACGGCCAATCTGCACCGCAAGCCCGCAAGTCCACACGAACTGTTCGATGCTCTGAAACTGTGACGGGGAACCGGCCGGCCAGCTTGGACTGCGTGCCGTCGAGATTTCTTCACCGGCATTTGCGGATGGAAGAAGCGCCGGCTGACTCGTGGGAATGCAAAGTCCGGAAACTGGATGGTGCGCGAGAGAGGACTTGAACCTCCACCCCTTACGGGACCAGATCCTAAGTCTGGCGTGTCTGCCATTTCACCACTCGCGCCGCTGGAGAGCTGCCGCCGAGGATGCCACGCCAGATCGGAACCTCAAGTCTTGAGATGAGTTTCAGTCGCGGCCGGAGGTGCCCATTATCCTGGAAACGGCAGTTGGAGAGCTTGTTGAATGTGGCAAGTGATTGATGGAATGGGGAATGGTCTTACCAATCGCTTTGGCGAAGGTTCACCCTTTGGGTGAAGTTGTTGGAGGTGCAATCCAACGAGGTCACCCCGGTGCTGGCCGCGCCGGCGACACCGCTGGCGCAGCGCGCCTGCTACTGCGGGATTTAGGATTATCAGCGAATGGGGCGTTCGGTGCTATTGAAGGTGAAGAAAGGCCAGACTGCTTGGCGGCCTGGCCTTGGCGTTCTTGATTCGGTCTGCTGCCGTCCGTTACTTGCGGAGGCGGTAGAGCGCGCCGCCAGTGGAGGCGTTGACGGTCACTCGGTTGATGCTGTTGACGACGGTGGGCGTGATTTCCACCGAGGCCCAGACGGTGGAGGATGCCCTCGTAGCTCACTTGCGCCTGTGGCACCGCGTATGTGGCAGATCACGGCTGCGCGCGGGGCTGAGACACATGGTGTTTGGGACGCCCGATTAAGCCCACAAGTCATACCGGGGATCAGGGATGGAAACGTGACGATCGAGCGACCGCGAGGGCTTATGCTCACGGTTTCGATCTGGAGTCGATCCATAAAAAGAAGAGACCGGGGACGAATCCCCGGTCTCCATGCGTGTTGACTAACTGCGTCTGACGATCAGACGCGCAGGATTGAGTCCTGCCCCGATGCGCCGGTTACGGCGAGACGAGGCGAAGGAACAGCGTGCCCGAACCAGCGGGCAGGCTCAGGCCGGTGCCGCCGGCCTGCGAGGTCCAGGGGCCGGTGACGCTGGAAGCGCGCTCAAGGCGGAAGGACGGATCCGGCCAGCTCACGATGACGTTGCTTCCCGAGCGGGTGACGGTGAGCGGCGGGACGCAGGCGCTCACCGTGGCGATGAGTTCCATGCCGAAGACGATGTCCGAGCTGGCGGTGCCAGACTGGTGGACTTCGACGGCGATGGTGTTCTCTCCATAGACGAGGTCGGCTGTGGGCACATCAGCGCCTTCGAGCGGATGTGGTTCGGCACCGGCACCGGTGGCCTGGGTGGCGTAGGCCGCACCGGCATCGACGCGGTTGCGAAGGAGCGTCTTGCCATTGACCCAGATGATCGAGCCGTCGTCCAGAACCTGGTTCAGGCGGAGGTTGGTGATCGATCCGGGGGCTGTGGCGAGGTTGAACTTCGTGCGGAAGTAGGTGGTGATGTTCGCGCCGACCCAGCCGGTGAGCGTGGTGCGCACGGGCCAGCCAGCGGGCATGACTTCAGTGTCCGGGAACGAGAGCGGGCCAGGGCCGGAAGCCCAGGCGCTGTCGTCGTAGCCGACTTCGCGCCAGGCGGTGCCAAGGTCGCCGCTGGCGAAGTCGTAGGTCCAGATCTGCGTTGCGTCGTTTTTCACCAGGGTGATGGGCTTGATGACGCTGAGGCTGGTCGGGTTCGGGTTGATCAGGTTCGCCGCGAGGTCGCGCACGCCGGTGATGACAACGGCGTAGGTCACGCAGTCAGCGAGCGGGCTGGCAGGCGTCAGGGTCACGACCGTGGAGGAATTGACGGTGACGGCGGACGGGGCGATGCCGTTGAGGGAGTAGTTAGCCGCATTGCCGGCGGAGGCGGCCTCCATCGGCTCGCTGTAGGTGACGGTGACCGAGGAACCGTCGAGGACAGTCGAGGCCGAGACGACCGTCGGGCGGATCGTGTCCGCAGCGACGCTCAGGGTCGCATCGGCGCTGACGAGAACTCCACCGCCGGGGACGGTGATGCGGACGCTGAAGACAGCACCGTTGTCACCCGAGGTGGCGGTGAAGCTGTAGGACGGGTTGTTGGCGTTCGGGATGTCCGAGCCGTTGCGCATCCATTGGTAGCAGAGCAGGGCACCGGAGCTGGTCACGACGGAGAACGAGGCGGCGGAGTTCGGGACGACGGACTGGTTGGCCGGCTGTTGGGTGATGGAGACGGCTCCGAGGATGTTCGCGGGAATCGCGGGGAGGCCGAGCATCGAGCCCTGAATGTCTAGCAGGGTCGCAGCGGGGGTCGCGTCGCCGTCTGCGCGGGCGGCCACGCGGCCGTAGTCACCGCCGCCGCCTTCTTTGTAGAGCGCTTCGATGTAGTAGGCCTGTCCACCGATCAGTTCTTGCGGCGCACTGGTACGGGCGGACGGTGGTTCGGTGAAGACGTTGCAGCAGCCGCTTTCGATGGCGATGCGCTGGCTGCCCGCGGCGTCCGGGCCGTTCGGGTTGAAACGGATTTCGCCCGCGTCATCGCTGTAGAGGAAAAAGCGCCAAGCACCGGAGTAGGGCGGGACGAAGAGGGCGCGCATGCGGCCGCCGTATTGTTCGCGAAGCGGGTCGGTATCGCCAATTCCACCCCAGGCGGGAGTTGTGTTGAACGTGTCAATGCGGAAGACGGAACGGGGATTGTTCGGGAAGTTCGGATGGCTGGTTAAAAGGCCCAAGCCGGTGCCAGGAGTCGAGGAGGTGTCGAAAGCCTCGAACAGGACGCCGCCGCAGGAGTTGTCCGCCCAGGAGGAGAATGCGGAGTTGGCTTCCGACATGATGTTGCCGGCAGTGTCTGCGACGTTCTGCACGTTGGCGCGATGAGCGGCGCCTGCGGCCATGGGAGTGGTGAGCGTCAGGGTGACACTCTTGCCGCCGGGGTTGAGCACTGGAGTGCCAGTGACGCCAAGCGGGGTGTCCAGCGCGTCGTAAACTTCATAGTTGAATGCGTCCGTTGCAGAGCCGCTCTCGACGGCTTCGTTGAACTCGACCACGACGGTCGCGTGATTGGCGCTGCCGATGGTGCGCGCGACTATCGGCGGTGTGCTGTCGGTGCTGTACTGCACGCGCGCGGTGCGGCTGCTGGCTGTGCCGACGGGATTGATGACTTCGCAATAGTAATTGCCATCATTCGCCTCCTGCATGCTGGAGATGGTGTAGGTGGAGTTCGTGGCGTCGAGGATGGCGTTGAAACCGCCACCGGCGATTGGCTCGAAGAACCATTGGAATGTCATCGGCCGGGAGCCTTCCGCGAAGCACGCGAGCGTGGTCGAGCGGTTCTGAAGCACGATGCGGTTCGTGGGCTGGGTGCTGCTAACGATGTTCGGGCCGAAGGGAATGATGGTCTTCAACTGGAGCGCGAAGGCCACGTCGGAGCTATTCAAGCTCGATTGGTGAAGCTCAACAGCAATGGTGTTCTCGCCTTGGACGAGGAGGGAGGAATCAAGGTCCTGGATGTATTCGAAGCCTTCAACGACAACCGGCGGGAAGCCGGCGGCGTCGTGGTTCGCGCCGAGCGTGTCCCATGTCACTGGATCCGGAGCGGCAACGGTCATCTTGCTGCGCGTGGCCTCGGTGCCGTTGATGTAAACGACGATGCCATCGTCATGCACCCACTTGGCTTCCAGAATGGAGTTGGCAGGGCCGCTGAAGTTGAACTTCTTGATGAAGTAAAACGTGACGCGATCGCGGTCGCCTGCCGCTGCGACGTCTTTGTTGAGCGGCGTCAAAAATCCGTTGATGCCACCGACAAACGGGCGACCGGCGCCATTGTATGGCCCGGCATCATCATTGCCGAAGAGCGCTTGCCCTGTTTTCCACCCGGGCGCTGAATTCGTGTTGTAACCGGGCAGTTGCCAGCCCGTTCCGTGGAGATTCGCTGCCGTGGTTGTCGATTCGTTGTATGACCAGAAATCCGTCCATCCGACATGGGTGGTTTCCTGCGCGGCTCCCTGGAGGGGGCTGAGCGTCAGCCCGGCGACAGTCGTCGCCAAAGCCAGCATTGTGGGGCTTAGAACTCGCATAATACGTTCCTGCTAGTTTGGTTTTGTGCGACCTCGTGCAACGATGTGGATGTTCTAGTAGCCAGCCAGGCTCCAGCACAGCGAGACGGCAAGGTCTTTGGGTTATGGTGAACGCGCCTTATCTATCAACTGTGGACCCAAAAGGCAATGGGAATGATGCTACAATTCCGCTTCGAACCGTTTCAAACGAGGTGAACCAGGGCTTGCAAAGCGCATCCCAAAAGCCGAACCGCGAACGAAGCGGACGCCGCAGGTTGATACGAATGAACCCGGAGCGTGCGCCGCGTTCGCGGCAATTGATTGGCGATTGTTTGTGGCTGGCGGGAGCGGATGATTTGTTTGACCGGCTACGGCTTGGAAGTGAGCGCCGGGACACTGGGTTGCTGATGGCGTGAGGCCGTTTTGTCGTCGGTTAGTCGCGCGGAAATGGGCGCTCCGGCCGCCGGGCAATCGCCGCTCGATACGGTGTCTTTGCGCGGGGTTTGGCATTCCGATGCTCCGGGCGCAAGGCCGGGAGCGAAAGCTGCGGGTTCTTGGGAGGCGAGGAACTGCTTGGTGGCAACGTACGCCACTAAACCGGCCAGGCACAGCACCAGTCTGAATACTTTCATGCGATACGACAAAACGACTAACGCGAATTTGCGAAGGACAACAAGACACTAACGAGGCGCGACGACGGTGGGAACCGACACGCGGAATTGTTGGACGTGCTTAGGACATCACGGTTCGGAGATCTGTTCAAGAATTCTCCGGGATTTCCCGCGTGTCGCCGGGCGGCGGTCGGTCAGGACTTCAATCCGAGGCCGAGCGTTTCCTTGCAGTAGCGCAGGCTGCGTTCGATCTCGGACTTCTGGTAGGCTTGCTCGGCCAGCTTGCGATCCTGGCCGGCTGAGGCTTTCCAAGTGTCGCGCGGCTTGCCTTTGCGGGCGAGCGCCACGAACCGGGCGAGGTCAGCCGCTTTCGCCTTGGGCCAGACTTTCCAGAACTCGGGCTTGAGGTATTCGAGTTCGCGATTGAAGCCGGAGATGGTCTCGATGTGGACGGGCACCCCGGGGCAAAGTTCGGCGAATCGCTCGAAGTAACGCTTCAGATCGATGGTGCCGTCGCCCATCGCGGTCCATTGCACAGTCGCGCCGTTGGTCGATTCCCAAATCGCCGAGTCGCGCAGACTGGTGGTGAGGACGTAGGGCCCGAGGATTTCCAGGCTGGCGAGTGGATCTTCCATCGTCCAGGTGGCGTTACCGGAATCCATGTTCGCGCCGACATAATCTCTGCCAGCGGCTTCGATGAGCGTGACGAGTTCCCAGGCCTGCATGTCGCCGGCGTGATTCTCGACGGCGATCTTCACGCCGGAATCCAGCGCGCGGCTGCGCTGGCTCTTGCAAACCTTCACCGTGTCCGCAATGCGCGCCTCAATGCCGCCTTCTGTCCGGCGGTCTTCGCCCGCACCGAGCACGACGCGGAGCACGGGAGAGCCGAGTGCCTTGGCCATGCGCAGGCCGAGGGCGAGATGTTCCTCCGCAGTGCCCCATTTGTTTCTGAAAGATTTCGAGGTCGGGCAGATGCTCCAGGTGCCGAGTTGGATTTGCAGGCCCTTGTCGGCGGCCTTGCGGCGGAGGTCGCCGAGGTAGGCGTCGTCCTGTTTCTCCAGTGCGTCGAAGTCGGTGATGAAGAGCGAGTCGGTCTTCAACTCCGCCGCGTAGTCGATCAGTTGCGGAGCCTTCCAGCCCATGGCGCGCACGGCGAAGTTGTCCAGCCCGAGCGTGATGTTCCTGCGGGCGGGAGCCTGGGCGAAGGCCATAGATGGTGCGGCAAGCGCGGCGGCGGTGGCGGCGACAGCGCCGACGAATTCGCGGCGGGAAAGGGCGGAGGTGTTCGGTTGCATTGCGGCGAACGATGCGAAGCCCGGCGCGGTCTTGCCAAGCGATTTCTGCGGATGGCGGCGGGAGATCGGGTGGTAGGGCGAACCTGCCGGTTCGCTTCCCTGGGCGCACGATCACACGGCATTTTGCATTGTTCTACGCGCTGGCCTGTCTACCCCAAGCATCGCAGCAGCGATGTCCTACCCATTGCCCGCAGAGGCTTGCCTCGAGCGCTGATTAGGCACACGCGGTGGTGACAAAGTTTTACAGGAACGCCCTTGCCCGCACGGACTGCGGCGGCAAACGTCGGAGGCGTTGAACCCATCTGGAGAATCTATGGCTGAACCATTGCGAATCCCGGCCGGCTTCCGGAGTATCCACCTTCCTCTCGTTACCCTGCTCGTGCTGGCGGTCGCCGCGCTATTCGTTCCCGGTCCGGTGCAAGGGCAGGGGCAAAAGCCGGCGGACGCGCCCGCGCCCGCGGACACGAACGACTTCGTCATGGCGGTCAAGGTCGTGGATGCGGAGTTCAGCACTCCGGTTCCGGGTGTTACCGTGTTTCTCGGGAACTTCATGCCCTCCGCGCTCGCCGGTTTCGAGTGGCGCCAGGTCACGGATGCTCAAGGTGCGGCAATGCTGAAAGTCCCCGCGCGCTTGACGGAGGTGTTCAACCTCTCGCTCGTCGCCAGCAATAGCGTGGCGCTTCAGCAGGTGGATTGGTATGCGCATCCGAATCCCGTGCGCGCCGTCCTGCCGCGCGAATACACCTTTCGCCTCCCGCGCCTCGGAACCATCGGCGGCTTCGTGCGCGACGAACGTGGTGCGCCGCTCGTGGGAATTCGCGTTGCGCCTTGGGGCACGGGCGTCGGTTCGGCATGGAGCGGCGTCAGAAACAGCGATGGCCGCCCGAGGGAATACTCAAACCTCCAGCGCTCCGAAGCCGCGACGGTGCGGACGGATGTCCGCGGCTTCTGGGTGTTTACCAACGTCCCGGCCGACATCGCGACCGTTTACCTCGACGTGGCGCGGCCGGACGGCGGGCGCGGGATGTTCATGACGCCTTCGCCGAACAATCACTTCGGTGCTCAGGGCAACGCTACAACGGTGTCGCTCGATGCGTTGCGCGCGACGAACGAAGTGCTGGTGTTGAAGGACGGCGTGACGTTGCGCGGCGTGGTCGTGAACGAGGCCGGGAAGCCCGTTGCCGGTGCCAGGCTGAACGAGCGTTCCGGCAATTTCTGGAACACGCCGGTGGAAACCAACTCGACCGATGCGCAGGGGCAGTTCGTTCTCCCGCACCGGCTCGGGACCCAATACATCCTGACTGCTGAAGCGCCGGGCTACGCGCTGGGTTCGAAGGTCGTCAACGTGTCGCCCGACGCGGCGGATTCGAAGATCGTTCTCCGAGCCGCGCAGCCGCTGAAGCTTCGATTGCTTGATGAAGCCGGACAGCCAGTCGTCGGTGCGGAAGTTACGCTGCCGGAGTATCGGAATCGCGGGCATCTTTTCACATGGAAGGGAACCTCGGACGGAGAAGGCCGGCTGTCGTGGAGTAGCGCGCCGCTGCAACGCATGGGCCTCCAGATTGGGCCGACCAACTTCCCGATGCAGATGGCGCGCGTCGAGTCGCGGGATGCCGAGCAGGTGGTGCGCATCCTCAAGGAACGCCGGCAGGAGATTGCCGTTCGTGTCCGCGCGCTCGACGCGGAGGATCGCAAGCCGGTCGCGAAGTTCAGTGTCTGGCGTGATCTGCGGCCAAACAGTGGCTTCAGCGAAGCCGAATGGAACGGAGCCGCTGGCGAGTTCAAGGGCGTGCTTCGTCAGTCGGATTTTCCGCGCGACAGCGGCGGCGGAGTGTTTCGCCTGCAAGTGCTCGCGGACGGTTACGCGCCGGCGACTGTGGATATGGCTTACCTGGACGAGGGTGACTTCGACGCGACTGTGCTGCTGCGGAAATCAAAGCCGCCCGTCGGCGTCGTGCGGTTGCCCGACGGCCAGCCGGCGACGAATGCGCGCGTGCTGCTGCTTTCGGAAGAATCCAGCATCCACCTTTACATGAACCAGCAGCCGTATCTCCAGCCGGGAACACGGTCCGTCACCACGACGAACGATGGCGCGTTCCGGTTCGATGGCGCGGCGGATGAGCAGCTTCTCGTGGTGAAACACGACGCTGGCTTCGCGGGAGCGACCGTCGGCGAGATGAAGAAGACGGGCGTCATCCAGTTGCAGCCATACGCCCGGGTCGAAGGCAGCGTGGCGTTCGCTGGCAAACCTCTGGCAAACATGTACGTCGTGCTCAAGGCCCCGATCCTCTGGCGCGGGAACAACACCTACAACATCCACTACTCCGTGAATGCCGATGACTCCGGCGCGTTCGTCCTCACGAATGTTCCGCCTGGCGACTACATGCTCTACCGTATGCCGCAGATCATTAGCGGAATGGGCAACACGGAAAGTCATCGCATGTTCTTCGCCGTTGGATCAGGAGAACAGAAGCGGGTGGAGTATACGCTCGGCGGCCGGTCGGTCGTCGCCCGCATGGAGTCGGATGGCGATGTGAACTGGCAGAATGACGCGCACACGTTGACGCTGAAAATGCCGTCTGCACCCGAGGCGCCGAGCTACTACAGCTTCGCCGATGCGGACGTGTTCCAGAAAGCTGTGCGCGAACACGGTCACTCGAAGGGGGATCTTGATTACGAGCGCAAGCGACAGGTGTTTCAGGCGCTGATCGATCGCGATGGGAATCTTCGCGGTGACGACATCCTGCCGGGGACATACGAGTTGAGCATCACGGTGACGAAGCCCTCACCGACAGGCCGCCAGTCGTGGGAGCGCAGCGGCGAAGTGCTCGGGTCTCTCAAGCGCGAGGTGACGATTCCGGCGGGCGAAGCTGGTAGCGAGTTCGATCTTGGCGTGCTGCCCATCGAGATCAAGGCCGCCGAAGTGGTGGCCTCCGGTCCGGTCGCGTTCAAGGCCGATCAGTTCGACGGCAAGGCGTTCGACCTGACGCAACTGCGCGGTCGCCCGGCGGTTGTCGCGTTCTGGGGCAAGTGGGCTCCCGGCTCGTTGCAGAAACTCGAGGGGCTTCAGGCCGCGCTGGCAGGCATGGACAAGGCGGCGCGGCCGGCGTTGGTGTCCGTGAATCTCGACGCGAACTCCGACGAAGCGCGAGGCGTTCTCTCCAATCTCGCCGACGGCTGGACTCACGCGCGACTCGCCGGGGCTGCGCAGTTTGAAGTCACTGAACGCCTCGGCATCGACACGGTGCCTTCGGTTCTGCTGCTGGACCGCGAAGGCCGCGTGCGAGGTCGCGATCTTGACGGCAAGCGGTTGGCGTCCGCGCTTAGACGATTCTCCTCTCCCAAGAACTGAACCACGAACGAACATGAACCTTCTTCCATTCCTGCGCGCCGGACTGCTGCTGCTCGCCGCCACGCTGTCGATCTCCGCCGCCGAAGAGCCGGGCCGTCTCGAAGGCGCGGTCACGGGTGTCAAGGGCGTCCCGTTGAGCAATGCCTGGGTGTTCGTCTATTCCGCCGCGCCGCGCGAGGGCGCGTCCGTCCTGTGCCCGACGTGTTATCCGGATTGCGTGAAGCGCGCGCAGACGGACGCCGAGGGGCGCTTCATGATCGAGCCGGTTGATCCGAACCTGATGTTCCGCCTGCTCGTTACCGCGAAGGGTTACCGGCCGGACTTCATCAAGGATGTCGATCCGCAGTTCGGCGGCGCGGTGCTGTCGTTGAAGCCATTGAAGATCACCAACTCCACTCCGGAAACGCGCGCGACCGGCCGCCTGATCGATTCCGCCGGCAAGCCCGTGAGCGGCGCGGTCGTCAAGGCCGATGCCGTGCGCTACGGGCAATACACCTCCTATGGCGGTACCAGCGGGCGCGTGGATCCGATGGCTGTGACGGATGATCGCGGCGAGTTTTTCCTCGACTGCACCAATGGCATTTTCGCGATCGGCGCGCTCATTGAGCCGCGCGGCTTGGCCAAGCGCCGGGCCTGGCTCGATACCGGCAAGGCCCACCTCATTCGCATGAAGGAAGGTGTGACGGTGACTGGGCGATTGTTGCACGACGGAAAGCCGGTCACCGGCGCGTCGGTGGCGATGAGCACGGAGGATCGTTCCTCCGAAGTGTTCATGCGCGGCTTCGATGTGGCGACCGACGAGAAAGGCGTCTTCCAGCTCGCGAATGTTCCTGCCGGGAACCGTTTTCTGCTCAACACGAAAATGAAGGAGATGGAGGAACGAGGCATCGCGCTCACGCCGCAGAAGGTCCAGACCGGCGTCGATGGCACCACGGTCAACCTCGGCGACTTGAAGCTCGACCCGGCGTTCACGATCCAGGGCAAGATCGTCACTGCGGACAACCAGCCGCTGCCGTCGCGCACGCGGATTTACTTGGGCCTCGACGATGCGTGGGACAATCAGGAGGTGCGGGCGGACGATGATGGGTGGTTTCAAATCCTCGGCGTTCCGGCGTCCTCCATCAGCCTCAGTCTTCGCGTGTCCGGCTATCGCATCTCGGCGAAGAACCCGAGCAAGGACTGGTTGAACGAGGGCAGGATCGTCGGGCGGCTCACGACGAACATGGAGAACTTCATCGTCCACCTCGAACGCGGCGCGCCACTGCGGAGCGACGACGCGCCGTCGCAGGAAGACCGCCAGCCCCGCGACAAGCCCCTGCGCGGCGCGAAGCCCTGATCTGAAAGTAGGGCAGGCGTCTCTCCTGCCTCGGGCCGCTGCGACTACTTGAACTTCACTTCGGCGGACGCGTCTTCCTTGTAGAGCACTTCACGGTCGCCGGTGGGCGCGCCGTTCTTCAGATATTGCGAGCGGTTCAGCATCGTCCCGTCTTTGCGCAGTTCATACGTCGAACGCACTTCAGTGACGCCATTGCCGTTCCCGGAAACTTTCTCCACGGCGGTGAGCACATTGTTGCTGACGCTCATGGTGCCGGTGTTGTTAAAGCCGGCTGTGCTGAAGTAGTGGTAGCGGATCTCCTTCTTCTCGCGGTCCCAGTGGATGATGCTCTCGCCGCCGTATGAGCCGTCGTTGATCGAGTGCAGCACGCGGATGCCCTTGCCGTTGAGCGCGCGTTCCCACCGGGCAACGTCGATGGTGCGCTTGTCCGGCGAAGCGTGCTTGAACTCGCCCCGCCACGTCCGCCCGATGAACGGCCGGAGGGGTTCCAGCGCCTCATCGAGCTTGTTCGTTTCGGCGGCGATGACCGTGGAAGCGAGGATGGCGGACTGGGCGAGGAGCGCGATGCAGCAGTTGCGAATGCGGTTGGATTTCATGCGCCGACTTTGCCCGAAACGGCGCGCGAAGTATTGGAGAAAATTTACCTCAAGCGAGCTCACCATCAGCCAGCGGGATGAAGCGATGATCGGCTCCTGGCTGGCGCAGAAATGCCGCTGGCGTCAGTCCGCCGAACGAGCGGAACTCGTGAATCAGGTGCGCCTGATCGTAGTAGCCGCCGGCACACGCCAGATCCGTCCAGTCCGGCGCGCGGCCGGCTTGCAGTGATTGCAGCGTTCGTTGAAAACGCCGGATGCGACCGAAGCGTTTTGGCGTGAGCCCAATCTCGGAGCGGAACCGGTGAATGAAGTGTTTGTGGCTGACGCCAAGGTGCGCGGCGATCGTTTCGATGGCCGGGCCTTCGTCGGCCGTTTCGAGACACGGCAGGGCGGCGTGAATCAGTGAACGATCTCCTGTGTCGTCGCGGAGTCGCCGCATGAGGAAGCGTTCCAGCACCCGAAACCGCGCCTTCACCCGTGGCGTTTCCAGCAGCATATCGCGCAGGTCATCCGCGTCGCGATTCCATACCGCATCAGCTTCGACCAGTTGCCCGCTCAACTCTTCCACTGGGATCCGCACGAATGCCGCGAGGCCGCCGGGGCGGAAGTGCGCGCCGATCAAGTTCGCCTCCGGCAACACATCAATGAGCATGAACTCCGGTTGCGGCCCCGAGACCCACGCGTGCCGGACACACTGGAATCGCTCGGGCATCCGGCGGTCGAAACGCCGCCGAGCCACGTCGTCGAGATTGATGACCAACTCCACCGAACCGTCCGGCAGCACGCGTTCGCGGCGATGCGCCGGGCCGGGACCGTGATAGGCCCACAGCATCTCGACGTGTGGCGCGAGACGCGCAGACGGAAGGTGGATCTCGAAGGGCACGTTGAAAGTTGGATTGACCGGAGAATAGCCGAAGCCAATCGTCCCGCAAGCGCCCGGCGCTTCGATGGCGCGGGTCGCGCAAAGCAGAATCACACGACATGGAATCCAAAGCACAAACCATTCAACTCGGTGCCGGCGAAGGGCCGGTGTATTCATTGGTTGGCGATGTCCTCCGCGTGCTCGCCACCGGCGAGCAGACCGGCGGAGCCTACGCGTTGGCGGAGGTGCGCGTCGCGCCCGGAGGCGGGCCGCCGCCGCACATTCATCGTCGCGAGGAGGAAGCGTTCTTCGTCCTTGAAGGCGAGGTGACGTTTATGCTGGGCGGAGAAAAGATTGTGGGCCGGCCGGGAGCGTTCGTGCAGGGACCACGGGGGATTCCGCACGCGTTCAAGAACGAAGGCGCCGTTCCCGCGCGGATGCTGCTGCTCGCCACGCCGCCGGGGTTCGAGAATTTCATCAGGGAGTTTGCCCGGCCGCTGCCATCGTTTGATTCGCCGCCATTGCCCGTGACTCCGGAGGACATTGAACGGTTGCTCGCCGTCGCGCCGAAATACGGCATCGAAATCCTTCCACCGCCCAACTAAGTCTCTCGAACATGATCACTGCCACCTACTATCTCGATGTTGTCTCCTCCTGGTGTTACTGGGCCGAGCCCGCTTGGGCCGAACTTAAGCGCCGCTACGCCGATGCACCCGTGAAGTTCGACTGGAAGGTCGCGCTGCTCGACGCGTCTGGCATGTCGAAGTCCCGCGCGCAGGCCGACTGGTTCTATCGACGCAGCGGAACGATTGCGGGTTCACCGTTCATGCTGAGTTCCGCCTGGCTGGAGCCGTGGCGGCCGGAATTCCTCGCGCCGAACTGCGTTGCGGAAGCCGCGAAGGATCTCGGCGTGTCCGACGACCGCGTTCGCCTCGCGTTGATGGAAGCGGCCATGCGCGACGGGCGCAATGTCGGCGACTGGGATGTCTCGGCTGGAGTCGGTGCACGCGCGGCGGGCCTTGATGTCGCGAAGTTGCTCCCGCTCGCGCGGGCGGCCGAGATCGAGAAGCGTGTCCGAGCCGACACTGCGGCGTTCCACGCGCTGCAAGTCACCCAACGTCCGACCTTCGTGCTCGACAGCGACATTGGCGATCGCGTGGTGCTCTCGGGCGTGTGGCGTCTGGAACCGCTCGTGGCTTCGGTCGATTCCATGCTGGCCGATGCCCGTGCCTACGCCTCGTGGAAGACGCACTGCGGTGGTCCGCCGGACGCATGAGTATTCGCTCTCGCAAGGTGATCATTCCGCTGGCCGTGAGCATTCTTGCCGGCGGCTTGAGCACACGCATGGGACGGGACAAGGCACGTCTGCGCATCGGCGGACGAACGATGCTGGCGCGTATTCGCGCTGTCGCGAAGGTGCTGGGCGTTCCTGTTCGAGTAATACGCAAGGATCGCGTGGCACGCTGCGGACCGCTCGGCGGTATTTACACCGCGCTCATCACAAGCCGCGCGGAGGCGGAATTGTTCCTTCCGTGCGACATGCCGTTCATCACGCCGGAGTTGCTCCGCGTTCTGTCGGCGCGACTCAAGCGCGGGCGGTTGGGGGTGTTCGCTGAGGCGGATGGCATGGCGGGCTTCCCGTTCATCATCGGGGTTGAGGCGTTGGAACGGGTGAACTGCCAGATTGCAGCGGGGAAGTTCTCGTTGCAGTCGCTGGCGGGTACGCTGGATGCCGTGCGGTGGCGCGTTCCGAAATCGCGTCGGGACGAACTACGGAACTTCAACACGCCGGACGACGTCGTGGGACTCCGTTGAACTACGGGAGACGCGCGACTTGACCGAGTGTGCTGTGGGGCCAACCTTCCCGGCATTGATGCTGCTGGGTCGGCACTCGATACAATGGCCACTAACAAGCCAACTCAAGCCCCGTGAAAAAGGAAACATTCCAACTCATCGCCCCTGACGCCGAGGAAGTGCTCTTGCTCGGCACCTTCACCAACTGGGAGGAAGACCCCGTCCTCCTGCGCCACGAGAACGACGGCATCTGGAAAATCAGCCTGCCGCTGTCCCCTGGTCGCTACGAATACCGCTTCATCGTCGATGGCCAGTGGCGCGACGATTGCCGCTGTCCCGCGCGGGTGCCGAATCCCTTCGGCACGCACAACTGCGTGCGCGACGTCGCGCCGTAGCCAGATCCGAGCGTCGGGAAATCGCGACGCTCCGTACTGGCGTTCCAGCCCGGAGATCTCCAAAGCTCGCGTCATGATGACGCGAGCTTCTTCATTGGCGGTGCTGTTGATCTCGGTTGCGGCGGGAGTTGCCCGCGCGGCGGAACCCTCCGGCGCGAACGACGCCATTTCCAAAACCGGGAAGAACGTGTCTTCGATCGAGACATCGCTGCCGGCCGACGCTCGCAACTACTTCCCGCCGCCCGAATCGAATGGCGGCTGGCGAACGCTCACTGGCGATGAATCCATCCGCAACGTCGCCGGCATGGACCCCACAAAGCTCGACGGACTTCGCGATTGGTTGATGGCGTCGGACAAGCGGGGTTTTGCGGCCGTCGTGATTCGGCGAGGTCACATTGTTCTGGAGGTCGAGCGCGGGAACAGCTCGCGCACGGACGCGCGGCGGGTCGCCTCCGTGTCGAAGGCCGTGTGCGCGACGGTGCTCGCGATTGCGTCCGAGCAGAGTCGGCAGGGACTGGGTCGGCGGAAGATGACCTTTGATGATCGGGCGTTTGACTTCATTCCTTGGGCGCACCCGTTGAGCGATCCGCGCAAGGCGCAGATCACCATTCGCCAAATGTTGAACCATACTTCAGGTCTCTGCCCCGAAGGCACAGGTGCGCCGAACGATGGTTCGTGGGAATACATCCTCGGCCACACCGGCGATGCGCGCACCGTCCGGCTGGCGTTCGATCCCGGCACGGCCTCCGGCTATTCCTCGCACGCACTGCACCACATGTCGCTCGTGTGCGAGAACGTCACCGGGCGGCCCTATGACGAGTTCGCCATCGACGCGCTCTTCAAGCCGCTTGGGATCGAGCACTGGTGGTTTCAATATTACAACGGAGGCACGAACTACGGCCGGCATCCGTCGCACGGCATGGGAATGCCGGCGCGCGATCTGGCGCGAATCGCGTATTGCATGCTTCGCGAAGGGCGCTGGCAGGACCGACAGGTGGTACCGCGCTGGTTTGTCGAGGAATCGGGCGCGTCCACGCACAACGTCCGCAGGCCGGAGATGCGCTTCAAGCTGCTAGCGGAGGGGTTTTCACACGCCTGGGAGTTGGCGGCATTTCGCGGGGAGAAGAGCGCGGGGATTCCTAAGGATGCGCGTTTCAAGCCCGGTAGCGGCGGGCAGTTGATCGCCTTCGTGCCGAGCCTGGACTTGGTGGTGACGCGCCAGACGGGCAGCAGTGGCGACTGGCAGTATGAGGAGTATCTGCGGCGCGCGTGCGATGCGGTGGTGCGCTGAACGGTTCAGTTCAACGAGGCGGAATCGACGTCACGGCTGCGGCCCTTGCGGATGTCCCGCATCGCCCGGCGGACGAGGGTGCGCTGTTGCTGTCGAACCTCCTGAAGCATCCAGCGGACTTCGAGCACGCTCATGGCGATGGAGACGGCGCTGAGTGCGAAGCAGAGGCCCCAGTAAAGATCGAAGGCGACGCCGTTCAAGTAGGGTTGGAGAACCATCTGGCCCCAGATCAACATGCCGAAAGCGAGGGCGAGGGCGCACATGCTCAACCAGCGTCGCAACGATTCCGTCTCATTCATCATGAGAAGAACTTGCGAGCATGGGACAAGGCGCACAAAGGGAAACCCGCGCGTGAACCTCCAGTCGATGGGATCGTTCCCCGCACGACAGCGCCACCGTAATTCCCCGGTCCGGATGGGTAATAGGCGATGGTTTTCTGCCGGGGGCCCGTCTCCCGGCGATTCCGGCATTGTTGCGGAAGGCGGAAGCGGGTAAGGACTTTCGCCAGCACCCGTTTTCAACATGACTACACCGACTTCTTCGCCGTCCCCCGGCCGCCTCGCCTCGATGGACATCTATCGCGGGTTTGTGATGTTCCTGATGATGGCGGAGGTGTTGCACGTTGGCCGCGTGGCTTCGGCGTTTCCCGAGAGCGCGTTCTGGAAGTTGCTCAACTTCCACACGAGCCACGTCGAGTGGGTGGGCTGCTCGTTGCACGACATGATCCAGCCGTCGTTCTCGTTTCTCGTCGGTGTGGCGCTGCCGTTTTCTATCGCAAGCCGGATGGCGCGTGGGCATTCCGGCGCGGCGCTGTTCGGCCACGCGTTGTGGCGGTCGCTCGTGCTGATTCTGCTCGGTGTCTTTCTGCGGTCCGTCGGCGCGTCGCAGACGAACTGGACATTCGAGGACACGCTCACGCAGATCGGCCTGGGGTATCCGTTTCTTTTTCTCGCCGGGATGCGGTCGGCGCGAGTGCAGTTCGCTGCGCTGCTGGTGGTGCTCGTCGGGTACTGGCTGGCGTGGGCGCTGTATCCGGTGGCGGGGCCGGGATACGATTTTGCGCGCGTCGGCGTGCCGCCGGACTGGGCGCATCACGCGAACGGATTCGCCGCGCACTGGAACAAGAACGCGAATCTCGGTTCGGCCTTTGACGAGTGGTTCATGAACCTCTTCCCGCGCGCGAAGGAGTTCGTTGCCAACCGTGGCGGTTACCTGACGTTGAGCTTCATTCCGACTCTTGGCACGATGCTCCTCGGCGCGCTGGCGGGCGGCTGGCTGCGAAGCAATCTGCCGCACGCGACGAAGCTGAAGCGCCTTCTCCTTGCCTCGGCGATCTGTCTCTCGGCCGGTCTTGCCCTGCATCTGCTCGGTTTGTGCCCGATCGTGAAACGCATCTGGACGCCGGCCTGGACGCTCTTCAGCGGTGGGCTGTGCCTCGTGCTCATGGCGGGGTTCTACGCGGTGGTGGATGCGAAGGGTTGGAAGGCGTGGGCGTTTCCGCTGACGGTGATCGGCATGAACTCCATCGCGGCGTATTGCATCGCGCACTTGTGGGATGGCTTCGTGATCAGTTCGTTCAAAACGCATCTGGGCGCGGACGCCTTCAAGATTCTCGGCGATGTGTATGCGCCCATGGTTCAAGGCGCCGCCGTGTTGTTGGTGCTCTGGGGCATCCTGTGGTGGATGTACCGCCGGCGGTTGTTCCTGCGAGTTTGAGGACCGCGCTTCGGAGTGGTGGCCGCTGACGTGAGGAGGTGGATATCGGGACTGTCGGGTGGTCAAACTCTCGCCTCGTCGCCTCGGCGGATGCCCGCCACCGGCAGCTCTGTTTGCGTCGGTGTGGCCTTCGCTGGCCGGAAGTTTTTCCTTCGTCCCGTTGCGACGGCATGACTAGGCTGGCGGCGTGTCGCCTGAACGACCGTGGAACATTGAGTCGGTGTTGAAGCTCCTGGCGGGGCTGTTCATCTGCCTTTCCTTCGGCACGCTCCTGACGATGGCGGCGACGTCGCTTGCCAAGGAGCTTTCACCGGAGCAGCAGAAGTTCCTGCGCTCGGTGTGCGGCACTTTGTTCTTCCAAGGCTCAATCCTCGTGCTCGCGCATTACTTTCTCAAAGGGCAGGGCGTCACCTGGCGGGAGTTAATGGGATGGGCCGGGGCCGGGGCGGGACGCGCGGCGGTAATCGCCATCGTGTTCGCGATCGTTTCGCTGCCAGCCGTCTTGTGGCTGAACAGTCTCTCGCAGCTTGTCATCACCAAGTTGTTTGGTGAACCGCCGTTGCAACCGGCCATTCAGGTTCTCGAAGGTGCCCAGGCGATTCGGCAGCAGATCGTCGTGGCGATCTCGACGATGATTCTCGCGCCGTTGTCGGAGGAAATTTTGTTTCGCGGCGTGCTTTACCGGACGGTGCAACAGGCGGGCTATCGGCGCGTGGCGCTGGTCGGCACGTCGCTGGTGTTCGCCTTGATTCACGGGAGCGCGATGACGATTCTCCCGCTCACGGTGCTGGCGATGGGTTTTTGCGTGCTTTACGATCGGACTGGGCGGTTGATCGCGCCGGTGCTGGCGCACTCCGCATTCAACTGCGCGAACTTCTTCCTCTATCTGAACCGCCACGAGTTGTTGAAATGGTGGGAAGGCGTCAAATCTCAAATCGGATGAACGAACTTGAATTGATCCGGCTGCTCACGCGCGGGCTGCCGTCGAATCCGTCGGTCATCACCGGCGCGGGCGACGATTGTGCGGTGCTCGACCTTGGTGTGCCGGGGCGGCAGGTCTTGTTCAAGACGGATGCGATCGTCGAAGGCGTCCACTTCACCGGCGAGACGCCGCCGGAAAAGATCGGCCGCAAGGCGCTCGCCCGTTGTTTGAGCGACATTGCGGCGATGGCCGGTACGCCGACGGCAGCGCTTGTGACGCTCGCGTTGCCGGCGGGGTACGAACTTGCGCGGGTGCAGGGAATTTACGCGGGGTTGAATCAACTCGCGCTCCAGCATCACGTCGCCATCGCCGGTGGCGAGACGACGACGAATCCGGAGCGAATGCTGATCTCGATCGCCCTGCTCGGAACGGTGGACGCTGGGCACGTGTTGCGCCGCACGGGTTCCAGCGCGGGCGACGCGATCTTTGTGACCGGCCGGCTGGGCGGTTCGATCGCGGGGCATCATCTCGATTTCGAGCCGCGGCTGGCGGAGGCGCGCTGGCTGGCGGAGGAGTTTCTTCCGTGCGCGATGATCGATGTGAGTGACGGAATAGCCAGCGACCTGAGGCATCTGCTCGCGGCGGCGGGGCTGGGCGCGGAGTTGCGCGCGGCGTCGATTCCGATCAGCCGCGCGGCGAAGGAGCGCGCGAAGGAGAGCAGCGCAGCCAAGCCGCCGTTGCTCGCGGCGTTGACGGACGGCGAGGACTTCGAGTTGCTCTTCACTGTCGCGTCGCGGGACGCGGTGAAGTTGCTTGATGCGTGGAAGGCGCGTTTTCCGGAAGTGCCGCTGACGTGCATCGGGAAGGTGACGGCGACGCCCGGGATCGCGCTGCGAGATACGACGGGACTCAAGCCAATGCCCCAGCATGGATACGTTCATCTCGAATAGTCCGGAGGAAACTCACGCGCTGGGCGAAGCCTGGGGCCGGGCCGCCGCGCCGGGCTGGCTGGTTGCGCTGCGTGGCGATCTGGGCGCGGGCAAGACCCACCTGGTGCAAGGGTTGGCGCGCGGGCTTGGCATCGTCGGGCGTATTCCTTCGCCAACGTTCGCGCTGGTGATCGAGCATCGCGGCGGGCGACTGCCGCTCGCGCATCTGGATCTTTATCGGCTCGAAACTGCGGCGCAGATCGCGGGCGCGGGCCTGGAAGATTATTTTCAGCCGCGCGATGGCGTGACGGTGGTGGAATGGTGCGAGCGCTGGCCGTCGTTCGTCGCGGCGGTGCCGGCCTTGCCGCCGGGGTTGCGAATGCGACGGGTGACGATCGAACAAACGGGCGAGATGACGCGGCGGATCTTCCATGAAGACTTTGGCCATTGAATTTGCTTCCGAACGGCGGAGCGTGGCGGTGCTGCGCGAAGGCGTTGTGACGGGTCGCGCGGAGGAATCCGGCGGCCGTCATGCGCGGGCGTTCGCGCTGATCGAACGCGCGCTGGCCGAGGCGGGAATGGTGAGGGAGGAGATCGAACACATCGCGGTCGGCCTTGGGCCGGGGAGTTACGCGGGAATCCGCAGCGCCATCGCGCTGGCGCAAGGCTGGCAGTTGGGACGCGCTATTTCGGTGTCGGGAGTGGGCACGGTGGAGTGCCTGGCGGCGCAGGCGGCGGAGCAGGGGGGGCGGGGAACGGCGGCGGTGCTCATCGACGCGCAGCGGAACGAATTTTACTCCGCGACTTATGTGTTGGAGGGGGCTGATGTCGCGCCGCGTTGTGTCGAGCCGCTGCGGATCATTTCGTTCGAGGCGGCGTGCACGCTGGCGGCGGAGCGTTTGTTGATCTGGCCCGGGTTGCAGGAGCGGTTCTCGCGTGGGGACGTATTGCTGCCGGACGCGGGAATGGTGGGTCGGTTGGCCGGCATCAAGGGCGCGAGCGGGATGCGCGGCGCCGACTTGGAACCGGTGTATTTGCGGGAAACGAACTTCGTGAAGGCACCGCCGGCGCGAGTGATTCCCGACTGAATGTCTGCTTGAAGAACGAGGGCGAATGAACGCGATGCATCGATGCTGGGTGGAGGTGAATCTGGACGCGCTGAGAGAGAACCTAGCGTGGATCCGGCATCGGGTTGGGCCGGTAGTGAAGATTTTGACGGTGGTAAAGGCGGACGCGTACGGGCACGGGTTGAAACAAATCGCGGCACTGCTGATGCAGAGCGGCACGGACATGTTCGGCGTGGCGAATCTCGCCGAGGCGCGCGCGATCCGCGCGGTTGGCCGGGGTTGGCCGGTGTTGATGTTGGGAGCGTTGTTGCCGGAGGAGTTGGAGCCGGCTATGCGGGATCAAGTGCGGGCGACACTCTCGACCCCGGAAGAGGCGCGACGCTTGAGTGAAGTGGCGGTGCGGCTGCGGAAGAAGGCGGTCGTTCACGTCAAGGTGGATACGGGGATGGGCCGGTTGGGAGCACCGGTAGGGGAGGCGGCGGCGCTGGCGGCGTTGGAGCGTGAGTTGCCGGGGCTGGAACTGGAGGGGTTGTATTCACACTACGCAAGCGCGGAGGATGACGCGGCGTTCGCAGCGGAGCAGGCGAGGTGTTTTCGCGACGCGTTGGAGGCGGTGTCTGCTGGTGGAGGCGAGGTCCCGTTGGTTCACATGAACAACAGCGCAGCCTTGCTGCATGAGGCGGGGACGATGTTCGACATGGTGCGGCCGGGGCTGTTGGTTTACGGAATCTCGCCAGGCGGCGCGCGCGTCGAGGAGTCGGGGCTGAAGAGGAAGCTTCAACCGGCGTTGGAATGGCGTGCGCGGGTGGCGTTGGTGAAGGAGGTTTCACGAGGGACGAGGTTGAGCTACGGCGGGACGTTCGTCGCGCCGCGCCGGATGCGGGTGGCGACGGTTACGGCCGGATACGGCGATGGCTATCTGCGGTCGGGCAGCGGACGGGTGGAGGTGCTGGTGCGCGGTGGGCGTTGCGCGGTGCTCGGGCGCATCACGATGGATCAGTTGCTCGCGGATGTGAGCGCGGTGGATGGCGCGGCGGCGGGGGATGATGTGGTGTTGCTGGGCGAGCAGGATCGGCAGCGCATCACGGCGTCGGATCTGGCGGAGTGGTGCGGGACGATTCCGTGGGAGATCGTCACGGCGATTCATCATCGGGTGCCGCGGATTTACCGTGGCGGTCACGCGGCGTGAGTCGCGGGTTGCGTGATGGTGTTTCCGCTCCGGATGTCACGGCCGTGAAAAAACTTTTTACGGCGAGAGAATCAAGTTGCCCCCGTGGGTGATTCACAGGTAACAAGGTGGCTGAATTCCTTGGAAAACGCACGCGGCGGGCCGTGGCATGGCCTTAGCTAAGTGCGTTTTGATGTCCCTGGTTATGTTCGTACTAAGTTGTATTCGTCAGCGTTGTATTCTCGTGCCGGCTCCCGTTTCCCCCACGGTCGCGCACGGGAACGCCTTCATCTGTCGGGTTCCGATCCAACCACGCGGAACTGGCAGCGTTGCCCGTCGCGGCAATTTCCACTTCGTCCAACCCCGATAATCTTTGTCCCTTCTTTCACGCTGCATGTTGTTTCGTGGCGAGAGTGAATCGCTTTGTTCAGTCGCCCACCCGGGTCTGGCGGATCGCCGGTCTTCCGGGCGGCGTGGCGCGCTGCGCGGGCTTTTCGTTCTGGCCGTGGCCTTCTGCGTAATTCTCGTTGGATCTGGGCGGGGGCTGGCCGCCACCAAGAGCGTCGTTCTTGAGTGGGATGCCAGCCCAAGTCCTTCGGCGATTGGCTACGCGCTGTACATGGGGACAGCTCCCGGCGAGTATTTCGACGTGCTGGATATGGCCTACGGAACGGCGGCGTTCATCCCCGACTTGATCCCGGGCGTGACGTATTACTTCTGGGTGACGGCGTACAACGAGGATGTGATCGAGAGCGATCCGTCCAATGAACTTGCCTACGAGGTTCCGGTCGATCGGATCGGGCCGGCGCTTGACCCGCTTTCGGACATGAGCCTCAACGAGGATCCCGGAACGCAGGTGGTGACATTGACTGGGCTAAGCCCGGGTGTTGGCGCGACGAACCTGACGATCACCGCAGCGTCGGGGAATCCGTCCCTGATTCCGCATCCGACGGTGACCGGTTACTCGGCGGGGCTGGGGACGGCGCAACTGAGGTTCACACCGGCGAGCAATGCCTATGGTTCGGTGAGCATCACGGTGGCGGTTCACAATGAACATGCGCAGAACAATTTCCTCGCGCGCAGTTTCACGGTGAATCTGACCCCGGTGAACGATGCTCCGACGCTGGCCCCGTTGAACGATCTGGTCTTGGCGTTGAGCAGTGGGTCCAATTCGATCCCGCTGTCTGGAATCGGTTCCGGTGCGGCGAACGAAAGTCAGTCGCTGACGGTGACGGCCAGTTCCAGCAACCCGGCGTTCGTGCCGCATCCACAGGTCATCTACTACAGTCCGGGGACGACTGGCTCCATTCAGCTCCGCCCGGCGACCAACCAGTATGGCAGCGCCGTGATCTCGGTGACCGTGAGCGACGGGCAGGCGGCCAACGCGACGATGACGCGGGCTTTCACCGTGTCCGTGCCGGCACCGCCGCCAGCGGCGATGACTTATTACATGGAGGCGGAAGCAGGGGTGGTCGTGGCACCGATGGCGATCGTAACGAGCGCCAATGCTTCCAACGGTCGTTACGTTACCGCGCAGTCGGCTGATTACGGCACGGTAACATTCCGGGTCACTAATGCGCTCGCCAGCGACTTTATCTTGTGGTGCCGCATCCTTTCGCCGAATTCTTCGCGTGACTCGTTTTACGTTTCGGTCGACGGGGGAACGGAGTCAATTTATCGAACGGCGAACAACATCTGGTCCACTGACTGGCAATGGACGAGGGTGAATCGCGACGCGGACGCCGAGGAGCTTGTCTTCTCCTTGGCTGCTGGCGTTCATACCTTCCGGTTCCGCTCGCGGGAGGCGTCCACTTCGATGGACGCCATCTACGTCACCAACAACCGGGAGTTTGTTCCCGTGCGGTTGAATGTTGCCCGCCAGAACCCGCCGGAACTCGCGACGCGCCTGAGCTTCCAGACTGCGGCGGGCTATCGTTACTCGATCGAAACGAGCACGGACTTCCTCAACTGGTCCACCCTGTGGAGCATCCCGACGAACATCCCGGACGCGCGGATGCTCTTCGTCACGAATACCGTGGCGGCGAACACCATGCGACGCGCCTACCGCATCCGCGTGAATCCGTAGACCGGTCTCCTTCCACGAAGAAAGTTATTCACGCCGGCCTGTGAATAAGTCTTGTCGCTCGCCGGTGGCTCTGTCATCACTCGGGCGTTCAGCCGCAGCACAATTTGATAAATGGACTTAACAGTGTTGTTGCGTACTGCTGAGGCAGTTGTTTTCGCCTTCGCACCCGCTACTGCTCCAGATTCAGTTGGTGGACGCTGCCCGGTGCCGGTCATGAAGACCGGTTTTCGGGAGGGGATCCGCTGTCTATTGGTTGGGAGAACACTACACCCGCGGCTGAACAACACGGGCTCATTGTCAGGCCTGTGTGGAGCGACATGGATTTTAGTACCAGGGAGGAGCGTCTG
>SXGR01145408.1_pt1 | contig 42764 bp, 43 predicted proteins | sample 3174711 | NCBI WGS metagenome assembly SXGR01 (sample SAMN11356860, study PRJNA531348) | freshwater metagenome | isolation source: freshwater sample F1-60 | place: China: Fuxian Lake, Yuxi | collected 2017-12-25
TGTTTTAACAATGACTGCCTTGTCATTAATAGGAAATAATGTAAGTCTCATTTTTTCATGCACTTCCTTCAAGCTTTTTTTAAGCTTGGTTTCTTCAATTTTATTACCTCCAAAATTGATATTGTTAATTCTTACTTTAGGCCCTTTGTCTACCACAAAATCTAATAATAAATTATTTTTTCTAGTGGCGTCTTTTTTTTCTTTGATAGTGACTTTGACATCTTGGAAACCTTTTTCAGCATAATATTTTTTGATACCCTCAATAGCCGTAATTTTCATATTATCGGTTACCACTCTATTCGGTGTCAAACCGGTTTTACCAGACAATTCATCGATATCCGATTTTTTAACACCCAAAAAATTAAACTTAGATAAACGAGGTCGCTCCGTTACATTAATTTCTACATCAATTTCTTTACCTACTAAATCTGTTAAATAAATACTTACATCGCTAAAATAATTTTGATCCATCAACTTGCGAATAGATTTTGCAAAGTTGTCACCGCCTGGAATGGCTACCTCATCTCCCGTATTTAAAGTAGAAAGTGAAAGCAATAAATTTTCATCAAAATTTTCATTCCCCACCACTTTAATGTCCCGAATTTTGTATTTGGCAGGCGCTTTTTGATTAAAAATATTAATGAGTTTGACATTAATTTGTGAAACTGAATCCTTCATAGGTGCCACCTGGGCAAAAGAAGTCGAGGATAAAAAAAGAACCAGTAAAGATCCTATATAAAATGGAAAAAATTTCTGCATCTGCAAAGGGGCTACATTTATAATTTTAAAAGTGTCGCAAATTACTCGTAATATTTCAAAGTCTTTGTTAAAACCGTAAAATAGTTATATTAATTTTTTTGCTAATTTGTTTGTACCTGTAGGCTGGTTTTGCCAAATCTGCGCTCCCTAGATTGAAAATCAAGGATGGCCTCAATCAAATCTTTCTTGCGAAAATCGGGCCAACGGGTCTCTGTAAAGTACAATTCAGCGTAGGCTAGTTGGTATAATAAAAAGTTGCTAATTCGGTATTTGCCACTGGTACGAATCATGAGCTCTGGATCCGGAAACGCACTGGTAGAAAGGGCTGCCTCCAAAGTGGCCTCCTCGATATCATCGGGCTGGATTTGCCCTATTTGTACCTTTGCCGCGATGTTTTTTATCGCTTGGATAAGCTCCCACCTACTACTATAGCTAAGTGCAATTATTAGTTCTAACCCCGTATTATTAGCGGTGGTTTGGGTCGCATTTTGAAGAGCCGCTTTGGCTTCATCTGGTAGCAAAGAAAGGTTGCCAATAAAGTGCAATTTGATATTGTTTTTATGCAAATCAGGCACTTCCTTGGCGATGGTGTCTACAAATAGACTCATTAATCCAGCAACCTCAGCTGCTGGCCTGTCCCAATTTTCAGTACTAAATGCATACAAAGTGAGGTATTTTATGCCTATTTCTGAAGCCGCTTCCACAATATTGCGAACACTTTGTACTCCATGAAAATGCCCATAAAGTCGATCCTGTCCTTTTTCTTGCGCCCATCGTCCATTGCCATCCATAATGATGGCGATATGCTTTGGTAATCTATTTAAATCCAAGTTGTCCATACTGCAAAATTAATCGAATCCAAGGTTATTTTCGTTTAAACCTATTGAATAACCCGTTGCTTTTATTGGGTTTGTTTTGTGCAATCCCATAAATATTATTGAAGGAATAAGAAATACCCAATTTTGCTGTAAAAAAACGATCATTCCCACTAACACTACCCTGATACCCAAATGGGGCTGCTAAGGTCACAGGGGTGGGATTAGCATCTAAAAAATCAAGTTTATCATTGGTGGTATACCTGTAAGTGGCTTCTGCTAAAATATTAAATCTGCGATATACATTAAATTTAAAACCCAGGTTCAATGGTAAAGTTAAATTCAATGGTGCGTTGGGCGGATTTAGTAGTTCTTCTAAAGTAAGATTAACAACACTGGTATTATTGTTGCGTATGGTATCTAAATTATGTAAATACCCAACCCCAAAACCAATATAGGGGGTAAACTTTTTATTACGTGACCCTGTAATATAATTTAAAAAATAAAATTCGCCCATCACACTTGCCTCTATCGTATTGATTTGAAAATTGGCATTTCGCAAAATCGCATAAGGGTCTAAGGATAACATATCATGTGATGCCAATTTTTGCATCTCCACATTCAATCTTACACCGACATAACCATTTAATTGTTTTTTTGCAAACACGCCATAATTTCTATAGTATACTTGTACATCAGGTGCGATATCACCTTGGTAGGAAGCCAACCCCATCAACAAGCCCACTTCCCCTTTGTTCTCAGACAACTCCATATGTTGCGCCGTAGCCAATTGCGAACCGCATAAAAAAATAAATAAAAATAAAACGCTTTTAAACATATGCTAACTAATTTCTTTTATCCAAGCCCCAAGTCAATTTTGTTCTTAATGTGGTTAAATAACTATTTTCATTTAGTCGTATAAAGCTAACGGAAAATAATTCTTGTTTTAAGGCTAATTCAATTGTTTTTGGAACAATTTCCTTACGCGCATCTAAAGCACAAATCAATTCTTCGGTCCTACCTTCAATTTCAAAGGAAATTACGGAAGTATTGGGAACTATAATAGGACGTACATTTAAATTATGCGGTGCCACTGGTGTAATTACAAAACTTGCAGAATCAGGGAATAAAATAGGGCCATTACAACTCATATTATAGCCAGTGGACCCAGTGGGTGTGGATACAATGATACCATCTGCCCAATAGGAATTTAAAAACTCCCCATTCAAATAAGTATGAATCTTTATCATGGGAGAAGTATCCCTTTTATGTAAAACAAACTCATTAAGTCCATATGGCGTTGCGCCAAAAACAGGAATATTTGCATCTAGGTGAATCAATGCCCGCTTTTCAATGACATAAGTATGACTCATAAGAGCATCCACCATTAATGTTAATTCGTCTTTTGAAATAGAAGCTAAAAAACCCAATCGGCCATAGTTAATGCCTAAAATAGGTATATTAGAATCTCCCACTAATGTAACGGAGTCTAACACTGTGCCATCGCCGCCCAAGCTAATTAAACAATCAATATTTTCAGGTAAATCATAAGCGGATGTAAAAGGAATATAGGGTTCCTTCCCAACAGGGGCACAAAGTTCAAATTTTTGTAATAAGTCATGAAAAATACAAATGGCAACATCATGCTTGTGCAATTCCAACAACAATGCATTTAAAGATTGTCGCTGATCCAAGTCAAACCCCCTACTATATATTGCTACTTTCATCTAAATTAAAAATTTATTCCGCCGTGTAAATATACTCCTTTGTCTCCAAGCTGATTCACACTATAGTCAATTTTTAACACAAAATCATAGATACTGATCACATCCAAACCAATACCAGCTGTCCGAATTAAGGTATTTGATAGTTTATTGGTATTTGATGGACGCTCACTATATACATATCCTACATTGCTAAAAACACGTATCCAAAAATCATACTTCACTTCAGGTAAAAACTTCTGTGTTAATGGATTTTTAACTGTGATACTCCCTAAGGAATGATGAAAGGCGGTTTTCAAGATGGTCGCCGCATTTCCATCAACTACATAATATTCTAAGCCATTCATTTGTAAATTGCCATAGCCCATTAAACGACGATCTAAATAGTTATCATTGGGTAAAAATTTCACTTGTGTATTTGATTCAATGAAAATAAAATTTTGTTTCGAAAACGAATGCGCTTTTAATTTTCTAAACTGTATAGAAGTGAATGGTGCTCCTTTGGAAAAACGTTGAAATAAAACCAATTCAGTTCCAGCACCATTGGTGGGATACGCATTATAATCAAATGCAATTTTGGTATACCCTAAAGTGACGTCTCCATAAGTCATTACTTTTTTATGACTTGCTAAAAAATTGGGCTGTATTAAAAATCCAGAGTCAGAAAGTTCCTCTTTACCATAACCTAACAGTAATGAATGTCGCTCAAATAAATTTGGACGATACGTTAAGTTTACATTGGCACGGTAGCCTTTTCGAATGACATCATTTGTTTTCGCAAAAACTTGTCTGTCTTTTTCGGTCGTATAATTAATTTCTTTTTGATTATAATTTTGCCAACCTCCTCCAATACCATATTTCAATTTTTTATCAAAAAATGGTAATTGGTATCGTATAATATTTTGCTGTGTGTACCCACGAATAAAACCAAGCACCAATTGGTCATTATTACCAGTTGCATTTTTTTGACTAAATGTGATCCCATAATTAACCCGGTCCAAACTTCGGTTTTGCTCATTCCACCATTGATTAAAATTACGATCTATCCACTTAAAATAGGGTTTGGGTATAAAATACCATCTTTCTTTTACTTGTATTTGTATGTCAACAATACTGCTATCATTGATTAATGGATAGACAGGCGTTACTTTTACAAATAAAAACAAAGAAGTATTAAAGAGTTGCTGTTGCGATAAGGTATTTAAAACTGTTAATGAATCTTTACTAATTTGATCCCCAACATGATAAGGTAACTCACGTAATAATATATAATTTTTTGTTCGATTATTTCCCTCCACCTGTATTTTGTTAATACGGACTTGTGCATTCAAATTAGTAGAAATGCAAATGATAGAAAATAAAAAAAGAAATAAAAACCTAAGAGAATTAAACATCTAAATAGTTCATTAAATGGTGGTAGTGATCTTCAATATCATTATGTATAATGGTGTTACCAAAATAATGAAGTATTTGATAATTGTATCTTTGCAGTGTGGCTATAATTACATCCGCTTCTTCCTTATTTAATTTTATAGTAATAATAAGTGCCCCAGTTGCCTCGTCAAAGTTGGTATTTAACTGTGATATTTGCGCATTATTGGTTTCAACGAGACGGCTTAATTCGGCTAGTGAATATTGATAAGGCGACACCGAAACCACAATAATGGCACCTGGATTATCTACGCCTAAAAATTTAGCCAATAAATCATTTAAGTTTTTCTGAAGTATCACCCCAGTGCATTCCTGTTGCTCATTTAACACTGGCAATAGAGACAACTCATTTTTTGAAAATAAATTCAAGGCAACAGTGAAATGCATGGAGCCTAAAATTCCAACCCGCGTAAGTTGGTCGGCCAAATGAATTAATGTTTGATCATTATCAAGATTTAAAACATCCTCTTTATTAACCAACCCAACAAAATACTCCTCCTTGACTAATGGCAGATGCTGTATATCATAATCCTCCATACATTGTAATGCAAAGGAGGCTTTATCTTCAAAATGAAGCAAAGGGAAACTGGATATAGCGATGGAGGAAGCTAACATTGCGATTTATTTAGGTAGTTCTTTTAAAAACTTTTCTAAAATTGTATTGAATTCCTCTGGCACTTCCATCATAGGTGCGTGACCACATTTATCAATAAAGTGCAACTGACTATTTGGAATTAATTTATTAAACTCCTCGCCCACCATTGGTGGTGTCACACAATCGTTTTTACCCCAAATTAATAAAGTAGGTTGTTTTATTTCGTTTAACTCTGTGCCTAAATTATTTCGAATAGCACTTTTCGCCAAGGCAAGTACTTTAATTACTTTTAAGCGATTACGCGTAATTTCAAAAACCTCATCTACCAATTCCTTTGTGGCTACATTAGGGTCATAAAACGTTTGGGCTGTTTTATTTTTAATATACTCATAATCGCCACGTTTAGGATAGGTATCGCCCATTGCGTTTTCATACAATCCACTACTGCCAGTTAAAATAAGTGATTTAATTTTTTCAGGATGTTTCAAAATATATACTAATCCTACATGGCCTCCCAGTGAATTGCCTAACAAATGAATATTTTGATACCCCCTTGTTTCAATGAATTGTTCCACATATTTTGCCAAACCAGTGACAGAAGTATGTAATAAATCCATCTCAAATAATGGCATTATTGGAACCACCACTTTATGTGAATGTCTGAATTTTTCAATTAAACCAGAAAAATTACTTAGGGCGCCAAAAAGACCATGCAAAAGCATCAGGGTCTCCCCTTCGCCAACTTCTAGGTAATTAAATTTTCCGTCTTTTTGTATTTCGTATTCCATCATAAATAAAATTGAAACGATAAATAATCTACACTAAATAAATAGTTAATTTACCATTTTGCCATTCGGTTAAAGATACTTAAATCATTGTAAATAATATCAAAAATGGGCAATTATACCCTGCTTTGACAATGTAAAATTTAACGAAATCATAACGTCTAAAAAGTGTGCAAATAATGATAAAGTGGGTAACTGTCAATCAGTTAGTGCGCACTTATTTAAATGGATTTGAAAAAGTAGCAATCGTCGTTTTAATAAAGGGCAGCGACTGACTCATTTTATCCATACAATAAGGCCACCATTTTTGTAAATAAGAATAAGTATAGGCATCTTTCATTTTAACCGCTTCCAGTACCCCTAAAATTTGTAAAAAATAGACCAAGGCGCTCCAAATAGTAAAATAAATAAAGCCATATAGTACAATGCCCAATAATTTATTCAACCAACCTAACATTAAAACCTCAGCGGTTTGCTGCAATAAACCAGAAACCCATCTGATTAAAAATAACACCGCTAACAAAACAATGATAAAAGAAATGAAAGGCAACCAATGGCTTTCAATTTTTGTATATTCTTTTAGTTGTCTCGCAACCCAACCTGCTAGTTGATAGGCTACGATTAGTCCAATGAAGAAGGAAAAAAAGGAAAGCAGGGCTTTGATGAATCCATTGCGTAAACCTTGCAAAATTGCAACTATAAGTAAGGTACCTGTTAAAATATCTAACCACATGTATTAAGCTGTAAGAAGTGATTTGGCAATCGCTGAAATTACTTTGCCATCTGCTTGCCCCGCAAGTTGTTTTGTTGCTAGACCCATTACCTTACCCAAATCCTGCGGACCTGATGCACCCACTTCACTAATAATAGCTTGCACAGCTGCTTTTACAGCCTCTTCACTCATTTGTGCAGGTAAAAACTTTTCAATAATGGCAATTTCTTCTGACTCTTTCACTGCCAAATCTGGTCTACTTTGTTGTTCATAAATAGCCAATGAGTCCTTACGTTGCTTTACTAATTTTTGCAACAACTTTAATTCGGTGTCAGTGGAAATTTCACCATTGGCACCGGGATCAGTTTTTGCTTTAATTATTTCCGCTTTAATGGCTCTTAAGCCTCTTAGCATCGCTTCATCTTTATTTTTCATTGCGTCCTTCATCAAGGACATTACTTCAGTTTCTAAACTCATAACATGATTATTTATTTGTTTTCTGCTATTTGACTTGCACTAAATTTTTTATAAAACGAATACGCAAATTCTTTAAAATCATTGGCCATTGCTTGATCCTGTGTTGCTCTTAAATAGGTTTCACCCATACCCATTAAGTTCTGGTAAAAAAAATCGGCCATTTCATCCACCATCATATCCTTCGTCCATAAATCAATACGCAAAGCAGTTTTATCGGTTGGATCCCACAACGTAAGCATCATTGCTCTGGCTTCTTGTGTTTCATTGGCAGTGCTATCGGAAGCAGACCACTTAATATTTTGTGGAATTTTTTTTTCGTCTAAATCTATCAGAACATTAATAGTAGATTGATGCATAATGTAATTTTGTAACGCAAAAATACTATTTTATTACATAAGATACACCCTAAGCTTTTAAGTCAGCTGGAATTTTAACACTCCCATTCGCTGGGGCAATCATTTCTAAATTAGACAGCCACTCTGTACCCATATTGGCACGCGCTTGGCGATATACTTCATCCCTATAATATAATTTAAAATGATCCGACAAAGACTGGGATATATCAAATGAAAATACTTCACCTGCCCTTAACCAAGATTCAGGGATATTATTTTTTTCATCTATTAAATGAGGCACATCATAATGAATGCCCCATTGTATCCAACTCGTTTTATTAAAATTAATATGCCCCCAAAAAATAGCATAGGATGCGGCAATCCACTCCATCTTTACTTCATGAATGCATTTAATAAAAATGGACTCTTTATATTTATAGCCTTTTAATAAATCATGCGCTATAGCACATTGCTTATACGTATCAAAAACAAAAACCATCGCCATGGTTGTTTGTTGCCATTTTTTAAAATGGGAAAACTCTTTTAAAGTAGCAACGAAATTAGATGGCTGTATAAAACATAAAAAATAATTTGAACCCTGTGTCAAATCTGATTTCGTTTCAGATAAAATAAGCCAATCGTATTCGGGAAGAATAGCTGCAGGTAATACAGTATGTTGAAAGCTTGAAATTTCTTTTTTATACTTGTTTTTAAAAGCAGCTTCCGCCCATTGGTTCATATAAAATACACCAGCCGCCTTTTTTACATACTTTTTGAATTGCTGTTGTTGGCGGATATTATTAAAAATGGAGCTCGTTTTATCAATATTGGGGTAAGTTAAAGGAATGAAATATTGCGGAAAAGAGGCACTTCCTTTTAAGCTAGCACCAAAATGCAAAACTATGGCATTGGTTACTTGACTAACCAATTGTTGTGCCTCCCTAGTTTTAATGATGGTTACATTACTTTCGTTGGCCGTATATGCTTCCTGAAAATGGGGCGGGATTTGGTCTCCAACAATATAAAAATGCAATTGCGCTGAAGCGTTTCCGGCAATAATTATATCTACTATTTTTTGATAAATAACTAGTGCAGGAATGTCAAAATCTGATTCAGTAAGGATAAACATGCGCATATACAAAAGTACAGATTACTTAACAATTTATCCACCAATCATTTATAAGGACTAGTTCAATTAAATAGAATCCTAACTTTGAGCTATGGCAAGAGATTTACAGCAATTGGACTTATTTGGAAATGATATGAGCAGCCATGTTCATATTGCAGTACCCAAGTCCATTAAATCAAACAAGCAGGCAAAGCCAATTATAAAGCCGGCACCCGTAACATCATATGCGGCACCCATTGTAAATCAAGTAGCTGAAGATGACTTACCACTTGTATCAAGATCGGCACAACATTTAAATACAAGTGCAACTATTCAAAAAAGAGGTCGCAAATCATTTGCCTCTATGGATGCAGAGATGGGAAAAGTAAACATCCCCTCGGCGGAGATATTGGAAAAAAAATTATACTACCCTATTGGCGAAGTGGCCCATTGGTTTAATGTAAATACTTCCTTAATTAGATATTGGGAAAAAGAATTCAAACAAATTCAACCGCGCAAAACACGAAAAGGAGACCGCCTATTTCGCGTGCAGGATATTGAATTATTAAAACAAATTCATTTTCTACTTCGTGAAAAAAAATATTCCATTGATGGTGCGAAAACTTACTTAAAAAATAATAAGGAAAAGGCGGAAAAAAACATTGCTGTTTTAAATAGCTTAAAAAATCTAAAAAGTTTCTTAATTACATTAAAAGAAAATTTGTAATTACCTACAATTATAAATTCCTTATTCCACTTTACGAAAATGCTAATCGCATTTATAACTACACTTTTTCTGAAAAACTAATTTGATGTGCATTGGCATAGGCCACCGCTTTCAAATTTAAAGTTTCACGCAATTGCTGAAAAACATTTAAATCAGTGGCTATTGAAATAAAGCATTCTATATGGATGGTGTGAAATTGCTTGCCTGCGTCTGACAAAAAAACCGAACTACTAATAATTGGATGGTGTTTTTCAATTTCGGAACGCATAAAAGAAACAAAATTTGTTAAGGCTTCTGCAGAAGTTATGACACTTATTTGCAAATCCATTTCTATTTTTCGCTCTGTTCTGCAACTAATATTATCAACAATGGTATCCACCATTTGCTTGTTAGGAACCGTAATATATGTTTTGTCCTGCGTGCGAATTCGCGTACTTCTTAATCCAATTTTTTCAATAGTGCCAGTGAAATTATTCACTTTCACTAAGTCTCCAATTGAAAAAGGTTTATCAAAAAATATAATAAAGGAAGAGATGATATTTTCCAAACTTTCGCGCATAGATAAGGCTACGGCCGCACCCACGATACTTAAGCTGGTCACCAAATTTCCTATATTTTCATTGAACACATAACGCAAAATTAATAAGGCACCAATGATGTATAAAATAACTTTAAAAAAGTCGCGAAAAAATAAAACCAACTGATCATCCGAAAGGGACTTGGTTAATTTTGACTTTTCCTCCAATATAATTGCTACAAATTCAAGCGTTCGAATAAACACCCTAATTAATAAAATAATGAACAATAATTTTACAATAGAATCTATCGCCTGTTGCAAGCTCACTTTAAATAAATGCACATCCCATAATACAGGAAATTTTAATTCATACAATGCAACCACCGCTACTAAAAAAAGTAAAAATTGTTCGATGGGAACCACCAAACGATGTACATGACTTTTGCGTAAATCAGAATGGTTTTTTTTATCAACCCAGGTATAAATTAAACTTGCAAAAAAACGGGAGATGAATCTTTTAAAAATAAAAGTACCAATCAAAATAGCCAATATATATAGATAGCTGCGAATTGGATTGCTTAAAAATTCTTGATCTATTTGCATAATATTGAATTAATTATAATTTTTTCCACCCCAACAATTGCATCGTAGTTCCGTCAAAAACACCATAGGTATATAGTCGAATCCAATCCCCTAAATTAATATACCTTGTTGTTTCATTTATTTTAAAATCAATCGCATAATGTCGATGTCCAAAAATAAAATAGTCAACATCCATCTCCTTGGCTTTTTGTTTGGTATAAACAATTAGCCACTCCTTATCCTCTCCTAAAAACTGCTCATCACCACTTCCTGTTTTAGCCCTACTCTTTCTACTAAAATAATTGGCTAATTGAATACCCAAATCAGGGTGTAACCAACCAAACAACCATTGACAAACTGGATTGGTAAATATTTTTTTAATAAACTTATACCCTTCATCACCTGGCCCCAAGCCATCACCATGACCAATGAAAAATTGTTTGCCAGCAAATTCAAATTGCTTAGGCTCAAAATATACTTTGGCATTTAACTCCTCCGTCAAATAATCACGCATCCATAAATCATGATTACCAGTAAAAATATGCAGGGGAATTCCGGCGTCGTTAATTTCAGCCAAGCACCCTAATAACCGAACAAAGCCCTTCAGTACGACAGTTTTGTATTCAAACCAAAAATCAAAAATATCTCCAACAATAAAAATAGCGGCTGCATCCGATTTTGCCTGTTTTAGAAATTGTACCAACTGTTGCTCTCTTTCACGGCTAGCGATAGCATTCGGTGCTCCCAAATGGAAATCAGAAAGGAAGTATATTTTTTTACCGTGTGCTAATTCCATGTAACTGGGCTTTAGAAACCAATTTTTATAATATGAATTGCCTAATCCACTAACTTATCAACCAAAAAACAATACACTTCTTTAGGACCATGCACCCCCACGACCAAAGTTTTTTCAATATCTGCAGTACGACTCGGCCCAGTAGCATAACTAATCATACTTGGTATTACATCCGCTTCTTTTTTAAACTGCGCCAAGCTATCTGAAACATCAAATAACAATTGATGCGTGTAAGCAATACAAATATGAATAGGCGCATATACACTTGTGGTACGGCCGCTTAATTGCTGACTACTTAATACTATTGTTCCAGTTCTCGCAATTAAATGATCACATAAAGTAATAGCAGCATCGCAGCCTGCTAAATCATCTGTATTCACTGGGTCGAAATGGTATTCTTTCATATCATCTAACCAACCTTCTTCAATGGAATAAATTTTTTCCCATTGGTTGGCTTTAATTAATCCACTCAATTGACTGACCAATTCAGCTTCATCGGCACAGTATACAAACTTACCTAATAACTCGGTAAATTTTTGCGCAAATTCAATCGTCAATTCCTGATCCGTCGGATAAAATATAGGTGTTTCCGACACTTGGTCTGGGAAAGGAACAGGTACAGGATCCTTTAGGGCCTGTTTAATTTTCTGTAATATTTTACTTCTTGCGCCTTGTGATTCCATTGTATTCAATTCAGAACTTATGAAATGATATCAGAATTATTTGTTTGTGATTCGGTTGAATTCGGTTGATTTAATTCATTTGAATTTTCATGTACTGTTTCGGTTGAATCAGTATTAACTTGTATATCTGAAGTTTCTGCAACTTCAGATACATTTTTTTCATTAGCTGCTGCATCTTCTAAAATTTTCTTTTCTTCAAAAGGACGCATACCTATTAACTCCTCCACATCACTTTTATGTAAAACTTCTTTGTCTAATAATTCTTTTGCTAATTTTTCTACTTGCTCTTTTTTAGCAGTTAACAATTCTAATGTTCTTTGATAAGCAGCATCAATCATCTTACGCACTTCCTCATCAATAATTTTCCCCGTTTCTTCGCTAAAAGGTTTTTGGAAAGTATTTTCTTGAGATGGATCATAAAAACTCACATTACCAATTTTATCATTCATACCATAAGTAGTCACCATCGAATAAGCCATCTTGGTGATTTGTTGTAAGTCATTAGATGCGCCAGTAGAGATGCGACCAAAGAAAATTTGTTCTGCAGCACGACCACCTAAAGTCATACACATTTGATCCGTTAATTGCTCAATCGTATATAAGTATTGTTCCTTTGGTGTGTATTGCGCATAACCTAAAGCAGCAGTACCACGAGGCACAATCGTTACTTTTAATAAAGGATACGCATGCTCTAAAAACCAACCACATATTGCATGACCTGCTTCATGATAAGCAATGACTTCTTTTTCTTCCTTAGAAATAATTTTATTCTTTTTTTCAAGTCCGCCGATTACTCTATCAATGGCATCTTGAAAATCTTTCATCTCCACACCTGTCTTTCCTTTTCTTGCTGCAATCAGTGCTGCTTCATTACACACATTGGCAATATCAGCACCCGCAAACCCTGGTGTTTGTTCCGCTAATTTATGTACGTCTAAATTTTCAGAAACTTTAATGGGACCTAAATGCACTTTAAATATTTCCTCACGACCTTTAACATCAGGACGATCAATGGATATTTGACGATCAAAACGACCTGGTCTTAATAAAGCACTATCCAATACATCAGGACGGTTCGTCGCAGCTAAAATTATAATGCCTGTATCTCCACCAAAGCCATCCATCTCCACTAGTAATTGGTTCAATGTATTTTCACGTTCGTCATTACTCATCATGGCATTTTTGCCACGCGCACGACCAATCGCATCAATCTCATCTATGAAAATAATACAAGGCGCTTTTTCACGCGCTTGCTTAAATAAATCACGCACTCTACTTGCACCCACACCCACAAACATCTCCACAAAGTCGGAACCACTTAAACTAAAGAAAGGCACTTGCGCTTCACCCGCCATCGCTTTTGCTAATAAAGTTTTACCAGTACCTGGAGGACCAATTAATAACGCACCTTTAGGAATTTTACCACCAAGTGCTGTATATTTTTTAGGTTGTTTTAAAAAGTCAACAATCTCCATTACTTCTTCCTTTGCTTCCTCCAGACCTGCAACATCTGCAAAAGTAATATTCACTTTAGTGCCACCTTTTTCAAATAAGGTCGCTTTAGATTTTCCTACATTAAAAATTCCACCTGGGCCACCGCCACTTCCGCCGCCGCCGCCCATCTTGCGCATCAATAAAACCCAAACCACGATAATTAATACAAATGAAAAAATGGTATTTGCAATTGGGCCAAACCACTCTCCTTCCTTCACTGTATTTTGAGGAACTTCAGTAATTCCTTTTTGCTCATAAAATTTTTGTAAGCGTTCGTTGAAGCTATTCCAATCCGTAACACTAAACTCAAATAATGGAACCCCCTTTACTTTTGCTTTGTCAATTTTTGTTTTTAACTTTTGTACATAAAAATCCTTCCCAATACTATCTGGTTTGATATAAACACGAACCAGCTCCTTGTTTTGGACCAAATCAATACGCTCCACATCTCCATTGGATAGCATGACTTGCTTAAATTCCTGTTCAGTCGTAAGACGAATTTCAGGCGCCATTTGGAAAAAACGTGCAGACAATAAAGAGATCGCAATTAAACCATAAATCCAATATATATTGAACTTAGGCAACTTAGGACCATCACCCAACGGCGAACCTTTCTTTTTTTTATTATCAGGAATCATAATCGATATTTATTTTTTCGAACGCCCCTAATGAAATCACATTAATTTCAGTAGGAGCAAAATTTTGTTTTTATAATAACAACGCTAATATTAAAATAGTTTACAAATCATGCATTTTTGTATCCGCGTCACTCCACATTTCCTCTAAACGATAAAAATTTCTGGACTCGGGATGCATAATATGAACAACGATATTAATGTAATCAATAAGCAACCATTGTGCCGCTGTTTTACCCTCACTTTTGTATGCCCATTCAGAACAATTTGTTTTCACTTCATATTCCACATTATCAGCGATTGCTTTTAATTGTGTAGTGTTATTTGCTTCACAAATGATAAAAAAATCAGTCGACGATTCATGAATTTTTCTTAAATCCATGCTGATAATATTTTCCCCTTTTTTATCCTGAATTGCTTTAATAATTGTTTTGAATATTTTAGCGTTGCGCGTAATTTGAGGTGTCGACGATTTTGGTCGATTTTTCAATGCAGTAAGATGTTCCAAATGATGCTTTTTATTTATTTGTTATTGCTTTATTAGTCTAAAGATTAATAAATTAAATATTATTCTATGCTAACTTTACAAAAATAACAATTCTTTGTCACCTGCCACACCAATTATCACATTAGGAGAGCCGCTTATAGAACTGTCTGAAATTGATAGTACCAATATGTATGCCATGGAGCAGATTCATGCCCAAAAGGCCTTATCTGGCAGTGTGTACCAAACTGATTTTCAGACCAGTGGGAAGGGGCAACATGGTCGAATTTGGGAGAGTCATCGGGGCGAAAACCTACTTTGCACCTATATTTTGGAGTTAAATGCACTAAAACAGGGTAAAAATTGGGTTCCAACTGAGCAGTTGGGTCTTTCGGCAGCAGTGGCCCTGGGGGTGCAGGCTTTTTTTATGGAATTTGCTGGGGAGGAGACCAAAATCAAAAAGCCCAATGATATCTATTGGCGTGACAGAAAGGCAGGGGGTATTTTGATTGAAAACATAGTGCGGGGGACCGATTGGAATTGGACAGTTATTGGTATTGGATTGAATATCAACCAAACTCATTTTTCAAATGAGGCCGGAAACCCAGTTTCCTTAAAACAAATTACCGGGAAGGATTGTGATATAAAGGCAATGCAAAAAAAATTAGCGGAGGCATTAAGTGCCTCCTTAAATTTATGGTTAACCGAAGGAGAAGCATTGACTTTGCAAAAAATGGAATTACAACTAATTAAAATAAAAAGCGAATAAAGAAAAACACAATGGAATATAAATTAACGCAATACTCAAAAGGTGGTGGATGTGGTTGTAAAATTTCACCAGCGATACTTTCTGAAATTTTAGCCGCACATAATGTGGGTGCAAAAAGTAATGTGCCGCAATTATTAGTGGGGAATGACAGTAGAGATGATGCAGCGGTGTATCAAATAAATGAAAAAACTGCAGTGATTAGTACCACCGATTTTTTTATGCCGATTGTAGATGATGCATTTTCATTTGGACAAATTGCAGCAGCCAATGCGATTAGCGATGTATATGCGATGGGTGGGAAACCGATATTAGCTTTGGCGGTATTGGGTTGGCCACTGGCTTCACTTCCTGCAAGCGAAGCAGCAAAAGTAATGGAAGGGGCACGCAAAACCTGTGCTGATGCAGGTATTGTAATAGCAGGGGGACATAGTATTGATAACCAAGATCCAATTTTCGGTTTGGTCGTAAATGGTATTATTGACATTGAAAATTTAAAAAGAAACGATACGGCACAACCTGGTGATGTATTAATATTGACCAAGCCATTAGGGGTGGGCATCATGGCAACTGCGCAAAAAAGAGGTTTACTGTCGGAAGAAGATTTGAATTTTTTAGTAAAACAGTTAACTACGATTAACAAAGCAGGTGAAGCATTGGGAAAAATAAAAGAAGTACATGCGATGACCGATGTAACCGGTTTTGGATTATTAGGACATTTAACAGAGATGATGGAAGGAAGTAATTTATCTGCCACCATACATTATAATCAAATTCCAATTATACCAGCAGTTCGAACTTATATCGCACAAAAAACAATTCCTGGTGCCACAGCGCGTAATTGGAGTTCATGCAGCGCAGACGTAGTTTTCGGTGCTGGCATTGACGAGGAAGAAGCGACCAAATTATTGCCCGATCCACAAACCAATGGCGGTTTACTAATAGCAGTAGCCCCGGATGCATTACAGAAAGTACAAACAATTTTAAAAGAGTTAGGCATTCAATATACCGAGCCTATTGGTACCTGCAGTGCAGCAATGGATAAAAGAATTTATATCCACAAGGACTAGCATCAACGAGGACTTTTCGGCGTTTGTTTTATTGCTATCACTTATTCAAAAATCAAATGACCTTTGTTTTTGATTTGATCAGGCGTGAGCTCGGCGACCATTTGAACGCCTTTGATGTCGCGCACCGTTTGTAAAATATCATTTACTTTTTCGTCCTCAATCCACTCACCTCTGATCCACCATATAAAATCCATGTGTTTCAATTCGGGCAATAAATATTCGCCATCAAATTGGTTATGATAAACAAAATGCTGAATGGAAGTAGTAGGTTCAGTTCCTTCATACATGGAAAAATAGTAGGTTCTATTTTTTCTTTTTAAAGCAATTTCATGATCAGGATTAAACCTGAATTCAAAACCCATGTATTGATTTAATAAAATACAGAATTGATAATTTTTGATAGGCGCAGAAATACCTAAGATGCGAGAACCCTCGAAATCATTTTCGTTAATTGCGTCCTGATCTAAAATTAATTTACCGCTCACTTTATAAATTTATATAACTGTTGCTAATTATCAAAGCAATTTTCTTTGTTAAAACTCGATATCTAATTTCACTTCATCTGCACCTCTCTTAAATATAAGTGTTGTTTTATCTCCTTTTTTAAATTTTGAAAGCGCTGTCATATAACTCATCACATCTACTAACTTATAGTCACCCAACTGTACTAATATATCTCCTCCCTTTAATCCCAAACGCTCCGCTAATTTTCCTGGCGTTGCACCTTCGATACGAACGCCTGTACCTGTATATGCATAGTCAGGCATCACCCCTAAACTCACCGTGAACTTATTGCTTTTACCCATGGAAGTTTCACGCGTTTTTAAAAAATCAAGTTTACCAACAGCATCTGTATTTTTAATAATGTTATGTACATATTGAATGATGGTTGCTTCTCCTGCATAATTAATTTTATCCCCATCATCGGTGGCTTTGTGATAATCACTATGGCTGCCGGTAAACATAAATAACACAGGCAAATCCTTGCGATAAAAACTCGCATGATCGCTAGGACCCGCGCCAGCACTATCATAATACGTTAATAAACTAGTCGGTGTTTTAGCCAATACCTCAGCCCATTTTGTTGAAGTACCATACCCGCCCACTGTTAATTTACGTGCGGTATCATACCTGCCTACCATATCTAAATTAATCATGTAATTTAAATTGCCTTTATACGTTGGATGTTCTAACCAATACTTACTTCCAAATAATCCTAGTTCCTCACCCGAAAAATGTAGGATTAAATAGTTATTATTTTTAGGTGATTTTTTCTTTAATAATTTAGCCAATTCAATAATCGCACTAGTACCACTTGCATTATCATCTGCACCATTACGAATTGCATTATTAATATCTAATGCATTGCGATCTTCATTGTAACCTAAGTGATCCAAATGTGCGCCTATAACAACCGTATTTGCTGCTTGGTTATCAATAAAAGCTGCCACATTATGTGCAGTTCGAGTTGCATGTTCAAATTCAATATTCGCATTAATTTTATAAGTATCAATGTCATCATTGAAATGTTTCAACCAACCATTTCTTGTAAAATACACTACTGGGATAGACAAAGAAGCAGCAGTATCAAATTTATTAAATTGAATATTGTCAACAAAAGTTCCTTTGTTATATAAAAATAAAGCGCTAGCTCCTTTTGCTTTAACTTCCTTTGTAAAATCAATGATCCACTGATTCAAATCAAAATGTGGGTTGGTCACCGCTGCATCTAATACTTCATTTAAATCCTTAAACCAAACTTGCTTAGATTCATTTAAAGTAATTGCCGCATTTGAATTAAACTTTCCTGATCCACTATTGGACAATGGAATAAATTCTTTATCATACACAAGTGCTTCACCATTGATATTTAAAAATGAACCCGATGTTAAACGCTTGCCTTCATCTATTGGGAATGCTTGGATATAGCCATCCACACCCATGGGTTGTATACCCAAGGCCTGATATTGTGCAACGATATAGTTCACCGCTTTTTGCTCTCCTACCGAACCTGCACGACGACCTTCAAGTTCATCACTCGCTAAATACTTGATATGATTTTGTACATTTTGAATAAGGACTTTATCAGCCTTTGTTAATTTTTGGGCCATCCCAATGAAAGGCAACAATATTAAAACCAACCCTAGTATTTTACGCATAATATCTGTTTGTGTAACAAAAATAAGTAAAGCAGCTAGGAAATAGAAGGTAATTATCAAATACCTAACAAGAAAAGTAAGGGATGATGTAGGGATTTGATTATAAACCCAACTGGGGTAAAGCCAAGGTGGAAACTTATGATTTTAATCATTTTTAGCTCAGTTCTCAATTTCCTATTTCGTAAGCTATACCCAATGTTAAAAGTTAGCTTTGCCACCTCATGAAAGCCAGTTTACATATCGCACTTGTAGGGAACCCCAATTCGGGGAAAAGCTCCCTATTTAATGCACTTACTGGCCTGCACCAAAAAGTGGGTAATTTCCCCGGTGTCACCGTAGATAAGAAAACAGGGGATATAGTTATCGGCAATCAGCCTACCACCTTAATTGATTTACCAGGCACTTATAGTTTTTACCCTAAAAGAGAAGATGAATGGGTTGCTTATAAAGTATTGATGGGTGTTGACGAAGAGGTGAAAACAGATGTTATACTATTAATTGCAGATGCCAGTAATTTAAAAAGAAACCTACTTTTTTGTAGTCAAATAATAGATTTAAAACTTCCGGTGGTATTGGCGCTTACCATGAATGACCTTGCTGCAAAAAAAGGAATTAAAATAGATATTGCAGGATTACAAGAAGATTTAGGCATTCCAGTGGTTGCAGTTGATGCAAGAAAAAATAAAGGTTTACAAGAATTAAAGGCTGCATTAAATACCATCATTCAAACGCCGCGTGCTAAAAATGTTGAAAGTTTTATTGACAATAAAGCATTAGCGCCAGAAGCCATTGTTGATTTTAAAAAATTATATCCTACACATAGTGATTACGCTGCGTTACATTATTTGATGCATCATGAAGCATTTCCATTAGAGGAGGAAATGCAGCAAACCATTGAGCAGATTGAAATTGATCACAATTTTAATCATACAAAAACGCAGGCACAGGAAATTTTACAACGCTACGGACATATTCAAGAGATTATGAAAAATCGCGTAGTGGAGCCCGACCCGACTGCAAAAAAGAAAAGATCAGAAAAATTAGATAATATATTTTTACACCGTGTGGGCGGCTATGCCATATTATTTTCGGTTTTATTCATTTTATTTCAATCCGTTTTTTGGATGGCTAAATTTCCAATGGATGGAATTGAGTGGATATTCACCAATGTTACCACTTATTTAAACGCAGTACTACCCAATGTTTGGTGGGAGGATTTACTCGTGAATGGTTTAGTTGCAGGTATTGGCGGCATTGTGATATTTGTACCTCAAATCATGATCTTATTTGGTTTGATTACTTTGTTAGAAGATACAGGCTATATGGCGCGTATTAGTTTTTTAAGTGACAAACTCATGCGCAAAGTGGGACTCAATGGAAAAAGTGTAATGCCCATGATCAGTGGATTTGCCTGTGCGGTACCTGCCATAATGAGTGCGCGCAACATTGAAAATAAAAAGGAAAGATTACTGACCATCATGGTCACGCCTTTTATGAGTTGCAGTGCAAGGTTACCGGTATACACTATTTTAATTTCATTGGTGATTGACGATAAAATATATTTTGGATTTTTAAGCTTGCAAGGATTAGTGATGATGGGATTATATGTCATGGGCATCGTAATGGCATTACTTGCTAGTATGGTTTTAAAGTGGTTTATTAAAATTAAAGAGAAGAGTTATTTTATATTAGAACTACCAGTTTACCGCGCGCCACGTTGGAAAAATGTAGGCACGACCATGATCCAAAAAGCAACCATCTTCGTTCGAGATGCGGGAAAGGTAATTATCATTATTAGTTTGTTGTTGTGGTTTTTAAGTAGTTACGGGCCTGCTGAAAAAATGAAATTAGTCAACGAGAAATATGCACAACAAATTTCAAGCAATAATGGTGCATCAAAGATGAATGAATTGCAACAAAAGCAATTTGATCGCGAATACAATACTGAAAAATTAGAAAATTCCTACGCTGGTATTATGGGTAAGCAAATTGAACCCCTCATTGCCCCATTGGGATTTGATTGGAAAATAGGCATCGCACTGATCACTTCCTTTGCGGCGCGTGAAGTATTTGTAGGCACCATGGCAACTTTATACAGTGTAGAAGAATCGGATAATAGTTCCTTACGTGATAAACTAAAAGCAGCAGAGCGACCTGATGGCACCAAGGTATATAGCTTTGCAGCTGCTTTATCTCTTATGATATTTTATGTATTGGCCATGCAATGCATGAGTACACTTGCTGTGGTAAAGCGGGAAACGCAATCCTGGAAATGGCCCACCATCCAATTTTTTATGATGACCGGCCTAGCCTATTTCATGAGCTGGGCGGTGTATGTTCTAGCGAAGTAATCTAATAGAGGACACAGATTGCGACCTCCATTAGAGAAAAAATGCGCAATTATCTGCTTTTTACTTCTTCAAAGGCTTCATCATAATCGGGGCGAATGGTGCCCATGATGCGATCCCAGAATAAAAAGTACAAGCCATAATTACCTTTAAAGTATTTATGGTGTTGGTTATGGTTTACGGAAGTGTTGATCCACTTACCAAACCAGTTTTTACTAAACCCTTTTGGATATAATTCCCAACCTAAATGACCATATATATTATATATAATGGATAAAAGGAAAAAGATAAGTATATGAGACCTATGCACTGGAATCGTAAATAAAAACACAACAAAAATTCCAACCTCAATAATTGCTTCCAAAGGATGAAATGCATAGGCGGCCCAAGGAGATGGGTTGGTTGATTTATGATGTACCAAATGCATTACATTGAACAAACTTTTATGATGCATAATACGATGTGTCCAGTAAAAATAGGTGTCGTGGATCACAAACATAATTGGAAATGCTGCGAAGTAATACACCCAACCATAATCAGTTATATTTTGAAATAAAGTGGTGTATGGTTTAACAGCGGGATTGAAAATAAAAAATACTGGAATGAATGCAAACAATAACATCGTGAAAGTACTGTACCCAATTTCCCTTAAATAATCGGTGTTTTTAGGAAACAATAATTGTATTTTTTTATGAACTATTTTATTTTTTAATACAACATAAAATAATAAAAACACAAGCCCACCAAGCAAATAATACCTTGTGGCAATATTTTGAAGTACAAGAAAATATTTATCAAATTGAATATTCATAATAAAACAATCATTTTATAATATCTATATATGCATTTTAATTACCCATTAAAATAGGCTACAAATAAAAACACTCCAAAACCAAAATGAAATAGGGTGTAATAATATGATGAAAGTTGGTTTTTACCAACCGCTAATCGCTAAAATTTCTTTGGTGTGATCCTTGGTATCTGGCTTCTCAATAATAAAGCGCACCATCCCAGCTTCATCTATCAAAAATGTAGTTCTTGTTGTTCCCATATAAGTGCGGCCCATGAACTTTTTTTGACCCCATAAATTGTATTTGTCTACAATTTTTTTGTCCTCATCTGCTATTAAAGAAAAAGGCAAATCGTACTTTTCGATGAATTTTTCATGAGATTTAACTGAATCCACACTCACCCCTAGCACTTGTAAACCCTTCTTAAGCAATGCTTTATAGTTATCGCGTAAATTACAAGCCTGTGCGGTACATCCTGGTGTATCGTCCTTTGGGTAAAAGTATAATACGAGCTTTTTACCTTTAAAATCTGCGATGGAAACTGTATTGCCGTGTTGGTCAACACCTTTAAACTGAGGCGCTTTAGCCCCTTCTTTGATAACTGCCATAAACTTGAGTTGGCTGTGAAGTTAGCAATTAAAAAGGACAAAAATGTTTAGGGTGTAAAAGGGGACAATTTCGGGTAAAATTTTGTAGTTTTGCGCAATTTATATTTTTGTAGCCATGCCCAAAGACACATCCATCAAAACCGTATTAATTGTAGGATCTGGACCCATTATTATTGGTCAAGCCTGCGAATTTGATTACTCTGGTTCTCAAGCCGCAAGATCATTGAGAGAAGAGGGAATTAATGTGATATTGATTAATAGTAATCCAGCTACAATCATGACCGATCCAATGATGGCGGATAAGGTTTATCTATTACCCTTAAATGTGGAAAGCATAGAACAAATTTTACAAGAGAATCAAATTGATGCAGTACTACCAACGATGGGTGGACAAACTGCATTAAACTTATGTAAGGAAGCAGATGAAATAGGATTATGGAAACAATACAATTGTCGCATGATTGGTGTGGATGTTGCAGCGATTGATTTAGCAGAAGATAGAGAACAGTTCAGACAATTAATGGTGAAAATAGGAATAGCAGTTGCGCCAAGCCGAGTAGCGAATAGTTTTTTAGAAGGGAAAGAATTTGCACAGGTGATCGGGTTTCCATTAGTAATTCGTCCGTCATTCACCTTAGGTGGAACAGGTGGCGGATTTGTACATGATGCAAGTGAATTAGATGCTGCATTGGAAAAAGGTTTGAAGGCCTCTCCGATGCATGAAGTATTGGTTGAAAAAGCAGTACTAGGATGGAAAGAATATGAATTAGAATTATTAAGAGACCAAGCAGATAATGTAGTTATTATATGTACTGTTGAAAACTTGGATCCAATTGGAGTGCATACCGGTGATTCAATCACAGTAGCACCTGCAATGACTTTAAGTGATACTTCATTTCAGGACATGCGTAACAAGGCAATGTTGATGATGCGCAGTTTGGGAAATTTTGCTGGCGGATGTAATGTGCAATTTGCACAAAATCCAGTAACCGAAGAATTGATTGCGGTTGAAATTAATCCACGCGTTTCTCGCTCCTCTGCATTAGCATCAAAAGCAACGGGTTACCCCATTGCAAAAATTGCAGCTAAGTTGGCGATTGGTTATAGATTGGATGAACTAAAAAATCAAATCACACAAACAACTTCTGCCTACTTTGAACCTGCTTTGGATTATGTAATTGTAAAAGTGCCTCGTTGGAATTTTGATAAATTCAAAGGGGCAAATGATACCTTAGGTTTACAAATGAAGAGTGTGGGTGAAGTGATGGCGATTGGAAGAAGCTTTACAGAAGCAATTCAGAAAGCTTGTCAAAGCCTGGAGAATGAAGCGATTGGCTTAGGTTATTACGGAAAAAGCTTGATGAAGAATGAAGAATTGATGGAATATATTAAAGTACCCAAGTGGGATCGTATATTCAGAATCAAAGATGCTTTAATGCAAGGATCAACGGTTCGTTCCATTGTAGCCGCCACTGGTATTGATTCTTGGTTCTTATATCAAATACGTATTATCTGCAATATTGAAAAAGAATTAATGAACCACGATATTAATTCTATCCCTACTGAATTAATTAAGGAAGCAAAACAACATGGATTTAGTGATATGCAAATTGCGAAAGTATTGAAAGGAAATACCACCGATGATGCAGTGTATGAGAAACGAAAAGCATTAGGCATTACCCGCGTTTATAAAATGGTGGATACCTGTAGCGCTGAGTTTGAAGCAAAGACGCCGTATTTTTATTCCACTTTTGAAAACTAAATGATCACCGCTTTAATAAAGCTTTAATAAAAAAATATGAATGTAAAAGATATCGTGATGCTTAATGAAAAAGAAACCAGAGCTGGATTTGGCGAAGGTATTCATGAGCTCGCAAAACAAAATAGTGAAGTAGTTGTGCTTACAGCTGACTTAGCTGGCTCCTTTAAATTAGGCCCATTCATTAAAGAATTCCCAGATCGTTTTATTGAAGTGGGTATTGCTGAAGCAAATATGATTGGTATCGCTGCAGGACTAACGATAGGCGGCAAGATTCCTTACACCACAACCTTTGCCAACTTTAGTACAGGAAGAGTGTATGATCAAATTAGACAAAGTGTTGCCTACTCAGATAAGAATGTAAAAATTTGTGCATCGCACGCTGGATTAACATTAGGAGAAGATGGTGCAACGCATCAAATATTAGAAGATATCGGATTGATGAAAATGTTACCTGGTATGACTGTTGTGGTACCTTGTGATTTTAATCAAACCAAGGCTGCAACTAAAGCGATTGCTGATTACCAAGGTCCAGTTTACTTAAGATTTGGTCGTCCAAAATGGCCCAACTTTACTAAAGAAGATGGATCAGATTTTGTGATTGGAAAAGCACAAAAATTAAGTGACGGAACAGCTATCTCCATTTTTGCTTGCGGTCATTTGGTTTGGAAAGCGATTGAAGCAGGTAAATTATTAGAAGCAGAAGGCATCAGTGTTGAAGTAATTAACTTACATACCATTAAACCATTGGATGTGGACGCAATTGTTGCAAGTATTTCAAAAACAGGATGTGCAGTAACTGCGGAAGAACATAATGTCATTGGTGGTATGGGTGACGCTGTTGCACAAGTAGCAGCAAAACATTGTCCAGTGCCCATTGAATATATTGGTACACAAGATACTTTTGGTGAGAGTGGAACACCGAATCAATTATTAGCGAAGTACGGCTTGGACACACCGAATATTGTTGCAGCAGCTAAAAAAGTATTAGGACGTAAGAAATAATTAAAAAAATATAGCTCAACAAAAAGATCCTTCGAGTACTCGAAGGATCTTTTTGTTTACAACCTATGCGTTGTAAAATTAACTAAGGTGCTAAACGTACTTTAGTCCATTGACCATCCGACGACAAATTATATTTAATACGATCATGTAAGCGAGAGCTACGCCCTTGCCAAAATTCCATATTTGTAGGATGTACAATATATCCACCCCAATTTGAAGGCAGTGGCACATTCCCTTCTTTGTACTTTTCCAAATTAGTGGCAACTAATTGTTCAAGGAATTCGCGATTCGGAATTACTTTACTTTGTGGAGATGAAATAGCACCTACCTGACTACCGAGTGGACGAGAATGAAAATATTCATCGCTTTCTTCGGTGCTGATTTTTTTTATAGTGCCTGTAATGCGAATTTGTCTTTCTAATTCCTTCCAAAAAAAGTTCATCGCAACAATTGGATTTGCATCTATCTCCTGCCCTTTTGCACTGTCATAATTAGTAAAAAATACAAAGCCTCCTGGAGTATAGCCTTTTAATAAAACTACGCGCGACGAAGGAGCGTGTTGGGCATCCACGGTGGAAAGCACAAATGCGTTTACTTCATCAATATTACTTGCAGTGGCTTCCTTCCACCAATGTTCAAATTGATCCATGGGATGCGCCGCAGTGGCGGCTTCATCTAAAGAAGCTAGTTGGTAATCGCGGCGTATAGAAGCTATATCTTTTTGCATAAAAAATTATTTCGTAGCGTATAAAATATTTATAACCGACAGCAGGAATAACATCCCTACAAGTTGGTGCAATTGCGCCAACCATTCAAAACCACCCCACACACCAGGTACAATGTTTGCACTGGATAGTACAGTAAAAATACCTAAAACAATTTGTAGGAATACCAAAATCGCTGGTAGTATTCTGGCGCGTACCCAAAAATTGTTTCCTTGTAATTTTAACAACCGAGCAGTCCAAAAAATAACAAGTACTAATAATAAGTAAGCAAGCCCCCGATGTATAAAATGAACCCAAATCGTATTATTAATTGCATTCAATAAAAAATCATCCTTGCTTAATAATCCGGAAGGCAACCACTGTCCATTAATTGTAGGCCAGGTTGCAGCAACATTGGCTGCTTTATGTCCCGCCATTAATGCCCCATATATTAATTGAAAAAATAAAATTAATAAAAGAACCCATGCAAATGTTCGGATGCCTCTAATTTTATCAGTTGCATCCTGATTACCACTATTTCTGCGAATCGGTGTTACAGTGAGTGATAAGGCAAACCAATAAGTATATGCTAGTAACCCTAATGCAAAAACAAAATGGAGGGCCAATCTAGTTGGCTTAACGTAAACCGCATCACCTTCCAGGCCACTTGCTACCATGATCCAACCAATGGCTCCTTGCAAAGCACCTAATAAAAATAAAATCAACAAAGGTTTGATCATCCTTGGTTGAAAATATTTTTTTGCTAAAAAATAAATAAAACCAAAAGCAAAAACTAATCCAATGGTACGTGCCCATAAACGATGGAACCACTCCCAAAAAAAGATGAATTTAAAATTAGCAATCGTGAAATCAAAATTAAGTAATTGAAACTGAGGGGTTGTTTTATACTTCGCAAATAATTCCTGCCAAGTAGTTTCACTCATTGGAGGAAGCGCCCCTGTAACTACATCCCACTCCGTGATAGAAAGGCCACTACCCGTTAAACGGGTAATTCCTCCCAAGGCAACTTGAATCACTGTCATGAATACCCCTAATAATAGCCAATTTGCTACTTTTTTTGATTTATGATCGATAAAATCCATGCCTTACATTTATAGTACAAAGGTACAAAGTAATCAAACAAGCCAATGAGATTGATTTTGATTTGTCAGCCATATGTTTCAATTTTACAACAATATTTAGCTACCAAAATAAACAGAAAAATATTTACAGATATTAGGGTCCATCTAGTCATATACATAGTGATCACTTAAGTACCCCTTCATTAAACAAAGAATATTAAACCTTGCCTAAACTAATCAATCAATACCAAGACCAATTATTGGAGGCCGGCTGCGACGAAGCTGGCAGGGGTTGTTATGCAGGGCCCGTATTTGCGGCGGCGGTGGTGCTTCCTAAAAACTTTTATCACCCACTGTTAAATGACAGTAAACAACTCACCGAAGCACAAAGGGAATTATTAGCCCCCATTATAAAAGCATCCGCCATTACATGGGCGATTGCAAAGCAATCCGCCGCCGAAATTGACGCTTCCAATATATTAAAAGCAGCCATCAAATGCATGCACCTTTCCTTGGACCAATTAAAACCAAAAGCAAAGTTTATTGCTGTTGATGGGAATCGTTTTTATGCGTATAAAAAAATTCCGCATCAAACCATTATCAAGGGCGATGGCATCTACGCGAACATAGCTGCGGCCAGTATACTGGCCAAAACTGCGCGGGATGAATGGATGAAAAAGCTGCATAAAAAATATCCGCAGTATGGCTGGGATAAAAATAAAGGATACGGTACCGCTTCACAACGCGCAGCCATCGCCGAACATGGTTTATGCCATGAGCACCGAAAAAGCTTTAAAATTTTGCCAACACAATTTGACTTGTTGTAAAATGTAGTTAGTTAATGTTCCCAAATTCCGAGGCCTTGTCTTAAAATAATATATTCATCGGTGGTACAATCTACCACGGTGGAAGGAATAACGCCTCCGATACCGCCATCCACGACAATATCAATTTGTTTGCCCCAATGTTCTTGAATAATTTCAGGATCAGTATAATCTTCAATGTTTTCACCCGGGAAGGAAGCGGATAATATAGGATGCCCTAATGTTTCAATGATGGCTAATGCAATTTTATTATCAGGAATGCGAAGTCCAATTGTTTTCTTCTTGTTTTGTAAAATTTTAGGCACTTCTTTACTCGCTGGTAACACAAAAGTAAATGGCCCAGGCAAAGTACTTTTCAAAATTCGGAACAAAGAATTGTTAATACTCTTCGCATAATTACTCAAATGACTTAGGTCTGAGCAAATAAAACTTAACTGCGCTTTTTCTGGATTTACTTTTTTGATCGCACAAATTTTCGCAACTGCTTCTGGATGAAAAATGTCACAACCCAGCCCATAGATCGTATCAGTGGGATATGCAATAATACCGCCGCTTTCCAAGCAATCTTTAATAATAGCAAGCTGTCTAGGCTGCGGATTTGTAGGATGAATACTAATTAGCATAATTTCTGTTGTGCAAAACTACTCCTTTTTACTCCAATAGGTTTGTTTTAGTTTTCAAATAAATATTAGCCATGTTTAGTATCATTTATTTGGAACAAAAATTAGTTACGCGTGATTCCTTGAAACTAAGTATTGAAAAACAAGAAGAATGTAAAGTGTTGTTCAGCACTGGATCCATTATCGATTTCTGTGATTATATCAAAAATGAAAAACAAGTTCCCGATTTGTGTATCATTGCTGATAGTTATAATTATTTTGAAATTGTGGAAGTAATCAAATGTATTAAAACAAGAAGCAATCACCCATTTATTATTTTAAAGTCAGACAGTAAGTTTATGCGTGCCATTTGCTATTTAATGAAGCACGGATTACATGGTATTTTTTTTACGGACGAACCACTCATTGATTTAAAACATACCGTTCGCAACCGGACTCGATTTAATTTATCTTCTGACAAATCAAAATTAATCACCAGTAATATGCTCGGTGAAATAAGTATTAAGGAGCTTAATTATAATCGAACTCCACTTACACAAAATGAAATTATATTTATTCAACAATGCGCCAAGGATTTAAATTATGATGAGATAGCCAAAGCACTTCAAAAAAGTATAAACACCATTTATGGTTATCGCGATAGGGTATTTAAAAAGCTACATGTAAAACAACGAACCGCCATGGTGATGAAAGCTTTAAAACAAAATCACATTGATCTATAAACAAATATCGCAGGACTAATAATTGACTAACAGGAAAAATAATAAACTGAAAAATGAAAAAGTTAAATCTAAAATACGAAAGGTATACGCCAAAAAAAATGAGCCCATTGGACTCATTTTAAATATGTATTAGTTGGTAAAAATATTGAGGCTATTTAATTTCCCAAGTTTCTTTACCACGAATTAACTTATCTAAATCACCAGGACCTTTGCTAGTCATTGCTTCTTCAATTTGCAATGCCATCATATCCTCATAACAAGGACGGTCATTGGTATAGAAAATACCAAATGGTCTTGGGAAAACCGCACCTTCCTCAGAAGGGTTGTCAAATAAGCGGGTTAAAATTTGCGCTTTATAAAAATCTTTCTCATCATGAATCCACATATCATCTGCCGAGTATTTATCACCAATTTCAACAACTTCAGGACGCATACCATCGAAACGAATTCCTTTTTCACCGCTGGCACCAAAAGTTAATGGCTTTCCTTGTTCAACAAATAAGCCATGCACCATTTTTGTTGATTTTTCAGTGAATATTTCAAATGCACCATCATTAAAGATGTTACAGTTTTGGTATATCTCTAAAAAAGAGGTTCCTTGATGTTGCTCAGCACGTGTAATCATTGCTTGCATATGCTTAGGGTCACGATCCATGGTACGACCAACAAAACTTGCATCAGCACCTAAAGCCAAAGCTGCAGGATTAAACGGATGATCAATACTTCCTACCGGTGAACTTTTCGTAATTTTATTTACTTCAGAAGTAGGTGAATATTGCCCTTTTGTCAAACCATAAATTTGGTTGTTGAAAACCAAAAAGTTAACATTAAAGTTTCTTCTTAATAAATGAATGGTATGGTTACCACCAATACTCATTGAATCACCATCACCAGCTACGATCCAAACACTTAATTCAGGGCGAGAAGCTTTTAAACCACTTGCAATGGCAGTTGCTCTTCCATGAATGGAATGCATACCGTAAGTATTCATATAATAAGGGAAACGGCTACTACAACCAATTCCACTAATAATTACAATATTTTCTTTTGGAAAACCAATGGTTGGCATTACTTTTTGAACAGAGGCCAAAATGGAATAATCTCCACAGCCTGGACACCAACGAACCTCTTGGTCAGTTGCAAAGTCTTTTGCAGTTAAAGCAGCTAATGTTGGGGCTAATGTTTCAGTCGACATATCTATCACTTATTTTAGTACGCGAAATTACATAATCAAGGTCAAATTTTACGCATAAAACAACAATTTATAACACAAATTTGAAGCTATAACCCCCTGAAAAACCGTATTTTATTTAAGAAACTACCCCATTTTAGGGCCAAACGCTTCCACAGAGGGCTATTTTACCTTTCGACCCTTCCAGGTATAGGTTTTTACTTGGCCAAATAATCCAGCAATGATGGTATAAAAAATGTGGAGGGGTTGAAAAAATACAAACCACCTAAGTGCCGGCTTTAAATTGTAAAACCGCGCCACTGCCTCTAAGAAAAATAATTCAAAAAATGTTTTAAATGCTAGGGAGATGATGAATGTTTCAAAACTGCCCATGAATAATAAAAACAAAAAACTAAAATTATACAAATACACTAATAACAAAACCCAAAAAATGGAATTGTCATCATAAAAACGCGCTTTACTTGACCAACGAATACGCTGCATAATTAAATCCTTCCATTGATCCATTGCTTTCGTTAAAACAATTGCATCGGGATGAAATAAATAACCAATGCGATTGGATAAAGTTTTTTTCATTTTATGCATTAAAAACATATCATCGCCACTTGCAATTTCATCCACACCTTGATAACCGCCTACTGCAATAAAAGCCGATTTCTCAAATGCCAAATTAGCACCATTGCTCATGGAATGTTTGCCAGCGCCCACTGCGGCGGCTGTAATGCCTTGTAATGCTAAAAAATCCAGTACTTGAAAATGATTTAATATTCCAGGTGCTTCAATAAACATCACTGGTGCTGCTACAAATACGGGTTTGTTTTTTTCAATAAATTGATGATATAATAAAAGCCAATTGGGCGGCACCATACAATCAGCATCAGTAGTAATAATCCAATCACCCTTGGCATGCAATACCGCTTTTTCTATCGCCTTTTTTTTGAAGGAACTAATTTCGTTTTCCTTATAATAATCTGATAAACTTAATAAATGTACTTGTGCATTTTTATCTTGCATTGCTTTCACGATAAAAGCAGTATCGTCTTCAGAAAAATCATCAATGACAATAATTTCATAAAATTCGGAAGGATAATTTTGCGCTAAAATAGTATCCACACATGTCTTGATATTCGCCGCCTCATTGCGTGCTGGAATGATGATGGTAAAATGCGTATAGTTATTTGCCAATGTGTATGCACCAGTAACCCCTTCAAAATTGTTTAATTTGTGGTACCAATAACGATAGGCTAATAATAAACCTGCGTATAAAATGGTCAAAATTGCTACGATCCAATCTAATACATACGCCATGCCGTAAAGTTACGCGCTTTTATATGTCATTAGTAGGATTTTTTAATAGTTTGGATTAAATTGTAGTCTCAAAATAATCAACTGATTATTAAAAAAAGTAGCAAATAAAATAAGCTTTATGTTTCAACTTAATAATAAAATAGCCCTCGTCACTGGAGGCGGAAGCGGCATTGGCAAGGAGGTTTGTAAAGTATTGGCTAAGCAAGGCGCGCATGTGATTGTGGTGGATTTAAATACGGATAGTGCAAAAGGCACGATTGATGAAATAACTGCAAACGGAAATACCGCGGAAGCACTTACTTTAGATGTTACCAACCAAGCGGCTGTTACTACTGCTTTTGAAAAATTAAAAAGCTTGGATATACTTGTTAACTGCGCAGGGATCTCACATATAGGAAGTGCAACAACCACCAATGAAACTGATTTTGAAAAAGTATTCCAAGTAAATGTCAAAGGCGTATACAACTGTCTACAAGCAGGCGTGCATGTAATGAAGAAAAGTGGTGGCGGATGTATTGTGAATATATGTTCGATAGCAGCTAAAGTTGGGTTATCAGATCGCTTTGCTTATAGCATGAGTAAGGGTGCCGTGCATGCAATGACAATGAGTGTTGCAAAGGATTATATCAAAGACAATATCAGATGCAATAGTGTTTCACCGGGTCGTGTGCACACCCCATTTGTAGATGGATTTTTGAAAAAGAATTATCCTGGACAGGAAGCAGAAATGTTTGAAAAATTATCAAAGACACAACCTATTGGTCGCATGGGATTACCGATTGAAGTGGCGCACCAAGTTTTATACTTATGTAGCGAAGAAGCTGCTTTTATTACAGGAAGCGACTTTAGTATTGATGGCGGTTTTGTCACCTTAAATAGTTAAGAAAAAGTTATTGCAAATCAAACGCATAAAAGATAAGCCACAATAAAAAATTAAATTAACAATAGAGAGAGGAGATCTATTAATTAATTAATTTATCATCATCCCTGCAAGATAGAAAAATAAAAAAAGACAATAATGAAACTAATTCGATTTGGAACAAGTGAACAAGAAAAGCCGGGCGTACATATCAATGGGAAAAATTATGATGTCAGTGCGCATTTATATGATTATGATGAATCTTTTTTTAGAGAAAATGGATTAGCACAATTAGCAACCATTGTACAAAAAGGGAACCTGCCTGAAGTGCCGCCAGAAGCGCGCATCGGATCGCCAATCGCCAGACCCTCGAAAATAGTTTGTATTGGATTAAACTATGCAAAACATGCAAAGGAAACTGGGGCAGCAATTCCAACAGAGCCCATCTTATTTATGAAATCAACCACTTCATTAACAGGACCTTTTGATAATATTATTATTCCTAAGAATTCAGAAAAAACGGATTGGGAAGTGGAGCTGGCAGTGGTGATTGGCAAAAAAGCAAGTTATGTAAGTGAAGCAGATGCGATGGATTACATTGCTGGCTATGTATTACATAATGATGTAAGCGAACGCGCATTTCAATTGGAGCGAGGTGGCACTTGGGACAAAGGAAAAGGATGTGATAGCTTTGCCCCACTTGGACCGTGGTTAGTGACCAAAGATGAAATACCTGATCCACATAATTTAAGATTGTGGTTATCCTTGAATGCGAAAATAATGCAGGATGGAAACACCGATGATTTAATTTTTAATGTGCCTACACTCATTTCCTATTTAAGTCAATTCATGACCTTATTACCTGGCGATGTAATTAGTACAGGAACGCCTGCGGGTGTTGGATTGGGCTTTACACCCAATATTTATTTGAAGGAAGGGGATGTGGTTGAATTAGGGATTGATGGATTAGGAACTAGCAAACAAAATGTTGTTGCATACAAACCATAAATCATGAATTTACATTTGCAAGAAAAAGTAATTATTGTATCCGGTGGCGCTAAAGGCATTGGCAAAGGCATCTCTACATTATTAGCACAAGAAGGCGCAATACCTGTCATTATTGGACGCGACGAAAACGATAACAATAACTTAGTCGCAAGCTTGCAAGCAAAAGGATATAAGGCAAGTCAAGTGGTCGCTGAATTGAGTGATCCCCTACAATGTGAAAATGCAATCAAAGCAATTGCCGCAATGCATGGACGCATTGATGGATTAGTCAATAATGCGGGTGTGAATGATACAATTAATTTAGAGAACGGAAACTATGAAGGTTTTATGTCAAGCCTACAAAAAAATGTAGTGCATTATTATCTATTAGCACACCACGCACTCCCCTATTTAAAAATTGCAAATGGAAGTATTGTTAATATAAGTTCAAAAGTTGCAGACACGGGGCAAGGGGAAACATCAGGATATGCTGCAGCAAATGGTGCAAGGAATGCTTTAACCAGGGAATGGGCAGTGGAATTATTAAAATATGGCATTCGTGTAAATTCAGTCATCGTAGCCGAGTGCTTTACACCACTCTATGATAAATGGATTAAAACTTTGCCAAACCCGGAAGAAAAATTAGCACAGATAAAATCAAAAATTCCATTAGGAAAGCGTTTTACTACAAAAGAAGAAATAGCCAATACGGTTGCTTTTTTACTTTCCAATGCATCCAGTCATACAACAGGACAACTGGTATACGTAGATGGCGGCTATACGCATTTAGACAGAACTTTATAATCGAATAAAAAACTAAATAACTAATTCTTGGCCCTTTGAATTAAATTGCACTTTCAATTTAACCTACTTTGATCCTATGCAAAAGAAAGTACTAGTCAGCGGCTGTTTTGATTTATTACATAGTGGGCATATTGCTTTTTTAAAAAGCGCTGCTACTTATGGTGATTTATACGTTTGTATTGGATCTGATAAAACAGTATACAATCTTAAAGGTAGATACCCCGTGATTACCCAAGATGAAAGAAAGTACATGATTGAATCACTTGCATGTGTTAAAGAATGTAAGATCAACAAAGGAAATGGCATACTTGATTTTTTAGAAGAGTTAGAAGAAATTAAGCCGAATGTTTTTGTGGTGAATGAGGATGGGAATACGCCGAATAAAATTGAACTATGCAAAACAAAAAATATTGAATTAATTGTATTGGATAGAATTCCGAGTGACGGACTTCCTGCAAGATCAACAACTAGTTTAAGAACCAATTCCATCATACCATTTCGCATAGATTTAGCAGGCGGATGGTTGGACCAACCTTACGTAAACAAATTATATCCAGGCCCTGTGCTTACCGTATCCATTGAACCTACCATTGAATTTAATAACCGAAGTGGTATGGCTAGCAGTACAAGAAACAAAGCCATTGAATTATGGAAAGCACAATTACCAGAAGGTGATCCCGTACAATTGAGTAAAATTCTTTTTAGTTATGAAAATCCGCCTGGTACTTTAAACGTTGCTGGTTCTCAAGATGCATTGGGAATTGTAATGCCTTGTTTAAATTATTATCATTATAGTCAAGATAGTTATTGGCCCTCTGAAATAAAATCAATAGAAGATGAATCTATATTAAGTTGGTTAGAGGAGCATCTTTATTTAATCCCACTTGATCCAAGAGGAAGTAATTATGATGTATTGGCGAATACAAATATTACAGAGCTTGGCGCAAAAAATTTAGCAGATGCCGCAATTCAATGTTGGAATGCGATTCAAATAAAAGATATAACTGCTTTTGGAACTGCTTTTCTTGCTTCTTTTCATGCGCAGATAGCCATGTTCCCGAATATGGTTGACGAAACCATTACCCCAATTATAAATAAATATGCCTCCAAAAGTTTTGGATACAAGCTTTCAGGCGCTGGAGGCGGTGGCTACTTGATTTTGGTTGCCAATGAAGCCATAGAAAATGCAATACGCATTAAAATTAGACGCAAAGACAGGATGTAAGCGCCCATTTCAAGGAAACCCAAAATCCCCCTTTTTTGGTCAAAATGACCAAAAAATTGCCCAAAAACATTAAAAAAGGTTGTACTTTTATATTAGTTGCATAACTAACTATATGTCAAACAACCAATTCAAACGCGGCGAACTTTACAGTGTCATTAATGGCATGGCAACCACCGCAGTTGCCCGACGTCTTCAAAAAAATTTCCGCAATGCAGGATTAGAAATTACCATTGAACAATGGTCCGTATTATATCATTTATGGAAGGAAGATGGCCTTAGTCAACTTGAACTTGGCAACCGAACTTTTAGAGACAAAGCAAGTACCACGCGCCTTATTGATAATTTAGAAAAACAAGAATTAGTAACACGTGTGGCATCTAAAGATGATCGTCGTATTAATTTGGTTTATTTAACGGATACCGCAAAGCCTTTGCAGCAAATCACTTATGAGTTAGCGAATAAGACAATGAATGAGGCATTACAAAATATTTCAAAAGACGAAATTGAAGTAGTAAAAAATGTTTTACAACGCGTGTATGATAATTTAACCAATAAAGATTTGGTATAAATAAGTGCTGATATTAAATAATAGCATTAAAATATATTGACGCGTAGCAATAAAAAAGAGTAAAAAAATAACTTATAAATAAATTTTTATGGAAACCATGCAATCAGTCATCAAAGGTGGCGAATGGATTATCAAGGAAGTAAACGCAAAGGATATATTTATTCCTGAGGAGTTTAATGAGGAACAACTCATGGTTCGCGATATGTGTAATCAATTCATTGACACCGAAGTGTTACCTGTAGTTGAACGTATTGATAAACTAGAACCAGGCTTAATGCCCTCTTTATTAGAAAAAGCAGGTGAACAAGGCTTACTAGGTATTACAGTACCTGAAGTATATGGTGGCTCTGGAAAAGATTTTGTAACTGCAGTAATTATTGCCGAATATTTAGGCGGCGGGTATTCCTTTTCCGTAGCAAACGCGGCACATACAGGTATTGGTACCTTACCCATTTTATATTTTGGTACGGATGCACAAAAAGAAAAGTATGTTCCAAAATTAGCGAGTGGTGAATACAAAGGCTCCTATGGTTTAACGGAACCCAATGCAGGATCTGATGCCTTAAGTGCAAAAACAACAGCAATATTATCTTCAGATGGGAAACATTATATATTGAATGGCCAAAAATGTTGGATCACGAATGGTGGCTTTGCAGATATTTATACCGTGTTTGCAAAAATAGATGGAGAACATTTCACAGCTTTTATTATTGAACGTGGCACGGAAGGTTTTACGCAAGGACCTGAAGAACATAAAATGGGAATTAAGGGTTCATCAACAGTGCAATTATATTTTCAAGATTGTAAAGTGCCTGTTGAAAATGTATTAGGAGAAATTGGCAAAGGACATATCATCGCATTCAACATTTTAAATATTGGTCGATTAAAATTAGGTGCAGCGACATTGGGTGGTGCAAGACGCGCATTAAGCGTTACTATTCAATATGCAAAAACAAGAGAGCAATTTAAATTGCCGATTGTAAAGTTTGGTGCTATCCGACATAAGTTAGCTGAAATGGCGATAAGAATGTGGGTGGGTGAAACTGCATTATACAGAGTATCGCATCATATTGATGAGCAAGAGCAATTATTATTGGCTTCTGGAAAAACATTGTCTGAATCCTTATTAGGTGCCGCTGAAGAATATGCTATAGAGTGTGCCATTTTAAAAGTGTTTGGAAGTGAAGTTTTGGATTATGTGGTAGATGAAGGTGTGCAAGTACATGGCGGCAATGGATACAGTGATGAATATCAAATTTCAAAGGCCTATCGTGATAGTCGTATCAATCGTATCTACGAAGGAACCAATGAAATCAATAGATTGCTAACGGTGGATATGGTTTTAAAACGCGCAATGAAAGGGAAATTAGATTTAATGGGACCAGCGATGAGTGTGCAACAAGAATTAATGAGTATTCCTGATTTTGGCTCAGAGGAGGAAGATGCATTTGCAAAAGAGAAAAAAACCATTGCAAATTTTAAGAAATGTATTTTAATGGTAGCAGGTGCAGCCGTACAAAAATTAATGATGACCTTAAACAAGGAGCAAGAAATATTAATGAATATTGCAGATATGTCCATCATTACTTATCATGCTGAATCTGCTTTATTGAGATTAGAAAAATTAACTGCCATGAAAGGCGAAGCGGCTACTACCATTCAAGCAGATATAGTTCGCACTTACATTTATGATGCAGCCGATGCCATCAATAAAGCTGGCAAGGACGCCTTAAATAGTTTTGCGGATGGAGATGAATTACGCATGATGAATATTGGTTTAAAAAGATTCACCAAAGTGGATTCATTCAATAGCAAGGAAGCACGCAGACGTATTTGCGCGCAATTAGTGGCAGATGACGGATACAAATTATAATTAAATTTATAACGATTGCTTGCTTTAAAACAAAAGGCGTCCAGAGAATCGGGACGCCTTTTGTTTTTGGTAAACATTTATAAAATATACTTATTTATACCTTGCTTTTATATCCTAATTTTTCAGGTGTTATTGGAAGATCGCGCACCCTTTTTCCAGTGGCGTTATATACTGCATTGGTAATCGCAGCCGCTAAACCAATCAATGCAATTTCACCAATACCTTTGGCACCAATATCATTAATATTAGGATCCGGCTTGTTGACAAACCAAACATCCGTTGGTGGAATGTGTGAATGCAGTGGCACATGATACCCACCAAAGCTGGCATTGATGATTTGTCCAGTTTTATGATCAATTTCTAGTTTTTCGGAAAGTGCCATTCCTATACCGCCTACTACCCCGCCCAACATTTGACTACGTGCTGTTTTAGGACTAATTATTTTTCCTGCATCTCCTGTAGTAACTACTTGTAATATTTTTATCGTGCCATCTTTTGGATTCACTCCCAACTTTACAAAATGCGCTGAAAAGGAATTGCTGGTAAATTTTAATTGCGCTGCATTTTTTCCATTGGAGGTAATAGTTAAATCAATTTTATCTTGATTGGCTAATTTTAATACATCAACAATAGCCATTTTTATATTCGCATCGCTTTTTGAAATCACCATTTCATTTTTAACCTCCAGCGCTTCCCCATTCATACCAGCAAATACAGGCGCAGATTTAATGGAGATCTCCTTTAATTTTTGTTGTAATGTTTTACAAGCCAAATCAACAGCCGATCCCACAGTTGAAGTAGTACCTGATCCTCCTTGTGAAGGACCTGGAGGTAAATCGGAGTCCCCTAGTTTAAATTTAATTTTTTGAATAGGCATTTGCATAGCCTCCGAAGCAAGTATGGTCATAGCTGTGGTCGTACCTGGACCCATATCACTTACGCCACATTCTAATAATATTTTACCATCATTACTTAAAACTATTCTTACTGAAGCGGAACCTTTACCTGCACCAAAAATACCCACGGCCATACCATAACCAATCAGCATGCCATTTTCCTTTAAAGAACCAGGAACAGTAGGACGATTTTTCCAACCTATTTTATTTATTCCGTAAGTGTAACAATCTTTTAAATTAATATCAGAGAATGGTAGTTTATTTTCAGGATTAATGGTTGTGTAATTTTTTAATCTTAATTCAATCGGATCCATCTTTAATTTGTAAGACAGCTCATCAATCGCACTCTCTAAAGCAAAACACCCACTTGCTTCTCCAGGACCACGCATCCATACAGGTGTACTCAAATCAAGTGGAAGTAGCTGATATTTTGTATCTACATTTTCACAGGCGTATAAAAATTTTGAAGCATCCACAATTCCTTCTCTGAAGTCCTCATATCTGGAAGTATTCGTAATGGCTTCATGGCTAATCCCCACAAAATTACCAGCAGCATCTGCGCCAATGCCCAATTTTTGCCAAGATTGTGGTCGGTAACCAACCAATGAAAACATTTGCGGACGTGTGAGTACTAACTTCACTGGACGATTTAGTTTTTTTGCAGCGATACAAGCAGCAGGCACATTGGCCCAACTTCTTAAACCACTTCCAAAAGCACCGCCCACATTTTCAGCAATGACTCTTACATTTTTATCTGGAATACCAAAAGTTCTAGACACTGTAAATTGGGTACTTTTCGGACCCTGCGTTTTATCATATAAAGTAACCTTATCATCTCCTTCCCAATGTGCAATAGTCGCAAACAATTCCATTGCATTGTGCACCTCAATAGGAATATTAAATTCAGATTCAACAAAAGCAAATGCTTCCTTAAACTTTTTTTCTGTTCCGCGTTTATAATTACTGTTTGTTTTTAAATTTTTCGCGTCCAATCTTGCTTTATCAAAATTAGTGTCAAAACTTTCAGGCGCATGCTCCGCTTTTACAAAACGTATAGCTGCATTTGCACTTTCAAAACTATCCGCAACAACGAGTGCAATGGGTTGGCCAAAAAAACGCACTTTATTATCATGTAAAACTTTATGACCGCGCCACTCCATTGCATTTTTAGGGCGTTCAGCAGCATTGGAAATATAACCAGGTACGCTAGGACAATTGGCATAATAAATTACATCTAAAACACCAGGCATCGCTAATGCTTTGGAAGTATCTATATTTTTAATGCTGCCCTTTGCAATAGTACTTGTAACAAAAACAGCATATGCCATATTGGGTAAACTATGCTCTGCTGCATATTTTGCTTTACCATTTACTTTATCAGCACCATCCACGCGCTCATCTTCCCAGAATATTGTATTATTATTTGATTTCATTTTCTTGAATTGATAAGGTTAAATTTTAACACCAGTTTTGGCTACTTCAGCAATCGCATCCACAATGTTTTGATAAGCACCGCATCTGCAAATATTGGTATCCATATACGCTTGAATACTTGCTCTTGATTTAGCATTACCTTCTCTTACACAAGTAACAGCCGACATGATTTGACCTGATGTGCAATAGCCACATTGAAAAGCATCATGTTTTATAAACGCGGCTTGCATTGGGTGTAACTTTTCACCCTCACTCAATCCTTCGATGGTGGTGATTTTATTATTTTGATGGGTTAATGCTAATTGCATACATGATTTTGTACGCTTACCATTGATATGAATCGTACAAGCACCACACTGCCCCATTTCACATCCTTTTTTTGTACCTGTAAACGCCAACTCCTCTCTTAATAAATTGAGCAATGTAGTTCTCGCATCAATTTCAAGGTTTAGTTTTTTACCATTTATAGTGATGATTAATTTTTCTTTGGGTATAGGCATTGGAACAATCGTATCTACAGCAAATGCCTTGACAAAAACACTAGGTGTTAAATATAATGCAACCAAGGCCGTCGATTTTTTTAAAAAACTACGACGGCCATCCTGTTGAAAACAAGGTTTCATAAAAAAAGATTTGATGTAATTTACAATTGAAAAATTAAACAATCTTCACATTACGGGAAAAACTTTCCTCCAAGGAGATCAAAGTTTCCGTGCGCTCAATCCCTTTAATATTTTGAAGTTCATCGTGAAGTACAAATCGAAGTTGTTGCATATCCTTGCATACAATTTCAACAAACATGCTATAATTACCGGTGGTATAATTTACCCGAACCACCTGGGGTATGTTTTTTAAAGCTTGTGCAACATTATCATACATGGAGCTTTTTTCAAGGTAAATTCCAATAAAGGCGATAATGTCGTAACCCAACACTTTTAAATCCACTGCTAATCGTTTACCCTTTACAATGCCCAACTCCTCTAATTTCTTGATACGCACATGAATGGTACCCCCAGAAACAAAAAACTGTTTGCCTAAGTCCGCGTAGGAAACTTCGGCATCTTCCATCATTGCTTGAATTATTTGCAAATCCAGCTTATCTAGGCTTTTGTCAATGTTCAATTTTGGGGTATTTTTTGGCTCCATTTTTAACTATTTTTAAATATAATGGCAATTTATTAAATATTTTCTATATTTTAAAATAATTGATTAAAATATTTGCAACATATAGGCCAATACTTTAGTTTTGATTTATCAAATGAGGGAAATAAGTAGAAAAACTCAAATGAATAGTTCTTAAATACTGTGGGGTGATGAAATCTTGGCATACATACCTTCTTGTCTCGAAGGCGGGGATAACGGGATAAACGTAACATAGAGCCGTCTAGTAATAGGCGACCAGGGTCGACCACTGAACTTTGTGTTATAGCTAACTGCCTCTTGGAGGTTCGATCCCTCCCCCTACAGCAAAAAAAAGTTCCTATTACATTGATAATAAATGTTTTAAGAGCTTTTTTATATGTATCAGGTGACACTATAGGTGACACTAAAAATATTTTTTAAGAAGATATCTTTACCCAAGAGCTTTACCATAAACATTTTTATACTTTCCTAAGGTCAATTTACTAGCCAATACTTCAGACTTTAGGTAGAAGACTCTACTTCCTATTCTGTGATCTTGTAGCCACCCTTTCTCCGTCCAAGAAGTTAATGTTGCTTTTGTAATTGCAGGTATAAAAAGTTTACAGGTTTCAGCTGGAGATAAAAGCCGCTCTTCTTGTTCTATAAATACAAGACGCACCTCTTCCCTAATCATTGGCCTTAATGATTCAACCAATTGATCAATAGTAATACCGTTCAATAATATTTGATTGGTAAAACCAGCAGCATCATTTACTTTCTTTGTGCTGTCTATAATACCACGATACAAGCTTGATGGTATACTTTCATTTTTATTACCACCTCTCAATAAATTTTGCATATGCTGTTCACAAATGCAAAAACTGTTAGTCGCCCACCACACAGTTTTCTATTTCAAAAATTGGTCTGTTTCACTCAGCACCTTATTTTATAATATCCACCTCGTCATATCTAACTATTCTGCCATCTCTTGACAAAAATGAAATCTCTTTAAAATCACCTTTCTTTAATAGACGGGCTCTTTGTTGCATTAGCTTATCAGCATCTTTTTTTGTAACCTTGGTCAATTTAATTATACCCTCCTCAACTTTAATATTTATTGAACTATATTCCCCTGATCTAATATATTCAAGCAGCTCCTTTTCCTTTTGTGTGACTATACCAAAGTAGAAATCTTCAGATTGCTTAATTCTATCATTACTAAATAATTCCTTATAAATACTTTTCATATTAATAACCGCAAATGATTCTTTCCCAATAGCCTTTTGATAAGTATCCAAATTATTTAATCCCAATACACTGCCTAGCTTATTACTATAATCATGTAAACTAGTCAGACCTTAGTGGACATTTTTTTTCAA
>SXGR01503772.1_pt1 | contig 42703 bp, 32 predicted proteins | sample 3174711 | NCBI WGS metagenome assembly SXGR01 (sample SAMN11356860, study PRJNA531348) | freshwater metagenome | isolation source: freshwater sample F1-60 | place: China: Fuxian Lake, Yuxi | collected 2017-12-25
CCATGGCCTGGAAGACCAGCAGAATGGCGTACTTTTCGGACGCGTAGAGCAACTCCTGGGCCTTGGCCAGGGCGATGCCTTCCTCGGTGAAGATCTTCTCCGCGATGGCCCTGCGCTCCTTCTTCGGCACGTCTTTGTCGCCGGCCCAGCCAGGGTCATGGTCCTTCAGGCGGAACTTCTTGCCTGGCTTGACACGGGCCATTTCCAGGATGTATTCGGCGGTTCGCATTGGGGTTCCTCACAGCCAAGGAATAAGCCACAGGACCGGAGGCGAGTTTTTCGCGGTCTTTTTCTACGGCGGCGGTGTTTATACTATATTCATAGAAATCGGACGGAGATTCTCTGTAGCCAGGGGGGAGCAAATGTTGACGATTCCGAGCGGTAAGAGTCGATTCTGCGATGGCCTCACGCGGCGTTCGTTCCTGCAAGCCGGGGCGCTAGCGATGGGCGGACTGACGCTGCCATCCCTGTTGCAGGCGGAAGCGAGCGCGGAGCGAGGGGCGAGTCGCTCGCAAAAAGCCGTCATCATGGTCTATCTCTCTGGCGGTCTGTCCCATCACGACACCTTCGACATGAAGCCCGACGCTCCCGCCGAGATCCGCGGCGAGTTCAATCCGATCGCCACCAACGTCAACGGCATCCGCATCTCCGAATACCTGCCCCGCCTCGCCGGCATGATGGACAAGCTCGCCATCGTCCGCGGCATCACCGGCCTGCGCGACGAGCACTCCAGCTTCCACACCATGACCGGCTACGGCATGGACATCACGCGCCGCGAGAACAAGCCCAATGTCTGCTCCGTCATCTCGCGCGTGCTCGGCCGCACCGCGCCGATCATCCCGGCCTACGTCGATCTCTTCCCGACCATGCAGCATCGCCCGTACAACATCCCCGGCCCCGGTTTCGTCGGCCCGGCCCACGCGGGCGCCAAGGTCGAAAACGAGCAGATCAGCCTGATGCGCCTGGGCGAAATCTCCCACAGCGATCTCAACGGCCGCCGCAACCTGCTCGATTCGGTCGAGCAAATGCGCCGCACCCTCGACAGCGGCGCCCTCGATCGCATGGATGTCTCCTATCGGCAAGCGTTCGAGGTGTTGACGTCGAGTCGGCTCGTCGACGCCCTCGATCTCAACCGCGAATCCCGCGGCGTCCGCGCGACGTACGGCTACGGCTCCTCGCGCCATCAAGGCGATGGGGCCCCACTCTGGAACGATCAACTGCTAATGGCCCGCCGCCTGGTCGAGGCGGGCGTCCGCTGCGTCTCGGTCGCCTACGGCTTCTGGGACACGCACGGCGGCAACTTCCGTCACCTGCGCAGCAATCTCCCGATCGTCGACCAGGGGGTCTCGGCCCTCATTCAAGACATCCATCAACGCGGCCTCGCCGACGACGTCAGCGTCATCGTCTGGGGCGAGTTCGGCCGCACCCCGACGATCAACCGCGACGCCGGCCGCGACCACTGGGCCCCCGTCAACACCGTGCTGATGGCCGGCGGCGGCATGCCCACCGGCCTGATGCTCGGCGCCACCGACCGCATCGGCGCCTATGCCACGCAGCCGACCCATTACCGCAACATCCTCGCCACCGTCTACCACAACTTGGGCATCGACCCGCACACGATCGTCCGCGACGTGCTCGACCGGCCCGCGACGATCATGCCGGAGGATGCACGGCCGGTGCGCGAGTTGTGTGTGTAATGGATTTGTGTCTTCCGGGTGCGCGGGCCTTGACCCTTTTCTTGGGTTTCGCCGGATCACGCTGGCACGTGGGAATATCCATTGCCCGCGCAGAACACGCACCTCGAGCCGGTGATCGCGTCTGCGCCCCGGCCACTGCAATGGGAACAGCGCGGGGGAAGTGACCTCTCAATTTCCTCGAGCCGGCTAACGATTGCTCGGGGAAACAATCGGCCTCTTTTTGAAGAGTGAAGTGTTTTGTGTGCCATACGCATGGCGTCAATTAGAGGCCACGCATTTGTCCCGTCTGCCAAAGCTTGCTCCAAATCACGGAGCATCTCCGATGTTTCATCAACACTATCGGGGAGCCACATCCGGCACGTTGTCAATCTTTTGCCGTTGCAGGAGCTGCAGTGCTTTATTTTCATTCCGCTTCCGTCACACGACGGACAAGGGGTGTCGAATAACTTGCGAAACGAAGGATACCGTGTGCAGAATGGACACGCCTTCCGTTCCAAGTATCCGGTGCCTTCGCAGGCCGAACAAGGGTATTCGACGTTCTGTGCGGGCATCGCTTCCACAATCAAGCGGCCGGACTTTCATGCCACGGCACGATCGTAACACCAAACTTGCGGTTGTTCATGGTCCGCTTGCCGATTGAGCCTCATTTGCCGCTGGTCCAGGCCGGATCTTGCGTAGGATTTCCGCGAGCGTCGAACCGGTTATCGAACCGGCAACGGTTTCGATGTCATCAACTGAAACCTGAACAACCCACGAACAAACAGCGGCACATTTTCGTCTTAACCCTGTGCGCGGATGCCCTTGGGGATGCCAAGGCAACAAAACATGGTCATCTGGAATCGGCGTCTGAAGGGTGCTGCTGATCGCGACAACATCCGCCAATCTGGAAGCCGCGATATCATCGTCCGGCGTGACAACAACGGCCGGGCGTTTCTTGCGGATGCCATTCTGGTCGGCAATCGCTACCCAAACGACCTGCCCAAAGCGCACCGGATCCGCCATGGTCGCGTGCCTCAAAATGGCTTGGGTTCGTCACGATCAAACCATTCCTGCGGGGGCCGGCATGTTGCGCGCACCTGTTCCCAGTCAATGGTTTTGGCCATGCGCTTCGCTTCTTCCATCGCTTGTGCGTCGAGCAACTCTTGCAGATAGGCGAGCGGCACAATGGCAGCCAAATCGTTTCCTTCACGTCGTACGATTACCGGATGCCCTTCCGCGGCGACGCGGCTAATTACATCGGCGTAGCCTTTGGCTTCCGCTGGCTCGTCCACTTTTTCGGGTTCCTGAAGAAGCAGGTTCATGGTATTCGTCCTCCCTTCGCATCATACCTCGGCGTCTGATCCAGGACAAGGCGCTCATGTACCGAATGCCGCAACTCCTATGACGAACTTGATTTTCATGAGACAACTTCCTTCTCAGCACCCTACCGCCTGCCGAGAATCGCGTCAACGTCTCGCTACTGCCGTCAGTCTCGCAGTGCGCGTCCCGTCTGATGCAAGAACACTCGCTCTAGGTTCGGCTCTTCCATCTCCAGGCTCGTCAGCTCAACGCGCTCTTCACTCAAGATTGCCACCAACTGAACCAGCACGCGTTTCACGTCGTTGCATTCCAGCTCGACGCTCTCGGCGCTGCGCATCGTAAGCCGCGCTCCGTCGATTGAATCAAGGCGAATACGCGCTTTCTCTGGCAACGCGCGAACGCCAAGCCGCACGCGACTGGGCAGCGAGGCGAGCAGGTTCGACACCGCGGCGCAGGTGATCAGCTTGCCGTGATCGATGATGCCGACGCGTGGACACAGGGCCTGCACTTCCTCCATGTAATGGCTCGTGTAGATGATCGTCATGCCCAACGCATTCAGCCGGCGAATTTCCTCGAAGACAAGGTTGCGTGACTGCGGATCGACGCCGGTGGTCGGCTCATCGAGCAGCAGCAGCGTCGGTTCATGGACGAGCGCGGCGCCGAGGTTGAGCCGGCGTTTCATGCCGCCCGAATACGTCGCGGCCCGATCGTCGGCGCGATCGGTCAGGGCGATGGAGTTGAGAATGGCCGACACGCTTTCGTCGAGCACGCGGCCGCCGAGTCCGTACAGCTCGCCGAAGAAGTGCAGGTTTTCGCGACCGGTCAACTCAAGATAGATCGCGAGCTCTTGCGGCACGATGCCAATCAAGCGACGCAGGCCGCGATCAGATCGGTGAAATTGCTTGTCCGCGAGAAAGACTTCGCCGGCACTCGCATCGAGCTGCCCGGAGACGATCGACATGAGGGTGGTTTTGCCCGCGCCGTTGGGGCCGAGAAGTCCGAATAGTTCGCCCGTGCCGACTTTGAAGGATATGCCGGCAAGTGCGGGGACGGCGCCATAATTCTTGCGCAGATTGCGTACTTCAAGCATGATGTCGTGTTGCTATCTTCCGCGGAATCGGCATGATAGATATAGGTTCTCGCGATGGCCATTCTATGAAACGCACGTTGAAAATTCTGTTGCTTCTGTTCGGCGCCGTGCTTGTAGGAAGTGCGCCGGTGCTGGGACAAGAACAAAAGCCGCCGACGGAAGATTGGCAGAAGCTGCTGGCGGGAGTACGCGCGCGTTTCGCAAACTCGAAGGACCCGACGCTGGAGCAGACGCGCATCGACCGCGCCTATTTCACGCTCAACGAGGACGATCCCGATCAGCCGCCGTTTCTTAACGTCACCGGCATTTGCCTGCGCACCGCGCTCGACGACGAAAAGCAGATGAAGGTGGTTTTGCACAAGGAACTCAGTCAGATCGTCGTTCCAGGCGCCAAATTCGTTTTGAAGATCGATCAGATCCAGTTTCACGATTCGCCCATCTATGCCCTTCAAGACGCCGCGGTCAGGGCTTTCAAGGCGAACGCAACCTTCAACGTCTTCTTTGAACGCGCGACCTATGCGGCCGACGGCAATCTGCAGATTCACGTCCTGAGCCTGCGCGATGATCGAGCGCCGGACGCGCTCACGACGCTGTTGAGCAACAACCCGGTCGCGAAGGAACTGACGCTCATGCCGATGGACAGAAAGACGAAGGCTCCATCCGTCATCCCACGCGACTTCCATTGGCCCGGCGCTCTCCAGGCGATTCGGCGTAAGTTCCCTGACGATGTCGATCCGTTTCTGCAGCGAACCCGTTTCGACGACGGCTACCTCCATTTTTCGGCCGACCGCAAAGTCGTGCATTTCGCAATCGACGGCGTTTGTATTCATCCGCCGGCACTGGTGGATCAAGTGGAACGCGAGAAGCGCTGGAAATCGCCCGTCAGCGGCTTGATCCCGAACATCAAGTATGAGCCGACCGTCAATGGCGTCGTGATGCTCGCGAATCCGAGCATTCCGTGGCAAGACGAGGCGGCCACCCAAGAGAAGCATGACGGCATTTTCTTTCGCCTCGCCCAGTTCGATCACGCGGGCAAACTGAAACTGACCGTGATGCTGCCGAGCGATCCGCACCGAGCATCCGTACGGAAGTTGATCACGGACAGACCCACGCCCGCCAAGCTGTTGCCGATCGACGAGAAGTGCTTCGACTTTCAGACCTGGAACTGGCAAACTGTCATCCCGAAAGCGCAGGCCCGGCTCGCGCAAGGCGATTTCCTCAATCAACGCACGCGCCTTGATCGCATCTTCTTCAAATATGAACCGACGCGCGGCGGGCCGATCCTGCACTTCGATGGCGTCAGTTTGCATCCGACCGAACTCGCTGCCGCCGAGGACCTGCGTGCCAGGCTCGAACGCTCGTTCAAGGATCTGCCTCCTGCGCCGGTCGAGCACAAGCTGCACACAGACAACATCCGCTTTCTGTTGAGTCCGATCTACGCGCTGCAAACCGAAGCCATCGCGGGCAATCTCGATGGCTTGCTCTTCGCGAACGCAATCTATGATGACCTCGGCAAGCTGCACCTCGGCATCGTGATCGGCACGCCCGAGCAACGCAAGCTCGCCCAGAAAATGATCGAAGCGCTGCCGATGCCCGCCGGTGCTATCCGCCCCAAGCACGCGAAGGACCAGCCGGTCCTCGAATTCACCGAGCTGGCCTGGGGCGAAATTCTTCACGACATGCAGCGCTGGATGGCCAAGCACAACGAGACGTTCTTTCGCAAGACCCGGCTCGAACGCGGCTTCTTCAGTTTTCCTGCCAACAAGATTGGACCGAGCATCAACTTCGCGTTCGTCGGCATCTATCCGAAGAAGGACGAATACGTCGCCAAGCTCGCGAAGCGGTTCGAGCGTTACGTGCAGCTCTCGTTGACCGATCAACTCAAAGCTGGTCCGGTTGCGGTCGTGCCGACGATCGAGAACGTCGGAGACCCGGCCCCGATCGTTCAGGCAAAGATCCACGAATCGCCAAGCCTCGACGGCGTGCGGCTCGATGACGCCAGCTTCGACGGCGACGGCAAGCTGATCGTCCACGGCATCTGGGTCAACAACAAACAGCAGCCCACGCTCGAAAAGCTCACCCGCGACGTATTGACGCCGGAGCACACGTTACTCAAACGCAGCTTCAACTGGGGTGCGATGCAGGACTACGACTCGCCAGGGCTTCTTCATCTCCTGCGTGTCTTTGTCGCCGATCAACAGGATATCGACGAAGTCTGGCTTGAACGATTCTACTTCGATGCCGCAGGCAAAACCAAGGTTGTTGGTTTTTCGACTCGGCCACAAGATAAGGACAACATTTTGAAGCTGCTTCCGAAGTTGTTGCCGCGCATTGACAGCAAGAAGCTGCCAGCGATTGAGGATCCCGAGAAGAATCCGCTCAAGTTGCTGGCATTTTTCCAGGAGCCGAAAGATGACGGGCCGATCGTACTCGATCCGTTGACGAACATCGGCCAGCATCTGCGTGACAACATCCCCCTCCCCGCGAACAGAAACTGTGACGGTCTGCGCATCGACCGCTGTTTCTACGATCCGCAGGGGGTCTTTCGCATCGAGGGCCTGGCGGATCGCGACGCTCAGACGCAGGAGTTGAAGCCGTTTCTCGATGGCAATGGCGTGCCGTTCGATCAGAAACGCCAGCTCGCCAAGAGTTGGAACGCGGGTCGGCAAACGGTGATCCCGCTCTGGCCGATGATGGTCAGCCTCGCGGAAAATTTGCCGAGCTTGCCGGAGTTCGATGGCCTGGTGCTCGATCGCGCCCATCACGATCCCAAGAACCAACTCGTCCTCACAGGGCACGCCATCGGTGAGCCGGATGTCAAGAAGCAGACCGAGATCTTGAAGCATCTGCTCGATACGCACCCGCGCTGGCGGTTGCGCTTGAAATTCGGCTTCGAGCTTGTCATCGCCCACAAGAAGCCGGCCGACGCAGACCTGTCGAGAAAGCTGACGCTCAAAGGCCTGACGCTCTTGCAAGTCAACATCGGGGAGGCCCGCGTCGATCCGCTCCCCGTCAGCAACGGCTGGTGGAGCCACGCCTGGCCGTACGACGAACGGCAAAAGCGCGTCAAGCCTACCAATGAAGAGTACGACGAGGCCCTGGGCTGGCTCGGCATTGCGCTACGGCATGATCCGGGTAACACGCTCGCCTGGTATCTGCGTGGTTACATCTTGCAGACCCTCAACCGTTCCGATTTGACCCTGCGCGATTATCGCCGCATGGTGGATCTGGAGCTCGACGACGAAGACCTACGGCACAAACGCATCCTCGAACTTGAGCTGGTCCAGGGTCGGCTTCGCCAAACCGCGTTCGCCATCGAGCGCAACGCGATCCTGCAAGTCTCCGATGGCTGGATACTACGCAGCTTGCCGGAAAGCCCGGCCGCCCCCGATAAAACAAAATGATTGACCTGGCATCCGATTGCAAACGTATGATTTGGGTGCCTGGCGAAACGCGCGATTGGAATCATACGCCACGTCGCATAGAATAGCGCGTATTGCCCATCATCCCACGGAATGCACTCATGTCCCTCATCGGCCAACCGCTCGACGCGCTCGATTCTCCGCAACTGCTACTCGATCTCGACGTCATCGACGCCAACCTCAAGCGGATGTTCGACGCCGGCAAACAACGCGGCGTCAACGTGCGCACCCACTTCAAGTCACTCAAGTGCGGCGGGCTGGCGAAGTACATCCAGGCACACGGCGGCGCGACCTTCCTGTGCGCCAAACTCAACGAAGCGGAAGTGCTCGCCGACGCCGGCATCAGCGACATTCTGATCGCGAATCAGATCGTCAGCCCGCAGAAGATGCAGCGGCTCGCCAACCTTGCGAAACGCGTGCAGCTTCGCGTCTGCGTCGATCACGCGGACAACATCGATCAACTCAGCAAAGCGATGCAAGCGGCCGGAGCGACGCTGGGTGTGCTCGTCGAAATCGACATCGGCATGGCGCGCTGCGGCGTCTTGCCGGGCGACGCGGCGGTTCCCCTGGCGCAGCGTATCAGCAAAAGCCCCGGCTTGCGCTTCGACGGTCTGCAAGGCTACGACGGCCATCTGCAATTGATCGCGGACGCCAAGGAACGCCGAGGCAAATGTCTGGAAGGACTGGAGCAACTGACGGGCACGCGCCGCTTGATCGAGAAGGCGGGCATCCCGGTCGCGATTGTCACGGGCGCCGGCACGGGCACATGGGAGTTCGTCGCGGGTTTTCCAGGTGTCACCGAGATTCAACCAGGCTCGTTCGTGCTGATGGATTGTATTTATCATCCCGTTCGACCCGAGTTCGGCTGTTCGTTATCGATCTTCGCGACGGTCATGAGCGTTCAAACCAAATGGTACACCCTTGACGCCGGCTCCAAGGCGATCTCCAAGGACTTCGGCATGCCGCAAATCAAAGGCAAGCCGGCTGAGGCCGCCACGCGGTTGTCGGAAGAACATACGAAGGTGGAGTGCGATCCCGTGCCGGTGAAGGTGGGCGATCGCCGCGAGGTGATCCCCGCGCATTGCTGCGCGACCATGAACCTGCATCGCCAGGCGATCGCCGTCCGCAAGGGGAGGGTGGAGGCGGTGTGGCCGATCGAGGCCAGCGGGCGTTATGACTGATTGGAGTAGCCCATTCACCTCCCCTCTCCCCCTGTACTCAGGGGGAGAGGGGCCGGGGGTGAGGGGGAGGAACAGACAGTTGTGCGACGCCTCAACCCCTCACCCCCGACCCCTCTCCCCTGAGTACAGGGGAGAGGGGTGACCAGTTATTGATTGGACTCGTTCATGAGCAAAGAAGAGCAACTGCGTCAAGTTCTCGACTGCGGCATCGTTGCGGTCGTACGCTCCCAAGACAGCCAGCAGCTCGTCGAGGTGGTACGGGCCCTCGCGGAAGGCGGCGTCACGGTTGCGGAAATCACCATGACCGTGCCCGGGGCGCTCGACGTCATCAAGGCCGCGCGCGCCGCTCTGGGCGATCGCGTCTTGCTCGGCGCCGGCACGATCCTCGACCCGGAGACGGCGCGGGCAGCGATATTAGCTGGCGCGGAATACATCGTTGCGCCGACGATCAATCTCGAAGTCATCAAGCTGTGCCAGCGCTACGACAAACTCGTCATGCCCGGCGCCTTCACGCCGACGGAGATCCTGGCCGCCTGGGAAGCGGGAGCGGACATCGTCAAGGTTTTCCCGGCTGATGTCGTCGGCCCCGCGTTTTTCAAGGCGATCAAAGGGCCGTTGCCGCAAATTCGCGTCATGCCGACCGGCGGCGTCGATCTGGCCACGGCGGCGACGTTTCTCAAGGCGGGCGCGTGTTGCCTGGGCATCGGCGGGCAGCTCGTTGAGCCGAATGCCGTCGCCGCGCGCAACTTCACGCGCATCCGCGAATTGGCGCAGCAGTATGTCACGATCGTGAAAGAAACTCGCGCGAGCATGAAAAAATGACTCCCTCTCTGTCGCGCGACCAGGTCCGCGCCTTCGACCAACACGCCATCGCCGCGCTCGGCATCCCGTCCGCCGTCCTGATGGAGAACGCCGGCCGAGGCGCCGCCGAGGTACTGGAATCGCTCGGCATCCGCGGCCCCGTCGTTATCTGTTGCGGCAAGGGCAACAACGGCGGCGACGGGCTCGCCATCGCACGCCATCTCGTCAAGCGCGGATTCGACGTGTGCACGCTTCTTTTTGCTCGGCCGGAAGAGCTGTCGGGCGACGCGGCTATTCAGTGGAACATCGTACAGAAGGTGCTTTTGGCCGCGGAGATCTGGGCTGATCGAGTCGACGAAGCGAAGCTCGCCGCGATTTTCGCTCGCGCCGATTGGATCGTGGACGCTCTTTTTGGAACGGGTCTGACGGGGCCATTGCGTGCGCCGTTCGATCGGATCGTGGCCTTCGCCAATGCGAGCCCTGCACGGGTGTTTGCCGTCGATATTCCGTCCGGCCTCGATTGCGACACGGGCGAACCGCTTGGTCCAACCCTTTGCGCCGAACATACTGCCACGTTCGTCGCGCCGAAGCTTGGTTATGGCAATCCGGCGTCATTGCCATACACGGGACGTGTGCACGTCGTTGATATCGGAGTGATGTGTCAGACAGACTGATTGTTCGACAAGAAAACGCCCGACCCTGGAATACCGCCCACCGGCCTTTCACCAAGGAGTCAATCCATGCGCCGTTTTCCTTTGCTTGCATGCGCCATCCTTCTTTGCTGCCGAATCGATAGCGCTCAGGCGCAGACCGCCGACGAGGTGAGCAAGCTGATCGATCGATTGGTTCAGCTCGACTCCATCGATCTTACCAAGGACCTGAAGTTCCGTGCCGGTCTGGAACCGTCGCTTTTCGATCTGGATGCGGACGAATCCAAGATGACCGTGCTCAAGAATCCCTACGAGGTGTTCGGCCAAGACAAACCGGGCGCGGCCGGCTGGTATCGCATCAGCTTCGTCGTTCCCGAAAAGCTCGGCAAGTTCGCCATTCCCAAGGGGGGCTACAACCTCGGCATCGAGAGCAACGTGCGCGGTAGCTGGGAGATTTATACCTACGTCAACGGCAAACGCGCCGGCCTGTGGAGCAAAGACGGCATGTACGCGTTCACGAACCTGCCGCCGACCGCCTGGATGAGCAACGCGCCGATGCCCACCCGGGCCGGCGACAAGATCACTGTCGCCATCCTGGCCATGGCCTCCCCTTTGGGCCGCGGCAGTCCGGAGGGTTTTGCCCTGAATCATCTGCGCTTGCGTTATGCCCTGGGCCACACCGCCGCTCGCCAACCGTTTTACGGCAGTGCCAGCACGGGCACAGGCCTCCTCGGCGCCCGTGAAAAGCTGCGCACACTGCAAGGCGACGCCTTGAAGACCCTGCAAGGGAAATTGCAAGGCCCGCTGTCGCGTCTGGATGCAGTTTTCAAGGCCGCCGAGACCGAAAAGCTTGGCGAGTTGACCAACGCCATGATGATTGCAAGCAAGGAGTTCAACGACGCCTTGAAAAAGTAGATGGGCCCAACATCGGGACGTTTGCACCGCGTCGTGAAAGGCTTGCGAAAAATCACGGAATACGCGAGAATTCGGCCATGACGCCATCCTGGTAATGCCGACTCGCTGACGACGGATTCTTCCTGCTTTCTTCGGTGTTCACCGCGGAGCAAGTCACGGCATTCGCCCTGAACACCGCCGGCGGATTCTGCACTTTGAGTTTTCCGGCATCGAGGCATTGCCGGACGGGTTTGCGTGGCACGACTATCTGCGACATGGAAGGGGCCGTTGATGGCGTCCTCGAAAGTCATGACGGGGATCCTGGTGCTGGCATGGATCGTCGCCTTGGGCAGCTTGGTTGCACTGTGGAACCTTGGCTGGCTCGGCACGCCGTCCTTTGAGATGGGGATTCTCTACGATACACCCGGTCCCGAACTTTTCGCAGGCCTTCTGGGCCTGTGTCTACTCGGTTCCGTTTATTTGATCGGACATGGCGCCTGGAGGCTATGGGCCGGTCAAAGGACGAGCGCCGCCGCCAACCTGTTTTCCGGCGTGATTGTGGCGTGTTTGGCCGGCCTCTTTGTGCTTGATGTTCTCGCCAATGAAGATGCTGAAATTCCGGTAGTTGGCCCAAACACCAAGCCGGCGAATCCCGTCAAATCGCTGCGTCTGTTCAATTTGAATGTGCTACACGGCTACCCCGCTTTCGAGCGCCAGCACGCAAGATTCCGAGAGACCGACGATATCCTGCAACAGTTCAGAACCGACCTCATCGTGCTTCAGGAAGTTTGCAATTCGACCGAGCATGGCTACCTGATGGACGACTTGGGACGCGGTCGGAACCATACATTCGCGCGCGCGAACGGCTCGCGGCGGCGAATCGGTTTCGAAGAAGGCAGTGCCGTGCTGAGTCGGTTGCCCATCCTGGAAAGCAAGCGAATCGTTCTCAGACCGCGTGACCCGTTTTGGGAAAACCGAATTGCTTTGGTTGCCAAGCTGCACTTGGGTGGGAACGAGACGCTGACACTGGTCGGTGTGCATCTGAGCGATTCGGCCTCCGCTGGCGCTCAAGCCGAATTCCTGATGACGGCTCTGCGCGATGATGCCCCGGACATCATCGTGGGGGACTTGAATGCGGAACCGTCATCGCGCGCGGTCAATGCAATAATAAACGCGGGCTACCTGGAAGCGATACCGACGGAAGCGATCCACGGCCGGGAGCATTACAAGCTGCCTCACGAATTGGTAAGCGGACCGATCATTGACCATCTGTTTTTATCGGCGTCTTTTCTCAAGGACTGGAAGATCGAACGGACTTCATGGGTCCTCACCTCGAAACCCGTCACCGTCGATGCCGTCCTGGTCCGTGATGCGGTTTCGGACCATGACGCCATCCTGATCGACCTCGTGCGCCGCTGATGTGAACCCATCTGGCTGAATACGTGTCGCGACGATAACATGATCTACACAAGAATACGGTGTTATCCGAAAAGGAGTCCCTACCCATGCCAAATATGAAAATGCGCGACGTCAAGGTCGGCGAAGCCATCATGTACAACGGCGAAGTCTGGGTCATCTTCGACCGCCACGAACAGACGCGCGGCAATCTCCGCACTTACTGGCAGATCAAGCTCAAGCACCTCGATCGCGGCAACGTCGTTGAACAACGATTTTCGCCGGACGACAACGTCGAGAAAATCATTCTCAATCGGCAGGAATATGAATATTCCTACCCCGAAGACGATATGTTTGTCTGTATGGACCCGAAGTCCTTCGAGCAGGTTTTTGTGCTAAAAACGCTCGTGCCCGAACTTCAGCGCGGGTTCATGGTGCCGAACATGAAGCTGAGCCTGCTCAAGATCGAGGACAAGGTCGTGCAGGTCGAATTGCCGCAAGTCGTAGAAGTGGATGTGACCGATGCGCCCGAAGGAGCACGCGGCGACACGGCGACGTCGGTGACAAAACTGGCGACGATAGAGACCGGGGCGCAGGTCCGGGTTCCGGGACACATCCGCAAAGGGGACAAGATCAAGATTCGCACCGAGGACGGCGAATTCCGCGGGCGCGTCGGGTCCTGATTGTTCTTGTTTAGCGCCCGCACGGCGCCGCGCGAGCGCTAAACAAATTCGATCAATACAGAAGCGCCGTCAGTTTCGCGCGATACCCATCCGCGAGTTCGCTGCGCACGCCAACAACGAAGAAAATCTTGACCATCGCCTCGCGCACTCGTGACGAAGCAAGCTTACGATCCATCTGCCCCGCTTTCAACAACGTCTCCAGCCCTTCAGCAGTGTGTCCGTTAGCCGCCAAGACGCAGCCGAGATCGCACAAGACATTGGCGTCTTTCGGTTGCGCTGTCACTTTCTTGCGCAGATCGTCTTCGCGCAGCAGCTTCACGGCGTTTTCGCGTAGCCAGAGGATGGCGCGCAGCTTGTCCGCCTCGGCGCCATGCGTGCCAGCCGAGCCGATCTGCCCGAGCACCTCCGACGCCTCCTTGTCCTTGCGCTGTTCGACGAGAACACGCGCCAGGCCCACAATCGCGTCTTCCTGATGGGGATTATCCTTCAGGGCGAGCCGATACATCTCCTCGGCCTTGGCCGGATCGGTCTGCGCGAGTTCGGCGGCGGTCTCGGCGTTCTTCTCGGCCTCGGTCGGCTTCAAACGCTCGAAAAAATCAGCCAATTGCGTCTCGGGAAGCACGCCGACAAACTCCAGCACCGGCTGGCCCTTGCGAAACGCCATCACGTGCGGGATACTGCTGATGCCATATCGCCCGGCGAGGTTCTGTGCCTCGTCGGTGTTGAGCTTGGCGAGCAGCACTTCGCCGTTGCGCTCGCCGACCATGCGTTCGAGAATTGGGGCCAGCGCTCGGCACGGACCGCACCAAGGCGCCCAGAAATCGACGACGACAGGCAGTTCGTGCGACTTCTTGATTACCTTCTCGTCGAATTCAGTTTCGGCGACGTCGAAGACCCAGGCGCTTGATTTGCTCATCGGATACCTCACCTTTAGTTCGGGATTTTCTTATTCTATTCAGGGCGGTTCCGATTGCGTTAAATTGAGAACCGCGAGCACTGAAACCACAGATACTCGCTCGAAGTGTAAGCAAGGGCGGCCCTTGCTCACGCTTCGGGTTAGTATTAAAACGGGATCGCTTCGAGGGAATTTCATGCATGATGTAGTCGCGGCCGAACTCTTGAAGTTGAATCAACGCTTGCTCGATAGCATCGCCGGCGCCGATTGGCCGACGTATCAATCGCTATGTGATGCGACGCTTACCTGCTTCGAGCCGGAAGCGCTTGGGCAACTCGTCGAGGGCATGGAGTTCCATCGCTTCTACTTCCAGTTGCCCGCCGCCGCGACGCCTTGCACCACGACGATGGCGTCGCCGCACGTACGTGTTATGGGCGACGTCGCGGTCCTCAGCTATGTACGGCTCAATCAGCGCGTCTTGGGAGACGGCTCGCCCGTGACGCGGGCCGTCGAGGAGACGCGCGTGTGGCAGAAACGGAATGGCGTTTGGAAACATGTGCATTTCCATCGCTCAGTCCCAGCCGAATAGCTCCCCTCTCCCCTGATTACAGGGGAGAGGGTGGATCGTTACCAAAATAACGCTGGAGAATCTCGATGAAACGCTTGATGATCTTCGCTGCCATCATGACCGCCCTTGGCCTGATCGGCTCGAATCTCGCCCAGGACAAAAAGAAAGCCGATCCCTATGAGCCGGTCAAGGACGATCCGAAGTTGCCGCGCGTGCTGCTGATAGGCGACTCGATCTCGATCGGCTACACGCTGCCCACGCGCAAGCTGCTCGCGGGCAAGGCGAACATCTTCCGCATCGGCGAGAACGGCGGCCCTACCGACAACGGCACGAAGAAAATCAAGCAATGGCTCGGCGAATCCAAATGGGACGTCATTCACTTCAACTGGGGCCTGCACGACATCAAGCTCGGCACCGGAAAGCATCAGGTGTCGATCGATGACTACGACAAGAACTTGCGCGAACTGGTCAAGACGATGAAGGGAACCGGCGCCAGGCTGATCTTCGCGACGACCACCCCCGTGCCCGACGGCAAGCTCAATCCGCCGCGCAAGAGCGAGGACGTGCTCGCCTACAACAAGGTCGCCAAGAAAATCATGGACGAGAACGGCGTCGCGGTCAACGATCTCTATGCGTTTGCGTTGCCGCAACTTGACAAGATCCAATTGAAAGCAAACGTGCATTTCAGCGACAAAGGCTCCGAGGCTTTGGCGGAACGTGTGGCGAAGGCGATCGAGACGGCGCTCAAGAAGTGACGTAACCGTTCCCCCCCCTCTCCCCCTGATGTACAGGGGGAGAGGGGGGGGACGGTTACGAAGTGACGATTGATGGAAGGAAGCAGCTATCATGCAGACCGCGGACACGCCGACGCCACCCACCGAAGCAGGCCAGCGCTCCAATCGCTCGGCCCTGCTGATCGTCTTTCTTGTTGTCTTCATCGACCTGCTTGGCTTCGGCATCATCCTGCCGCTGTTGCCCCGGATTGCGAAAGCCTACCTGACGCACATCATCGCCGCCACGGAACCGAAGACGATCGGCGCCGTGGTGGGCCTGCTGATGTCGTCGTTTTCGCTGATGCAGTTTTTGTTCGCGCCCGCCTGGGGCCGGCTCTCCGACCGCATCGGCCGGCGGCCCGTTCTGCTCGTGGGGCTCTGTGGATCGGTCGTTTTCTACGCCCTGTTCGGCTACGCGGCGTCGGTGCAGCCGACCGACTATGACAGTGCTTTGCTGGCGATCGCGTTGTTCTTCGTCGCGCGCATCGGGGCAGGCATCAGCGGCGCGACCATCTCGACGGCCCAGGCCGTCATCGCCGATTCCACGCCTCCCGACAAACGCAAGCACGGTATGGCCCTCATCGGCGCCGCGTTCGGCATTGGCTTCACTTTCGGTCCGCTCATCGGCTTCGGCTGCGTTTGGCTCAGCGAGGAATATTCGTCCATTGGGCTAGGCAGCATCGGTTACACCGCGTCTGGCCTGTCGTTGGTTGCACTGCTTCTGGGCGTGCGCCTCTTGCCGGAAACACGTGTGCCAGGGGCCGATTCAGTCGTGCGGCGGAATCTGCTCGACATTTCGGGGCTGCGCTTCGCGCTCGCCAATCCCGCGCTTGGGCCGGTCATCCTGATATTCTTTCTCGCGAGCCTTGGCTTCGGCGCGTTCGAGGTGACGTTATCTATTTTCCTGCAAGACACGTTTGGCTTCAACGAACGCTATAGCTTCCTGTTCTTCGCCTACGTGGGCTTCGTGTTGATGTTGACGCAAGGGTTTCTGTATCGCCGCTTGGCTTCGCGCGTCAGCGAAGTTACTTTCATCGGCATCGGGGTATTCTTCATGGCGATCGGTGTCGCGATGCAAGGCGCAATCAGCTTCGTTGTTGCAGAAGGCTATTACCGCTCGGATTCGTTGCAGGTTTATCTTTTCATCGCCTTGACAGCGGCCGTCGTCGGCTTTGCGTTCTTGACGCCGTCGGCGCAGGCGCTCGTGTCACGACGGACGCCGAGCGATCGCCAGGGGGAAATCCTCGGCGTCAATCAATCGGCGTCGGCGCTGGCGCGCATCCTCGGCCCGATGTTCGGTCTGATCCTCTATCAAGCCGAGCGAACGCACATTCTGCCTTACATTGCGGGGGCGGTTTTGTTAGTATTGATGCTGCCGTTGTTGCCGTGGGTTCGGCGCACGGGCACAAATGAGTGAGCGTTCGTGTAATTCATTCCGAGCGCTAAGCCGCAAGCGGCAGATGGCAACGCGAAAGGACTCGCAGCATGTCGGTTCGTGTGATTGATCTGAACAAAACGCCCGAGCGCATCGCCATCATCAAGCCGAGCGCATTGGGGGATATCGCCCATAGCCTGCCCGTCTTGACCGCGCTGCGTGGCCGTTTCCCGGACGCACACATCTCCTGGATAGTCAATCACGGCTACGCGGCGATTCTCGAGAAGCATCCGCATTTGGACGAACTGGTTGCCTTCGATCGCGGCGCGGTGCGTAAGAGTTGGCTGGGCGCTGGCTTTGAATTCGCACGCTTCCTCAACCGCCTGGGCAAGTCTCGCTTCGACATGGCCATCGATCTGCAAGGCCTGTTTCGCACGGGTCTGATGACCATGGCGACACGTGCGTCGGTTCGCATCGGCCTGGCGTCGGCGCGCGAAGGGGCTGGCTTCTGCTACACGCACCGGGTCGACGATCGCTCTGATGTCACCCTTGCCGTCGATCGCTATTGGCGCGTCATCGAAGCCTTGGGGAACGCGCCGGCGACCAAGACCTTCCTCGTCCCCGTCCAGCCCGAGGCGCGCACCTGGGCACAATCTCTCTTGTGCCAATATCCGCGACCATGGCTGGCGGTCGGCGTCGGTTCGCGCTGGCTGACGAAACGCTGGCCGCCCGAACATTTCGCAGCGCTCGTGCGGCGGGCGCAAGCGACATTCGGCGGCACGGCGCTTTTCGTGGGCGCGCCGGAGGAGGCCGAGCTTGCCCAGGTCGCCGCTTCACTTCTAACCGGACCGATGGTGCAGCTCACCGGCAAGACGACATTGCCGCAACTGGTCGCGCTCTTGAGCGAAGGCGACGTGATGATCGCGAATGACACGGGGCCGCTGCATTTGGCGGTTGCTCTAGGTCGTCCTGTCGTCGCGCCGTATACTTGCACTTTGGTCGAACGCACTGGGCCTTATGGACAGACGGACCGGGCGGTCGAAACGTCAATTTGGTGCCGCGGCAGTTATCTGAAGACATGCCCACGCATGGAGTGCATGGCGGAGCTGACGCCGGAGCGCCTGTGGGCCCCTCTGGAAATGATCCTGCGCCAATGGCAGCAAAACCCGCACGCCGCCTGATTCTCGCCAGCAGCTCGCCTGATCGTCGCGCCTTGCTTGAACAGGCAGGCTACGCGCCCGAAGTGATCCCCTCGCACATCGACGAGCCGACCGGCCAGGGCTTCACCGACCCACGCCATTACGTATTGACGGTCTCGTGGCTCAAGGCCGCCGCCGTGGCCCCGAAGATCGACGCCGGTCTCGTTCTCGCCGCGGATACCGTCGGCTGGCTGGACGGGCAAGTCATCGGCAAGCCCACGGATGTCGATGACGCGCGGCGGATCATCCTGGCGCTGTCGGGCCGTGAGCACGAGTTGTGGACTGGCGTCGTCCTTTGGCGCCGGCCCGACAACGTGCAGATGGTCTGGCAAGAGTGCACGCGGCTCTTTTCGCGCACCCTCAGCAAGGACGAACTCGACGCCTATTTGGCGACCGACGCCTGGGTCGGCCGCTCCGGTGCGTATGCGATTCAGGAGGAGAACGATCCGTTTCTGCGCATCAGCGAAGGCAGTTTGACAAACGTGATTGGCTTGCCCATGGAGAGTTTGCAACGCCATTTACAATCGTTTGCGTAGTACGGGAGGAAGGGAAACGCCCCGTTTTTTCGGAGAACGGTTTCTTGACCGGCGGCGCCGGATCTAAACGATCCTTCAACCACCATTCAAAGAACCGGTAAACTTGCTCGTTGTCTTTCTCCGACGGACCGTGTTCCTTACGGTTGGTCATGGCCACGCGATTCTCGTGGCCGAGCAAGTGATTGACGGCGATGGCGTGGTTGAGTGCCGGCCAGCGTTCGGGCATGTCGGCGGTGCCGCCCGATACCAGGAATGGACGCGGCGCCATCAGCGCGTGCAGCTCGACCAGATCGTGGCCGGCCTCGACGAGTTTCTTGTACGCTCCGGTGCGCGCCTGGCCCTCGCTCGGCAGCTTGCGAAACGGGCCGGGGTTCTTCGGATCGGCAATTTCGCCCAGCTCGAAGCCGAGATACCACACATCCCAGTAATTCACGCTGCCGCCGGGGTTTTCCTTGCGCCGGTTGCGTTCATCGAAGACGATGCCGGGATCGGACCAGACGGCACAGGCAAAGCGCTCGTATAGACAGGAAGCGAGCAGGGCCCACTTACCGCCGTAGGAATGGCCGACGATGCCGATGCGCGCGGCGATCACGTCGGCGCGTCGGGCGAGAAAAGCGTGCGCGTTGGCCGCCAAATAGGCGAGCGCGGAGAGCGGTTGCACGCGGACGGCTTTGCCTGCGGGGCCGAGATACGAAGTCCCCTTGGCTTTATTGGAATCGTCCAGGTTCACCCCCGCGCTCGGCCTACCGAGGGACAGGACGATGAAGCCGCGCTTGGCGAGATGCCAGCCGTAGTCGCGGTTCTTGGTGCCAAGGCCGACTCCGGTCTGCGCATCATAGTAGACGACCACGACGGCGGGGAAGGGGCCCTTGCCGTCGGGCACCAACAAAAACGCGTCCACCATCTCGCCCCCCAGGCCGATGCCCAGTCGAAGCTGCTGCTGCGTGACGTTCTCGCGGCGAGTCGTCTTGACGGTCTCCACCTGAGGGTTTTCGATAAGGGCAGGCCAGGGTCCCATCGCCTTGTGCCAGGTATCGAGAATCTCGGCGCGGCGGCGCGGCCAATCCTGCGCAGTCTTGACCGGCGACCCATCGGCAAACTTGAGAGGCGAACGAAACGAGCCGAGGTCGTTACGATACTTCTCGGGCGGCCGAAAAAACTCTGCCAGCTCCGCCGGCGCTGGAGGCCCCGGCTTCTGGGCGAGAGCGCTCGGTGAGCCGTCACCCTTCGCCAACAGGATTATCGCCAGCAAGGTTGCGATGGACATCGGACGCATGATCTTCTCCCACGAAAGTGCCACCGATCAGCCAAAATGTGACGTGACTGGAGTCTTGGGATCCTCGGCAACGTGGATCCACACGTGCACGTGCGGGAAGCCCCGGAAGTACCAAACGAACGCCGGGCCCTCTATACGCCAGTTGTCCCATTCGCCGTCTTTGCCGATATCGTGTTCCTGATAGAAGGCCAGGCTGCATGCTTCCAGTCCTCCCTGACGCCGCAAGCAATGGCGAACTTGCTCCTGGTATTCACGTCGATAGGGTTCGAGCATGCCGTTGAGCACTTGTTCGACGGCGGCTTTTTGCTCACGCGTCATGTCACGGATCGACAGCCCTGGAAAGGTTCCCTTCGCTCCTTTGAAGCGAACATCCGGCTCCAAAGGCTGCGGCAGCACCGTGTCGGGAAGTATGTTACGGCGGTCGATACGGCCATCGACAAGATAAAACGGCATGCCCTTGACAATCAGCGCCTGCCGGCGGCGTTTCTCGTCGAGCGCTTGATAGACCTTGTTGGCGAGCACCGCCTGATTCCAGAAGATGTTGTCGGGATGGCCGACTTTTTCGTTGAACCCGGTAGGCTGGTGTCCGTGCGATAAGGCACCATGAAAGGCAACGGCCGGCTGACGTTCACAGGTTGCCCTCAACGTGAGATGAAAACCCGTGATGACGCACTGGCAGGGGCCTTTCTCCGGGGTGCCGAAGATGGCGATCTTCTGATTGCCCCAGGCGCGGCCTGTGTCGTCGCGTGCCTGGCGTTTGATGCGTTCCGGCCAGCCCTGACTGAGGACGCTCGCCAGGATGTCGTCGATCAGTCGCTGCTGCGGCTTGGTAAAGCTGGAAATTGCCGCCTTGCTGATGTCCCAGTTGTTGGTCACATGGAGACGCAAGGGCAGCTTGGTGAAGCCGACGTGATCCCATGAGAAGCACATGGTGCTGTGCTGTTCCTTGGTGAGCGAGGCATAGAGGGCGCGAATCGGCGCCGCCGACGGAGATTCCTGTTTCGCCGGCTCTTGCACACTGGCATTCGCCGCGCAACCGGCGCTCGTCAGGGACGCGGCAACCGCGCTACCGGCGGCACACTCAAGAAAGCGCCGACGTGTTGACTGTGACGTGTTTTGCATCGGAAGGTCCATCCATTTGGTTTGTGGCTACGACTGAGCGTGAGGTCACCCATACCGGCAAACCAACAGGCATGGACTGGACCAAGACTTCAGTCCTGCCGTGGTGGCGGAGTGGCGCCGGTTTGCGTGGCGATCAATTGATAGTGCTCGATCCGGCGATGCTTGGCGAAGTTGAACAATCGTTCTTTGTACGGCTTCACCAGATCGAGATCGCAACGATAGATGACCAGTTCGTCGCAAAGCGTGGAACTGCGCGCCACGATTTCACCCGACGGTGCGATGATCGCGGTCTGGCCGATCTGGCTGACTCCTTCCTCGACGCCGGCCTTGGCGACACCCACCACCCAGCAGCCATTTTGATACGCGCCTGCCTGCATGCTGAGTAAATGATGAAAATCGCACAAATGGTCAACCTCGGACTGATCGGGAATATGGTCCGGCGTGTTGTACCCCAGAAGGACGACCTCGGCCCCTTGAAGCGCCAACACGCGATAGGTCTCGACCCAACGGCGATCGTTGCAGATGCACATCCCGACCACGCCGCCGAAAGCGTGCCATGACCGGAAGCCGAGATTGCCCACCTCAAAGTAGCGCTTCTCCAGATTTTGAAACGGATGGTGCGGATGGCGGTCGGCGTAGCCGGGCAAGTGTATCTTGCGATACTTGCCGATGATTCGGCCATCGGCGCCGACGAGCACGCTGGTGTTGTAGCGGTGCTTCACGCCCGCCTCGACAGCAAGCTCGGCGTAACCAAGATAGAAGCCGATGTTCAGGCGGCGAGCTTCGTCGAAAAGCACTTGTGTGGTTGCGCTGGGCATCGCGAGTTCGAACCAGGCGTCGAGCTCCGCTTCGTCTTCGATCCACCAGTGAGGGAAGAATGCGGTGAGCGCGCATTCGGTGAAGACGATGAGATCGCAGCCGCGGGCGCGTGACTCGCGCATCTGATCCACGAGCCGAGCAACAACCTCACTCCTTGAGGTTTGGCGCGAAATGGGGCCGCTTTGGGCGGCGGCAATGGAAAGAAAGCGCGGCATGGGTGTCATGTCCTATGTCGAGAGGCGACGGCTCAGCTTGTGGTGAAGGCGGTGCGTCCGTGTTCACGCAGCGCTGTCGCTGTCAATACAGGTTGTTCTTGTAGGCATCGTCTAGCAGCGTCTGCATCTTGGCGACATCGTATTCCGGCAATTGCACATGATCGACGAACATCTCGGCCGCGCAGGACAGGCTCTGCAAGTCCGGCGCTGCGTGAGGCTCCCACAGCTTCGAGCGCAACAGGGCCTTGGCACATTGTAGGAAGCACTCTTGAACCTCAACAGCGACGGCGAGCAACGGCCGTTTTCCTTGCACGGCGAGCGGCGTCAACCAGGCCTCCTCGCGAATGATCATCGCACGGCCATTGACGCGCAACGTCTCGCCGAAGCCCGGAACCAGGAATAACAAACCGATGGCGCCGGTCTCGATAATGTTGCGGAAGCTATCGACACGCTTGTTGCCTCTCCGATCGGGAATAAGCAGCGTCCGTTCATCGACGACCTGAACGAATCCCGGAGCGTCGCCGCGCGGCGACGCGTCGCACCGGCCGTCGGCTGCGCGCGTGCTGATGACCACGAACGGCGAACACGCGATGAATCGCCGCATGTGCGCGTCGAGAGACGGCAACTCTTTCTTGACCGCGAGGGCCGACGGCGTGCCGACGATGCTCACAAGTTCTTCGACCGAGCGGACATGCCCGGCAAAACGATCGAGAGACACGAGATTTCTCCATGCGGATGCAGTGCAAACTTGGACGCGTGGACTATAAAAATCGTAGGCGTTCACCTCCCCTCTCCCCCTGTACTCTGGGGGAGAGGGGCCGGGGGTGAGGGGGATGAGCATGCAGTTGCGCGACGCTTTAACCCCTCACCCCCGGCTCCTCTCCCCTGAGTACAGGTGAGAGAGGGGAAAGGCAATAAAAATCATACATTGCTGGCGAGTGTGGAACCAACAAATCCGTCGCCATCCATCTTAGGGAGACGCGCATGAGATTCGTCTTGAATTCGATCGTCGCACTCGCCTTGCGCAATCATTTGCTGATGATGGCCGTCCTCTTGCTGTGCCCGATGCCCGCCCTGGCGCAAGCCGGCGTTCCTGTCGCCGTTGAACCGGTGTCCTTCAAGCATGCTGGGGTCATCGATGCTTGGTCGGCGTATGCCGAGAAACTCACCTTCGGGAAAGGCCAAACGCTGGCGCTTCTTGATGACGGCTGCAAGTTGTCCATGCCCGAATGGTCGCAGTCGGACGGCGCCTCGCCAAAGGTTCTCGTCTCTTACAACAGCGTCGATGGCAACGACGATCCGAAGCACGTGGGCCGCGGCTATCATGGCTCGACTATCGGCATTCCATCCTCGCTCAACTACAAGGGCAAGCGCGGCGTCGCCTTCAACAACCAACTCGCCGTCGTGCGCGCCCTGGAATGCTGCCATTGCAACGTGAAGGACAGCAAGACGCTGGCCGCCGGATTGCAATGGGTGATCGACCATCACGCGAAGTACCGCATCACGGCCGTCAATCTGGCCCCCGTGGACGACCTGGAGCACGCCGCACCGGTCCCGACCGAGATCGATGCCAAACTGAAACGGCTGCGCGAGCTTGGCATCTGGGTCAGCGCTCCCGCCGGCAATCACAACTTCACCAAGGGCATCTCCTGGCCCGCCTGCCAGCCCCATTGTTTCGCGATCGGCGCCGTCAGACCTGGCAAGGATGAAGTTTATCTCGATCGTAGTGCGAAGATCGATCTCGTCGTTCCCGCCGCGGCAACGTCATCCTCCAACGCGATTCTCTGCGGCTCGGTCCTGCTTTTGCGTGAGGCGATCGACAAATCGAAATACGACTGGAAGAAGGACGGCCCAACGCTTCCCGATGCGATGATGGCGATTTTTCAGCGAACCGGCAGCGCGGTGCTCGATCCGGGGACCAAGCTGACGTTTCGCCGGCTCGACCTGAAGGCAGCTCTGGATGAGGTGTTCCAGACCGCCGCCCAATCGGCTGTGCCGGAGTTGATGAAGCGCGAAGTCTCGCCGGAGGGCCAAGCATATCTGCAAAAACTGCTCAAGCGAATCCCCTTCGGCACCAACGAATTCAATCTGACGGCGTTGCGTGCCGGCATGGGATCGCGCCGCGATCCTACAATCAAGGACGTGAAGCTCATCAAGGTGAAGATCGGCGAAATTCCTGGCGAATGGGTTCTGGCGCCCGGCGCCGATTCCGATGTGCGGCTGCTCTATCTACACGGCGGCGGCTTTGTTTCCGGATCGGGCGCCTACTATCTCAGGCAGGCGGCCCAAATCTCGGCGGCCGCGCAGTGCGCGGTCCTCCTCCCCGACTATCGGCTCGCCCCCGAACACCCATTCCCCGCTGGGCTTGACGATTGTGTGCTCGCCCACAAATGGATGATTGGCAACGGACCAGAAGGCCCCAAAGCAGCGAAGGCCACGTTCCTCGCCGGCGATTCGGCCGGCGGCAACTTGACCCTGGCGACCCTGCTGGCGCTGCGCGACCGCAAGATGACGATGCCCGCGGGAGGGATCCCCATTTCGCCATGCACCGATTTCACGCTGGCGAGCGATTCGCTCAAGACGGTCCACGATCCGATCATCAGCGCGAAGACCATGCCCGTGTTCCGCGACCATTATCTGGGCAAGACCGATCCGCGCCATCCGCTGGCCTCCCCAGTCTTCGGCGACTACCGCGGTCTGCCCCCGCTGCTGATTCAAGCCGGCGAACACGAGATGCTCCGCGACGACAGCATCCGCGTCGCCAAAAAGGCTCGTGCCGACGGCATCGACGTGAAGCTCGAGGTTTGGCCCAGCATGTTCCACGTGTTCCAATCACACGATATTCCTGAGGCACGCGCGGCGATCGATCATATTGGCGAGTTCGTGCGCTCGTCCATGCCCCGACAGCATGCGGAGGCTGCGCCGGTCGTCGTCGCGGCCTCGCCGAAGGCGGGCGGGCACATTCATCCTTCGATTTGCCGGGCGAAAGACGGCACGCTCATCGTCGTCTACAAGGGGCCACAGGTGCTGATGCGGGCACGCTCGACCGATGGCGGCAAGACATGGGAAGCGCCCGAGGCAATTGCCACGTCCGCCAAGCGGCCCGACGTTATTCGCGAAGTGAAGGTATTCGAAGTCTACCCCGGCACTGCCGACACGCTCCCGGATGGCCGGATTGTCGTCACCTGGAATTACATCGCCGACGACAAGGCCAAAGATCGTTATTATCAGCGTGCTTTGTTGTATACACTGAGCACCGACCACGGCCGGACGTGGAGCGAACAGCAGTTGATCGGTCCCGTCGCCGGCAAACACCTGGGCGCGGTTCGCCATAACGTTCTTTCATGGAGCGAAGGCCGTTGGTTGTTGCCCCTACGTGACGGCGCCCCTCGGTTCTATGATCCGAAGTCCGGCACGTTGACCTCATTTTCGCTCCAGGAAAAGGACGGCAAACAGCACGAATTTCAGCAAATCGTGCGTACGTCCAAGGGGACACTCTTGGCAATGGGGCCAGTACTGCTGCGCTCGACGGATGAAGGGAAAAATTGGACCGCGGTCGCGGAGTTCCCAGCAAACTCGACGGCCAGGGATAATCTCGAAGGGCGCTACCTGACAACGCTGTCGGACGGCCGCGTGCTGGCGACCTGGGGAGTGGGCACCGCCAACAAGGGGCTGCGTTACAATTTCTCCGCCGACGATGGGCAAACCTGGAACCCGGACACCGTGACGTTGCTGCCCGAGACAAACATCGCGGCCCGCTACTACTCGGCACGCACCATTCAAATCGACGACCAGCACATCGGCACGGTCTACCTGAGCGGCTCGACCGTTTACTTTCTGAAAGTGAGAATGGATCGCGTGGCCAAGGCGCGCTAGACAAAGCCAACGACTGCGCCGCTATTTCACGTGCTTGTACAGAAAGACCTTCGTCGGCCGATTGGAAAAATACAAGGTGACGCCGTGTGCCTCGATCGAGGCGCTGGCGCCCTCCGAGATCGGCGCGTCGGGTAGTTGCCGCCATTCGTTTTTCTTCACATCCAAGGCGTGGAACTTGAACTTGTCGTCGGAGCTGACCACCAACAATTCGCCGCTGACCGGGTCGATGGCGGTCACGGTGCTGCTGATGCGGATGACGAACGGCGCCTCCTTGAGCGGCGTGACATTGCCCAGGGCGTCCATGCGGTAAAGCTGCTTGCTGCCGTTGCCGGCGCCGAAGATCACGGACTTGTCCACCGCGTTGTACTTGGCGATGTTGTGGTAGGGGCCCATCTGGAACCGTTCCTTGAGCAGCGACCAGGTGTTTTTTTCCTCGTCGAAGAAGTGAACCGCGCCGCCATAGACGCGAACGAGTCCTTTACGCTCGGGGAAATAAGCGAGGGCGGTGCCGTGGCCGGTGGCGGCGCCTTTGATCTCGGGCAGCGTGGTCCATGCGTCCTTGGCGATGTCGTAGCGGTGGACGAGTCGCATGGCGCTCTGGTGATGGAAAAAAATGCCGCGGGTCGTGTCAATGGTGTTGTTCTGGTAGGCGTGGCCGATCGGGCCTTTGCCGGTTTTTGCATCGCCATCCCACCAGACCGGCGTGGGCATGAGCTTCCACGAATTGGTCGCGGCAGAGTAGATGATAAACTTGACCGCGGCATAATGCCCCTGGCCGACGAAAAGCACCTGCTGCGTCTTGGGGTGCCAGACGGCGGTGTCGGTGTAGCCGAGGATGTTGCCATTTTGAACGCGTAGCAACTCCGAGCTGTAGTTTTCCGTTTTCAACTCGGCCCAGGTCCCGGGCTTCATGCCGGCGGCGAGCTTGGCCAACTCCGTTTCGGATGATGGCTTGCCGCTTGCCGGTGCCGGGCTGCTCCCACAGAGAAGGAAGGTCGGCAATAGCCACGCTTGAATGAAGACGCGCTTTGGATTCATGTAATTCACCTTTGCAAGGGAACTCGGGTTAGACGGAAGCCGAGGAGGCTGCTCCGGAACCGCAGCGCGTCCCCGTAGCGACGCGCCGCCTGGCAGTCGGTGCCGAAGTTGCTCCAGCCGCCGCCCCGGTACACCCGGTCCGAGCCCTTTTTTTCCCAGAGGTCCTCGCACCATTGCCACACGTTGCCATGCATGTCGTACAGCCCTAACTTGTTCGGCGCATACGATCCCACTTTTGTCGGCCGATCGAAGTAGGGCCCCTTGCGTGCTTTTCCAAACGGCGAGTCGCCGCGGAAGTTCGCTTTTGTCGAGGACAGGTCGTTGGTCGGTTTATCGAAGTAGAAGTGATACGAACACTCCTCCTCAGAAGTGGCGCCTCCCCGGCACGCGTATTCCCATTCCGTCTCACTCGGCAAGCGGTACTGATAGCCTTTTCCATCCTCTTTCTCGTTCAGTTTCTTGATGAACTCCTGCGCGTCAATACACGACACCGTCTCCACGGGGAAGTGCTTCAGATCCTCGTCCTTGATGTCCGCGACCTTAACTTTCCCCTTGCCGTCCCGTGAGAAGAAGCTCGGGTTGTTGCCCATCACCGCTTGCCATTGCCCCTGCGTCACCGTGTGAATGGCGATTTCGAAGTCCTCCATGATCTCCGCCTTCTTCGCCGAGCCGGGCTTGCCGTTCCAGCCCATGTAGAACGTCGCCTTCGGCAGCGGTAGGAACTTCATCCCCAGCGGGCCGTCCTTCGGCGTCGGGGATTTTGCCGTTTGAGCAGACAGCGATTCAGGCCGAGCAACGAGAAGGCACGATGCAACGAGAACCCAACGGAACGACATGAGCAACCTCCTTCACGGACTCAATGAAAGCGGAGCTCAATTAGCACCACCGTCGGATTGTGACGAAATGCGCCATCCGAGGCAACAATAAAGTGATGGCAACGCCAAGAATCCGCTAACAGCACCTCGTTGACAACAGGTGCAACTGCTTCCTCGCTTTTCAGCCTGAAAGGCTGGAACAAACCAGCCCAGGGCAACGCCCTGGGAAATGAGTGGTCAGATTCGCCAAGCCCTGAAAGGGCCCAAGAAAACATGGCAAGGCATTTGTTTTGCCCTTTCAGGGCGATGATACCTTCAAGCCATTGTTGCCCCAGGGCGTTGCCCTGGGCTGGTTTGTTTGGCCCCTTCGGGGCGGTAGGCCGGGCCACCTGTTACGCCCAATTGACGCCAGCATCCAAGTATCCATAATGAGAAAGAACTTCCCAAGGAGATTTACGACCATGTTCCGTTCGATCTTCGTGCTGGCGTTTCTGACTTTCGCTCCGCTCCTTCAAATTGGCTTCGCGCAAGCCGACCAGAAAACGCCGAGCAAAACCAAGACGGTGCGGCTGGTTACCGTCGGCAACAGCTTTTCTCAGAACGCCACGCGTTACCTGAACGACCTGGTGAAAGCGAAAGGTCATATCCTGATCCACCGGCCGCTGGCGATCGGCGGCGCCAGCTTCGAGGTGCACTGGGACAAGGCTCAGCTTCACGAAAAGGACGCCACGGACCCGAAGGGCCTTTACGGCAAGAAAAGCCTGCGCCAGGAGCTGATGAGCGAAGCTTGGGACTATGTGACCATCCAGCAGGCGAGCTTCAAGAGTCACAACGTCGCCACGTATCGGCCTACAGCCAAGCAGCTTCATGACTACATCAAAAAGGCGGCGCCGAAGGCCGAGATTTTGGTTCATCAGACGTGGGCGTACCGCGTCGACGATCCGCGCTTCACCAAGCCGTCGAAGACTCCAGGCGAGCCAGCCACTCAGAAGGAAATGTACGATGGCCTGACGAAGGCGTATCAGACGATTGCGGGAGAATTGGGAGCCCGTCTGATTCCGGTGGGCGATGCGATGTGCCTCGCGGACACCAACGCCAAGTGGGGCTACCAGCCTGACAAGAAATTTGATTTCAAGAATGCCATGCCGCCGACATTGCCCAACCAGACGCATTCGCTGCACGTCGGCTGGCGCTGGGGCACGGCGAAGGATGGCAAGAAGTCGTTGACGATGGACGGACATCATGCCAACGTCGCCGGCGAATACCTCGGCGCGTGCGTTTTCTTCGAAGTCCTTTTCGCGGAGACCGTCGTGGGGAACACGTTTGTTCCTCAACAGCTCGATCGTGATTACGCGCGCTTTCTGCAAGAGACGGCGCATCGGGCGGTCGCCAAGAAATGATTGCCAATCATTTCAGCGCGTTCAAACAGTCTCTGTAGGCAGCAGCCGGATCGTAGTTGGCGCCCGTGTGCAGCATGGCGCCGAAGCGTAGGCGCAAAGCTTCGCCGGGCGCCACGGTGACGGTGCTCTTGCCGCCCTGGCGCATGGCGGCGCGGCCGAAGGGGTTGGCGACGAAGACGCCGTAGTCGCGGTTGTGCCACCAGCTTTCGCGAAAGTTGGCGGGGGCGGGCATGAGCGTGATGCCGACGAGTTTGCCGTCCACGTTGCCGGAGTAATCGCACCAGGCGGCTGGCTTGCCCCAGGTTGCTTGCGCCGTTTTCTTGCCGTGACTGTTGAGGATCTGTCCGCCTTTCTTCTCGGTGAAATTGGTGGCGACACGGGCGCCGAACCCCATTTCTTCTTGATCGCCGAACGTGAACGCGCTGTCGCCGGCGCGGAACGTCGCATCCCACACGAGCAACCAGCCATCGAGTCGAGCCAAAAGCGTGAAGCGATTCGTCAACGTGGCCAGCGTTTTGTCGCCGACGCGCAGGCAGCATTCCTGAACGAAACGCAGCTCGTCGTTCTTGACGCTCGGCGGTTCCGGGAAGCTCACGTGCTCGATGCGGCCCTTGTTGCGCCAGAAATCGACGCCGCTGATATCGCCGAAGCCGAGCCAGATGCCGGGATGCATCGTGTCGTGATCGGTCGCGTCCTTGCCAGGCCGAGGCGGATGATGGCGCGTGATCTGGAGACCTCCGGGCACGTGGACGTTGGCGAAGTAGGGGCGCAGGATCTTGTCGTCGTGAAAGACGAAATCGGCCACGGGTTGGCCGGTATGGGTGATCGTGAGCCGATCCTTCTTCTGTTCGATCGCGAAACCCTTCGCTGGCTTGGCCGACTGATCGATGGTGATCGTTGCTTTGTCCTTGAACGATGGGTCGACTTTGTTCGGTGTGGCTGGTTTTTTGGAGGTCGAATCGATCGCCTTCTGCGTCAACAAGAAGGCCGTGAGGTCGGCGAGGTGTTGCGGCTGGAGGATCGAGGCATACGACGGCATCCCGGAGACATGCGCGGAGGTGCGCGATTCAATCTTGTCTTTGTCGAGCGTTAGCCGGTCGCCGGTCGCGAGGCCCAGGGTCAGCGTCAGGCCGCTTTCTTCCAGCAGAATGCCGTTGTGAACGAGGCCCGCCGTGGTCTCGACCACGTGAAGTTTGAAGCCTTCGCTGATGTCAGCGTTGGGCGCCAGGATCGACTCGACGATGTGCCGAGGTGTGGCGCGATGGCCGATCGAACTGAGGTCGGGAGCGAAGACATTGCCGCGCTGGCCGAGACGGTGACAATTGACGCAACCGCCGCCGCGATGGAAGAGGATCTCGCCCCGGGCCGGGTCGGCCTTGGGCAGCAGGTCCAGTGTTTGCTCGATGGTGACACTCGCGGCTGGTGGCGGCAGCGGCAGCGGTTCGAGGATGACGATGTAGTTGCTCTTGCCGCCCCCCTTGCCGTCGTCAGTGTTGCCGCCGAGCTGCACCGAGCCGGCAGGGTAGTCGCGTGTGTAAAGCTGAAAGGTCCAGTGGTCGGCCTTCACTTGCTGATCGCTGAGGCTAAAGCCCTCGCGCAGCCATTTCGGTACATTGGTCTGGCGCGTGTCGAGAGCAACGTGAACGCGGATCGGCAGCAGCGCCTCGAAGCTCAGCCAGCCGCCGCCGCGCGAGCCGTCGTCGGCATTGGCTGTCTGCAGGAAGTCGGCCCCGTGCAACGCCAAAGGGACCTTCAGTAAGGTGTAGTCGCGGTCGGTGTATGGCTTCGCGCCGGGTTCAAGGCCGCCGGGAATCAGGTCATAACGTCCCTGGCTGCGCGTCTTGATGTTCTTGACCAACGAATCGCCGGTCGTCTTGACGATGTTCTCTTTGGCCTTCGCTTTGGCGGCGGAGGGTTTGCCAAGGACCAGCCCGACTACCTCCTGCACGCCCGCATCGCTATCCTTGCTGAACGGGGTCACTTCCTCGCGCTTAAGCGCACGCGCCTCCAGCAACGCGAGCAATGCTCCACGCCGCACCCCGCCGCGGGAATCGCCGAGACGCTCTTGCAGTTCGGCAGTGCTTAGCAGCTCGCGCAAAGCCTGCCATGCGGCATAGAAGGTGACGCGATCGGTTTCCTCCGCGAGTAGATTCAGCAGTGCCGGTGTGGCTTCCTTCTGGCGCGCCTGATGAAGCGCTTGGACCGCCGCGAAGCGGAGGCGCGGTTCCTTGCTCTTCAACTGGCCGATAACCTCATCGGGCAATTTGGCCACGCGCCCGAATTCCCGTACCCGATGCGCGAGAATGCGCACCGCTTGAAGACGCAGGTTCAAGTTGATAGTCGGTCTCCCCTCTCCCCCTGAGTACAGGGGGAGAGGGGAGAAAGGCGCCGTGTCCCTTTGAAGGCGGAATTACACCTTCGCGAAGCACTTTCGTGAAGAAGTCGGCGATTTCCGGATCTTCGGGCGTGATGCGTCCCAGCGTCCAGGCGGTCCACGTCTCCTGAGCCTGCGTCAGTTTTCCCGACCGCAAGGCCGCGAGCAAGTCCTTTTTCACCGCGCCGCCGCGCCGAACGAGTTCATCCTGGGCATCGATACGCCAGACCGGCAACGGCCCGGCGAAGTCGTCGATCAATTCCTGCACCGACCACTTCGTCAACGGTCGGGCGCGTTTTGCAGTGTTCCACTGCGCAGCCGGAGACTTGCTCCAGGCGATGCGATAGACGCGGCCTTCGCTGGTGAACTCGCCCTTCTTGTTGATATTCGCGCCGTAACCGCCGCCCCAGCTCATGGTCCACAGGGCGCCGTCGGGTCCGACTTCAATATCGGTCGGATTGTACAATGCGTTGCCCCGCTTTACGAACGGCTCCCAGTCGCCTCCCGCGGGCTGCATCAGGGCGCCTTCCCACGTCGGCCGCCAGACGAAAGTGGTCTTGCGGAGATAGTCGTTGATGAAGAAGACGCCGCGAAACTCGGGCGGGAACTGCGGCGAATCGCCATAGATGATGCCGGTGCCGGAGCCTTCGAAGAGCGGATGGCTGACCGGCGCCGTCGGCAGATGAGGTTGATCCGACCAGTGCGATTTCCACGGATGGTTCCAGCCGAAGTGGGCCCCGAAGAACGGCATGAAGACGCGATCGCCGCCAACCTGATCGTTGTCGGTGCCGAGCCAGTTGAAGCCGCTGTCGAAGGTGATGTCCCACGGATTGCGGAAGCCGCGCGCGACGATCTCGAGATTCTTGCCGCCGTCGTCGCAGCGCAGCACGCCCCCTTCGCGGCCCCAATCGTCGTTGGGGTCCTGATAGGCATGCTTGTATTCCCCCTTGCGATACGTGATCGGCGCGGGGAAATCGGGCGAACCCGGCGGCGCCTTGACGCCGGTCAACTCGCGCATCGCCTTGGGCGCGACTCGGCCCGGCAACGACAGGCCCTTCGAGTTGCCCTTGCTCATGTAAAGTTTGCCGTCGGGCGCCCAGTTGAGGCAGTGCACACCGTGTTCGAGGTTGCCCAGGTCGGTATAGACGCGCACATACTCGTCGGCCTCGTCGTCGCCGTCGAGATCGCGGACGATGGTCAGATCCGGCGAGTTCGCCACCCACAGATCGCGGCCGTGCCAGGCGAGCCCTTGGATACAATTGAATCCGGTTGCGAAAATCTTCACCTTGTCTGCGACGCCGTCGCCATCCGTGTCGAGCACGATCACGACGCTATCGCCCGGCGTGTCGGGCTTGGGCATGCGAAATTGCGGTCCCATGCCGACGAACAGCCGGCCCTTGGCGTCAAAGGCCATCGAGCACGGCTGCCGCACTAGCGGATCGCGAGCAAACAGCGTCGCCGTGAATCCGGGCGGCACTTCGGGCAAATCCTTGCCGGGCTTGGCAGGGCCGCCAGCGCTCGCCGTCGAAGTGACCACTAAGGCGATGGTTAGCAACGCATTTGGTTTTGTGATCATACTGGTAATCTTATATCTTGTTCCGGTTGTCAACATTCGGAGAGGCGCAATCTGATAACATGACCGGGGATCTCTTCGGGCCCAGTCCAGGTTGCACGCGATGGCCGAGGCGCCATCGCCGTTGGGATCGGCATGCCGCACGTTGTATTCGTACCATTGAGTGGGATGCGCGTTCGCGAGGAGGAACTTCTCGCCCTGGGGATGGCGTTGCCGGGGTTACAACCGCGTGCACGGGCGATCGGGCAACTGCCGGCTCTCGGCGTGCTCACTCTGGCGGGACTGAATCCAGCGCATTGGACCTGCAGCTACCACGAAGCGGCGGCGGTGGATGCGACGCTCGTCGAGGCCATTGCCGCCGAGCGCCCCGATCTCGTCGCGGTTTCGGCGTTGACGGCTTCCGCGGAGGAAGCCTATCGTTTGAGCGGGATGTTGCGCCGGGTCGGCTTGCGAACGGTGCTCGGCGGCTTGCATGCCACGGCTTGCGCGGACGAGGCCGGGCAATTTTTCGATGCGGTTGTCGTCGGGGAAGGCGAGCCCGTCTGGCCGGCGGTGCTTGCGGACGCGGAAGCCGGCCGATTGCGGCCGCTCTACCGCGCCCGCGAGCCGTTTGCGCTGACCAACGCGCCAACGCCGCGGTTCGACTTGCTTGGCGCCAAGCCGCGGCCACGCTACACGCTGCAAACCCAGCGCGGCTGTCCGCTGGCGTGCGAGTTTTGCGGCGCGAGTCGGTTGCTCGGATCTTTTCGTGAGAAGCCGGCGGCGAACTTGATTCGAGAGCTGCACGCGATCGAGACGCTGTCGCCGGCGCCCTTGCTTGAGCTGGCCGACGACAACACCTTTGCGGGCCACGGGGATCTGACGGCGTTTCTCCAGGCACTGGCTTCCTCCGGAGCGCGCTGGTTCACCGAGAGCGACTGGCGTCTCGGCGAACGCCCAGAACTGTGCCGAGCAATCGCCGATGCGGGCTGCGTGCAGGTGCTGGTCGGACTGGAATCGCTGGTCCGCGCCCCCGGCGGCATGGGAGCCAAGAATGCCGACTGGCCGCGCATTCTCGATGCCATTGCCGCGATCCAAAGCGCCGGCGTCGCGGTGATCGGCTGCTTCATTGCTGGCTGCGACGGCGAATCCCAGGATTCGCTCGATCGGCTGGCCGAGTTCATCCTGGCCTCGCCGCTGGCGGATGTGCAAATCACCCTGCAAACGCCGTTTCCGGGCACGCCGCTGTATCGCCGGCTGCGTCGCGACGGCAGGATCCTGCCCGGGCGTGATTGGTCGTTCTATACGCTTTTCGATGTGACCTACCAGCCCGATCTAATGAGTGTCGCCGAACTTGAGGCTGGTTTTCGCCGGCTGGTTCGCGCGGTCTTCGCGCCGGAACCGACGCGCCGGCGGCAAGCGTTGCGTCGCGACATTTGGCATCACAACCCGAGGTTGCGCCCATGGGCATCGGCACTCTGCTCGGCTACCTGATCGGCTCGCGCTCCGCGATCTTGACGCTGGCCGATCACCCGCACGCGAGGTTAATCGGCCTCGTCTTCGTTCTGTCCGCCGGTTTCGCGCGCGAATATGACGGCGAGGATCTGCTGCACGAACCATGGTATCTCGCGATTCCTCTGGGCGCGTCACTGATCTCGTCGTTGGTTCTCTTCGGCGTGCTCTATGTCCCCAGTCGGTTGAGGGGCGCGGACGCTCCGCCCTTCGTCGCCGCCTATCGCGCCTTTCTGGGATTGTTCTGGATGACCGCCCCGCTGGCCTGGCTCTACGCTGTCCCCTACGAGCGGTTGTTGGATCCGGTCTCGGCGGTGTACGCCAACGTCTCCACGTTGGCCCTCGTGTCGATCTGGCGGATCGCGCTCATGGTACGCGTTGGAGTCGTCCTCTTTGGGTTGTCTCCGTGGGCGGCCCTCTTCCGCGTCGTGGCCTACGCCGACAGCGTCGCCCTGGTCGCGCTCAACTTTCTCCCATTCCCCATCATCGAAATCATGGGCGGCGTGCGCGTCAGCGAAGCGGATGCGGTCGTGCGCAACGCGGCCCAGCTTATCGCTGTTTGGGGCGGCTGTTCGTTGCTCGTCTGGTGGTTGCTCGCTTTCGTCGCCGGCAATCGAAACTCCTGGGCCTTGCCGGGGCGGAAGGATGCAAGTCCTGGCGACATCGAACGCCAGGCTGGGAGCCTGAGTTGGCCTCTGCGAATCCTGGGGATTGTGTCGTTGGCCGTGTGGATCCCAATATTGCCGTTCACGCAGCCACAGCAACAGGTACGCTGGCGCGTGGATTCCGCATTCCAGGAGGGCCGATTTCGCGACGCATTGACCGAGATGTCGGCTCACGAACGCGACGATTTTCCGCCCCAATGGGAACCGCCGCCTCACTTTCTCAAGGGCGAACGTCAGGCGTCTGTGCTCGACATCTGGGAGGAAATCCTGGACAACGATCCTGCACCGTGGGTCCGCGAACATTACCTCGAGCGGCTCAGAGAATTCATCGAGCGAAGCAGATACAACTGGGAGGACGAAAAAGTCGCGAAGCTCCTGAATCAAATGCCCGAAGGACCGGCGCTGCTGCGCAAATGGGCTGCGGAACCAAACATGCAATGGCAACTGGAAAGGATCGATTCCCATTTGCGGCCAGAGCTGCGGACGACGAATCCAAAGGCAAATTGACCGGTTACCGTCACGTGAATCGTCAACAACTCAGCATGGTTTGTGTTGACCGGCGGCAAAAATGAGCTTACCATGAAGCGCCATGAAATAGGCTCAAAGGGGGAAGCCATGAGCAACCTGCGCTGGCGTGAAATTTCCAAACCGGGCCGACGGAGCTTTCTCCGCGCCGGAGTTCTGGGCGGTCTGGGTTTGACTCTGCCTGGCATGCTTAGGCAGGCGCAAGCGTCAGGGCATGCGGCGCGGGCACGCAGCGCCATTCTTGTCTGGCTGAACGGCGGACTGACGCATCACGATACCTTCGATCCCAAGCCGGATGCCGTGGCGGAGATTCGCGGTGAAATGGGCACGATCGCAACCAGCGTGCCGGGCGTGCGCTTCGCCGACTCGATTCCGCACCTGGCCCGTGCCATGCGCCATCTGGCGGTCATTCGCTCGGTCACGCATCCGAATTCGGCTCACGATGGCGGGCAGGCCCAGATGCTGAGCGGCTACAACTTCGTGCCGGGGCATAACTATCCCAGCATCGGCGCCGTCGTCGGCCATGAGCTCGGCTCGCGCGGCGGGCTTCCTCCTTACCTCGTTGTCCCGAGCGAAAGTTCCCCTTATCTGCACGCCGGTCATTTGGGCAGTGCTCATAATCCATTCGCCGTCGGCGGCAACCCCAATGATCCGTCGTTTCAAGTGCGCGACGTCGAGGAAGCGGACGGCATTACCCACGCGCGTTCACAACGCCGGCAAGCGCTGCTCCGTCAGGTTGACGAGGACTTCCGCCGCGTCGATTCCTCCGGCGCGCTGGAGAGCGTGGACCGATTCACGGCTCAGGCCTACGACCTGATCCGCTCGCGCCAGGCCCGCGCCGCCTTCGATTTGAACCAGGTCGATGACCGGACGCGCGATCGTTACGGCCGCACGCAGTTGGGCCAGAGTTGCCTGCTGGCGCGTCGTCTCGTGGAAGCGGGCGTGCCTTGTATCACGGTCAGCTCGGATGACTGGGACCACCATCAAAATCTGTATCCACGTCTGCGTGCCGGCGAGATGCTGCCTGCATTCGATCGAGGTTTCGCGGCACTGGTGGAAGATCTCGCTCAGCGCGGCCTGCTGGATTCGACGCTGGTGGTTTTCCTGACAGAGTTCGGCCGGACGCCGCGCATCAACAGCATTCAGGGTCGCGATCACTGGTCGCGAGCCTTCAGCGTGGCATTTGCGGGAGGCGGCGTGCGCGGCGGCCAGGTCATTGGCGCGTCTGATGCCGAGGGCGCCATGCCGCGCCATCGCCCGGTCACTCCCGAGGACGTGGCCCATTCCATCTACACGCTGCTTGGCGTCGATCCGGACAAGGAGTTGCCTTCGACCTCCGGTCGCCGCATCCCGATCGTGCGCGGCAGTCGGTTTATCGGGGAATTGACCACTTGACACCCCCGAGCCTGAACTTCACGAAGGGTCGTTCGTTGCCCCGCGCTGGCGTTCAGGCTCGGAAAAAATGGGGGCCTTATGCGTGTATGCCCATGGAGCGCCGTCGTCCTGGCGATCCTGCCATCCTTGGGGTGGACTGCGCCTCCGGAAATTCGCTCGACCGTTCCGGCGGGATTGCAGCGCGGCGTGGAAACGCAACTCACGCTCTATGGCCCGGGATTTGGTCCTGGCATGGAATTAGTGGTTCCCTTCGCGGCGGCCATCAAGGTGACGTCTGTCAGCAGCGAAGTAGCGACTTTTGCCGTCAAGCCGGCCAACCATGTGCCGGTGGGTATCTTTCCCATTCGCGTCCGGACTGCGGACGGCGTCTCGAACATGCTGTTACTGGCGGTGCACGACTTGCCGCGTGTCGTCGAAGTGGAGCCTAACGACCGACCGTACGAGGCCCAAAGAATTGCCTGGCCATGCATGATCACGGGGGCGCTGGGCGGCCGCGGTGCTCCGCATCCCAGCAAAGACGTGGACACCTATAAATTCACAGTCAAGGCAGGGCAACGATTGACGTTCGTCAGCGAGACGCGCCGTGTTGGTCTCGCGCCGGACCTGGCTCTGCGTTTGCGCGATCCCAAGGGGCGCGAACTGGCGTTCTGCGACGATGTGCCGGGCCTCGGCGTGGAGCCTCGCCTCGATTACACCTTCAAGGAAGCGGGTGACTACACGGTTGAAGTGCATTTTAGCCACTTCAGCTACTCGGGCCGCAATCACAATTATCTGCTCAAGATTGGCGCCTTCAATTATGCTCGCAGCGTGTTTCCGCTCGGCGGCAAACGCGGCGAAAACGTGAACGTCACGGTAACGGACCGCGATGAAAAGCCGTCCACGCTCCAAACCCGCGTCACGGCCGATCCACGCGCTGAGCAATGGCTGCTTCCGTTAGACGATTTCCCCGGTTCGCTCCCCTGGCGCATGGCAGTCGGCGATTTGCCGGAAGTGATGGAGGATGCGGACCGCACAGGGCCGCAAGTGATCGAATGGCCTGCAATAGTCAATGGCCGGATTGCGAAACCCGACGAGATGGACCGCTATCGCCTGCGCGTCAAGCCTGGGCAGCAGATTCGCATCTCGGCCGACGCCTTTTATCACGGCTCGGCTCTCGACGGTGTGCTGCGCGTCTACGATCCCGCTGGCAAGATGTTGGCCGCGAACGACAACCGCAATGGACGTATGAACCCCGATCCCCTGGTCGATTTCATAGTCCCCGATGGCGTGAACGAAGTCAGCGTGAATCTGGAGGATGGCTTCGGTCGCGGCGGCGCGGACTATCCCTACCGTATGACGATCGAGCCGGGCGGCCCTGATTTTGAGTTGTTCACGGGCACCGAACGGCCGCGCACAGGTTGGCCCGAGAACGATGCCGTCAATCTGCCTTTGGGAGAACCGGTCAAGCTGGCGGTGCGCGTGGTGCGGCGAGGCTACCAGGGGGCCATCCTGCTCAAAGCTCTCAATGTGCCGTCAGGCGTTACGATTCCTCCAGGGATCATCCCGGAAGGCGAGGCAAGTGCGGAGCTCACGTTCACGGCCAACGCCCAGGCGCCTGCGTCTCTCTTCGAAATCGGCCTGGTCGGTGTGGCCCAAGTGGACGGGAAGACCGTCACCCGCCAGGTGGTGCGCCACATCCACATCGCGGAGCCGTCCATGACGAACATGCGCTGGGATTGGCGATTGACGCGTTTCATTTGCGCCAAGGTGGAGGGTGTACGATGAAGGCTTCAACGAACAATGTGGTGCGACGCTCCGCGCCGCAAATCACGACGCGGCGCGTCGTGCCACAATCAACATTGCGGGGACTCGCGGGTGTCGCGGTCGTTCTCCTGGCCGCTGGACTGATTTTCGATCAATCCGCACATGCCGATCAACCGACGCCCGCGCCGAATCAAGTGAGTTTTGTCAACGAAGTGATGGCCGTTCTGGGTAAAGCGGGCTGCAACGCAGGCGTCTGTCATGGCAACGCTTCCGGCAAGGGTGGTCTAAAGCTCAGCTTGCGCGGCTACAATCCGCGTGCCGATCTCGAAGCCATCACGCGCGATCAGTTAGGTCGGCGCGTGAACCTCGCGACAGCTGACGCCAGCTTGTTTTTGCAAAAGCCCGCCGGGATGGTCGAGCACGGCGGCGGCCAACGCTTCGGCGTGGATTCCGATTTTTACCGGGTGATCCATCAATGGCTCCAGCAGGGCGCCAAAGGCGATTTCGACCGTGCCCCACGCCTCGAAAAGATCGACGTCTCTCCTGAACTTAGCATCTTGGCCAAACCGGGACTCAAGCAGCAACTCGTCGTCCGCGCTCATTTCGCGGGCGGCCTGATCCGCGATGTGACCGACCAGGCCATCTACGAATTGATCAACCAGGGCATTGTGGACGTTGACGGACGCGGTCTCGTGATCGCAAAGGAAGTCGGCGAAGCTCCGGTGCTGATACGTTTCCTGGGACAGAAAGCTCTGAGCCGCATCACGGTGATACAGGCTCGGCCCGACTTCGCCTGGAGCAATCCGTCGGCCCACAACTTCATCGACACGCATGTGTTTGCCAAGCTCAAGGCCGTCCAGGTGCTGCCGTCGGAGTTGTCGAGCGATACGGAATTCTTGCGGCGCGTCAGCTTCGACACGGTGGGTCTGCCGCCGACGCCGGCCGAGGTGCGCGCGTTTCTGGTGGACAAGCGGCCCGACAAACGCAGTCGCAAAATCGCTGAATTGCTGGAGCGCCCGGAATTCGCTGACGTGTGGGCGCTCTACTGGCTCGACCTTCTGCGGGCGGATGAAACGCCGGGGGTTTTGTATCCAAAAGGCGTCTGGGCGCTGAGCCGTTGGCTGCGCAAGTCCGTCGAGGACAATATGCCATACGATCAATTCGTGCGTCGGTTCCTGACCGCACGCGGCAGCCTGCTTGCCAACCCGCCGGCTGCTTTGTCGCATGTCTTCCGCCAGCCTAACGAGAAGGCCGAGGCCATCGCTCAAATCTTCCTGGGCACACGTCTCGAATGCGCCCAGTGCCACGATCATCCCTTCGATCGCTGGACGCAGAGCGATTACAACTCCCTGTCGACGTTCTTCTACCAAGTGGGCCGCAAGGACGGACAGGATTATTACGCCGAGGGGCAAGTCTATCTGGAGCCCGAGAAAAACAAGCAAGTCCATCTGCGTTTTCTCGACGGCAGCGCGGTCCAATGGCCTCCCGCGGATCGCCTGGCCTCCGAGAAGGGTGACGGGGTGCGCGATCGGCGCATCGCCCTGGCCGACTGGATGCTCGGCCCCGCCAAGCAATGGACCGCCCGCGCTCTGGTCAACCGCGTCTGGGGCAAGCTGCTCGGTCGCGGCATCGTCGAGCCGGTGGACGATTTTCGCTTCAGCAATCCGCCGGTCAACGAGCCGCTCCTGGACGCGCTGGCCGACGATTTCATCGCGCATGGCTACGATTTCAAGCGTCTGGTCGGCACGATTCTCCTCTCGCGAACGTATCAGGCGAGCTCCAGGCCCAATGGGACCAACGGCACGGATCAGACGTACTTCTCCCGCGCCATGCTGCGCCGGCTCAGCGCTGAGCAGCTCTTGGACGGGCTGTCGCAGGCCACCGGCATCGAGGAAGAATTCCGCGCCGTGCCCGCCGGTTTCCGCGCCGCGCAGGTCCCAACCAACCACACCGGTTCGTATTTCCTGAAGACTTTCGGCCGGCCGCCGCGCAAGAGCGTCTGCTCGTGCGAGCGTTCCCAGACACCGACGCTGCCGCAGACTCTGCACCTCATGAACGGTACCACCATGATGAAGCGTCTCCGCGCCGAAGGCGGCACGCTGGACCGCTTGCTCAAGGCGAAACTGGACGACAATCGTCTCATCGAGGAGTTCTATCTGCACGCCCTGAGCCGCCCGCCCCAGCCTGCCGAACTTGCCCACGCTCGCGGCTACTTGACGGAGGCCGACGATCGTGCTCAAGCCGCCGAGGACCTCTTCTGGGCCTTGCTCAATAGCCGGCGGTTCTTGTTCAACCATTGAGGAACCGTACATGACAACCTTGGCGCACATTCATCGCTACGGCGCGGCGTTGTTCATTCTGGCAGCCGGATTGGCTGGGACGTCAAACGCCGACGATGACAAATCGCCCAGGCCGATTCGCGTGCTTTGGCCCGCACACGATGCCCCAATGGTGCAGGATTGGGCCCAGTTTCGCGGTCCCGGCGGCTTGGGCATTGCCGGCGACAAGAATCTTCCCGCCGAGTGGAGCGACGACAAGAATCTTCTCTGGAAGACCAAGCTGCCCGGCCGCGGCGCTTCGAGTCCCATCATCGTTGGCGACAAAATCTATCTGACATGCTGGTCCGGCGCCGTGACGAAGAAATCCACCGCCGCCCTCAAGCGCCATCTGTTGTGCTTCGACCGCGCAGGCAAACAGCTCTGGCAGAAGGACTTCGCCCCTCCGGCCAAGGACTATCCCAACAAAGGTTTCACCGCTCTGCACGGCTACGCTTCGTCCACGCCGGTGTCAGACGGCAAAAGTCTGTTCGTCTATTTCGGCGCCGCCGGCGTCTTCGCCTTCGATCTGGCCGGCAACCAGCTTTGGCAAGCCAGCGTCGGCAAAAAGATCAACGAATGGGGATCGGGCGCGTCGCCGGTCCTCTTTCAGAATCTCGTCATCATCAACGCCGACGTCGAAGCAGCTGAAATCGTGGCCCTGGACCAGGCCACCGGAAAAAAGATTTGGACGCACAAGCTAAAAGGGGACGAATCCTGGGCTACTCCTCTCTTGGTCCCGGTCGCCGACAAAACCGAGTTGGTCGTGGGCATCGATAAGAGCATGTTGGGGCTCGACGCACTCACCGGCAAGTTGCTGTGGACGTGCCGAGGCATTGAGGATTACATCTGCCCCAGCGCCGTCGCGGACAACGGCATCATCTACGCGGTCGGCGGCTTGACCGCGCCCGGAGCCATGGCCGTCAAGGCGGGCGGTCGAGGCGACGTGACCGACTCGCACCGCCTCTGGGCGATCACCAAGGGCTCCAACGTCTGCTCCCCCGTCTATCACGCCGGCCATCTCTACTGGGCGCACGACGAGAGAGGCGTTGTCTATTGCGCCGACGCGAAGACGGGCAAGGTCGTCTATCAGGAACGGCTGCCAGCTGCGGACCGGATTTACGCCGCCGCGACGCTGGCCGACGGCAAGATCTACTACGTCAGCCGCACCAACGGCGTCTACGTACTCCAGACTGGACCGCAATTCAAGCTGCTGGCTCACAATCGCTTCGTTTCGGACTCAAGCGTATTCAACGCCAGCCCGGCGATCTCGGAGGGACGCGTTTATTTGCGCTCCGATCAGGCCCTCTATTGTCTGGGAAACAAATAGCCTCTGCGAATACGGGCAATAATCCAGCGTTTTTTCGCAAAGCTCTCGCGATTCGCAAATATTTTCTGCCCGAGTGTTGCCAGTTTTGGCGCAGCCTCTATGATGATAGTCCACCGCTTCTCTGAAGCGGTTTTGTTCTTTGACAATTAGGCAGCGGAAAGAGTTGTATCTTCACAAGAGACAACTGAGCCCAGGAGAAGCGTAAGCGACTTTTGGGGAAAGTAGTATCTTGTGCAAGCTAAGTGATTCTCTGTATGCGTCGTTAGAGAAACG
>SXGR01478291.1_pt1 | contig 42691 bp, 30 predicted proteins | sample 3174711 | NCBI WGS metagenome assembly SXGR01 (sample SAMN11356860, study PRJNA531348) | freshwater metagenome | isolation source: freshwater sample F1-60 | place: China: Fuxian Lake, Yuxi | collected 2017-12-25
GAGGCCTCCTCCTACTCGATCCTTTTGGTAAAAATCCGCTCTTTATTTATGCATTGGCTTTTATATGGTCAACGCTGTTGTACATTTTCCATATTGGCGAACAAAGGTATTATGATGTCTTCTACCAGCAGCTCTGCCGCGTCTTTGATGCTTACAATGCATCGCTAGTATTTGCCTTAATTCATGTGCTTATGTTTTGGTGTGTGGCTAAATATATGGATAAGAAAAATATTGTTATCTCCTTGTAATTACTTCTATTTTTCTGAATTCATCCACCTACTAATGAGTGTGCAGTAAAGAATGCTGTTCAATTCAAAACCCGCCGTGAATACTTCCCTGTAGGCTCGGACGCGGCATCCATGCCGCATACGGTTTTGAATCAAACAGGTTAGAGGTTTTTTGCGCTCTGTTATTTTTCTATAAAACTATCTAATGGCAAAAAATTTATGGGAATATCGATTTCTGCAACAGATAATTTTTCATTTTTCATAAACTCAAGCATGGTTTGAAGGATTTTTTCTGAGGATAAGAACAGCTCGTTGCCGTGACCTGCACCGTGAATAATGAGGTGCTGGGCATTTGGAAATCCCAGTGCTGCCTGCTGTGCATTTTCAATCGGTGTTCTTGCATCTAAATCACCGCTAATAAAAAGCACTGGTACATCGGATTTCGCAGGTGATCGAAACTCACTGCCTAGGTCTTCTGCATCTATTGCGGAACAAATATCAGGGAAGGGAAAGTTAATGGCATCGCCCAGCAAGGTATGTGGTTTTTGTTGAGCGATAAGTGCTAAGCGTTCAGGTGATGCATAAGAAGCACAATCCATAAAATAGGGCATTAAAGATTCACGTTGCCTGCTGCGCATTTGTATTGCGAGTTCGCGAAAGCCGCTGAGATTACCTTGTTTGGCAGCGGCAATGCGCGCGGGTATGGATAAACTTGAGTGAGCGGAGCCTAATAGCTGCGATAGATAAAATTGCAATTCAAATTTACTGAGCTTGATAGTTTCAGTGACATTGTTGTTTTGATATTTGAGTGCAAGCTTGCCAGATTCGGCCTTATCGAGAAGTTCTTGAATGTCGCCAATAAGATTGGACGTATGCGCTCCGATAGTGTTGTCTTGAGCAGCGAGCATTGCAATTTTTTCCAATGCATGTTGAATTTGCATAGGCGTTTTTAAAGTATCGTCCAATCCTTCAACGCCATGCATAATCACTTTTTCCACATGCTGCGGATACAGCTTAATATAAGCCAGCGCCAAATGTGTGCCGTAGCTTGTCGCCCACAGGCTAATTTTTTTTACACCTAAATGTCGGCGCAACGCTTCTAGATCTGCTGCATTATTATTGGTGTTATAGCTGCTTAAATGTATGCCTTTTTGGCGATATTGATTTGCGCAGGAATTAATATTTTCACTTTGCTCTTTTAGCGAACGCATTGTGGAAAAAGCTTCATGAAAATTGGATGGCTGCCAAGTCTCGGGGCAAACAAGCCAATCGCCAGCCCACGGCATAGTGCCGCGTTGGTCATAAACAATCACATCACCGATTGCGCGCATAGCTTGAAAAAGCGGCGCTCTGCCTGAGGTTATTAATGTGGTTGTCCCTCCCCATCCTGGCCCGCCGGCAAGATAAATTATAGGGCTGGCAGCAGAATGATAAGTGGCCGACAATTTCATATAGGCCAGATCTATTATTCGACTATTGTTGTTTGAATGATCTTCTTTGGAAGTAAAAACATGAATCGAAGCACCTGCTTGATATTTAGCATGGACTATAAAAACCAATGCAAAAACAAGGGCAACTAAGGCTAATCCCGGTACAAGAGCGGTTGCTTTTATCCACCATGAGCGCGTTCGAAATAAGCCATAGGCCAGTAAGTCTAGCGATAACGCCAGACTAATAAGTAGTGTGAAAGTCTCAAGCCAAAAATCCATATCAAATAACGGCCAACAATAGATAGCCAGAAAAATAGCGGCTAGGCTTATGCCAAAGAATAAGCCCGCATAACGAAAAGGTTGTTGAAATATAACCATATCTACCTCGAATGATTTGATATAACCAATTGATGATGGTCAATGTTACGGGTGTAAAGCACAAACTCCGCGAAGAATTGCACCAACGCCTTTTGGCGTGCACCAACAGCTTTGAGATAGATAACTTTATCGATACACTCTTTCAAACCGTTTTGTTTGCTATAAAAACCCTAAGAGTCAACGCCTTGTTTAAATTACTTAGATCAATTCAATATGTAGTCTTGTTGGTGCTTTTAGTGTGGTATGCGAATTCGCCGCTAGCGGCTCCTGAGAATAATATTCAAATCCGTTCGCTTTATAGTGAAAAGCTCGATGCTCACTCTTCAAGTGCTGAGTGGGCATCACTCACTTTTAATGACCGTGAGTGGAAGTCTATTGCCCAGCACGGCTTGCCGTCGCAGCAAGCACAATATTGGATTCGCAATCACTTTACTGTTTCGTCACAGGAAACACATGAGCAAGGTGTGTTGTTGAGTGTGTTAGGTGCTTATGAACTCTATTGGGATGGCGTTCTATTAGGGCGCAATGGAGTAGTCGGTGAAAATGCGCAAACAGAAATTCCTGGTGATATTGAAGGTGTTTTTCATGTGCCCAAAATTCTCTATACCCAAGGCCCTCATGTTATTAGTGCGCGAGTCTCTTCATATCATTCTCCCGATAAATTGCGTCAGCGGACTTTTTGGATTCTACTGGGGCGTTATGAAAACCTGATTAACAGTGGTTATCGCCAAAATTTATTACCCGTAACTATGTTGGGCGGCATTATTATTATCGGGCTTTATTTTTTAATGATGTATTTTTTGTATCAACGCACTCAACAAATTCTTCTGTTCGGTTTGCTGTGTGTATCTATCGCCTTCTTGCTATTAGCTGAAAGCTATCGTGGACTTTTTGGTTACAGCTATGATTGGCATTTGTATAGGCTTATCAGCGTATTGTTGCTCAATGCATTGGTAGCTGGGTTATTGCTTGCTTTTTTTCTGCAGCGATTTAGCTTGTCGCATCAAAAGATATGGCTGGGTACTACCTTAGCCCTAGTGTTGTTAGCGAGCTTTTCAACTGAGGGTTATGATGGCGCGACTTACTTTATATTTTTAGCGGGTCTTCTGTCGTCTTTATGCGTTACTTTTGTTGCGGTAAAACAGAAAAAACGTGATGCCATTGCGGCATGTTTAAGCTTATTGTTTGTCACTATTCTAATGCTGGTTTTTCCTCGGCAGTTTATGGATAGTTATTTTTTTTTATGTTTTGGGCTGTTGGTGTTATTTACCTTAGTTTCCTTGACGCTGGATTTACGGGCGAGACAAAAACAACATGAAGCTGCTTTGCTCATGTCCGCTCGTTTGGAGATAGAGCTGCTCAAAAAAAATATTCAACCGCATTTTATTTTAAATACGCTGACCGCCATAGAAGAATGGATTGAAGAATCACCAAAGGTTGCTATTGAATTTATTGATGCCTTGGCGAATGAATTTCGTGTTATGAGCGCTATGGCCAATCAAAAATTAGTACCCTTGGCGCAAGAGCTTTGTTTGTGTCGTTCGCATTTGGAGATTATGGGTTTTAGAACGCAGATAAAGTTTTTACTAAATACCGTCGAGCTTAACGAAAATGTAATGGTGCCTCCCGCTATTTTTCATACTCTGTTAGAGAATGCTATTAGCCACAACCATTATCGCTCAGGTTCCATCGTGTTCTCACTTAGTTTGGTCGAGCAAGAAAATACATGTGTGTTTAGGTTTATCGCACCCTTAGTGGCTGCGCAGCATGGAGAGGCAACGGATCGGATAAAATCAGAGGGCGGTACAGGGTTGCGATATATTAAGGCGCGGCTTGAAGAAAGCTTTTCGCAACATTGGTCTTTGCACGAAGAGGCGCAGGCTACGCAGTGGATTACTCAGATCACAATTCCAAAATTGCTGTGGCTTAATGCCAAGGTGATAAATTAATGTTGAATATTGTGGTGGTTGAAGATGAAGCACTAATTTCCCAGCGGCTAATTCGTTTTTTGAATGCAGAGCTTGCCGATCACACTGCGTGTATACGGCATTTTTCGAGTTTAGATGATGCAGAGGAATATCTCTCATCGCACAGTATCGACTTACTTTTTCTAGATTTAAATTTACATGGGCAAGATGGGTTTGATTTACTCAAAACGCAAATGGCTGCGAGTTATCATACGATTGTTGTTTCGGCGAATACTGATCGCGCTATAGAAGCGTTTGAATACGGCGTGTTGGATTTTGTAGGAAAGCCTTTCAGTCAAGAGCGCATCGCCAAAGCACTTGCGCGTGCGCTTACCTCGGGTAAGGTAAATACAAATCCTTTTACAAGCAAGTCGCTTAGTGTAGAAAGGCAGGGGAGAATAGAGTTAGTCGCATTAAGTGATATTGATTATATTAAAGCGTCTGGGCATTACAGTGAGTTGGTTTTGTTGGATGGCAGCACGCGATTACACAACAAAAGTTTGAGTCATATTCTCGATATATTGCCCAATGATTATCGGCAGGTACATAGATCCTATGTGGTTTCTGTGGCGCGAGTAAAAGAAATGCTTATTCATCAGGGTAGTCAGTATGAATTGTTGTTAGCCAGCGGAAGCGTAATTCCGCTTGGTAGAACCTACTACAAATCGATTAAGAATAATTTTTCAATTAATTGAAATTAATGTATTTGCCGTGAGTCTCCCTGTTCTAGGGTTTTCGCTTAAGCCCGCTTCAGTTTGAATATTGCCGGAATGCAAAATATTGCTGCGATAAAAAATGGCGCGGTTAAATTTTGCTTCAATAGACGCTATGCGCGTAAAAATACCGGTATCGCCATTAATGTACTCGAAAGTATCGGTGCTGGATTGCATGACTTCGCGCTTTAATTTAGGTGCGTATTGTAAAATTCGCTGCGCATCCAAGGTTTCAAAGCCCGTGGAATTATGGCGGTAAAAAGAGGTTCCACCAAATTGCGAGCCGCACAGGTAGTGTACGCCGGCAATATTGTTTGCCAAAAAGCTATCGAAGTGAGGCACGCTTTGAATAGGGCGCAAGTCTTTAGGCGCGGTTGTGGTGAGCGATAAAACGCTGGATAACAACTTGATGTTAACCGTAGGCTTTGAACTGAAATAGGTCCATAGCGTTTCCATCAAGTGACGGTAGATATTCTCTGCATAAACCGGTGCTAAGGGTTTGCGAATGCCAGGGTAAAAATCCTTAATATCTTTCTGAAAAGGGTAACCCGATTCTGCGAATTGCAGCAGCGTTTCAGGGTGGTGCAATAGATTATCTACTATGACAATAGGTTCTAGCTCATTGCCAACATGGATGGTTTCTATGCTCATATCCGGGTTAATGGAGAAGTTATAATCGCCATATTGAATTTCAGCTGTGGTGCGCTCAGGGATTGGTAGCGACATTATTATTCACCCGCGCTACGTTTATTTTTTCTATCGACTAAACCATAAATATGACCGATGGATGCAATCATGGTGTAGATAGGTGCTAAATAATTCTGTTGATGTAAGCCTGCGATTTCATCGTTACTTAAGTTTTGCAGGCGCACCTCGTTGATGGTGTAGATACCTTCCACTCGTGTGGATTCGCCATTCGCAAAAGTAATTTCTAATTGCATGGGTTGCAGTAATTTAAGCTCGGCAAGTGTTTTAATAAATACCTGCGTAGTCGCTTCGCCATTCAGTAGCTCCGCTAGTATTGCTTTAACATTTTCTAAATAAGGCGTCGCATTACCCTCTCTATCAAAAATAGCTTCCGTTTCTGAAACCGCGTCACTATTTTTTTGTTCAATACTTTTATGACTACTGTCTATACATACTACGAATTGATCATCGCTTTGCTCGGAATTGCCGAGAAAAAATGGCTGACGTCTAATCTGTAAGGGGAGGTAGAGTGCATCCCAGTGCTGATTTTTTACAAAAAGATTTTCGCTTTCTTGAAAACCAAAAAGTGCAACGCACACAAAGCGGCCTGTGTCTTTATTTTTGGTGAACCCAATAGGAAATTGCACTGCAAGTTTTAAAAACTCACTGAGCACTACCGGCACCATGTTTAGTTGGCTGGCTTGCGCTTCTACTGTTTGAGTATTGATACGAATAGCTTGGTGTGCCTGTTGATTGAGCGCGATTAAATTGGACATGGCTTTATCTCTTTTTTATTAACGATTAAATGTTTAAACCGTAGCAAAACCGTATTCGTGAATTTTTTTCATAAGCTCACGATTTTTAGGCAGCATGGCTAAAGCCTTTTTTATTGCATTGGCATTTTGAGTGAGTTGCTCTGCCGCTATGCGCTGTTCAGTGAGTGGTTGTTTTATAAAGGCAGAATCCATTTTAAAGCCCATACCATAGAGTACATACTGGTAACTGGCGGCGGGAAAGACTTCGTTGTTGCTGGTGAAATCGCAATTGCTGGGTGAACGGTAGCGCCACAATTGCATCAGCTCTTTTAAGCTATCGGGAATAGTGTCGGGGTTGCGATTGTCAGACCAAAAGGTATTGTCAGAGCGTTTACTTAAAATGTAATGCAGTTTTAAGAAGTCAACTATGCGATCCCAGCGGTATAAAAAAGTTTCGTTAAAGCGTTTGGCGGTAATGTCCATTACTTCGCGGCAAGCCGGTAATTGCTCTGCAATCATTTCGGCAGAAAGTTCAACGAGCACTAAGGCGGAAGCTTCCAAGGGTTCTAAAAAACCTGCCGATAAACCGACTGCAACACAATTATTTTTCCAAAATAATTTTCTATGGCCGGAGCTGATTGGGATTTTACGGAAGCTTAAGTCTTTTGCTGCGGTGCCAATATAGTTGCGTAACACCTGTTCGGCTTGATCATGGCTGGTGTGCTTGCTGGAATAAACATAACCTGTGCCGCGTCTGTGTACTAAGCCTATATCCCAAATCCAGCCAGCGGATTGTCCGGTGGAAATAGTGTGTGAGGCTATGGGTGAGTCTTCATGTTCGTAAGGTACCTGTGCAGCTATGGCGGTATCTATAAAAAGTACATTGCTCTTATCCACAAATGGAACCTGTAAATGCTGGCCGAGTAAGAGCGATGCAAAGCCAGTACAGTCCACAAATAAATCGCCAGCAATTTCACCTTGCTGTTGAGTGGTTACCGATTTTATATCGCCATTGTCGGCGCTATTAACACTGATTACATCGCCAAGAATATGCGTGACATTCAAATTCTTAACGCAGTGTTTTTTGAGAAATTCTGCAAACTTACCGGCATTGAGATGATAGGCATAGTTGGCGACAGAGGCATATTCTGCGGTGGTAATTAATTTGGGTGCTAGGCCTTGTTCACAGACTTGCTCTTGAAAGCAGACTGCGTCTGAAAAAGAGTGATGGCCAAATTCGGTCTGCCAATAGGGTGGCAAGTCTACTTTATTAAAACCTTGTGGCAGCATGAGTGGGTGGTAATAGAAATCATTGGGTGTGCCGTCTACCCATTTGGCAAATTTAGCACCTTGCTTAAAGGTTGCATCGCACTCGCGCATAAAATCAGTTTCGGAGATACCCATTTTCATCAGCGTGTTGCGCATGGTGGGCCAAGTGCCTTCACCCACACCAATAATGCTAATGCTGGGCGATTCAATGAGCGTCACGGTAATATCGGGATTCGCTTTGTGTTTTGCGGCAATCCTGCCAGCCGTAATCCAACCAGCGGTGCCGCCACCCACGATGACGATATTTTGAATTGCATGGCTCATAGCATTTTCTCCGGTGTAAATATTTATTATTGTTACTTTTTAAAGCATTCACTATTAACAAAAACGGGTTGCCAGAATTCTGGCAACCCAAAGCGTGGAGCGCTACATGATATTAAAACTTAGCTTGTACACCTACAGAGAAGCGTCGACCTGCATCTTCGGCTAACAAAAATTGATTGCTGTAACGGCCATATTTTGTGACCACTTCTTCCGTTAGGTTGGTGGCTTCAAACAGTACCGAAATATTTTCGTTAACTTCATAGCTGCCGCTCAAATCCCACTGGCCGTAAGCATCTACGTGTACAACGCCGTCGCCATTACTTTGCGTGAGCGATTGTAAAAATTTGTCGCGCCAGTTGTAGGCAATACGCAATTGGTAGGGGCCTTGTTCGTAAAAACCAACTAAGTTGGTTGAGTTACTAATGCCGGTAACCGCAAACTTTTGCGTAACATCGCCCGCTTTTAATTCAGAATCGCTATTCACCAAGGTGCCGTTAATAATCACACCAAAACCACTCTCACCGAAAGTGTGCTGCAACGCCAGCTCAAGGCCATCAACAATCGCGTCTTCACCATTGCTGGGTAATGTTGTGGTGAATACGGCGGTTTGGTCGTTCGCATCGGGCGCGTTAGGATTGCTGCCGGTGCTTGGGTCGGTTAATAAACTACCGTTACTGGTGACAAAGGTTTGCTGCTTGGTGCCGGTAACAATAAAGTTGTTAACGTTTTTCCAGAAAAAACCTGCAGACACATAACTTGCATCGCCGTAATACCATTCCAGCGATAAATCCAAGTTATCTGATTGGAAAGGTTTTAAACCTGGGTTGCCTGCGTTTGCCGTCAATGTACCGGGGCGCGTGGTGCCAATATTGGTGACGGGTGCCATGTTGTTCAGCGGCGCGCGCGTTAGTGAGCGCGATGCTGCAAGGCGTGCAACAAGATCATCAGAAATATTTAAACTTGCGCTCATATTTGGCAGCAGCGCTTTGTAAGATGCATCCGAGGCTATAGGTGTTGCAGTGCCGTAAGACGAAACCATTTCGGTTTGATCGAGAATCGTTAATTTCTCAATGGGTGCTTGAGTGCCAACAACGGTTACATCAGTGCTTTCCAAACGTGCACCGGTGGTGGTTTTTAACGGCATATCGCCAATTGAACTTGCAAAATCAAATTCAAAATACGCAGAAGTGGTTTTTTCTTCTACCGAATAGGAATTGTCTTTGCGTTTCGCATCAAAGCTAACGCCGCTTTTGCCTTCAAGAAATGAAAATTGTTGTTCGCCATCGTGACGCAACCATGACGTTGGTGTTCTGCCGTGACCGCTTACCTTGCTTAAGAAATCACTGCCTGCATTAAATACACTTAAGTAAGAATCGGGTACATCGGGAGCGTCTGGGTAGCCACAATAAATACAGTGAACGCCGCCACCTTCGTTATCCCAACGAGTGAGTGATTTGGTTTCCTCAGACATCATCAAACCAAATTTGGCGGCAACTAAACCTGAGTCTGCACCTTCTTTCCAAACGCCGTCCATTTTGTATTGGCTAATATCATCTTCAACGGCCCAACCACGGCGCAACATAACGTGCGCGCGGCCATTCGCAGGGTTCAAATAATCTGACACTGAATGGGTGGCATTGGTTGTTGTGTCATTAATTAAGCCAGTCGCTGGCGTTTGGAATTGACTAGTCCACGGTAAAATTGCGGAATCCGATTGGAAGCGCACACGGTTTTTGTAACCAATTAAGGATAATTGATCACCGCCGCCGTTGTTGGCTTCGCGTTCGGCGTTGGATTTAGAAATATCAAACACAATATTTAGTTTGTCCGTTACATCCCAATCCGCTTGCAATCCATAAGACTTGGTGCTGGTTAAACGGTCGAATTTTTTAGCGTGGAAATCTGTTGCCAAACCAGTCTCTTGGTAGAGGTCGATAACCGTACCATTTGCATCTGTGACGGCATTTTCTACGTTGGGTGCAGTGAACCAGTGGCCGTAAGAGGTTGCATCGGTTTCTATATCAAAATCAGAAAAAAGGGCATCGGCCGTTAAGGTTAAATTGTCTTGCGGTTTGTATTGCAAGACTAAATTGGTGTTGGTGCGCGTGCGCTCCTCAAAGGTAACTTTGGTGTCGTAATTGCGCGGTGAGAAAACATTGCCTGCAAAACCTTTGCCGCCGTTTAGTTGCGCGGTAGGTATGCCAGCATTTTCTAACCAGCCATCGGTTTGTGCTTGATTTAAACGGGTGTTGGCATTTTTGTGCGATACAGCAAGCAATGCGCCAAAGGTGCCGTCATTAAAAGTATCGCTAATTAATGCGGAATATTCGGGTGAGGTTTCGCCGCTGTTGTCGTCGTTAATGGCTTTAATGGAGCCTGCGATTTTAAGACCATCCAACGCTAGTGGGCGCGCAGTTGTAATATTTACTGTTGCGCCAATACCGCCCGATTGTTGCGTCGCTGTAGCAGTTTTAAATACATTAATGCTGTTAACCATATCCGCAGAAATAGTGTCAAAACTAAATGCGCGCGTATCGTTTTCAGAAGCCATTTGGCGGCCGTTTACCAATACCGTATTGAAGTCTGGGCCGAAGCCGCGTACGGTAATTAATTTACCTTCACCGCCCGACCGGTCGATAGAAACACCGGTAATACGCTGTAAAGATTCCGCGAGGTTTTGATCGGGAAACTTACCGATATCTTCTGCAGAAATTGCATCGACTACGCCGTTGCCATCGCGCTTGATATCTTGCGAACGCATCAAGCTGCCGCGAATACCTGAAACTATAACTTCTTCTACATCGCTACCCGATTCTTCTTGTGCGTAAGTGTATTGAGCTGCTGACATGGTTGCAGTAATTGCAAAAATGGCGCTCGATAATTTTCGTTTTTGATACATCGTGAGTATTTCCCCTGAAAATTTATTGTTAATAATGGGAGGAGCAGTGAGTCAACGTGGCAGTTATTTTTGAATATCTGAAAACACGTTAGTAGTAAGACGGAGAGCTGTAGCGAATCCGCTCCTTTGGGGGGAAATATTTTTTTTGAGGTATTGTGAATGATATTTTTTTAGGCGTTAGGGGGGTTGAGGAAGGTAAATTAATATGGAAAATCGTCATCCTCGCCTACGCGAGGATGACGACTCCCCATTTAATTTAGTGAAGTGATGACGATTCCCTGCTAAAGAATTTTCGCAGGGAAGAATAGTGCAGAAGTTTTATTTCGACGTGTGCGGTTTTGAATTCACATCGCTAGACGACATAATCACAATATTATTTTGCGCATCGCGCTGAAGAACTACGGGTAATGAGCTGGTAAGCATATCGGTTAATGCATCCATTTGATTAGTGCTTACGGCTGCGGTTACTTTTAAATCCGCCAGATTTTTTGAGCCTAAACTAATCGAGCCTTTAAAATAACGATTAGCATCGGCCACAACATCCGCAAGGCTTGCGCGCAAATAAATCAAACGGCCATTGCGCCATGATTCCAGCTCAGATACTGAAATGGCATTTACCGCTTCAAAATTTCCTGCGTTTAAACGCGTAACCTGCTGCCCTGCAGTGAGCACTACGGGGGTGTTATGGTTAGATTTATGTGCACTAGTAACATTCACAATGCCTTCTAATACGGCAACACGGGTGCGGTCTGACCCTTTGCGTACATCAAATTGCGTGCCTACTACGCGCACTGTGGTTTCACCGGCATCTACCCAAAATGGGCGCTGCGGATTTTTGGCAACGTTAAAAAAGGCTTGGCCGCTGACTAAAATAACGCGGCGTTCTTTATTGGTAGCCCAGGCTTTTAATTGCGATTTTGCGCCCAGTGTTATTTCACTGCCATCGGCAAGGGTAATGTTTTTTACTTCGCCGGTTGTTGTCGCAAATTCTTGCACTACAATTTTTTCGGGCTGCAAGCCAATAATAACAATCGCTAAAATAGCGACCGAAGCTAAGGCAAGGCCAAATTGTGATTTTGGATTTAATAATTGTAAGCCCGCAAATATTCCGCGCAGAGATTCCATAAGCGATGGTTTTACCGAGCGCTTAAGTGCCGCAATTTCTGAAGCATTTATGTTGCCCAAGTCTTGCCAAATCAATTGGTATTGATTGTACGCTTTTTGGTGTGCAGCATCGGCGTGCAACCATTGTTGCAATGCCTGTTGCTCTGTTTCTCTCACGGAACCCGACTGCATTAACGTAAACCATTCTCTGGCTTCGTTATCGATGCGTTCCAACTGATCTACTTGCATAATTTAATTCCGCAACTACTAACCTTGAGCCTGTAATGCTTTGTGGCAATCTGCCAAGGCATTGGAGACATGTTTACGTACGACTGTTTCAGACAGGCCAACTTGGCGTGCAATTTCTGCATAAGATAATCCATCAAAGCGGCTCATCATGAGTAGCTGCCGGCGCTTTTGCGGCATGCCCCAGAGTGCGCGTGAAATAATCCCTAAACGTTGTTTGCCCTCAACTTCTTGCTCTGGGCCTAGCGCGGTAACAATTGCTGCATCGTTATCCACCACCGCTTGTTCGTAGCGGTTTTGTACTTGGTTATGGCGTTTTACATCTATCGCAATGTTGTAGCTGGTGGTGTACAAAAATGCACGGGGGTTCTCCACCGAAAAAGGTGATTCCATTGCAACAAAACGCGCAAAGGCTGAATGTACTATGTCTTCAGCCTCGCTGAATTTCACCCCACATTTATTCACAATGTAATGGCAGAGTTCTTCGCGATGTTGCAGATAGATATCACGCACATAATCTTCTTTATTATCTGTGCTCATATCTGTCCGACGTTTTGGTTGTGTGCGCATAGTTGGTTAGCGCTCACGCATAGCGGGGCGAATGCAGGGTGCATCGGGCCGCCAAAATACAGCATTCAATTGTGCTAAAGCATAGCGTGAATTCATCTTAACGCCTATTTAGGTAGAGCTTGTTAGTTAAGTGCATCTTATTAAGTGCATCTTATTAAGAGGATCTTGGGTTATTGCGGGTGATTATTTGCTTATTTTATTGGCACAAAACACCTATCCAGCCATAAGACGTATTGGGTGTTTAAATCCGCTCCCCCAGGGTAAATTATTTTTATGCAATCGGTTTTAGGGTGAATTTGCGCTGGCTGCCAAGGTGTGAACTTGCACCATTTTCGACAGCTTGTGTTTTTTCCTATATAAATAGCGACCTTTTCACTGCACTCATCTAGTTCATTCGCCTATGAGAAATGCCGATACGCGCAGATTTTTCCAGCACTTGCTATTGCTTATTGTGAGCTTGGGCGCTGGTTTGCTGACGGACGCGGCTTATGGTCGTGATGAATCTGAGGCGGTTGTTGCGTTCGATATTCCTGCACAGCCTCTAGATTCTGCACTGCTGATGGTATCCGCACAGGCGAATGTAGATGTGCTGGTGCCCTCGGCCTTGGTTGCGCCGCTGCAATCTCCAGCGCTTAAACGTTCAATGACCTTAACCCAAGCCTTGAGTCACTTGCTGGCCGGCACTTCGCTTACATACAAAATCGGCAATCATCAGCGCGTTACGATTATCGCCAGCCATAAACGGCCAGCAAAACCGGTTGGCGATGCAGCCAAGCCGATAAGGGCTATTGAAGAAGTGATTGTGACCGCTACCAAACGCGCGACTGATCTGCAAAAAACACCTATTGCGGTAACGGCCTTAACCCAAGCTAGCTTGAATCAAATTCAAGCCAAGGATATTCGCAATCTCACCGATATGGTGCCCGGTTTGGAGATGACCAATACCGGCGAACAATCTGCGCTTTTAGTGCAGCTGCGCGGCATTGGCCAAACCAATATCACCGAAATTGCCGATGGCCCCGTGGCGTTGCATATTGATGGTGTTTATTCGCCCCGTGCGCAGGGTGCAGCAACCTTGCTATACGATCTCGACCGCATTGAAGTCTTGCGCGGGCCACAAGGTACGCTCTTTGGCCGCAACGCCACGGCAGGTGGAATCAATATTCAAACCGAAAAACCCATGCTCGGTGTGCAAGCGGCAGATATTGCTTTAACTTTGGGGAGTTACGATCATCAAGCGCTCAAGGCGACGCTTAACCTTCCTGTGAGTGATACCTGGGCACTGCGTATAGCGGGTGCGATTGATCAGCACGATGCATACACCACACTCATTCACAATTACGCCGGATTGGGGCCGCAATATCCCGCGACTCTGACTGAATTAAATGCTTATCAAAAAGCGCCTACTGCTCACGCCCAAGGGCCAGATGCCGATGATCAAGAAGCGATTCGGCTTTCAAGTGTGTGGCAGCCTGCAGAAAATGTTAAATGGTTTACTAGCCTTGAACATTATCGTGATCAAGGCACCAGCGTAACTGAATTGGACCCCACCTTGGTTGCACGTGGGTTGCGCGCCACCGTATCGGATACGCCCTCTTTTATAAATTTAACCAACAATACATTTCGTTCGCGCATGGATTATAGGTTGCCGAATGAGCAAACCCTGAGTTACATCGCAGGCAGTGCGGTCATGGAACGCGAACAGGGGTTTGATCAAGATATGGGGCGCAGCGGCAATTACGAACAGCGCCGTACCGCCAGCTCTACCTTTCGTTTTAATTCTCACGAGTTACAACTGATTAATAGCGACACCGAAAGTTTGCGTTGGATTCTCGGTGCCTTTGTATCGCAAGAGCGCAACGATATTGTCTATGCGATTGATCAAGCCGATGACGATGGACACGGCGACCCCACGAAAACCACCAGTTTTATTAGCGATTTTGGTGGCGCGGCCACGGCGATATTTATGCAGCCCGATAGGCGCGTGCAATCCAACGCGGTATTTGCACAGGCGACTTATGATCTCAATGAGTTGAGCCGATTCACCGCCGGTATTCGCCATACGCAAGATACAAAATCTGATAAAGGTGGCCGCAGTCTTAATTGCCGCGTCACCGGGCTTGGCCCTTACCTCACCGCTAAATCAATTGGCAATGGCGCGCCTAAATCTGAACAAATTTATGCAGATGCCGGTGCGCAAGCGGCGATTAATGCGGGCTTGCCTTACGACAATGGCGGTCACAGTGGCATTGGCGAACAAGCCTGCTGGGTGCGCCAAGTAAATGATTATTCCGCAACGTGGAAAAACACCAGTGGCCTGTTGCGTTATGAATATGATGTGCAAGCAGCTGTTATGAGCTATGCATCGGTAGCAACGGGTTTTAAATCTGGCCATATTCAAGATCGCGGTAACAACGCAAACCCCGAAGAAGTGATTAATTACGAGTTGGGTTTGAAATCAACCTTGTTGGACGGAAATTTGCGTTTAAACGCGGCGCTCTATCAAGCGGACTACACCAACTTACAATTTTCAGATCGCGATTTATTCGATACGAATGGCGATGGCGTGGTAGATCGCGTGACTAGCACGATTGTGCGCAATGCGGCTGCAGCTACTGTGCGGGGTTTAGAAATAGAAATTGATTGGGCGATGACCGCGCGCGATTATTTACATGTGGCCTCGGCTTTTATGAATGCCCGCTTTGATAATTTCCAAACACCCGATACCTTGTTCGGCAATTTATTTAATCCCTATGTAAACAGCGATGCTGGGCGCGCGGCAAAAATTGTGCTTTTATCCGGCAATTCGCCAGTGCGTGCGCCTGATTGGAAGTTCTCGCTGCTCTATAAACACAATGTTGAATTTGGTCACGGTGTGCTCACACCACAACTGAAAGCCACGTTTTCCGACGAGTATTTTTTAGATATTTATAACCGCCGCGATTTAGCCGCCGGTGTATTTAAGAGCGCGCCCAATGGCGCAAAAGATCTTGCGGTGCAAAAAGCCTACACCAGTTACGATGCGAGCTTGCGCTACGAATCCAACAACAGCCCTTGGTCGCTGGAAGCCTTTGTCAAAAACCTCACCAATCAAAATATCAAAACCTCATCCGGCACTTTTATTACCCCCGGCGGTTTTGATGCGATTTTCCTACCGCCGCGCACGGCGGGATTAACTTTGAGTTATCAGTTTCAGTAAAGCGTTAATGATTTTTTTGGGGTTAGGTGGGGTGGATGCATTAGGGGTAATGTACTTTCTGTATAACATGTGCTCTCCTTTTTTCACCGTTATTGTAGATATTGTCAACAAAAGGGCAGTGTTTAATCAGCCGATCAAAACGCCAATCAAATATTGAAGCAAGCCTGTTTTATTCCTGCACTTGCTGCTCTGCTAGCGCTAATTTTTCACGGTCAGCTTTAGAAATGTATTTTGGTTTATTGATGATGCGCAATTTATCATTGTGCTTTTTCAGTTTTTTATTATAGGCATCGTTCATTTTTTTCTTGCGGTTCATGGTGCTACTTTCCACATAAATAGGATGGCATCGCAGGTACAAAAAAGCCCCGATGCTTTCACATCGGGGCTTTTTGTTGTCTGGTGTTTTCGTTCGGAAAATTAACGTGAAAATATCCGCTTAGCTAGGCGTTAGTTTAATTCGTAAATAGAAATGGGCAGGTGTTTGCAGTAGTTACTAAAATCTTTATCCGTGGTAAATATTTTTAGCTTTGCCCTTATTGCTACGGCACAAATTAAAAAGTCTGTATGGGAACCTTGTATCCCCTTGGTACGACAAAAATTTGAATATTCTGCGGCGGCTTCGTAGTCGGCGTCTACAGTAGGCTCATTGGGAAAGAATTTCAGCTTTGCTCTTAAGCGTTCGTAGCTTTGCTTGTCGCTATAACCGGAAAGTAACTCTTGCCTAATTGCGCCAATTATTTTCACTTGGTGGTCATCTATAAGCTGAGTCAGTTCTTCAGCTATTTGCGTATCTTTTGAGGTGCCCCCTCTAAGGGCAATTGACCATACGCAAGTATCAACAAGTGTGCCTGTCATTTACGCCCCTTTTTATAGTCATAATGGGTGTCTTGGGGTAATTGACCAAAAAGAGAGGTGATTTCACGCTGTTTTCTCCTTTGCACAAACTCCAGAAGCGCTTGATTCACAGTATCTTTTTTTGTATTTAACCCACTTATCAAAAGAGCTTCGTTGAGTAAGTTAGTGTCAATTGAAAGGTTTGTAGCCATGGCAGACTCCTCGTTTACACATAGGTCTACACATCCTAGCATACAAATTATGGGGTCGATCAAGCATGGCGCGTTATTGTTATGCTAAAACCCCCACCCAGCCTCCCCCTTCAAAAAGGGGAGGAGCTAAATTGAACTTCGCAAAAAACTTATCGCACAGGGAGTCAGCCCCTCCCCGCTTTTCAAGGGGGAGGTTGGGAGGGGGCTATCCCTGATTTGCATAAATCTTTCTACGATATGACCGAATTTCGTATAGAAGATCCAGATGGGAATAGGTTGTGGGTTGGGCAAAGTACTGCAGCTTAAAACTAAATCAACTATTCCTGCTCTTGCTGCTCTGCTAAAGCCATTTTTTCACGGTCAGCTTTTGAAATGTATTTTGGTTTATTGATGATGCGCAATTTATCATTGTGCTTTTTCAGTTTTTTATTATAGGCATCGTTCATTTTTTTCTTGCGGTTCATGGTGCTACTTTCCACATAATTCTTTCCACATAAATAGGATGGCATCGCAGGTACAAAAAAGCCCCGATGCTTTCACATCGGGGCTTTCTTATTGCTCCTAGCAGGAGCTTTAATTGTTTGGTGCCCAGGGCCGGACTCGAACCGGCACAGCTTGCGCCACCAACACCTGAAGCTGGCGTGTCTACCAATTTCACCACCTGGGCAGCTCGGCCAGAGGCCAAGGCCGCGAACTATAAATAGCGGCCCAGGGCTTGTCAACGCGCAAACTGATTATATTTGTGGGTTTGTCATAGTGTCTGACTTATAATTGACCGACCAAGACTTTTAGGTATCGATCAATAAAGACCTTAGTAATTGATCAACAAAAGACTTTTGGCGGCAATCTGGCCGCATTCGCTATTTTAATAGGCCATATTAATAGGCCACAACAGGACGTCTCCTTTGACCAAACGTAAAACCCCGCATAAGGATGCTTTCGCCGCCCGCGAAGCTGAAAAATACGAAAATCCCATCCCCAGCCGCGAGTACATTTTAGACTTGCTCGATAGCGCCGCTGAGCCTATCACCCACCCGCAAATGTGCGAGATTCTGAATCTTACCGATGAAGATCAGGTTGAAGCGCTGCGCCGTCGTCTTATTGCCATGGCGCGCGATGGCCAATTGATCAGCAACCGCAAAGATGCTTATTTGCGCTTAGACAAAATCGACGTGATTCGCGGACGCGTGCAAGGCCATAAAGACGGTTACGGTTTTGTAATTCCCGCTAACGGTGGCGACGATGTTTATCTCCACAACCGCCAAATGCGCCGTGTGTTTGATGGCGATGAAGTTTTAGTGCGCATGTCGGGCGAGCAGTATCGTGGCAAAGAAGAGGGCGCGATTGTTGAAGTGCTTTCACGCAATACCACGCAATTAGCGGGGCGCTTTTTTAATGAAGATGGCGTGCAGTTTGTGCGCCCAGAAAATGCGCGCATCACGCAAGATATTATGATTCCATTCGGCGCTTACGGTGGCGCTACTCACGGCCAAATTGTGGTCGCAGAAATTACCCAGCAGCCCGATAAAAACCGCTTGCCCATGGGGCGTGTGATTCAAGTGCTCGGCGATCATATGGCGCCGGGGATGGAAATTGAATTGGCGATTCAAGCACACGGTATTCCCTGTGTGTGGCCGCAAGACGTTGTTGTTGAAGCAGCTGTTTTGCCGTCAGAAGTTGCTGAAGCAGATAAGTTGCATCGCATTGATGTTCGTCATCTTCCATTCGTTACCATCGACGGTGAAGACGCGCGTGATTTTGATGATGCGGTCTTGTGTGAACGTCGTCGCGGCGGTTGGCGTTTGTATGTGGCAATTGCGGATGTATCCCACTATGTGAAAGTGAATAACGCTCTCGATATGGAAGCGCGCAGTCGCGGCAACTCGGTGTACTTCCCTGACTACGTTGTGCCTATGTTGCCCGAAGCTTTATCGAACGGTTTGTGTTCGTTGAACCCGCATGTGGATCGTTTGTGTATGGTGTGTGAAATGACCATCACCGATGCAGGCAAAATTTCTGGTTACGAATTTTATGAAGGTGTGATGCATTCGCACGCGCGATTGACCTATACCAAAGTAGGAAAAATTCTCACTGAGTCTGACGAAGAATCGCAAAAATTGCGTGAAGAATATAAGCACGTTATTCCGCAATTAGAATTGCTGCACAAGTTATACAAGTGTTTGCGTATTGCGCGCGATGAGCGCGGCGCAATTGATTTTGAAACCGTGGAAACGCGCATTCAATTTAATGAAGATCGTAAAATTGAACGCATAGTGCCAATCAAACGCAACGATGCGCACAAACTAATCGAAGAGTGTATGTTGTGTGCCAACGTGTGCTCGGCGAAATTTTTAGAGAAGCATAACCTCGTTGGTTTGTATCGTGTACACGAAGGCCCAACCGAACAAAAGCTGACAAACTTGCGTGAGTTTTTATCGGAGTTAGGTTTAGGCTTGGCGGGTGGTGCTGAGCCAACGTCGGGTGACTACCAACAGCTTATGCAACAAATTCAAGGCCGCAGTGATAGCAACATGATTCAAACGGTTATGTTGCGCAGTTTGCGTCAAGCAATGTATCAAGTGGAAAATCGAGGTCACTTTGGTTTGGGGTACGATGCCTACACGCATTTCACCTCGCCAATTCGTCGCTATCCAGACTTATTAGTGCATCGTGCCATTCGTTCGGTGGTGCGCAGTGAAGTGCCTACTACCCATGTGCGCCGCGCTGCAGGCGCAATGCCGATTCCAACTCGCCAAATTTACCCTTATAACGCGAATGATATGGTGGTGTTTGGCGAACAGTGCTCACTTACCGAGCGCCGTGCCGATGAGGCTACACGCGATGTCGTAAGTTGGTTGAAATGCGAATATTTGCGCGATCAAGTCGGCGCTGTATTTGCGGGCCACGTAAGTGCAGTAACGGGTTTTGGTTTATTCGTTGAATTAAAAGATTTGTATGTAGATGGTCTGGTGCACATTACCGCCTTGCCGCACGATTACTATCGTTTTGAAGCTGCGCAACATCGTTTAGTAGGTGAGCGCACGCGCCGGGTATTTGGCTTGGGTGATGAATTGACCGTGCGTGTTGTGCGTGTGGATTTAGAAAATCGTAAAATTGATTTTGAATTAGAATCTGACAATGCCATTCGCCGTCCAAAAAAATCTATTGTGCCGATTGTCGTTAAAAAAGCAGAAAAGAAAAAAGCGCGTGCGGCTGAGTCTGAAAATACGGTGAGTAAAAAAACAGCTGCCAAGCCTAATGTTGCGGGTAAAGCTGCACCTGCTAAAACCACGGTAAAAAAATCTGCCGGCAAAGCACCAACGGCTAAGTCGCCTTCTGGCAAATCGCTTGTGACTAAATCAACGGTGTCTAAATCAGCGGGTGCTAAAAAAACTGCTGCAAAATCACCTGCAGCAATTAAAGCAGAAAAAATTGCAGCGGCAAAAAAAGTCGCAGAGTCTCTGGTTGCGCCTAGTAAGAAGGCACCCACTAAAGCTGCGCCAGAAAAACCCGTAGTAGAGAAAAAACCTGCTGCACCTAAAGCGGCTTCAGCAAAAGCTAAACAATCTGGCGAGGCTAATCATGGCGATCAAGCTCAAAAAGCTCCGCGCGCGAAGGCGTCAACAGCAGTTCAGCAACCTGCGCCACCAGCGGATTCGTCATTCCTTGGTAAGGCGAAAGCTGCTGTTAAAAAAGCGCTGGGTAAATCTAAAGGCAAGGATTAATGCTTGGCTGTGCCCCAGCGACGAAATAAAAACGCAGGATGATTTGTTTTAAGAAGCGGTAACCAAATTGAAAAACGAAAATATTTTTGGCTTGCACTCAGTGCAAGCTTTATTAAAAAGTGCACCCCAGCGTGTGCTGGAAGTGTTTATGGTGCAGGGTCGCAATGATCAGCGTCTCACTAAAATTTTAAACCTTTCGCAAAGCAATCAGATTAGCTGCAAAATTGTTGATCGCAAAAAGCTCGATGAAATGGTGGGCGATGAAAATCATCAAGGTGTTGTCGCCGTTTGTACGCCGGGTGAAATTCACGATGAAAAATTCTTATTCGATTTGCTTGAGAGTTTAAGTGAACCCGCCTTCGTATTAATTTTGGATGGCGTGACCGACCCCCACAACCTTGGTGCGTGTATGCGCACTGCTGAAGCGGCGGGTGTGCATGTGGTAATTGTGCCTAAGGATAAATCCGTCGGCTTAACACCGGTTGCGCGCAAAGTTGCTTGCGGCGCTGCAGAGGTGTTGCCGCTAGTGCCGGTAACCAATCTCGCGCGTACCTTGAAAAAGCTGCAAGAAAAAGGCGTTTGGTTATTTGGTGCGGCGGGCGAGGCGGATGCTTCAGTTTACCAAGCGAATTTAACCGGTAATATCGGTATTCTTATGGGCGCAGAGGGCGATGGCTTGCGCCGTTTAACCCAAGAAACGTGCGATCATTTAATGAATATCCCTATGGCAGGAACTGTTAGCAGTTTGAATGTATCTGTTGCAACGGGTGTGGTCTTATTTGAAGCGGTGCGTCAACGTAGTCGCTAATTTCAAAATTATTCATCGCATATAAAATGCCGGAGTTGCACACTAATGTGGCTCCGGCATTTTTTCATTTCAGAAGATGAATCTGAATTTGCAAATTTTTATCCAGGGTAAATTTGGCATCCTTGTAACTTGACGGTGCTAACTCTTTACTTTTGCTGCTAGAACCAAAAGGTTCGCTTGGTGGCCCCATAGTGGTGAAGTCTATTTTTCCATTATCATTCACATCCTGATAGGCTTTTACTGCATATTCGCCCGCAGGCAAATCGCCCAAGTTAAGGGTTATGGTGGTTTTATCAACACTGACTTTTTGGCGTTTTACGGCATTTTCATTGCTGTCAAAGCTTGCTTCTTTGTTGTAGAGCGAAACGTAAAGGCTGCCTTGAACTTCCTTAATGTTGTCCACCACAACGACAAGTTCTGCGGCTAATAGGCTTGGGGTGATGAATGCAGTTAAAAATGAAGCAGTCGCGATAATGTGTTTAACCTTTTTCATGATGATTCCTTTTTGAGAGTAAGTCGGTTGAAGATAAAGTAAGTGTGTTTATAAAAATTATTAGGCAATCTTGTTTATGCGTGTTGGCTGATCAGAGGTGATTTTTTGTTGCGTGTCATTACACTAATCAAGCCTGCGATTAAGCCAATAGGTGCTGTAATATAGGCAAAGACAAAAAACGCAAATTTAATCGCGGCAAAGCTGGAATAAATATAGGCTAGGCCGCTGAAAAAATCTCTTGGGTTGGCGAGCATTACATAAGACACCAGATTTTCCAGTTGATCGCAAATGGGTGCAATGGCTGATACTAAAGCACATACCACCATAATTTTTCTGCCTTTGCTATTTACGGCAAATAAGCGCGAAATAAGTACCAAGGCAAAGCAGTGCAGTAAGAGTGTAGATAAAATAAACAGTGAATCTATATGTTGTGTTTGCAGGTATTTATCGAGTATACCTTGATCGAGTAAAACCCCGTACCACGTTTTTAGTTGTTCAGGATTGAACGACAGTTGCGCTACAAAATAGGGAACAGGAAACTTGGACGCTATGTAACTCGCCGTTAAAATGTTAGACGCCCATAGATTAAATATAAATGCGGCTGGCGTGAGCAACATGAGCGTTAAGGCTGTAGGTGCGGTTAAAAAATAACGATAAAGAAATTTCATGATTTGATCCTTTTATGAATAGAAAACATATTGGTTGTGAGATGTATTTTTTACTTAGTTAAGCTTTTCTAGTTGTTGCTTGGTTAATCTGAAATCGACGAGTTTGATTGCACATTGCACAAATACCACTAAATGTAATAAAACCAGTGATAGCGCAAAAGGTGAGGTAACTAGCTCGCTATAAATACTGTTCATGGTTTTTTCCTGTTGTGGGTGACGTCTTGTTAAAAAGAATTTCGTTTTGATGGGTTCATTTTGGGCGCGTTTGCCGCCCGTAACAATATCGATAGCGGCATAGGAGCTATGCATAATTGGATAACTCAAATCGGTTAAATTTTGACTGGAGCTTGATTCAAGCTTTTTTAGCGGTAGTTGAGCATGGCGCTGTGGCGCGTGCGGCAGAGGCTATAGGGGCAACGCAGCCTACACTAAGCCGCCAAATTGCTGCACTTGAAGCGGAAATAGGCGCGGCCTTATTTACCCGTGGCGCGCGGGGGAGTGTGCTCACGGCAGCGGGTGAAGCCTTGGTTTACCCTGCCAAGCAAATGCAGCAGGCGGCGCAATCCTTGCAGTTGGCTGCATCGGGGCAGAGCCAATCGCTTAAGGGTACAGTGCGGATTACCGCCAGTGAAACTACCAGCACATTTTTATTACCGCCGATTTTGGCAGGCTTACGCCATAAATATCCCGATATTCAGCTCGAAATTGTGGCCAATAACGCCTTGGATAATTTGCTGGAGCGCGAAGCTGATATCGCCATCCGCATGACTAAACCAGTCCAAGATACTCTGGTGGCGCGCCATTTAGGTGGCCTGAAAATGGGCGGTTACGCGAGCAAAGCCTATTTAGAGCAAAAAAATATTCCTTTCTCGCCTGCCGCTATGGGTGAGTTTGATTGGATTGGATACGACAAGAATCCGGCTATAGTTAACAGCACGCGCGCACTGGGCATTGAGTTAACCCGTGAATCCTTTGCGATTCGCTGTGATAATCAGTTGGTATGCTGGCATGCCATGCTGGATGGTATGGGCATAGGGTTTGGCTTTGCATTATTGGCTGAGCGCTACCCACAGCTGGTGCGGGTATTACCGGAACATTGGATTCCCGACACGCAGATTTGGCTAACAGCACCGCTGGAGCTGCGCTCTAATCCACGGATTCGCGCTGTCTATGATCATTTGGCTGAGCATTTGATTACCCTTATTAAAAGTCAAAAGTGATAGGTCTTTACAGGAGGCTAAGGGCTACGCTAACCATTTTGTGTTGAAATGAGAAAATAGCTGACGAACGGGTAGGAGGAGAGGGAGTTTGGTTTAGGTTGTGGCTATCTGGGTTTTACTGGCTAGTGTATGAGCGCGGGCATAAATAGCCTGCAACTCTGTGTGAAAACATATGTGTGCGAGAACATAATAATGAAAACAAATTTTCTGAATATCCATGATGTTGTTCTGCTCTTAACTTCGCTGGAATGTATTTTTCTGGCGGCCTTATTAAAATTATTGCCTTCAAAACGCATTCAGCCGCGCAGTATTCTGGCGAGTTTTTTTATCTTGGTCGCCTTGGTGTTAACCGCAACCGTGGTGGTTTGGAATGGTGATCTTAAAGATGCAACTATTAATCACACCCCCTATGTAGTTGCCATTCTAGCGGGCTGTTTGTTGTTGCAAGGCCCAGTGTTGTTTTTCTATTTGCGCTCACTCTCTAAAAAAATTCATGTGCTGCGTTGGCGTAACCTTATTCATTTAGTGCCTGCAATTTTAGCCATAGCGATTGTATTGGGTTTTAATCTCAACAGTATTGATTGGCAGCCATCCACACCGGTAGATGGCGCAGAGAAATTTGCGCGCTCTTTAGTCTGGGCCATGGTTAAATTGTTGCCATTTGTTTATATCATCGCCAGTGTGTGGGCGGAATACAGATTGCGTGAAGATTTAAAGCAAGTGTATTCCAGCATCTCTATTACCGAATTGAAATTAGCGGAGGTGGTGTTGTTTGGTTTTGGTGTGCATTGGTTGTGGTCAGTATTAGCCTATGCGTTGGAGGGTTATGTAGCCCCGAGTATTAGTGACCAGCTAGGTATTTTCGATAACTATTTAACGGTGGCGCTGGTAAATGGTTTGTTTGTGTTTGGTTTGATTAATACGCGTCAGTTGATAAACCCGGTGGTGATTGCCCCGCCCAAACCCGTACCTGAAGCCAAGCTTGCAACGAAAGTAAGCGCCATTGAAAAGGGTATTCAGGAGCAAAAATTATTTTTAGAAAGCAATATCAACTTGGAGCGCTTTGCCGAACAAATTGGTTTGCGCCCGCGCGATGTATCGGCTGTATTGAAACTGCATTATCAGTCTAATTTTTTCGAATTTATTAATGGCTATCGTGTTGAAGAAGCCAAACGTTTATTGGCCTTGCCGGAATATAAAGACGAAACCATTTTGGAAGTGATTTTCAAATCCGGTTTTAACAGCCCCTCTGCATTCCACCGCTTTTTTAAACGTATGGTCGGCGTAACGCCAACGGAGTATCGCAAGCAAGCGATTGAAGCGGCGAGGAAAGTTTAAGTGGGGGCGTCTTCACCAATTCTTAACCGTTAACAACAAAAATGCCGATCCACTCGCGTGGATCGGCTAAAGGCGTTAACAGCAAAAACGTGCTACAGGGTTTTTAATTTCTCGCTTATTTAATTTCCCCTTTTTACTTAATTACCCATTACCCGAACTTCCCAAATTGAATATCCCCAACTATTGCCCGCGCTACGCAATGTGCCGTAGATGCGCACATAGCGATAGCTGCCAGCCAAGGTAAGGGTATCGGTACGGTTGCCAAACGTGCCGCCGGTTCTAGTGGCAAGATTGGCCCAAGAAACATTGTCGTTAGAGCCTTGTACTACGTAATTCGCAGCGTTGGCGGCCTCCCAGTCGATAGCGATGCTATTCAAGCTTTTAGCGCTGCCAAAATCCAGCGTCAGCCAGCTTGGGTCTATTGCAACGCTCGATTCCCAGCGGGTACCTGCATTTTTGTCGATAGCGTTAGCGGCTGGTTGTGGTTGCGTACTGGCGGTTGCGTTAATTGGGGTTAGTAGGCCGCTCGTAACCGTGCCTGCGCCATAGACTTTCAGCTCCCAAATGAGTTATTGCCCGCACTTAAGGCCGTGCAATGGATGCGCACATAGCGGTACCTGCCCGTTATGCTATTGGTATCGGTGCGATTGCCAAATGTGCCGCCGGTGACTGACTTAAGTGGCACCCAGTTGGCGTTATCGTTTGATCCTTCAATCGTGTAGCTACCCGCGTTTGCGGCCTCCCAATCAATCACAACTTGGGTCAAGGCTGTACTGCTACCCAAATCTACACTGATCCAGCTTGGCGTTACACCGTGTGCTGATTCCCAACGCGACGCGCTATTACCATCCACCGCGTTGGCAGCAGCGAGCAAAGCAGTGCTTGCAGCGACAGGGCGACCTGTAGAAAGCAATACGGAGTTACTGACTGAGCTGCCATAGGCAACCGCCAAACTGTGGCTCTTATTGATATTGGTAAAGGTGTAGCTGTTAAGCGCTCCCAGAGATACACCGTCCACAATCACATTGGCAACGGCTTTGCCGACCGGTGGGGTAAAGGTGTAGGTTTGCGAATCGGTATTGTTTTTACTGAAGCGTAGGGTGCCGCTGGGCGTAATAGTCCCACCGTTATCCAAGCCCAGTGTGTAGATGCGATAGGGCTTGTGATCCACCGCCATAAACTGCACATCGGCCACTTCTACCAACTGACCTGCGGGCGGTCTAAAACTGAGTTTGAAATCGCGCGTGTTGGCCGGCGGTGCACTGCTGAACATATTGAAGGTTTCGTACACCCCGTCGGTGTTGCTGTTAGTCCAATTGATCATGGTGTTTGCGCCGTATTCAACTTTGAACTGGGCCAAGCTGCGCGGCGCTGATTTATCGCCCGCTACCAAGACTTCTTTGATTTCGTATTCTGGGTCAATTTTTACGTTCACCCACAAATCTAAACCTTCAGATTGGCCGTCATTACCGCTGGCTTTATTGCCGGTTGCACCGTCTACTGCGCGTTGAGCAGCGCCCCACCAATCGGTCTCCCAGCCAGTGCTTGCGCTGACAAAGTTGCTGGCATCTATGGCTTTGACGAGTGGGTCGCCCACACCGATATAAGCAATTTCTTTGATCACAACATCGTCGATATAAACTGCCGCCGTACCCATATTGCCGAGCAAAAAGGCGAGTCGCCCAGCGTTATCAGCGGCGGTGAAATCTACCGTAAAGCTTTGGCTGCTGAGTGTGGTAACGGTCACTTAGGTTGTGTAGAAAGTGGGATGTATTTTTTGCCCTGGGAGGGGTGGGATGTGACGATTGCACTGCGATTAATATAACGAAACTAAAAGATGACGATGTAGTAAACGGTTTCATGCGGTTTTGTATTCTTACGTAAGCATAGGCGAGGGTTAACGGTAGCTGCTATGATGAAACCAAACCATAAGAGGCAGGCTAAGCGCATAGCTTAGATCCCAGCCATTTCGTGCCGGTACAACAATAATGAAAAATATTTTCCTAAATCTTCATGAGGTTATTTTACTGTTAACCGCCGTGGAGTCACTTTTCCTCAGTGCACTGTTTAAGCTCATACCCAGTAAGCAAGCGCAAGCGCGCAATTTTTTGTCGCTGTTCTTTTTGTTGGTGGCAGGCACGCTAACCACGACTTTCATCACCTGGAATAGTTATTTACAAACATTAGAGATCGCCACCTGGAGTTTGGTGCCAGCGGTGCTTTCCGCTTGTTTGCTATTGCAGGGGCCTTGTTTGTATTTTTATTTGCGTTCGGTGTCAGAAACTATCGTTATTAGACAATGGCGCCATCTTATTCACCTGTTTCCTGCTGCGTTTATTGTGAGTCTTATCGTTGCATTGAAAGTCAATGTGATTGAGTGGTTGCCTTGGAACTGGTCGAGTCTTGCACCGCTCGATAAGCTCACCATTCAATTTGTGTGGGCATTTGTACGCTGCTCGCCGCTAATTTATGTGCTCGTCTGTTTTTACACGGAATACCGCTTACGCCAACGTCAAAAGCAAGTGTATTCCATGATTGCCACTAACGAATTGCGCTGGGCAGAAATTGTGTTGGGCGGGTTTTTCATTCACTGGCTTTGGTCGGTTGTGGGTTACTTTTTGGGCGGCTACATCAGCGGCGACATGAATGATTTGGTGGGCACGCTCAATAATTATTCTACGGTGGTATTGGTAAATGTGCTTTTTGCGTTTGGTTTGATTAATACTCGCCAGTTAATACAGGTAGTGCCGGTGGGTGATGTAGTCAAAGCGGCTGAAGTTCCCCGTTTAGATGAAAAAGTTAAGTTTATTGAGCGGGCCATGCTCGAGCAAAAGCTTTACTTGGATGGGCATATTAACTTGGAGCGCTTCTCTGAACAGATTGGTTTACGCGCGCGCGATGTTTCCGCCATTATCAACTCGCATTACCAGTCTAACTTTTTTGAATTTATTAATGGTTATCGTATTGAAGAAGCCAAGCGCTTGTTGATTGCAGACGATGCGAAGGATGATACGATTTTAGATATTATTTATAAATCTGGCTTTAACAGCCAATCAGCATTTCACCGTTTTTTTAAGCGGATAACGGGTGTAACACCTTCGGAATATCGCAATCAGCACCGTAAGGCGCAGGCGATAAAAGCAGAGCAGGAAACTAAATAAAAGCAGGTGAAGACATCCTTGTCTTCGGGTTAACTGTTATTTCACGCCTTTGGTAATACTGAACCAGTTGATATTCCAGCCGCCGTTATTGGCTTTAATACCAAATTTATGCACACCTGCGGTAAGGGTGATAGTGCTTTTTACCGTAGTCCAGGTTTGCCAGCCGCCCGTGTTAGGCAAGGTAAGGGTGGTATAAGAAGGTGCACCGCCCGCCTCTTCAAAGCTTAATGATCCACCGCCTACAGCGCTCGCCACGCGGAATTCCACAGTGTAAGTGCCGGTTTCTGGAATGCTGATGGGGGTGCCTGCATAAGACAACCAATCGCCTGCATCTAAGTAGCCCACATTCAAACCGCCGCCTGCATCGCTGGTGCCTTCGGTTTGTACGCCGCTCATTTGTGAGAAGCTTTCCGCTTGCACTGTCGCAATTGGGGTGGTGGATGACGAAGAAGAGCTAGACGAGCTGCTTGAGCTTGAGCCAGAGCTTTCTACTTTGATCCAGTTAATATTGAAGCCGCCGATTTTTGCCGCAATGCCAAGGCTTTGTTTGCCCGCCGCTAATTGCACGGTGTGGGAAACGGTAGTCCAGGTTTGCCAGCCGCCCGTTGCGGGAACGTTTACGGTGCCGTAAACAGGAGTACCCCCCGCTTTTTCCAGCTGAATCACACCGCCCGCTGCAGCTGCCGCCACACGATAGGAAACAGTGTATGTACCCGCCGTTGGCACATCAACGTCATACTTCATCCAATCGCCCGTGTCTATGTAGCCCACGTTGGAGCCGCCGCCCGCATCGGATGTGCTTTCGGTTTTAATGCCGCTCATATCGCAATAGGCTTCGGCTTGAATGGTTCCGGGCAAGGCCACTTCACTGCACGTAGGTGTCGGTGGAGTCACATTGCCGCCCCAGTTGGAAATAATGTCCTTTGCATTGCTTCCAGACCACGTTAACTGATTGTTAGTCCAGCCGCCTTGGCCGCTAGCGCCGGGGGTTAAGGCACTTGAGCCTTCGGCTTTATCATTTAACGCCCAGTTGGCATTACTGATGTTGTTTCTCTTCATGAAATCAACCCAAGCTCTGGTTTCGCTTTCGTTGACCGCGCCATTACCGTCGGCATTTACGGAACCCCATTCGGTCACGAAAATCGCAACATTTCTATCCAGTGCTGTCTGTGCAAAGTTACGTACGCCTTGGCCGTGCGAGCCCGCATAAAAGTGCAGGGTATAGGCGATGTTGTTGCCCGCAATAGGGTCGTTGGCAGCTTCGTCCACACGTTGCGACCAAGTGCGAGTACCTACAATAATCAAGTTGTCTGGGTCTATAGCGCGGATCGCATTCACGACTTGCTGCGCATAAGGCTTGATGGTTCCGCTCCAAGAAGCATTATCCAACGGCTCGTTATAAATTTCATAAATCACATTGTTGGTGTTGCCGTAGGTGCGTGCCATTTCCTGAAAAAAGGCGATGGATTGGTTGGTGAATTGCTCGGCGTGGTGTGTGTGCCAGTCAATAATCACATACATATCGTTGGCGATAGCGGCGTCAACCACGGTTTTCACTTTGGCCTTGTTGCCGACGGGGTCTTGTAAATAACCGCCGCCTTCATCTACGCCCATGGCGGCACGGACAAGGTTGGATTTCCAATCTGATTTCAACCAAGCCACGGTACCAGCGGTGTAATATTTCTCGCCGCCCCAACCGTTATTGCTCCAGAAGAGGCTATTACCCGCGAAGCTAGTGTGTTGGCCACCCGCCAGAATTTTGTTGCCGCTTACTGACAGGGGTTGCACGGCTGCATTGGCGCTTACTGCTAAGGCCAAACCGCAGGCGGCGCTCATGAGGGTTACGACATATTTTTTAGATGAACGCCCAGCAGGGCGCACCCAGTTTGAGAGGATTTTATTCATTATTAGTTATCCAAATAATTATTGTTGTGGAGTATCAAACACCGGAAGTAAGTGTTTGTTGAGCTTGTACCCGTGCACACCAATCCCATGGTCTTAGCTCAACACGTTCCTAACATCCTTGAAGACCGATTGGTGTGCAGCGAGTGAATTTGAGTATTGATTTGGGCGCTAGCGCAAACCACCTACTTTAGGGCGTGTGGGCAAAGTGGGAGGTGCCACTTGCTACAAACGGAAAGTGGCTGGGGGATTCGTATGCATAAACCACATCCGTGTGGTTTACCTTTCGGGCAGCTATGCTGTGCAAGTCGCACCTGAATTCGTATTCATATTTATCCCATGCGCTTTCGCGTTCTATTGCTTTATTCTATTCGGCGTATTTAGCGGCTCAGCCCCAAACAATAACAATGTGAGGCAATTATGAAATTGTGGTCAAGGATTCGTTTAAACATCGGTGTGGCGGTTGGTTTAAGTGCGTTGGCACTGCCATCGCAAGCCGTTAATAACCCAACTGCACCCGCCGCCAGTGCGGGCGCGCAAGTCATTTCAAAAGCGACAAGCAGTACGCGACCGCTTGACCCTTGGGTACTGCGTTCAGTGTTGGATGGCCAACCGCGCATAGTTACCGTTGCGCTGCACGATAATTTATTTATCGCCTTCGATGCCGCGCACGCCGGGCTTTATAAAGCCTGGAAAGGCGGTGTGAATTTTGATGGCGCGGTCTACACCTCTAAACACGGCCCGCAACCCACCGCTAAAGGCTATGCCTATTACGAACAAAAACTCAGAACGCCCGTGTGGTTAGTTGAGCAGGATGGAAAATCCGCGCCCGCCACCGTGAAATTTGGCGGCTATAAATTTGTGAAAGATAAAGTGGTGTTTCAATACGACCTCATCACCGCTAATAAAAGCACCATTCATGTAGAAGAAACGCCGGAATATATCGCCCGCAAAAAACAAGCGGGTTTGCAGCGCGATTTCGTACTGAGTGGTGTACCTGCAGGCGCAAAAGTCGGCTTGCAAACGGCGTTTACCTCGTTGCAATCTGCAAAAGATTTTTCTACTAATGCGAATTTTATTGAAAGCAAACGCAGCACTATTGAACACGGCAAAGGTAAAACTTTAAGCGTGGAAGGTGTGCTCTGGTTGAACAGCCAAACGCCAACCAATGTGACGGTTTTTTATCACCCCGGCTTCGATGAAATCGCCGCAAGCGCACCCAAAGTAGAAGTGAAACCCCAAGGCGATCACTCTCGCGCTAAACAAGTAATGAGCGGCAGCGATTGCACTATTTGCCACAACCCTGATGTTAAAACCGTTGGCCCCGCTTACAAAGATATCGCCAGCCGTTACGACAAAAGCGATTCCACTATTGATAAATTAGCGCAAAAAATTATTAAGGGCGGCAACGGTGTTTGGGGCGATGTACCCATGACCGCGCACCCCGATTTATTGCCAGACGATGCGCGTTTAGTGGTGGCTTATATTTTGTCGCTCAAAGCAGAAACTGCTGTCAGTAAAACCGAAGGGAACAAAACCGCAACCGATAAACTTTTCTTAGATGTACCAAGCCGCGCGTTTGAAATCGACACCAAATCCAAAGGCAGTAAAGATGCGCCCAAGGTGTTAAAACCCGGTTTGGCAGTAGCGGCAGCGCACATTGAAGATTTCGTAACGCAAACATTTTCGCAAACCGTTTTATCGGGCGTAGCGCCCGTAGTGCATGCTCATGAACTCAAAGATTTGGGCGCAATCACCACCAATGTGCGCATGTTGTTTAGCGGTTATTTACAGGTGGATAAAGCCGGTACTTATGGCCTGCGTTTAATTACCGATGACGGCGGCCGCATGAAGGTCAACGGTGTGGCAGTGGTAGACCGATGGCAGTTCCAAGGCGCAACGCCTAACGATGTAAAAGTGGAATTGCAGCAAGGCTTAAATGCCATCGAGATTGAATACTTCCAAGGTTTGGCGGGCGGCTCTATTTCGTTGCAATGGCTGCCACCGAGTGCAACCGCATTGGCAGTTATCCCAGAGGCCAACCTGCGCCATTACCCGCAGCAAGTCGCAGAACCTGTGCCCTATATTCCCCGCAAAGAATTGGTGCGCAGCATTCCCGGCGATAAAACCCCGCTGGAAGCCGTGCATCCTTCCTTCACCGTGGCTCAGGCGCGCCCCGACTGGTTTGAACCCATGGTTGGCGGTATGGATTTCTTTAGCGATGGTCGTCTAGCGCTCTGCGCGTGGGATGGCAAAGGCTCGGTCTATATGCTGGAAGGCGTACAAGATCGCGCACCTAAAGATATAGGCGTGAAGCTTATCGCCTCCGGTTTGGGCGAATGCTTGGGCTTAAAAGTGGTGGATGACCAACTCTTCGTGATGCAAAAACATGAGCTAACGCAGTTGGTAGATAACGACGGCGACGGCGCAATCGACGAGTACCGCACCATTTCCAATCAATGGCGCGCATCGGCCAACTTCCACGAATTTGCCTTTGGTCTTGGTTATGACAAGGGCTATTTCTATGCAACCTTAGCGACGGCGATAGAGCCGGGTGGTGCCAGTACTCAACCGCAAATTCCAGATCGCGGTAAGGCGATTAAAATCTCCCGCGCCGATGGCAGCGTTGAATTTGTCGCCCACGGTTTGCGCACGCCTAATGGCATTGGCAAAGGTGTAGATGGCGAATTCTTTATCGCCGATAACCAAGGTGATTGGCTCCCCGCCAGCAAGATTGTGCACCTCAAACCCGGTGCATTTTACGGTTCTCGTTCCGTGAACTTTGCGGGCACCGAAGGCGTGCCTGTCACTCAGCCCGTAGTCTGGTTACCGCAGGATGAAATTGGCAATTCGCCCAGTCAACCCACCTACATTAACCAAGGTGATTACGCGGGCCAAATGCTGCACGGCGAAGTAACTCATGGTGGCTTAAAGCGCGTATTCGCAGAAAAAGTGAATGGCGATTACCAAGGTGCCGTCTTCCGTTTCACCCAAGGTTTAGAGGCGGGCATTAACCGCGTAGCTTGGGCGCCGGATGGCAAAACCTTGTATGTCGGTGGCGTGGGCAACCCCGGTAACTGGTCGCATAACGGTAAGGCGTGGTATGGCCTGCAAAAGCTGAGCTTCAACGGCAAGCAAGCCTTTGAAATGCTAAAAGTGAGTGCGCGCAGCAATGGTATGGAGCTGGAATTTACACAACCTTTAGAACTTGGGCGCGGCATAACGGCGGCTGAGTATCAGGTGCAGCAATGGTATTACTTGCCAACCTCCAGCTACGGTGGCGATAAAAAAGACCTGCAAGATCTGAAAATCGCCTCAGTGAATATTTCCAAAGATCGCAAAAAAGTCTTCCTTGAATTGGACGGCATGAAGCCCGGCCATGTGGTGTATATCCGCATCGCCGAGCCGTTTAGCAGCGCCGCCAACCAATCGCTTTGGTCAACGGAAGCGTGGTACACGCTAAATGCTATCCCCGCGAACAAGCCCGGTTTCCGCAATGTGGTGAAACCCCAAGCTGCTAACAAACTTTCGGCAGAGGAGCGCAAAGCTGGCTGGAAGTTATTGTTCGATGGCAACACCACCAAAGGCTGGCGCACTTATGGCAGCGATAAAGATAAGCCAAAAGTAGGCGCTGCATGGAAAGTGGTAGATGGCAGCCTGCACCTAGACCCAGCCCAAAAGCAGGATTGGCAAACCGTAAATGGCGGCGACATTATTACCAATGATGTTTACGAAAACTACGAGCTAGCCGTGGAATGGAAACTCGCAACGGGCGGCAACAGCGGTTTGATTTACGGTGTGGTCGAAGGCCCAGAATATTCCCATGCGTGGAAAACAGGGCCGGAGTACCAATTGCTAGACAACCCCGGCCACCCCGACGGCGCGATTAAAACTCACCGCGCAGGCGACCTCTATGATTTTATCTCCAGTAAATTTGTAGCGGTGAATAAAGGCGGCGAGTGGAACCGCACGCGCTTGGTGGTTAACCACGGCAAAGTTGAACATTGGCTCAATGGTTACAAAGTGGTGGAGTACGATCAAACCTCACCCGAATGGAAAGCAATGATCGCCCGCAGCAAGTTCGCCAACATGCCCAACTTTGGCCAATCGCGCTCCGGCCATATCGCCCTGCAAGATCACGGCGATGCGGTGTGGTTTAAAAATATTAAGTTGCGGAAGTTGGAGTAGGTTTAATTTTAAAAAAATGTACGCATAAAAAATCCGGCGCAATGCCGGATTTTTTATGGTTGGTGCTGTAGTCGCTTGTTATGCTTTTTTGCACCATAATTTTTTGAACCCATGCAACATACCTATTGACTCTATAAGTTCTTGATTGTCGAACCCCGGTAGAGAATCTTGCATTTTTTCAAGGAGTGCTTCATTACCTTCTGCATCTGTTGGTATTTCTAAAACATGATTTTCTTTATGCAACATAAAGCTAATGCTACCAATAGGAAAACAATCTATAGCTAAAATGTAGACCGCTGTGAGCTCTTCCCATTTTACACTTTTACGTTCGCCACTGTGCTTGTGTAAAAGAAAAACAGACTCACTATCTAGTTCAATCTTATACTCTCGACCATCTTTTAGGGCAATATGTACATCATCAGATGGAGGCCGACTTATTTCATTCTGATTTTTTGTTGATTGAATTATAACCCAGATAAAATAACCGATATAAAAAACTACAACGCCCCAAACTATTCCATGAAAAATCACTTTATGTTCAGGCCAGACCTCACCGCAAAATAATATTCCAAGTAAAAAGAAAGTTGGCGAGATCCACTTAAAATCTTTTCTAGTTAAATTTTCATTTCTCATGATAGTGTTCAGCCCGTAGGTACGATTAGCGCAGCGTAATCGTACGCATGTTAATCGACAACCTCAATGTCCATACTATTATCACCATACCAAGTTGCTCCGGTAATTTTTTCTCGACGATAATTTGGCATTCCTTTGCCCTCTGCTAATTTAGTTAATTTTTTATAGGTACGATTACGTTGCGCTAATTGTACCTACGGTTTCGCACCTTTGGCGCACACCAAAATGTATCGTTCAAAGCTGGAGCTTGGGGGCGAGTAATTAGCTTGCTACAGTTTCTCGGTGTTCGGTTCACTCTGCGGCTATTTAGCGCTACAATTTGCGCTATTTTAATCATCGTACTGCGGAGAAAATATATGAAGACTCTCAACAATAAATGGGCCCTCGTTACAGGTTCAAGCCGGGGTATTGGTCGTGCTATCGCTAAAGCGTTGGCCGAAAGAGGCTGTAATCTGGTGCTGCACGCGCGCAGCTTGGAGAATCTTGCGGCAACCGTGGCTGATATCAAAGCGTATAATATTCAGTATCACTTAGTGAGTGGTGAGTTGGACAGTCCAGAAGGTGTGGCGGCAGTGATTGATGGTGTCAAGGCTGGCCCAGGTTATGTTGACATTCTGTTCAATAATGCTGCGATCAACAATGTTTCCACCCCAGTATTTGAATTTACACAAGCGGAGTGGATGCGCACCTTCCAAATCAATTTGTTCTCTATGGTGCAGCTCTGCGCGGCTTTCGGTCCAGGAATGCGTGAGCGTGGTTTTGGTCGCATTATTAATACGACATCCGGAATTGCGGGTCAGCCAGATTTGGCACCCTATAGTGCGTCTAAGGCGGCAGTTGATAAATATACTCAAGATTTGGCGGTAGAGTTCAAAGATTGTAACGTGTTGGTAAACCATGTTGATCCGGGTTGGATCCGCACTGATCTTGGCGGTCCAAATGCTTGGGAGGATGTGGATTCGGTAATCCCAGGTATGTTGGTGCCTGCGCTCTTGGATGATAACGGTCCCACGGGCCGTTTCTATGCCGCTCAAGACTTTAAAGGTTTATAACTTTTAATATTTCGACTGACGGTTGATCTTGATCGTCAGTCGAAAGTGGCTATGAATTTTCCTCTTTTTTATTCTTTTGTGGAGCAAAACCAAAACTGAAATTTAAAAATTGTTCATTCTTGAATTTGCGAGCTTGAGTTTTTTATACGGTCGTTTTATTCACAGAGAATTGCTCTAACGCACCCATTAAAAAACAAACCCCCACAAAAAACCAGCCAGTGCTTGCCACTAATTCCCATACGTCTAAGGGTGATGAAACTAAATAGGGAAGGGTAATGAGTGCGCGAACTAAACAAATAAAAGCAATGGTCACAAGCGCCGATTTAAGCAGTGGAATTTTTTTGATAAGCCCTGCGCCTGAGAATGCATAGGCAGTGCAAGTAAACATTAAGCCTGCAATTACAGCGGTGCTTAGCGGGGCTAAAAGAGTCCCTTGCTTGGCTGAGTGAATTACAATGCCTGGTGCCCTTGCAAACGCATACCAACTAGGCCCGCCCACAATACACAGCAAATGCCAAACAGCCGTTGCTGCAGCAATAACACCACCTGTAATTAAGAGTTTTGATTTGATGTTTATTTTCAATAGCTGCTCCGTTTGTAAATATCACTTAGTATTAGCGACATTGCGTTGTTTTCAAACTCGAACTTGGGAAGGAGTGGGATTAGCTTTAAAAGCTACACGCATAAAAAATCCGGCGCAAGGCCGGATTTTTTATCGCTATATTACTTATGTGTTTCAGATAATAAATTGAAACCCTGAGTGAATTACCAAGTATCGAACTTCATGTTAAAGCTGCGTGATGCCGATACAACTTTGATGTAAAGGGTAGTATTCGCCGCGCCAGCTACGCTGGTCCAGCCACCGCCGGTATTGGTAATACCTTGTGGGCCAGAGGTGATGTTGAAGCTTGAGGCTACACCAGACCAAGAGCCAATTTGCAAGGTGCCAAATGTTTTCGTGAATTTAATGCAATCGCCAGCCGCTGCACTAAATTCCACGCCCTTAGTGGCGGTTTTATTGAAGTTTGCGCTGCTGCAGGTTGTTCCGTTTGGTGCACTGCTGGCGGCAGAGCTAGATGCAGCTGAACTCACTGCCACTGAGCTTGAACGGCTTGACGCTGCTGCACTTGAAACGCTGGAAGAGCTAGCGGCTCCACCAATCAAGCCATAAGGTGCAGGTTGCGCAGAACAGGTAGTTGCTGCCACGCAGCTGGCATTGTTTTCCCACCCCCAACCACTGTTTGTCATTTTGCACACGGGCGTAATTTGGCCATACCAATTGCATTGTTGGGCCGTCGCGGTGCTGGATGCTGCAGAGCTTGGTGTAGAGCTCGCAACAGCGGATGACCTGCTGGAGCTTGCAACAGAGCTTGATGCAACTGCTGAGCTTGCCGCTGAGCTAGAGCTTTGATTGGTTGCTGGCCAGCCAGAAATAATGCTCTTAGCTAAGCTGCCCGATGCGGTCAGTTGTCCACTCGTCCAGCCGCCGTTTGCACTCGCCCCGGTGACCAAAGAAGAAGCACCTTCAGCTTTGTCATTTAGCGCCCAATTCGCATTACTGATGTGATTGGTTTTCATAAAACTAACCCAAGCATTGGTTTCTGCTGTTGCAACAGCACCAGCACCATCCGCATTTACGGAGCCCCATTCGGTTACGAAGAGCGGAATACCTTTGTTTAAGGCTGTGGTTGCTTTATCGCGCAAGAATTGGCCGTGTGTGCCTGAGTAGAAGTGCAAGGTGTAGGCGATATTGGCGTAACCGGTAATGGGGTCATTGGCTGCTACATCTACATCTTGTGACCAGTTTGGCGTACCCACAACGATTAAGTTGTCGGGGTCAATGGCGCGAATGGCGGCAATCACAGCGGTGGCATAAGGTTTAATAGTGCCGCTCCAAGACACGTTCAAAGGTTCGTTATAAATCTCGTAAATCACGTTGTTGTTGTTGCCGTACTTTGTTGCCATCTCTTTAAAGAAGGCGATGGACTGTGCTTGATATTGTTCAGCGTGGTGTGAATGCCAATCAATAATCACGTACATATTATTTGCAATGGCAGCGTCTACAACCGTAGTGACTCGGGTTTTATTGTAGGAGTCGGTTAGGTAACCGCCAGCATCATCTGCACCCATAGCGGCACGCACGAGATTTGATTTCCAATCGCTTTTAAGCCAAGCAACGGTTTGTGCGTTGTAATATTTTTCACCGCCCCAACCCGTATTACTCCAAAACAAACTGTTGCCAGAAATACTGCCTTGCTGGCCACCAATTAAGACTTTGTTTCCACTGGTTGTGATGGGGGCAACGGCGGCAGCGGCTGTTGCAACCTGCGCTACTAGTGCAAGACCGGTTGCGAGTTTTAAAAAGGCATGAGCGTTTTTTGCGACAAGCGAAGTCAGCTTGCCGCAAGACAGGGACATTGTAGACATTGTGAATACTCTTATTATTGAATTGTGATTGAGCATCGCTCTTAGAATGCGATTGCACGTTTTTGGTTTGCGGGGATGCAACATCACTGTTTTGGTTGATGGGCCTTTTTATTTTTATATCGCCCTGCAAACTCGAGTGAGTATACGGCTAAGCGTTTGATTTCTGCGCGTGGATATTAGGCAAGATTGGTTAAAAAATGGTTAAGATTTGTTGGGGGTTGTGAGTAAAAGTGTTTATGTGTTTTCTGTGAAAAAGGACGGAGGCCCTGAAGCCTCCTCCTACTCGATTTCAGATAATAAACTTGAAACCCTGAGTGAATTACCAGTTATCAAGCTTCATATTAAAGTTGCGTGATGCCGATACAACTTTAATGTACAAATCGCCATTAACTGTATTCGTTACTGCTGTCCAGCCAGTGCCAGTATTGGTAATACCTTGTGGGCCAGCGGTGATACTGAAGCTAGAGGCAACGCCAGACCACGAGCCGATTTGCAAGGTGCCAGACGATTTAGTGAATTTAATACAATCGCCCGACACTGCAGTAAATTCGATACCTTTGGCTGCCGTTTTTGTAAAGTTCGTACTGCTGCAGGTTGTTCCGCCTGCAGTACTGCTGGTGGCGGAGCTTGACGCTACCGAGCTAGCAACACTTGACGCTACCGAGCTAGCAACACTTGACGCAACCGAACTAGCAACACTTGACGCTACCGAGCTCGCAACAGAAGAGCTAGCCGCGCCACCAACTAAACCATAGGGTGCGGGCTGTGCTGCACAGGTGCTCGCCGCTACACAACTAAGGTTGTTTTCGTAACCCCAGCCACTGGTTGTTACTCTGCACACAGGTAGATTTTGTCCATACCAATTACAGCGTTGAGCAGTTACAGGGCTAGAACTCTGAGTGCTTGATGCGGTACTTGATGCAATACTACTTGCTACCGAAGAAGCTGGGCGTGAGCTTGCGACAGAACTACGAATAGAACTAGCTACAGAACTAGCACGTGAGCTAGCGACAGAACTAGTAGCGCCGCTAGCCGGTAAACCGCCGTGGGTAAGACTTTCGTAAAAAACATTCCATATCGAGTTTTTAAAGCGTGGGCTGTCCAGGAGTTGCAATGTGTACGTAAGGCTAAGGCCTCTACGATTGTGGTAGTGGTTGTAACCCTTAGCAAAGGTATCCAAAAGAGTTGCGGTCGTTGTGGGCGCGGTGCAGGTTCCAAGCATGGTGCCAGTCAAGATTTGATTCGCCATCAACTCGAGTGCGGAGGTGTAACGCGCTGTATTTTGGCCATAAACATCCACACCTTGGTTCCAGGCAAGTTCCGCTGCAGATAGCGCAGAAGCAATTGCAAATTGGGCGTGATGATTATTGTCGCGGCAGGTTTCCTGAGTAATACCATCTACCCATTTACTCGGATTAAACCATGAACCGTAGTTGATACCGGTATCGGTAAACAGGAAAAAATAGTTTGGATTTCGGCTCGCCAAACGTTGTAAGGCTAAATTGAATTCCGCTTCGTCTTCATTAAACACAGCCAAATTTAACAAGCCATCAATTTGGGCTAGGTCTACGTTTCCGTTCCATGTGCTCATGGTAATTAACGCGGGATAAAACTTGGTTCTAAACATGTTTTGCACCATGGTGCGATCCGCAGCGCTCCAACCCGGATAGCCACGAACGAGCTCGGCGGCTGGCCCCATGATTGAAGCAATCCATCCGGCATTTAGAAGGCTTTGGCCATTGGTTGCGTAACCGTTAAAAGTTCTGCCCCAGGTATTCAGCACATTGATCGCATTTTGGGCGTATACAGCATTGCCGGTGTAGGACCATGCGAGGGCGTTGGCGTAAGCCTGTATTGCATCGGTCCTTTGTGCTGTTTCAGCGCCATCTTGTGGTGATGTTGTTGCGGTATAAGCTGTTGCTAAGCGACTCATATCATTGAATTTTGATGTCCAAGGTTGTTCGCCGGCAGCAATTTTTGCTTTAACGAAATCCAAGTCAGCTTGGTTATGTGCGCCACCCGGATGAACAAAGGTCCTTTGGGCTTGGGCAGAGGAAATAGTGAAGACTAACCCAAAGGTTAATACCGCGCTAAGGAGTGTACGTTTGTTGAATAAACGAGTCATTTTTATTGCCTTTAATGTTAGAGAATTATTATTAACAAGGTTTTTTAATTGGCGCCGCTTCAATGGCTGCAATGGCCAGCTGTAAATTAACTGGCCAAAATAATGACTGGAGCCAAAAATACTATGTCGTTACGGCAAGCATGATTGCTAGTCACCTTGGTGGTTATTTCAAAGTGGGTAGGTATGTTTGTAATTGGGCGGGGTTTCCAGGAGGAGGCCCTAATTGCCGTTAGCGTTAATGGGTCTTCTGGCTGCGAATCTAGGCAGGCTTAAGCTCGCCAATATCATCAAAAAGCCAAAGCCAATACTGCCTCCGCCTGATTTTCCACTGCTGGGTGGCGGGGTGGGTGTTTCACTGGAAGCGGCACTGCTGGCTGCCGACGATGCTGCACTGGAGCTAGCTGCAGAACTAGCTACAGAACTAGTAGTGCCACCAGCCGGTAAATTTCCGTGGGTAAGACTTTCGTAAAAAATATTCCACGACGATTCTTTATTGCGCGTGCTGTTCAGAAGTTGCAAGGTGTACGGAAGGTTAAGGCCTTTACGATTGTGGTAGTGGTTGTAACCAATCGCCCAAGTATCATAAAGATCTGTGGTAGTCGTATTGTTGGTGCAGGTTCCCAGCATGCTGCCCGTTAAAATTTGATTCGCCATTAACTCGAGTGCGGAGGTGTAACGCGCTGTATTTTGGCCATAAACATCCACACCTTGGTTCCAGGCAACTTCCGCTGCATCTAGCGCAGAGGCAAGCGCAAATTGGGTGTGGTGACCATTATCACGACAGGTTTCCTGAGTAATACCATCTACCCATTTACTCGGATTAAACCATGAACCGTAGATGATACCGGTATCGGTAAACAGGAAAAAATAGTTTGGATTTCGGCTCGCCAAACGTTGTAAAGCTAAATTGAATTCCGCTTCGTCTTCATTAAACACAGCCAAATTTAACATGCCATCAATTTGGGCTAGGTCTACGTTTCCGTTCCACGTGCTCATGGTATTTAACGCAGGATAAAACTTGGTTTTAAACATGTTTTGCACCATGGCTCGATCTGCAGTGCTCCAACCCGGATAGCTACGAACGAGCTCGGCGGCCGGCCCCATCAATGAAGCAATCCATCCGGCATTCAGAAGGCTTTGGCCATTGGTAGCGTAACCGTTAAAGGTTCTTCCCCAAGTGTTGAGAACGGCAATGGCATTTTGGGCGTAAACAGAATCGCCGGTGTAGGCCCATGCAAGGGCATTGGCGTAAGCCTTTAATCCATCAGCCTTTTGTGCTTCTTCTGCGCCATCTTGTGGGGATGTTGTTCGGGTATAGGCTGTTGCCAAGCCCTTCATGGCATTAAATTTTGATGTCCACGGTTGTTCGCCGGCAGCAATTTTTGCTTTAACAAAATTCAAGTCAGCTTGGTTATTTGCACCACCCGGATGAACAAATGTCATGGCTGCTTGGGCAGAGGAAGTAGCGAAGACTAACCCAAATATTAATGCTGAGCTAAGGAGTGTACGTGTGTTAAATAAGCGATTCATTTTTATTGTCTTAAATGTCAGAGAGTTATTATTAACAAGGAATTTTAAGTGGCGCTGTTTCATTGGCTGCAATGGCCCGTTCTAACTGAACTGGCCAAAATAATGACTGGAGCCAAAAACACTATCTCGTTGTGACAACATGATTGCTAGTCACCTTGATGCGTATTTAAAAGTGGGTAGGCGTAGTTACTCGCTCAATTGCGTTGGGCAACAGGGCTTAGTTACAGGCAGCGCCTAAGATCGTGGAGACAGAAATACCGCTACGACTATTGAATTTTTTTTGTGTTTTTTAAGCAAAAAAAAGTCCAGCGTAGTGCTGCAATGCTGTTCACTTAAGCGGAGCAGCGTTGTGATTAACCGGAGAGCGGGTTTTGGAAATCTTAACCGCCCGGGGTCGTGAAGGCCTCGGGCGTTTTTGTCTAAACAACGCGGCCACATTACCGCGCAGCTCTGCTAACCGCTTATGAGTATTTCCCAGCGACACCGCGCCCGCCATCACAATCAAGTGCGCCGCGATATACTGATACGCAAACTTAAAACTCACCTCGGACGGCACCTGCTTATGCGCAACAGCCGCTTGGCTCGCTTCACGCCGAATCAAGTTGTA
>SXGR01378638.1_pt1 | contig 42678 bp, 44 predicted proteins | sample 3174711 | NCBI WGS metagenome assembly SXGR01 (sample SAMN11356860, study PRJNA531348) | freshwater metagenome | isolation source: freshwater sample F1-60 | place: China: Fuxian Lake, Yuxi | collected 2017-12-25
ATTGATAAAAAAATTAGAGTTGGCTTGTTTAATAGTAAAGAATTTACAAAAGATAAATTAAAAGAGTTGGGTGTTTGTATGAAGTTGATTGGGTAGGGGTGGATTAGTGTGGTCCACACTAATTTGGAGTATTCGCAGATATTCATAAACCATTAATAACATGATAATCAATTACTTTACATGTATAACTTTTTATTTATAGGTTATTGAAAAAGGTAGAAAAATAGGTTAAATGTGCGCAGTTTTGTGCGCTATAAAAATATGATTTCAAATATGTTTACTATTGAAATTGACAATGAAGTAATAACTGATATAACAACAATTGATGTTCATTTATTAAAATGTCATGAGAATGTAATTCAAGATAAGGTTAACTTACTAAAGCAATATTTAGAATCTTTGGATAATGAAATTGTTATTTCTTCAATTATAGTATGTAATAAAACAAATACTATAATTGATGGGCATCACAGATTTCATGCATTAAAACAATTGGGAATTAGTGACATACCAGTGACATATGTAAACTATTTGTTTAATGAAATAAAACCACATACAGACGATAGGATTACTAAAGAAAAAATCTTGACTTCATCTTTATCAGGTAACTTGCTACCCCCTAAGTCCACAAAACATTTAATATTTGATAAAAAGTATAAATTATACAAGCCAATAATTTTAATATCTTCTGTATATCTTTTAAGTAAAAATCAAAATAAAATAAAATAATTCTAATGAATAAAGATAAAATTATCGGAACAATAAAATCAAGCATAGAAGTGAAAGAAAAGCTAATTCAAGATGAATTTGTAATTAGAGAAATTCAAAATGCTGTAGATTTAATATGCGATGCTTTTAAAAAAGGAAATAAGATATTCTTTTGTGGCAATGGTGGTTCTGCTGCAGACGCACAACATTTAGCAGCTGAGTTTTCAGGAAGATTTTATATTGATCGGAAAGCATTGCCAGCTGAAGCCTTGCATTGCAATACTTCTTATCTTACAGCAGTAGCAAATGATTATTCTTACGATTTAGTTTATTCAAGATTAATTGAAGGTGTGGCAAAAAGAGGCGATGTATTAGTCGGAATAAGCACCTCGGGAAATTCCAAAAATATTGTTAATGCTTTTGGGAAAGCAAAAGAATTAGGAATTAAACGAATTTCGTTAACTGGGGAAGGAGGTGGAGAGATGAAAAAAAATTCAGAAATTTCAATCAATGTGAAATCGAATGATACGCCTAGAATTCAAGAATCACACATATTGATAGGTCATATTATTTGTGAACTAGTAGAGTCTGCCATATTTAGTTGATTTTATGATTGAAAATAGAGAAGTTATAATATTAGCTGGGGGATTGGGAACTAGATTAAGAACTACAATTGGCGAGATTCCAAAATGTTTGGCTATTGTCGCTGAAAAGCCGTTTTTGTATTATCAAATTGAATACTTATTAAGTCAAGGTATATCAAGTTTTATCTTTTCATTGGGATTTAAAAGTGAAATGGTAATCAAGTATATACAAAGCGAATATCCCGAATTAAATTCTCAGTTTTCAATAGAGTCAGAGCCCCTTGGAACAGGTGGGGCAATCAAAAAAGCAATAGGCTTAACTAAAAAAGATCAAGTATTAGTTGTTAATGGAGATACGTATTTTGAAATTGATCTTAATCAATTATTTCAAAAAGCAATTGGTAATAATTATCCTTTTGCAATTGCGTTGTTTAGAGTGAGTAAAAATACAAGATATGGTTTTGTTACTGTAACAAAAGACAATCAGATAACCCATTTTAATGAAAAAGAAGAAGCAGTAGATGTATTAGTAAACTCAGGTTTTTACTTGATTGATAAAAATCAAATTTCATTTTTGGATTTTCAAGATAAATTTTCATTAGAAAAATCCTTTTTCGAACATGCAATAAAAAAACAACTAATTTATTCTATAGAGTATGATGCTAAATTTATTGATATTGGCATTCCTCAAGATTACGAAGTCGCACAAACTTTTTTTAAAAATATAAAACAATTAACATGAATAAAGCAAAGCTTATAGCTGAAATAGGCTGTAACCACAAAGGTGAATTTAATTTAGCAAAGGAATTAATTTTAAAAGCTAAAGAGTGTGGTGCAGAAGTTGCAAAATTTCAAAAAAGAAATAATAAATTATTATTAACTGAAGAGCAGTATAATGCGCCTCATCCTAATCCAGCGAATTCGTACGGTGATACATATGGTGCTCATAGAGAATTTTTAGAGTTCAGTCTTGATCAGCATAAAGATTTAAAGAAATATTGTGATGAAATAGGTATTATATATTGTACTTCAGTTTGGGATGAAATTTCTGCTCGTGAAATAATCCAATTAAAACCTGAATTTATTAAAGTGCCTTCTGCTTGTAATAATAATTATGCTTTACTTGAGATCTTGAGAGATGAATATAACGGGGAGGTTCATATTTCAACAGGAATGACAACACTTGATGAAATTGAGTCAACAATCTTATTTTTTGAATCCAAAAATGAATCAAAAAATAAGATTGTTTTATATGCATGTACCTCAGGATATCCAGTTCCATTTGAAGACATTTCATTGTTAGAAATTACGAGACTTAAAGAAAAATACGGAAACAGAGTAAAGGCTATTGGATTTTCAGGGCATCATTTGGGAATCGCAGTAGATATTGCTGCATATGTTTTGGGCGCTGAGTGGATTGAACGACATTTTACACTTGATAGGACATGGAAGGGGACCGATCATGCTGCGTCTTTAGAGCCAAGCGGGCTTGGAAAATTATGTAGAGATTTAAATGCAGTTAATAAGTCTCTAACTTATAAAGCAAAGGAAATTCTAGATATTGAAGAAGTACAAAGAATAAAATTGAAAAACAGAAAATAGTTGATAGCCAAATTTAGAAATATTTTTTTTTCAAAGTATGGCGCAAAAGAAAATGCAACGATATATTTAATAGCATCTTTTACTTCATTTGGAATAAGCATTTTAACATTACCAGTATTTACAAGACTTTTAAATCCATCGGATTTTGGAAATACCGTCTTGTTTGTAATGATTGGCAAATTAATTTTAGGATTTGTAAATTTTAATTTACACTTTGCTTCATATAGATATTACTTTAATTATACTAATAACCAAGTTAAATTTAAGTCACTTAATAGTACAAATTTGATATTTCTAGTTATTGTATTTATTGTGGTGCTAATTATAGGTAAATTTTCTTCTAACTTTTTATCACTTAAATTTTCTAATAAAAAATTTTCAGAAAATTTCGTATTGCTCTCAATTGTAAGTGGATTTCTCGACTATTTTTTTCTCTACTTTACAACAATTTTGACAGCACAGCTAAAATCAGTTAAGTATGCATTGTTAACGATTTGTAACATTTTATTGAATTCATTATTTTCTATATTTTTTATTATTGAATTTAAACTTTCATTTTGGGGTAGAATTTATGGCATATTAATCTCTCAATTATTAGTTTTAATTGCTGCAATTTATTTGTGTAGAAAAACATTGACATGGAATATTAACATTAATTATTTGAGAAAATCCTTGAAGTTAACTTCTCCAATGATCCCTCAGATGTTCCTTGGGATTTCACAGAACTATCTAGATAAATCAATAATATCATATTCAAAAGGTGCATCTTCTTTAGGATATTATTCACTAGGTGTGAATTTTTCTACAATTTTAAAAACTATTATGGATGCTGTGGAAAAAGCATGGTCACCCATGTTTTTCAAAAACGCACTTGAAAACACCGAAAAATCAAAATCAGAAATTGCAAACAGCTTCATGTCCTTAGCATTTATTTATATGACAATAGGATTGGCTGTGATTTATTTTTCAGAAGATGCAATAAAACTACTCACTACACCTCAGTATTATTCTGCAATATATATAGTGCCAATTTATGTTTATTTTTATTTATTTGCAATTTTTGGATACCTTTCAAATGCTCAATTGTCAGTTTCTGAAAATTTAAAATACATATTGCCTGGGGCATTAGTCGGTGCAATTATAAATATTACTCTTAATTTTTTATTAATCCCTAAAATAGGTTCAATTGGAGCAGCTATTAGTTCTGCAATTACTGCATTAATAACGCAAATTATTTTGTTTTATTATGGAATGAAGTACTTCCCAATTCCGATTAAGATTTCTAAAGTTGTTACTTTATATTTTGTATTGTTGCTTTTTACATCCTTTTTCTATTTGATTCTCTATGTTAAGTTCAATATTTTTATTAAGCTCTTACTAAAATTAACATTAATAATATTTTTTGTGCTATATGGATTTTGGAGTAAAATTTTAAATACAATCTATTTAGATAAAATTTTTAAAAATAAATTCATAAATTACTTTATCAGAAAGTTTAATATTCAAATTCAATAATTTATCTTGGAAAAGTATACTATATATAAAGATCAAAGCATTAAAGATGCTTTGAATTTAATTAATGAGAATAAACAAGGATTTGTTCTTGTGTTAGAATTAAATAATGCTGTTTTAGGAATTGCAACAGATGGTGATATTCGAGAAAAACTTGTAACTGGAATCTCATTAGAAAGTCCAATCGTGGAATGTGCAAATTTTAATTTTATTTGGGCAGATAAAAATACTCCAAGGGAGTTGTTGATTAAACAACTCGATAATAATATTAAGTTTATACCATTAGTTGACCATAACAAAAATCTTGTTGACATTGTTACAAGATATCATATGCCTATATATAATGAAGAAAGCGTTTATATTAGATCAAAATCTCCAGTTAGAATCAGTTTTGGTGGTGGAGGATCTGATTTAACACATTTTTTTGTTGAAAATAATGGAGCAGTAATTAATACTACAATTTCATTATATAGTCATGCTACATTAATTGTTAGAAAAGACAAAGAAGTTATTATTGAATCTTTGGATTTACAAGAAAAAATCAGTGCAAGAAATTTGCAAGAAGCTTTGGCTGAACCAGGGAATTTCAAACTGATATTGTCAATAATTAAGTTGGTACATCCAGATTTTGGATTCGAATTATATCTACATTCGGATTTTCCAATGAAATCTGGTTTAGGAGGTTCGGCTGTTGTTGCGTCTTCAATTTTGGGTTGTTTTAATCAATTAAGAACTGACAAATGGGACAACTATGAAATTGCAGAATTAGCATTTCAAGCGGAAAGACTTCATTTAGATATTGCTGGAGGCTGGCAAGATCAATATGCAACTGTTTTTGGTGGGTTTAATTTCATGGAATTTAATAGTTCACAAAACATTATACAGCCGCTTAGAATTGAATCTGAAATTTTACTAGAACTTGAAGAGAGCTTAGTACTTTGTAATACTGAAACAATTCATGATTCAGGTAGTGTACATGATGATCAAAAACAACAAATGGCTAAAAATAGTATTTTAAATCTTGTTAAAGATAATGTTGCGTTAACTTATGAAATGAGAAATCAACTATTACGTGGTAAGTTAATAGATTTTGGAATATCCTTAAATAAGGCATGGCTTTTAAAACGACAATTCAGTAAAAAAATATCAAATAATCAATTGGATGTAATTTATGATAATGCAATTTTAAATGGGGCACTAGGGGGGAAACTGCTTGGTGCAGGTGGTGGAGGGTTTTTCTTGTTCTTTGTAACAGCAGACAAAAAAAATCAACTCATTTCAAGTTTACTCGAGAATGGCCTAAAAGTGATTCCATTTAAGTTTGAAGAAAATGGACTACGCTCATGGACAGTAAGAGCAAAAAATAACAATTAAAAAAAATAGAATGAAGATAGGTGAATTTGATTTAGCAAATAATAGAACATTTGTTATTGCTGAAATAGGAAATAATCATAATGGGAGTATAGAAAGGGCAATTGAAATGGTCGATTTAGCAATTGAAATGAAAGTTGATTGTGTGAAATTTCAAATGCGACATCTTGATCAATTATATAGAAAACGAAGTCTGAAAAAATCTGGAGAAGATTTAGGAACTGAATATATTATTGATTTATTAAACCGGTTTGAATTAACAAAAGACGAACATCAAAGAATAGCAAAATATTGTGAATCTAAAGGAATTTTATATATGTGCACACCTTGGGATAACAATAGTATCGAAGTTCTTGAAACTTTTGGGGTAAAAGCTTACAAAGTTGCATCGGCAGATTTAACAAATTTACCATTGATTGACAAATTAATTGATACTAATAAACCATTAATTTTATCAACAGGAATGAATACAGTAGAAGAGGTTCAAATAACTGTAAACTTCCTAAATAAAAGAAAAGCAAATTTTGTTTTACTTCATTGTAATAGTACTTACCCAGCTCCATTCCAAGACATTAATTTAAAATGGATTGAACAACTGAGGAAAATCCACAACTTAGTTGGTTATTCTGGTCATGAAAGAGGAATTGCAGTTTCATTGGCTGCAGTTTCAATAGGTGCATGTGTAATTGAACGACATTTTACTTTAGATAGAACTATGGAAGGCCCTGACCATGCCGCAAGTTTAGAATTTGCAGAATTCAAAGCATTGATTTCAGGTATTCGAGAGATTGAAGAGGCTATGGGTAACAGTAATAAAAGAGAGTTAAGTCAAGGAGAAATGATAAATAGGGAAAACCTTGGCAAAAGTTTGGTTTCAAGTAAACTATTAAAAAGTGGTACAATTATATCGTCAAGTGATATAAAAGTACTAAGCCCAGGTCAAGGTTTATCGCCTCATAATTATGAAAAATTGCTTGGTGTTAAATTAGGAAGAGATATGGAGGAAGAGGACTTTTTTTTCGAAAGTGATTTAGAAGGTTATATTAATAAGCCCAAAGCATATAATTTTCTACATCCTTGGGGTATACCAGTTAGATATCATGATTTTGAAAAGTATGAAAAAATGGTTAAGCCAGATTTTTTTGAATTTCATCTATCATATTCAGATATGGAATTAACTCCCTCAGATTTCTTAAAAAATACATATGCATGCGGTTTTGTTGTACATGCCCCTGAGTTATTCAAAGACAGCAATTTAATGGATTTAACTTCATTTGATGAAAAATATAGAAAATTTTCGATAGAAGAAACTCAAAAAGTAATAAATATAACGAGAGAACTAAACAAGTTTTTTCCAAATGAAAAAAAACCAATGATTGTTGCAAATATCGGTGGCTTTAGCATGGACGGTCCGATACTTAAGGAGAAGAGGGCTGAATTATATGATCAATTTATTAAGAGTTTAGGAGAGTTAGACATGGAGGGTGTTGAAATTATACCACAAACAATGGCACCGTTTCCATGGCATTTTGGTGGACAGAGATATCAAAATTTATTTCTTGAAATTGACGAAATTGAATACTACTGTAATAAATTTAATTTAAGAATGTGCTTTGATGTTTCTCATAGTATGTTAGCATGCAATTATTTAAACTTTGATTTTTATGATTTTGCCAAACGTGTTGCAAAATTTACAGGACATTTGCATCTAGGCGATGCAAAAGGGTTAAATGGAGAGGGTTTACAAATTGGCGAAGGAGAAATTGATTTTAATAAACTTGGTGAAATTTTAAATATTGAATGTCCAAATGCATATTTTATTCCCGAAATTTGGCAAGGACATAAAAATGAAGGTTCTGGATTTTGGGAAGCATTAGAAAAACTTAATGGTAAATTGTAATTTTTTTTTTGAACATAATTAGTAACATTGAAATATGAAACACATAATTGATGGTCTTATTACAGTAAGGACATCTTCGACGCGCCTCCCTGGAAAATGTTTACTACCATTTGGAGAAGGCAATGTGATTAATCATTTAATTGCCAGAGCAAAGTCATTCAGCATTGATCCTATTATTTGTACAAGTACAGACAAAAGCGATGATATTTTAGAAGAAATGGCTAAAAGTTTAGGCATTAGATTTTTTCGTGGTTCTTTAAATAACAAGTTAAAGAGGTGGTCAGATTGTGCGAATCATTTTGGTTTGGAAAATTTTCATACGGTAGATGCTGACGATCCATTTTTTGATGGTGAGGAAATGCATAGGAGTATGCAGGTACTTATAGATGGTGGCTTTGATATCGTTTGTCCAACACCTTCTTCCTCTTCCGGAGGTGCAAGTGTGGGATATTCTCTTACTACTGCTATCGTTAACCGAGCAGTTGAAGGTTTAGCAGAAGAAGACGATACAGAAATGATGTGGTATTATCTTGAAAGAATTGCTGATCGTAAAACAACAACATTAACTGAAAAAACGGCAGACCCTCTTCTAATTCGATTAACCCTTGATTATAAGGAAGACTATTGGCTTTTAAGAACCATTCAAAGATTGGTTGGAAGTACATCACCAAGATCTGAAATTGACGAACTTTTTTACAGGAACCCGGATCTATATAAGATAAACTGGTTTCATAACGAAGAATGGAAAGCAGCGCAGGAAGCAAAGAAAATTTAATTGATCAAAAAATAACATATATGGACCTCAACAAACTTATCGAAAGTGTAAAGAACCCTCACGGCAAATTCAATGGCAATGAGATTGAATATGTTCTGAGAGCATTAGATTCTGAAAACCCGGAAAATAAAAAGTTCCCATGGGTTCAAAAATTTGAAGAAGTTTTCGCGGAAAAAGTAGGATCAAAATATGCGATCGCTGTTAATTCAGGCACATCAGGTTTGCATGCTGCTTTGTATGCTGCCGGAGTTGGTCCAGGCGATGAGGTAATTCAACCCAGTGTTACCGTAGTAATGGATGCATATGTAACAATACACATGGGTGCGACACCTGTTTTTGTAGATATTGATCCTGAATCATGGAATATTGATGCGAAAAAAATCGAAGAAAAGATCACTCCAAAAACAAAGGCGATCATAGTAGTATCATTATATGGCTTGCCTGTTGATATTGATCCTATCTTGGAAATTGCGAAGAAGCACAATATCATAGTAATTGATGATTCGGCTGAAACAACGATGTCACTATATAAAGGTGAAGTTGCTGCAACAAAAGCACATATTGGTGTTTTTAGTTTTGAAAAATCAAAGCACATGACATCAGGTAGTGAAGGTGGAATGATGATCACTAATGATGAAAAGTTGGCTACGCTATCGAGAAAATTTGCCGGTATCGGATATAAAGGACTAACTGCTTCAGCTGGTAGAACAAGTTTGGCTGCATCCATTTATCAAGACCCGGATTATGAAAGATTTGATACTATTGGTTTGAATTACAGAATGAATGCAATCACTGCTGCAGTTGGGTTGGCTCAATTTGAAAGGATAGATTTCTTAGTAGAAAGAAGGAAAAAAGTAGGTGAAATGTTTTTAGATGCGATCAAAGGATGTTCTTGGATCAAAAGTCAGGTTGTTCCGGATCATTCAGTTCATACCTACTTCACTTTTGGGCTGCTTTATTTAGGCTTACAAGAAAAAGGTATATCATGGAAGGAATTCTATGACAGGTATAAAGCTAAAGGTGGTGATGGATTTTATGCCTGTTGGGCTAATCCATATTTAGAACCTTCTTTAAAAGGAAAGAAAATGGGTGACCAGGTTTTCGCAAAGGGATTATGTCCAATTGCAGAGGATTACCAAAAAAAGATCATGGCCTTCAAAAGCAATTATAGAGATCTTGATGAAGCAAGAGAAAAAACAAGAATACTTAAAGAATTAATAGATGAGATTGGCAGATAAAGTTTCAAAAGAAATTATTAATCGTACCCTTCGTTTTGGTATGGTTCAAGGGCGTTTGATCAAATCACCAGAGAATAAGTTGCAATGGTTCCCACAACCATATTGGGAAGATGAATTCTTTGTGGCAGGTGCTTTGGGATTTGATTATATAGAATTACTTGCTGAAAGAGAGCATAATCCTGAAAATCCAATTTGGACAAATGATGGTGTAGATCGAATCAAGACAGTTGTAGAATTAGCAGGTCTTTCCTTACCTGTATTTTGTAACGACTATATCATCGATCACCCGTTGAATAGTGACAAGGAATGTTTAGAACAGAATTTAAAGCTTGTTGAGCGGGGAGCATATATTGGCTGTGAGAAATATCTATTACCACTTTTTGAAAGATCGGAACTTACGTTAGTAAACTTGAAGTCATATATAGAGCCTATCCAAATAATTGCTGATGCATGTACGAGTGCCGGGGTAGAACTTTGTTTAGAAACAATTTTAAAAGGGGATGAGCTTATCAATGCTCTTGATTTGATTAACAGACCTGAAATTAGTGTTGTGTTTGATACTGGCAATCGAGTGGCGTTTGGTCATGATCTTGGTGCTGACATAAGATTACTTGGAAGCCGGATCAGCCATATGCATATTAAAGATAAGAATGCAACAAATCAAAATGTAGTCTTAGGAACAGGTAAAGTGAATTTTCAAGAAGTGTTTGAAGCATTAGCTGACATCTCATATTCCGGGCTGTATACTTTTGAAACCAATCGTGGTAAAAACCCTGCACGTACTGCAGCGTATAATAAACAATTGATAACTTATTTTCATTCTGAAAGCTTTTTAACCAAGTGAATATAACTAAGGTCCTATTTATTGGTTTGGGAGGAGCTGGTCAAAGGCATTTGCGGATCCTTAAACAACTTTTGCCTCCAACAGTTAAATTTTCTGCATTTAGAAGAACCGCAAAAACACCTTTGCTGCGTTCTGATTTTTCAGTTGATGAGAATAGTAGTATTACTGATACTTATGGACTGAAAGTATTTAATGACATAGAATCTGCATTCGAAGATAAACCATCATTGACCGTAATTTCAACTCCTACATCCTGTCATAAAGAGCCCTTATTATTAGCATTGAAAGTGGGAAGTGCGGTAATCGTAGAGAAACCATGGGCAGAAGATCTGACCGATTTCGAATTTTTTAGAAGCGGCATGCTTGAAAAACAATTACCCTTTCTTATTTCTTTCCAACGTAGATATCATCCATTGATCTCCAAAACGAATGAACTGCTTAAATCAGGAAAGATAGGTAAGCCTATGGTTGCTTCTTTTACCGTTTTTTCAGATGTAACTACTTGGCATGGTTATGAAGATTGGAGAACGCTTTATGCAGTGAGAAAAGATTTAGGTGGTGGTGTATTGCTTACTGAGATCCATGAAATTGATCTGGCATACTGGTTTTTTGGACTGCCAATGGCTGTGTATTGTACTGGTGGAAACAGAGGAGCAGAGAGAATAGAAGTAGAAGACACAGTTCAGATGACTTTGATGTATGATAATTTTTCTGTTCAGATAACCCTTTGTTTTGTTCAAAGAAAAAGAATGCGCAATTTTCATATTGCGGGAACAGAGGGCTCACTTTTATGGAACGAAGAAAGCAACAATTTATCATATTATCCGCATGACGGTACAGTTGAAGAATTTGATGCACCCGGATTTATGAATGATTCAATGTTTATATCTCAAGCAAAACATTTTTTATCAAACTGGGAAATGAAAGATACAAAAGCATCTTTATCCGCTGCAGGAGCTTCACTTTCAATTGTAGAAGCTGCACATAATTCAATTCAGAGTGGTCAAGTAGAAAATATTAATCAAACTATTCTTTCGCACTAAATCAATTTCAAAAAAGATGAAAACTATTATAGAAAAGTTTAACCTTGAGGGTAAAACCGCATTGATCACTGGTGGTGCAGGATTGTTAGGTGTGGAACATGCAAAGGCATTATTGGAAATTAACTCCAATGTTGTATTAACTGATGTAAATGATTATGCATTGCAATCTGCAAAAAAAACGTTGTCTTTGTTGGCAGATTCTTCAAAGATTATAACAAAGGTAATGGATGTTACAAATGTTGACTCTATACGTGCAGTTTTATCTTCTTTAGAAAATATAGGCTTGCGAGTTGATATATTAGTAAATAATGCAGCTATTGATCCGAAGGTTAATGATACAGGATTATTTGAAACATCAAGGCTAGAAAATTTTTCAATAAATCAATGGGACCTACAAATTGCAGTTGGTTTAACAGGTGCATTTCTTTGCAGTCAAGTTTTTGGAGCAGTAATGGCTCAAGATGGTAAAGGTGGAGTCATATTAAATATCGCATCTGACCTTTCGGTTATCTCTCCTGATCAACGATTATATACTCAAATAGGCTTGCCTGAAAGTCAGCAACCAGTTAAGCCAGTAACTTATTCTGTTATAAAAGCAGGTCTTGTTGGATTGACAAAGTATCTTTCAACTTACTGGTCAGATAAAGGAGTGCGCTCAAATGCTTTATCCCCTGGGGGAATATTTAATGGCCAAAATAGTGAATTCGTCCAAAAGATTACTAGTCTTATACCAATGGGTCGAATGGCTGAGAAAAACGAATATCATGGTGTGATTCAATTCCTTTGTTCAGACGCATCTGCTTATTTAAATGGACAAAATATAGTAATGGATGGTGGTCGTAGTGTTTGGTAAAAAAAATATAATATTATGAATGAAGAGTTTTTTTTTGATTTATTAGAGAATGTTGTTCCTGGATATGATATCAATGGGAAAGAAATTTTCAAAATCAGTAATGATATTTATTTTGAAAAATTATCTATATCTGGACTTGAAGAAATGCACAGGTATTCAACTGACTCAAGATTATATGACTATTTTGAGTTTGACGCGTTCACCTCAATGGATCAAACTCGAAGTTACTTAGAAAAATTGTTGAATAGAATGTCCTCAAAGGAAAATAAAAGTGCAATTTATTGGTTTGTAAGAAGAAAACATGACAGTTATCTATTAGGTACTGCTGGGTTAGTAAATATTAATTTTTCTAGAAAATCAGTAGAATGGGGATATGGAGTAGATCCTGAGTTATGGGGGAATGGTTATATATTACAAATTCAAGAATCTTTAAAACATTATGTATTTGAAACATTATGCTTAAATAGATTAGAAGGAATTACAATGATTAATAATGAAAGAACAAAATCTTCTTTAATTGCTTCTGGAATGAAAAATGAAGGAATTCTAAGACAATTTTACTGCAAAAATGGAATATTTATAGATGGTTGGAAATATTCAATGCTAAAGGAGGAGTATCAATTAAATGCGAAGTCTAAGATTTCATTTAATTCAAATAGCTGCTCAAAAGAAGAAATTATTAATATTTTAAGGGAAGTTCTTTGTGAGGATGTAGACGAAAATACAACCATGTATTCCTCTGCATCATGGGATTCTATTAGTCATATGAATATTATGATAAAAATCTATGAGGAGTATAAAATAAAACTATCACCAATTCAAATTTCAAATGCCACATCCGTAGAGTCTCTCTATATTTTATTAAATAACTTACCCAAAGATGCTTAGTAGTCAAAAATCATTAGCAAACTTTATTTATAAAGCTGTAGAAGAATTCACTTCTTTAATTGCGATAAAGATTGGTGACAGGCTTATCTCATATAAAGAGCTAAATGAAAATGCCCTACATGTAGCAAATATGCTTTTTGAAAATGGGGCTAACGATGAAACTATAGGTATTGTTGGTCAAAGGAAAGCGTCCTCTTATTTTGGAATCTTAGGGATTTTATATTCGGGGTGTAATTATACACCATTAAATCCAAATTATAGCAAAGCAAGACTTTTAAGCATAATGAAATCTTCAAATGTTAAATTCATTGTCGGAGATAAACAGGATTTAATAAATTTTTTTCAAATAATTGGGGATGATTATAGGCTGCATGGTGTTATCCTGCCAGAAGGTGTTCCCCCTGATGGAAAACCTTGGATCTCCAAGTCAAATCACTTTAAAATAAATAAACCATTAATCAAATTAAGTCATGACATTGCATATATATTATTTACGTCAGGCTCTACAGGTTTTCCAAAGGGAGTTCAAGTTATGAACTCAAATGTAGTCTCTTTTATTAAAGGCATGAATAGTATTTATAAATTAGATCCCGGATTTAATGCTTCTCAGATTTTTGATTTAAGTTTTGATCCGTCTGTTTCAGACATGTTTTTTACCTGGTGTAATGGAGGTGTATTGTGTGTACTTCCTGAAGAAGAGAAAATGTCACCAAATGAATATATAGTTAGAGAAGATATTCATTTTTGGAATTCCGTACCATCGCTAGCATCATTTATGTTGAAAATGGGATCTTTAAAACCAGGTTCTTTTCCTAGTATAAGGAATAGTATGTTTTGTGGCGAACAATTTCCAAAAAATACTGCAGATGCATGGAGAATTTCAGCACCCAATAGTACAATTGAAAATCTATATGGACCAACTGAAGCAACAATCTACATAACAAGATACAAATATGAAGTAACGGATCAAATAAAGAAATTTAGAAACAACATTATTCCAATCGGGAATCCGCTTTCTAATCAAAAAGTAGAAATAGTCAATGAAAATAATATACCTGTAAAAAAAGGAGATATTGGAGAAATATGCTTTAAAGGGAGTCAAGTTACAAAAGGTTATTTAAATGATGACGCGAAAACTAATGAAGTTTTTGTAGAATTTAATTGGGATAAGGAAGACAAGGCAAATAAGTGGTATAAAACCGGAGATTTAGGATTTGTAAATTCCTATGGTTCTATAGAGTGTATTGGCAGGAAAGATTCACAAATAAAAATAGCTGGAAGAAGAATTGAAATAGGAGAAATAGAATCAATCTTTCAAAAATTTGAACCACTTTCTGATATTATAATAGTACCAATAAGAGATCAATCTGAAATTGTAGTTGGTTGCGTTGGGTTTTCAACTGTACAAATTACAAAAGAAATTGAGTTCAATATTCGAAAAAAAAGTGAGATTTTTTTAGAAAAGGTTTTTTTTCCTAAAAAAATAATTTTCATAGAAAACTTCCCATTATCACATAGTGGTAAAATAAATCGAAAGGAGTTGGAACAAATCGCCAAAAATTATATTTAGATAAAATCATGATAAAAAAACCATCACTATTACAAATGATAATTAGACGAATAGAAATATTTTATGAATTTTTATTTGGTCTTGATTTTAAGTCCGTTAATTCTTTAGAATACTTAGGATTAGATAGCAATGTAGTTTCAAAGTGTTCTCCTTCTGGAAATAAGTATTTGAAGAAAGCTTTTTCAAATTTGAATATAACAAATCAAGACTCGATCTTAGATATAGGTTGCGGAAAGGGCAGTGCAATAAGGGTTTTACTTAAATTCAATTTTAATAAAGTAGATGGGATTGAACTTTCTGAATATTTAGCTAAAAAAGCAGTAAATAATTTTAATAAGTTAAATAATTTTAAGCCAAAAATATTTCAACAAAACGTATTAGAATTCAAGGATTATAACAACTATAATTATTTTTATTTATATAATCCTTTCCCTGGTTCAGTATTTAGTGAGTTTCTAACACTTATTAATAAACAAGTTAGAGAAAAAGATATATATATTGTTTACAATAATCCTGTTTGCCATGATTTATTAATTCATGATGGATTTATATTAAAATATACATATCCTGATATGTGGGGGAATGGTATAAATGTATATACAAAAAAAATTGATTAGGCTTGAAAATTTACAATCGTAAAATACTTTTTAAAATTAAACAAGGAGTTGACTTTTTAATTTTCGATGAGATAAATTCAGAATATATACTAGAGCTTCTTGGTCAAACTTATACTACTGAAATTGCATGCGTAAGGCCAAAGCCAATATATTTGAATTTAAAGTTTTTATTTTTATTTTGTGAATCTTTTTTTTCTATCTTAAGTAGTATCGAACACGAAAATACTAAATCTACTATTAATAAAGCATATACAAAGTCCATGCTTTTGATTTATAAATCAAAAGCGGTAATAACTATGATAGATAATAATAAAGATTTTCACTGGGCATCAAAAAATGTTAAAGGATTGCATTTTATTGCTATACAAAATGGATTTAGATTGGCATATGTAAATAAGAATTTATTTTTAAATCATTATTTTTGTTTTGGACAACATGAAATTGATTCACTTCCAAAACAAGGACATCAGATAAATAATTTTTACCCTTGTGGTTCTTTAATTGCTGGCATTAATTTTTCTAGATACGGCGATGTTTCAATAGACTATGACTTGTTGATCATTTCTTGTTGGAGAGGAAATATTGGATTTGCAAAGGAAGTTAGTGATACTATGTTGTCTATGAGAAAGATGGATTTGTTAATAGCAAAATATCTATCTGAAAGAACCAATATTAAAGCAGCAATAATACTTAGGTCCGAAAAAAATAGTGAACATTGGTTTATGCCAGAGCTTAGTATGGACGAGGAAACATACTATAAAAATATTTATAATGACTCGGCTACTATAATTCAGAATGATTTTAAAAATAAAAATATCTATAAAGTCATTTTACAAAGTGATTTATTAATTTCTACACTCTCGACTGCTTTGATTGAAGGCTTTGGTATTGGGAAGAAAAGTTTGCTTTGCAATTTTACAGGTGTACAAGACTATCATATTGATTTTCCTGGTGAGATTACTACAAATTTGGATGATTTCTCTTCTTTTTCAAACCTTCTTGACAACATATTTAAAATACCTTATTCTGAGTACCTAGATAGATATAATAAACTACAAGCTTATTATATGAACTTTGATCCTGCTAAACCTATAAAAGAAAGGATTAGAGAAAAAATAACAGAAATATTAATTTAAAACTCTTAATTGGCAACACTTTTTTTAACAACTCCTGTAGAAAAAATAAACAGTTTTGAAAAAAACATTTTGTTTTTAGGAGAGTGGTGTAAATTGTACCCGGATCATAATAAATCCCAGAATATAGAAATACATAAGTATCATTGGGATGATCGATTGAAATTTATTCAAGATTATAAATATCTTACTGATTTATATGAAAAATATTTGTTTGAATTTTCCAATAAATTAAATGAAATACATAAAAGAAATGAAGATTCTAGATATTGGAGAATTATAATTGGCCCTTGGTTAAGGTTTTTTATTGATGTGACTTTTGATCGATTTGAATGTATAAGAACACTAGAGGAGAAAAAAATTGACAATTCACATATCTACAAATATAATATTGAAGACTTTATTCCTCAAGATTTTACTGAATTTTATGATCAAATTAGAAATGATAGTTGGAATCATGCAATATTTTCGGAATGTATTTTATTTTTCGGAATTAAACATACATTCATTGATTATCCTCCACATGAGATTCATCTCTCCAAAAAAGTAGTAAAAAATAAACTAAAAAGTAAGCTGTTAAACTTATATAATTCCTTATTTCCTAGAAGATTTAATTCAATTGCAATTGTAGAGCCCTACATAAATATATATAAAACCTTTAAATTAAATTTAGCATTAGGTCAGTTTCCAATTTTCGGCACTTTCACAAAAGAAATAGATAATACTTTTATACATAAATCAAGAAAAGAAATCACTTTCAATACCTTAAAAAAGACAAAATTTGAATTTTTTTTAGAAAATATTATTTTTAAATTAATTCCTAATTCATATTTAGAAAATTTATCTAATTATGAAAAATTAGGATTATCAAAATACCCATTAAATCCAAAATTAATTTTCACATCTAATGCCTATCAGGCAAATGATACATTTAAAATATGGACCGCATTTTACGTTGCTAAAGGAGTTCCTTTAATAATTGAGCAACATGGAGGCCATTTTGGAATTGGTTTAATTAATCAAACTGAAACTCATCAAATTAAAATTGCTACTATTTTCGCGAGTTGGGGATGGGGAAGTAGTGAAAATGTATGTTCAATGCCTTCTTTGAAATTAAACAAATCGTTTTTGTTTAAATATAATAAAACAGGTAAAATATTAATAACTACTCCTTCTTATCCTCGCTATTTCTATTGCTCTTTTAGCGTACCCTTTTCTGGTCAATTTCTTTCTTATTTAGATGGCTTATTTATTTTCTTAAATGGATTAAATTTAAATACTACAAAAAATTTACTAATTAGAACAGACGCAGATATTTTTGGGTGGAATATTAATAAAAGGATTGAGGATAGAGGTTTCGGTTGGGCAATTGATAAAAAAAACATCAATTTATTTGATAGTCTTAAAGAAGCTAAAATTTCAATTTCAACTTATAATGCAACTATTTTTTTAGAAACATTAGCGATGAATTTCCCAACTCTGGTTTATTTTGATTTTTCTTATTACGAAATAAGAGAAGATGCTTTAGAAATGATTACTATTTTATTGGAAGCAAATATATTACATAAATCTCCTGAGGATGCCTATCAATTTCTTAATAATATACATGACGAAATCGAAAATTGGTGGTTTTCTAAAATTGTGCAAGATGCAAGACTGATTTTTTGTAACAAATATGCTCGTACTTCTAGTAAATGTATTAATGATTGGAAAATATTTTTAAATACTTATAAGAATGACTAAAATTTCATATAAAGATGTAAAATCGAAGTGCACAAAAGATAGGTTTTTTCCATATGACGACTGGAGAGATAGGTTATTTGTACCACCATCTATTTTTTTAGTTTGGATTTTTGTTAGATTTAAAGTAAGTGGAAATGCTGTATCTTTTCTCTCTGGCTTTGTAGCAATATTAGGCGGTATATTAATTTCTATGGAAAATAAGGTTTTCATCTTTATCGGATCTTTTGCATACATTTTGTATTATTTATTAGATTATGTTGATGGTGGAGTTGCAAGGTTTAATGGGTCATCCGGAATAGGAGGTCAATATATTGACTGGTTAATGCATACAGTCTCTTCGCTTGGTATTTTTATTGGTATTTTTATTGGAGCATTGAATTCAAATGGTACATGGGTTATGCCATTTGGAGTTCTTACTACAATTGCTTGTACACTTAATTTAGAGAGATATTCATTTGGATGGTTTTCAATTTGCATGCATCGTCAACAGCAAGTAGTTAAAAATATTAATACAACTCTATTGCCAATTAAAAATATTAGTAATCAAACTAAAGAGAATATTATTGTTAAGGGGATGAAATATATTTCTACATTGCTTTTTCACGAAAATTATTCAATTTTTTTGATTCCAATATTAGCTTTTTTAAATTTATTCATTAATAAAAATTATATAGATTTTAGATTGATAATTCTTTTTGCAGGTTCATTTATTTACTTTCCAACGATTTTGATTGATATTTTAAGAATTTCAAATAATAATGTAATTGACAAATCATACAATGATCTTTTTTTTGGAAATAAAAAACCTAATTTACCTAAAGATCATTTTTTCGGGAATTAACAATAAAAATAATATTTAAATGAAAGCACTTATTTTAGCTGCCGGTTTTGGAAATAGAATGAGTCCATTAACAAATAACAAGCACAAAACATTGTTAGAAATTGATGGAGAGCCTATTATGGATCGCATCATCAACTCATTATTAATTAATAGTGTTAATGAAATTTTAGTAGTAACTGGTTATAGATCCGAAGAACTGATTTCGCATTTAGAAAATACATTTCCAAATGTAATGTTTGAATTTGTTCATAATGAACGTTTTAGAGAGACAAACAATATATTTTCATTATCATTGGCATTTGAACAAAAAATTATTGATGATGATATCTTATTAATTGAATCTGATTTAATTTATACAACTGAGGTTATTTCAAAAGCTATTAATTCTAGCTATGATAATGTTGCATTGGTGAGCCCATATGCTATAGGACTTGATGGAACAGTAGTTCAAGTGCAAAACAACCAAATTACCAATATTTTCCCACCGCATTTACAAGATGAAAATTTCAATCTTTTTGATAAATTTAAAACATTAAATATTTATAAATTTTCAAAAGAATTTTGCAACAATGAGTTTAAAAAATTATTAACATATTATGCAAATGTTATAGATGACAATTGTTATTACGAGCTGATACTTGGAATTTTAATTTATATGCAAAAACGAACAATTTATTGCGAAATAATTGAAAATGATAAATGGGTAGAAGTTGACGATCCAAATGACATGATGGGAGCAGAGTTTGTTTTTAATAAAAAAAATAGATTAAACATTTTAGAAGATAGTTTCGGAGGATTTTGGAATTTTGATGTATTAGATTTCTGTTTTATTAGAAATATGTATTTCCCAACTACATCATTAATGGCAGAAATTCGAAATAATTTAACTTGGCTTCTTAATAATTATGGATCTAAGCAAAAAATATTAAACAGAAAACTTTCTTATGTACTTCAATACAAAGAAGACAATCTGATTGTTTTAAACGGTGCTGCACAAATTTTCCCAATATTAAGAATTATTTTAAAAAATAGACAAGTTTTAATTCCAACACCTACATTCGGAGAGTATAATAGAATTTTTAATAACCCAAATACTTATACTGATTCCATTGGGTTTAATGAAGAAGAAATATCTCAAAAACTAAGATTATCAGACTCAATAGTATTTGTTAATCCAAATAATCCGACAGGAAGTATTTTGTCAACTGAATGGATATTCGATCTTTCAAATAAAAACCCGGATAAATTATTTATCATCGATGAGTCGTTTATTGAATTTTCTGAACAAAAATCAATAATTTCTTACTTAGAAAATTCCAGAAATAACAACATATTAGTTATCAGAAGCATGAGTAAGAGTTATGGAATGCCTGGGGTACGTTTGGGGTTTGTATATACTAATAATGAAATAATTAAAGAGCAAATAATTCAGAATCTACCAATATGGAATTTGAATTCTGTTGCAGAATTTTTTTTAGAGATAATATTAAAAAATAAAAGAGCACTTATAAATTCTTTTGCTCAAACCAAATTAGATCGTAATGATTTCAGAAATAAGTTACAACAACAAAATTATATTAAAAAAGCATATGAGAGTGAGGCAAATTTTTTGCTTATTAGTATTGACAATTCAAAATATGACTCAAGTAATTTAGTACTTTATTTGTTAAATGAATGTAATATTTATATAAAAGAAGTTTCTGAAAAACTGAATAAAAATGGCTTTAGATTTTATAGAATTGCAGTTCGTTTGCCGCATGAAAATGATTTATTAATCACTTCATTAAATTCTTTCTTTAATAAGTAAAATTCTAAAATGGATAATAAATTAAAAGTACTTGCAGTAATTCCTGCTAGAGGAGGGTCTAAAGGGATACCCAATAAAAATATAAAAAACCTACTAGGTCAGCCATTAATAAGTTATTCTATTACTGAGGCACATAAATCTATTTATATTGATAGGGTAGTTGTATCTACAGATAGCTTATTAATTTCCGAAGTATCGAAAAATTTTGGTGCAGATGTGGTAATTAGACCAGAAAATATAAGTGGTGATAAATCTTCATCTGAGGAAGCCCTCCTTCACACTTTAAATGAACTTAAGATGCTTGAAAATTATATACCTGATATAATTTTGTTTATTCAATGTACTTCACCATTAACTATAAGCGAAGACATGGATGGTCTATTACAAAAGCTAATTGAGGAAAATGCCGATTCAGCCCTGAGTGTATCTAAATTTTATCATTTTATTTGGAAAAATAATAATGGTAACGCAATCGGAATTAATCATGAAAAGTCAATTAGACCAATGCGACAAGATCGTGAATCACAATTTCTAGAAAACGGCGCAATTTATGCTTTTAAATATAAAGGGTTCATAGAAAACAAATATCGTTTTTTTGGGAAAACGGTTTTTTATGAAATGCCTCAAAGACGTAATCTAGAAATTGACGAACCATTCGATTTTTTGTTAGCAGAATCTATTTTAACCAATATTAGAGTTCAACACGCATCTAAAAAGCTTCCCAATAAAATAGATTTGATAGTCATGGATTTTGACGGAGTATTTACTGACAATAATGTATATGTTTTAGAAGATGGCAGGGAAGCGGTTAAATGCAGTAGAGGTGATGGTATGGGGCTGGGATTATTGAAAAATAAGGGTTTTAATATGTTGGTGTTTTCTACAGAGAAAAATCCAGTAGTAACAGCTCGATGTAAGAAGCTTGGTATTGAAGTAATTCAAGATGTTACAAATAAATTGCCTGCTTTGTCCAAAGTTTTAGTTGAACGAGATGTTTCAATTGAAAATGTAGTTTATATTGGGAATGATATAAATGACTTGGAATGTATTATTGCGGTTGGTTGTGGAATCGCAGTAAATGATGCTGTTATACAAGTTAAAAGAAATGCAGATATCATTTTACAATCAAATGGAGGTAATGGAGCATTAAGAGAGTTGGCTGAACTAATTATAGATAATAAAATTTAATACAAAAAAAATTTAAATGAAAACTGTTATTTTATGTGGAGGACTCGGTACTAGATTAAGCGAGGAAACTCATTTAAAGCCAAAACCAATGGTTGAAATCGGTGGGCGACCAATACTTTGGCATGTAATGAAAGTTTATGAAAAACATGGTAACCATGATTTTGTTTTAGCCTTAGGTTATAAGGGTGAAGTTATAAAAGATTATTTCTTAAATTATCATGCTAGACAAAGTGATATTACCGTGAAATTAAAATCAGGAAACCTTGATTTTTCAAACCCAACTTCTGAAGACTGGAATGTATCTTTAATTGACACAGGTGCTAAAACAATGACCGGTGGACGTTTATTAAGATTAAAAAGTCATTTAGTTAATGAAGAAACTTTTATGTTGACTTATGGCGATGGAGTATCAGATGTGAATATTGAGGATTTGATAAAATTTCATAAAAGTCATGGAAAAATTGCTACTGTAACTGCTGTTAGACCTCCAGTTCGATTTGGAGAACTACTAATCAATAATAATAAGAAAGTAGAACAATTTCAGGAAAAACCACAGGCGGCTGAAGGTTGGATAAATGGTGGTTATTTTGTTTTCGAAAGTAAAATATTTAATTATATAGAAAATGATTCAACTTTATTGGAGCGAGAGCCATTAGAAAATCTTGCAAAATCTGGTGAGCTTATGGCTTTTCAGCACTCTGGATTTTGGCAGTGTATGGATACTATTAGAGATAAAGAATATTTACAAGAATTATTTAATAATGGGAATGCTCCTTGGTTAAAATAAAAAATTAATTATAATGTTTTGGAATATTTATAAAAACAAAAAAGTTTTGATAACCGGTCATACTGGATTTAAAGGTAGTTGGTTGTCAACATGGTTAATAAAGCTTGGCGCGAATGTTGTTGGAGTATCAATTGACATTCCAACAAACCCTTCAATGTTTGTTGATTTAGAATTAGAAAAAAAAATGAAGCATGTAATCGCCGATGTAAGAGATTACTCAACTATTCAAAAAATCCTCATTGAAGAAAAGCCTGATTTTATTTTTCATTTAGCTGCTCAAGCTATAGTTTCAAAGTCATATTCTAATCCCACAGAAACAATGACTACAAATATCATAGGAACAATGAATATTCTTGAATCACTTAGGTCTTACAATGCAAGTTGTGTGGCAATTATGATTACAAGTGACAAGTGTTATGATAATGTTGAGTGGATTTGGGGGTATAAGGAAACAGATCAAATGGGGGGCAAAGATATATATAGTGGTTCAAAGGGAGCTGCTGAACTTGTAATTAAATCTTATATTCATTCTTTTTTTAATAATGAAAATCATCCGGTCAAAATTGGAATTGGTCGTGCTGGTAATGTAATTGGTGGCGGTGATTGGGCAACAGACAGGATTGTTGTTGACTGTATGAAAAACTGGAATTCAGGGAAAATAGTTGAAATCAGAAGTCCAAAGGCAACTAGACCTTGGCAACATGTATTAGAACCCTTAAGCGGATATTTATCACTTGGAGCAAATATTTTTTTAAATAATAAGTTACACGGTGAAGCTTTCAATTTTGGACCAAGAGCTGAGCAAAATCATACAGTAGTTGATTTAATTACGGATTTGTCTAGATATTGGGGTTTTGAAAATAGCAACAAGGCTTATAATATTACAGATGAAATTCCATTTCATGAAGCAGGATTATTGAAATTAAATTGCGACAAGGCTTTATTCTACTTAAAATGGGAATCAAACTTGAAATATAATGAAACTATAAAATTGATAGCTGAGTGGTATTTATCTTATTTTAATAAAGAAAAAGACTTGTTTAGTAAAACAATTGCACAGATTTTAGAATATGAAAATATTGCAATTAAAAGAAATAACTCATGGTCTAAACAATTAAGTAATGAATAATCAAATTGAAGGAGTTCTATTCACAGTTGCAAGACAAATTGAAAATGAAGGAGGAGCAGTTTTACATTTAATGAGGAATGATTCTCCACAATTTGTAAAATTTGGAGAATGTTATATGTCAGAATTATTTCCAGGAGCAATCAAAGCTTGGAAAATGCACAAACTGCAAACACAAAATTTTTCAGTTCCTATTGGTCGAATAAAACTTGTGTTATTTGATGCTAGAGAAGATTCTGAAACAAAAAACAAGTTGATTGAAATTGAACTTGGCAGACCGAACTCTTATTATTTAGTAACAATACCTCCTGGTGTTTGGTATGGTTTCCAATCTATTTCTGCATTACATTCTTTAATAGTAAATTGCACTGATATGCCTCATGATAAAGAAGAAAGCATTGGATTAGATATATCAAATACTTTTATACCATATAAATGGAATTTTTAATTTTACATTAGCATGAAGATTCTTGTAACCGGAGGCAATGGTTTTCTTGGAGGTAATATTACAAATCATTTAAGAAAATATATTAATTATAAAATTTCTATAGGTGTAAGGCATATTGATACATCATTTTTAACTAAAAATGATGTAGAATTAATCGAATTGCCATGGCACTCCAAGGCAAAGCTTAAGAAAATTTGTTCAAATTTCGATATCCTAATTCTATGTGCAGGAATGAATGCTCAAGAGTGTAAAGCTGATCCAATTAAAGCAATCGAGTTTAATTGTTTAGCAACTGCTAGATTAGTTAGTGCAGCAGTAGAATTAGGAATGAAAAAAATTATATATTTTTCAACAGCACATATTTATAGGGCTCCACTTTACGGCGACATTGACGAAATGACCTTACCTGAGTCTCTTCACCCATATGCTACATCTAAAAGAGCCGCTGAAGATGTAGTTTTGGCAGCTCATCGCATAAATCAGTGTCAAGCAATATGTTTGAGATTGTCTAATGTTATTGGAACACCAGCAAATACTGATGTAAAATGTTGGAGTTTGTTTATGAATGATATTTGTAGGCAAGCTGTAATTAAAAAAGAAATTCAATTAACCTCATCTGGAACTCAAAGAAGAAATTTTGTAACGATAAGTGATTTAAATAATTTAGTACAGCATGTAATAGAAAACAATTATTCATATATGGATAGGCCAATATTTAATGTTGGTGGTTCATGGGCTCCTTCAATATCTGAGGCGGCGGAGTATGTATCGAGTATATTTCTAGAAATGTATGGAAGTAAAATAAAGATTATCAAGAAACATCCTCAAATAGGTGATATAAATTTTGAATTGAATTATATCTCTGAAAAAATTAAAAACAATAAATTCGTCTTTGGTAACGATTATGAAGATGCAATAAAAAATCTTATAAGCTATTGCAATAATACTTTCTAATATTGACCCTAATATGAACCAACTTATTTCAGTTATACTTCCAACATATAATCATGCTAGCTTTTTAAAAAACGCTATTTCATCAGTTATTGAACAAGAATACAAAAACTGGGAGCTTATTATAGTTGACAATCATTCAACAGATGATACTGATGAGGTAATAATTAGTTTCAATGACAAAAGAATACGATATTTTAAAATACACAATAATGGTGTTATTGCCGCATCAAGAAATTTAGGCATATTAAATTCTAATGGAGATTGGATTGCCTTTTTGGATTCAGACGACTTATGGTATCCCAATAAATTATCAATTATAGTAAACGAAATTTCTAAAAATACATTTGATGTAATTTGCTCAAATGAATATTTAAATAATAAAATTATCAATAAAAAAAATAAATTATCGTACGGCCCTTTTGTCAAAGATTTTTACAGAGATTTATTAGTTAATGGCAATAAACTATCTCCTTCTTCTACACTAGTGCGTGCTGAATTTATAAAAAAAAAATCAATTTTATTTAATGAGTCAATCGATTTTATAACGGTAGAAGATTATGATTTTTGGTTGAATTTGGCTAATTCAAATGCCCGTTTTTTCTTCATAAAGAATATTCTTGGTGAGTATATTATTCATGGTAATAATAATTCCACAAAACTCAAACTCCATAGAGAAAATCTAGTAAAACTAATTAGATATCATTTGTTTTTTGTACAAAAGTTTACATTAAAACCTGAACAAACCTGGAAAAAAATATTACCTAAAATCCAGTTTATGGAATTCTCTCAAATATTAAGAGAAGAAAATCGCTATAAAGCCATTAAATATTATTTATACGTAATTATAAAATCACCAACATATACGCTTATTTTTTTTAATAAATATTTATTTAAAAAAATACACAATATTAATTTTTAGTTTAAATGGCAATAACTTATTCTTCACTTCCGAAATTAAAATATTTCTTTTCGATATTTGATACCATAAAAGAAAATAAAGAAATCATAAAGCCTTGGCTGAAAAATCAATATGATTTTGAATTGTTTTCATGTTCAGCGATTTCCTTATATTTTATTATAAAAAAAATATCAAATACTACTGAAGAAGAAAACATTTCCATTTGGATTCCGGATTTTTTTTGTAATTCTTCTTTAGAAGCAATTAGGGACCTAAATATTGAAATCATTTTCTATCCTATTAATAATAATCTTACTCCAAATTTAGAATGGTGTGAAATTAATTTAAAACCAGAAAAAACTAATATATTTTTATTTGTTCATTATTTTGGTTATATTTTTAATTTACAATCAGTTTCTGAATTTTGTAGTAAATATAAAATTTGGTTAATTGAAGATGCAGCTCATGTACTTTTGCCAACTCCTGAAATTGGTGTATATGGAGATTTTATAATGTATAGCCCGCATAAGCATTTGCCTATTTATGATGGCGCAATATTGATTGTAACAAATCGCGGAAATGACAAGTTCAAAAAGTCAAGTGCATTAACTATTACAAATAAAAGGATACAGCTTAAGAGTAAATATTCTGAGAAAGTTTCAAAATTTCTTGTTTTTAATTGGATAATAAAAAGAGTTATCCAATTATTAGGGTTTAGGATTTATTTCCCAAATTATGAATTTTGGCCTGATCATAAAAAATATAATATCTCTTTTAATCATATTCGGATGTCAAAAATTTCAAAATTATTTTTACACCGAATAGCTCCAGAGTTAACTAATATTTCAAAAACAAGAATAAAAAATTGCATTTCTTGGTCTGAACATTTAATAAAAAACAAAACTGAGATAAAAAATGTCATGTTGGTAGATTCATTCAGAGTTCCATATCTGGCTTTTTTTGAGATAAGTAATATTGAATTGATGAATAAAGTTTTTTATAAGCTAAAAAAAATGAATTTTCCAATAACATCGTGGCCAGATCTACCTCCAGAGTTGATGAAAGATGAAAATTTACATTCTGTTGCGATTGGCCTTAGAAAAACTAGATTATATTTTCATGTACATCACAGTATTAGCGGTAAAGACATATCTAAAATTACTTCAAAAATAAATTTATAGAATTGAAATTATTTTCTTTTAATTTAAATAGATTATGGTTAGGAATAATATTATCTATAGTGTTAATACTTCCAATACAAGTCTTATTCAATTCTCCAATTCCATTTCTTTTACCTTATTTTCTTTTCTTCATATATATATTCTTTTATAAAACAATTAAATATCAGAGGTATAAAAAAAAATCCGTACAAAAAAATATTGATTACCTGATCTTCATATATACTTTACTTGTATTATTTCATTTTACTTGGCAATTATTACTTTCGGTTTCCAGTATTTCAGATTTGTTATCTTCCTTGGTAATTTATTTTTTTCCTACATTTTTCTACTATTATCTTAAAAAAAATATTACATCTGAAATTCTGTTTTTAATTCTTATTGGCATTTGTTTGTCAGGCATAATTGTTGGCATTTATTTTGTGTATGATAGTTATATGCAACTAATTTTAGGTAAAATATCTAATTATTCAGTTTTAGTAAATGAATATGAACAGTTTAGAAAAAATAGTACTGAGATTAATAATGCTAGACTTAAAATGTTTGAACGCGCATATGGACTTCTAGAAACACACTCTGTGTCTTCTGCTTGGGTTTCTTTTGCTTGCTTTTCAGCTTTAACTCTAATTAGGAGCGAATTTTATGTAAAAAGAATTCTTGTTATTTTTATTACTCTCATAATATTATTTATAGGTTTAAATTTTACAGGTATACTTGCATTTATACTATCAATAATTTTAATTGAATTTAATTTATTTAAATTATTTAAGTTCAAAATCTCTCTTATAGGTTTAAGACATATATTATATATTTGTATCTTATTGTTTACTTCTTTAGTTATTATATATTTAATTTTACCATCTGAGAACCAATCTATGGTTTTGAACTTATTGAATTACTTCCCACAGTTATTATCCGGTGATTTAATAACAAGAGATGATAATAGGACGTATTTACAAGGCTTGTCTGATAGTTTATTTGGATATCCAAAATTAATGTTTAATTATTTTCCCTTAGGTCTATTGATAGGAGATGGTTTTACTGTTAATTTCGGATTAAATAAAGGAGGAGACTATGGAATTGTCGAAACTTTATATCGATTTGGCATACCTTTTTTTTTACTATTTATAATTGCGATTTTTAGACTAATTTATTTTCTATTTAATTCATTATACATTAATGGTAATAATAAAATTATAAAATTTTGTGCATTAATTTTAGTTTATGTATTGATTTCAGAATTACATTATTCAATTTGGAATAGCAAATCAATTTTAGCATTACTATTTATAGTATTTGCAATCATCTACAAACAAAATCAACCTTTAAAAATTTCCCTAGAAAAATAATTGTGAATCAAAATATAGAAATTACAGTATTTCATGAATTTAATAGTGAATTACAAACTAAATGGAATTCAATTGAAAAAAATATTAGAATGTATGTATATCAAAGATATTCATGGAATTTCCATTGGTATAATAACTTTAAAAATGAGTATCTTTTTAATATCGTATTATTAGAAAATACAACTGGTGTATTGGGGATTTTCCCCTTTTGTATTAATAAAAAAGGCATAATAAAAAAATTACAATTTATTGGAGTTGAACAATCAGATTACCTCACTCCAATTTGTAGTCCCAGTCTAAATTATGATTTATTTACAGAGGTGCTTAAAAATATCAAATTCGATTATGATGTAATTTACCTTAAAAAAATACCTGAAAAAATTAAAGGGATAAAAAATAATTTCTCCCTAAATATAAATGCTAAAGTTTCTGATCAAAGTTCTCAAATAGTTTTCTCTAATAGTTATGATGAATATGAAAAATCTTTAAAGTCAAGTTTCAGGAATGATAACAAACGCAATTTAAAAAGATTAACAGAATTGGGGGATTTAAAATTTATTAATTTTGATTTTGAACAACAAACTCAAAAAGAATTTTTAGACTTCATTTCAATCACACTTGAACAAAAAGAGAGAAGAATAAAAAATCATTTAGGAAAAACCAATATTAAGAATAATAGTGTTAGTTCTTTTTATAAAAAATCATTTTCATTGATTGATCTAAACTATAAAATCCATTATTCAATACTAATGCTTAATAATAAAACGATTTTGGCTAGTCATTGGGGGTTTTATGATGAAGATACATATTATTATACTTTCCCTACAATTGAAGGTAGAGAATGGTATAAATATTCCGCTGGTAAAGTTTTACTTAATTTCTTAATTCATAATGCTTTCGAATTAAATATTAAAAATTTTGACTTTACAATTGGTGATGAAATTTACAAAACAAATTGGATTAATTCAAAAATGAAAATATTTTCACTTCAAATAGGGGTTAGTTATATTGGTAAATTTTATTTATTATTTTATAATGTATTAAATAAAATTAAAGGAAATGAAAAATTAAAATCGATATGGAGAAAATTCAAAAGATTTATTATTTTCAATAAAAAACGTAAATGAAAATAAATTTGAATAACAATACTATCGTTTTATGTTATCATAGAATAATAGATGATACATTTACTGAAATTGATTTTCCCAATGATGGTCAATCTTTAAAATGTGACGATTTTGAAAAGCACCTAATTTATTTAAAAAAACATTACACTTTTGTAAATGATGTAGAAAGCAATATAATTAATAAAAAGAAATATAATCTATTTTTGACTTTTGATGATGGATTTTTGGATATCAAAACAATTGTTCTTCCTTTATTAGAGAAGTATAATATTCCGGCTATGATATTTATTACCTCTGGTTTTATTGATAATAATTATCAATTTGTATGGTGGATTGATTTCTGGAATAATTTAAAAAATAAAAAATCAATTACCATTATTACAAATGGCATAAAAAAGAATTATAAATTTAATACGCTAAAAAGTAAGAATAAAATTTATTCAATTTATATTAAAAAGCTCTTTAAAATGAGCAGAGATGAACAATATAATTTTTTCAAAGAAAATAATTTAGGAACAAACACAAAAAAATATTTTTTATCTAAAACAGATATCGCTTATTTACAAAACCATTATTTAATAAAGATTGGGTTACATTCTCATTTACATATCAATTATGGAATAGAATGCGAAAGAAGTATAAATTATGATTTATTAGAAATGAATAAATATTTTGATGAGAATAACATAAAGACTCACAAAAAATATTTTGCACTTTGTTATGGGTCTCTACCAAATTTGCATGTCCTGAAAAACCTAGAAACTAAATTCGACTTAATCTTTGCATTAGGCATAAAGTCATATTTAATTTCGAATAAAAAAATTATTAGTAGAATAAATGTAAGCTCTAAACAGTCACTGCTTAGATTAAAGATTAATCTAATGTTAATAAAATTTATAATTTTTCTAAAAAATGTAAGAATTGAAAAATAGTGACAAAATTTATGACTTATGCTGCATTACCACTTTTACAAACAGCGATTCGGTTTATAATTTATTAGATAGTTTAAAATATAACAATAATCAATTAAGTATAATTTTTATATTTATAAATCAGACTGAATCTGATATTGTCCTCCCAAACTATCATATTGACTTTTGTATTATTAAAACTAGTAGAACTTCATTGTCTAAAGCTAGAAATAATGCATTACAATATTTGTTTAAAAATAACATTCTATATACTCATTTAATGTTTCCCGATGACGATTCATCGTTTTCTCCGGACTTCTTTTTATGTTATAAAAAACTAATTAAATCTAATTTTAATTATTTGATAGATGTGTATTGTATAGGTTCTACAAATATTTTCAAACCTAATAAATATAAAAATCATCAAAAATTAACTTATATCAACTACGATGCTGCAATGAGTGTTAATATGATTATTTCCCAAAAAAACATTTATAAAACAAATTATTTCGACGAAAATCTTGGTGTAGGATCTAGATTTGGTGGTGGTGAAGATGTAGATTTTTTTATTCGTGTTTGCAAAGATAATATTAGTGAATTCGAATATGTTAAAGATATTTATTATTATCACCCATCTCCAAATTCAACCTACTCTAATTTATCTTTTAAAAAGATTCTTAAACGTTTTATCGCTTATGGTGATGGCACTATTTATGCTCTTTGTAAAAATAAAATGTATTTACCTGCAGCTTACATTTCTATACGTGGATTAGGTGGTTTTTTTATTTCTCTAATTACTTTTAATCTTAAACTTTCTATAGCATATTTAGTTTCTTTTACAACAAGGGTTTTAATGATTTTTAAATTCTTTCTTATTTACGAAAGATTAAATAATAAATATAATGATTGATAATGTTTATATTACAGCCTCTATAGTAATATATAATAATTCCGAAGAAGATCTTAATAATTTAATTAATAATTTAATTACCTCTTGTATTGATAAAATTTACATAATTGACAATTCAATTGAAAAATACAATTATCAATTTAAAAATTATTCGAAAATCGAATATGTTTTTTTAAATCACAATCCAGGTTTCGGAACCTCTCATAATATTGCTTTAAGAAATGCCATATTAAGCGATTCTAAGTATCATTTTATAATAAACCCTGACATATACTTAGAATCTTATGTTATCGACGAGATGTGTCGTTTTATGATTGAAAATAATGAAGTTGGAATGATGATGCCGAAAATATTAAATTTTGATGGCACAATACAGTATTTGCCTAAACTATTGCCAACACCGTCTTTAATTTTTATAAGGAGTATTGGTTTTTTAAAGAAAATGTTTGAAAATAAGTTAATTAATTACGAACTACGGCATTTAGATGAAAGTCAAAGCTTAAATGTACCGGTAATATCAGGTTGTTTTTCAGTTCTTAAAATTGAGTCAATTATCAAAATTGGTGGTTATGATGAAAGGTTTTTCATGTATTTTGAAGACTGGGATTTGTCAAGACGAATTCATAATGAATATAAAACAATTTATTGGCCAAAAGTCTCTGTATTTCATGGTTATGAAGGCGGAGCTAAAAAAAATTTAAAACTGTTTAAAATATTTATAGCCTCATTTATTAAATATTTCAATAAATGGGGTTGGATAATTGATTATAATCGAACTAAAATAAATAATACAATATTTAATAAAGTAGTTAAATGAAAATTTTCATGACAGGTTCTTCTGGTTTTGTTGGAACAAATATTGCAAAATATTTAAATCCATTGGAATATTCGTTTGTAAACTATATTAGTAATTCGATCTTCCCTAAATCAATTGATGCATATCTGCATTTTGCTGGCAAAGCACATGATGTAAAGAAATTAGATTCTTTTGAAGATTATTATAAGGTTAATACTGAATTTTCAAAAAAAGTGTATGATGCTTTTATTTCTTCTGAAGCCAAAGTTTTTATAACGCTTAGTTCAGTTAAAGCAGTTCGTGATGAAATTGATTGTGAATTGTCTGAGGAAATTATCCCAAATCCAATAACACATTATGGCAAAAGTAAATTATTGGCCGAGACCTACATTTTTTCAAAACCAATTCCTTCTGGAAAAAGAGTATATATATTACGACCTTGCATGATTCATGGTCCTGGAAACAAAGGCAACCTTAATATCCTTTACAATTTTATTTCAAAAGGTTTGCCATGGCCCTTAGGATCATTTGAAAATAAAAGGTCATATTTGTCAATACAGAATTTATGCTTTGTAATTAAGGAGTTACTAAATAGACATGATATTGCTTCTGGAATCTACAACGTTTCCGATGACCAACCTTTGTCTACAAATCATATTATTAAATTGATTGCAAGCTCAAGAAATACCCCGCCCCTAATTATAAATTTCAGTAAACCAGTTATTTTTATTTTTGCAAAAATTGGTGATTTTATAAAACTACCATTAAATACAGATCGTTTGCAAAAATTAACTCAAAGTTATATTGTAAATAATAATAAAATAAAAAAAGCTATAGGCAAGGAATTACCAATTGATTCTTCAGAAGGGCTCATAAATACTTTTAAATCTTTTTCAAAAAATGCTTAATAGATTATTTGCACTTTTTCTTTTTTTAATACTTTTCCCTTTATTTATTTTTATTTCCTTCGCTATTTTTCTTGAGGATGGTTTCCCATTTTATTTTATACAAAAAAGAATTGGAGTTAACTGTAGTTTTTTTAATATCTACAAGTTTCGTAGCATGAAAAGAAACACTCCAAATGTTCCTACGCATTTACTTATTAATCCTGATCAGTATTTATTAAAAATCGGAAAATTTTTACGGAAATTTAGTTTGGATGAATTGCCTAATCTTATTAACATTATTAAAGGTGAGATGGTTTTTGTTGGTCCAAGGCCGGCACTATACAATCAAGAGGATTTAATGGCATTTCGCGTAGCTACTGGTGTATCTAAATTAATACCGGGAATAACTGGTTGGGCTCAAATAAATGGCAGAGATGAAATTTCTATTGCTAAAAAAGTTCAACTAGAGCAAGAATATTTAGTTAAAAAATCTTTCTTCTTCGATATCGAAATTTTAATTAGAACATTTTTTAAAGTTTTAGCAACTAAAAATGTTACTCATTAAAATATTATCTCATTTCTTAACTTGTATTTAATATAAATTGTGATAAAAATAAGTAGTAGAGCAATAAATATGCCATCTTCTCCAATTAGGAAGCTGGCATCTTATGCAGATACTGCAAAGAAAGAAGGTGTTAAAGTTTATCATTTAAATATTGGACAGCCCGATATTGAAACACCTTCAGTGATGATGGATGCAGTGAGTAATACACATTTAAAAGTATTAGAATATACCGACAGTGCGGGCATTTTAAGTTTTAGAAAAAAATTAGCAGCATATTATCAATCAAAAGAAATTAATATAGACTATAGTGATATATTAATTACAATTGGAGGAAGCGAAGGAATTTTATTTGCATTTATGGCATGCTTAGATGCAGGTGATGAAATTATTGTTCCAGAACCTTTTTATGCAAACTATATTGGTTTTGCAATGGCTGCTGGAATTAAAATTATTCCAATTACTTCAACAATAGAATCCGGATTTGCATTACCACCTATTGAATCATTCAGAGAAAAAATCACTTCAAAGACCAAGGGAATATTTATTTGCAATCCCAACAATCCAACTGGATATGTATATAGTGAATCTGAGTTATTGCAAATACGAGATTTGATCAAGGAAAAAGATTTATACTTATTTTCTGACGAAGCTTATACCGAGTTTTGTTACGATGGAAATGTAAAAAGCACATTGACATTAGAAGGGGTTGAAGACCGTGTTATAATGATTGATACTTTTTCTAAAAAGTACTCGGCATGTGGTGCGCGTATTGGGGCTTTAGTGACCAAAAACAAGGCAGTAATCGAGGCAGTTATGAAATTCTCACAAGCAAGATTAAGTCCACCTACCTTAGAGCAAATTGCCGCTGAAGCTGCATTAGGATTGCCTGCTAATTACATTGAAGCTACAAGGGCCGAATATAAGAACCGACGAGATACTTTAATTGGAAGACTATCTAAAATGGATGGCGTTTATTGCCAAAGCCCACAAGGTGCTTTTTATGCAATGGCTAAATTACCCGTTGCCGATACCGATGCATTTTGCCAATGGCTTTTAACTAGCTTTAGAAAAGACAATGCAACAATTATGCTTGCACCTGCAAGCGGATTTTATACCACGCCAGGCCTTGGGAAAAACGAGGTAAGATTGGCCTACGTATTAAATGAGCAAGATATAAATGCAGCAATGGATTGTTTGGAAGCGGCACTTCAAGTTTATTTAAATAAAGTGTAGTAAATTTTTCCAATAGTCTCTCTTATACCAGTTTCACTTAATTCTAAATTTTCAGAACTTGGTAAAAAGTCTATAAAAGTTATAATTGAATTACGACTTGTTTTAAAATCTACTTTATAAGGAATTACATCTAATCCCTGTTTCTCAAAGAGCTTCTTTGCTCTATACATATGATAAGCCGATGTCACAAGTATTATTCTTTTACTTGGGCTTATTAGTTCTTTTACAGCCACTGCCTCGTCTGCTGTATTCTGCACATCTTTTGTTACAAATATCTTTTCGGATGGTATGCCATTTGAAATTGCATATTCTTTTAACACATCTCCCTCCGTTTTCTTTGCCTTATCCCACGGCATTTTGCCTCCTGTAAACACTAACTTTTGAGCCTTACCTGCTTTAAATAAAGCTATCCCTCCAAAAAACCTATCTGGGTCTCCCCATTCTATGTAGGTTGAATCTCCCACTTCATTTATCTCCAACATTCCACTTAGCACTACTATTGCGTCTGCACTATCTATGGAGCTTATTGGCTTTCTGTATTCACTACCTTCAACTAGTTTAAAGAAGTTATTAGAGAATATAGGGGTTGATAGGATATATAGTACCCCTATTGCTATATAGATTAGCTTTTTCTTATTCTTGATTAATCCTATTAGTATCACTATTATGACTAGCATGATAGGTAAGACGAATGTTGGTAGTATTTTGTGTAGGTAGATCATGATTAATTTGGAGTAGTTAAAATTAATACATTCTCTGCGAAAATATGCTAGTGAGGTTTCATGGCGCTTTTAGGGTGAAAACTCCTGCACTTGTCAATTTTTAATGTTTTAATACGGTTTAATCCCGATTCGGTTAAATCTCTCTTTTTGTTGCTTTGAACAGCCCATTTTTAATAGAATGGGCTGTTTTTATTATTGGGATTAGGTATAAATACTGAATAAACTTATTAGATTATTTTCTAATTTTATTACAATTAATTATGATTTTATGAAACAACTCTTATCTGTTGTATTAATTGCTTCTTATTCAATTTTTGCTATAGCAAATACAACAATCACAACCCCCAAGCATAGTGCGACTTGCACAGGATCAAAAAATTGTAATGCTTGCAAAAATTGTAAATACTGTAAGCACTGTTCTAAGGATGGAGGAAAGTGTGGGGTTTGTAAATGATGAATTCCTAACAAATAAATTATATATTATGCAATCAGCATTTATTGAGTATCGACCAAAACAATCAAATGAGCATGCACCAATTACTCATTTTGTAATTGTAGTTAATGGCGCTGAAGTACATGGTAATTTTTCAACACAAATTCAAGCTAAAGAGTTTGCATGTGCGAAAGGTTATAGACCAGTTCATGTTGCAAGAGTTAGGCACTTACAAGATCGAGATCAGCCTGCACACTGGAGAAAAGATCCATGTTAGTATTTTCGAATTCATTCACATTAGTAAAACGCCACTTTGAAATTAAAGGGCGTTTTAAATTATATATTTTAGAAAATTATTTTTTCTTCTCTTTATTTTCTTCTGAATTTGGATTTGGATTAAAATTCACTTTCTTGCCATTTGTTAATCTCGCAATTCCATTCAAATATTTTTTAGTGCCCATAAGGAGTTTACTCTCTTTAATTGCAATTATATTATCCTCATTGTTATTTACAAACTTGAATGTTAAAGGTTTAGAATTGATGTCATCATTTAATGTGAAAGACAACTCATTTACTTCAAGATCCTTTATTAATTTGAATAATTCTCTTTCGCTTTTTTCTAATGCCTGTATATTGAATGCATTTGGGGAAAGGTTACAATCATAGAATGTGTCACGAACAATATAACTAGCAGGAATTAATACATGTGGTCTTTCGCTGTATTCAAATTTAACCCATACTTTTTCTCCATTATTATTTTGTTCAACCATTCCATTTTTGATAATATCAAACACTGGAATTTCATTTTCTTTACCATTTTCATGATCAACTTCCTTTACATAGTAGTATACGAAATTTACATCATCATCATTTACAACATAATCTAATATACCCATATTGAAATAATTAATATCTCTGTCTAGTGAGTACATCAGTAATTTGTCATTGATTATCGATTGATATGCATCTAATACTTCTAAGTCTTCTTTAGTTGGGTTACTAATTTTTTTTAATTCTTTTTCTCTTAGAAGCAGATTATTATATCCTAGTCTTTGTTCATATGCACGTTTAATTAAAAAGTCATGTGCCTTTTCCATAATTAATGTTGAAGGGCTCACTTTCCTTAATTCAGAAAGGAACCTTAACCACATTAGTTGAGCTAAGCTTATCCTGGCATGTTTCTTCTCCTCAAAAAACGGCAACAGTTTTTTTATGCGCCAGAATCTAATTGTTTCGGTTTCAAATTTATTGGGAGATGCTTGATCGATTGTAAGCATTTCCCTATCAGTCAGTTTAACTGCTTTCTTATCAGTTAGCTCAGACAGTTTAAGTTGGTTAATATGTATAGCAGCAGCGAACCTACTTACATACTTATCTAAAACATTGATATTCATTTACTTATAAATATTTTATCGCATAGCAGCAAATAATGCAAAAAATATTATCCAACAAATGCATTTTGAATCGAAATAATTTATAATTTCGAGTTAAACCCATTGTTTGACAATTACGTAGCTTACAATGTAAATATACAAAACATGGGCCAATTATAAACCTTAAAATTAGAAAACAATGAGGAATTGTATTTATTGTGGCGCTCCAATACCAGAAGATCGTCATAAAAACGCTTGGACCTGTACAAAGGAACATGCACTACTATTAAAAAAAGAACGCGAAGCAGCAAACTATCAAAAAGTACGTAACACAGCTGATCCGATTATAAGGTTGCGAGAGCACTTTAATGGTCTAGCCAATGAATTTGGTTTTGAAGTACCATTCGATCTTATTTATGCTACACCCTTAAAAATTGACTGGTCACTCAAAACAGGAACTTTCTTTAAAGATGGTGCCATGGGTGTAGCACTTGGTGACATCGGGTATATTATTTATCAACCTCAATCTATTAAAATCTTTAAACTATAAAATATGTTAGAACAATTATTAAAAGATCCTGCTTTTGCAGCGTTATACAAAAATGCACCTCAATTAAATAATATTGAAGTGCCCAAACTTGAATCAGGTGCATTTGTCCCTCCAATGCCAGTTATTCCACCTGTTGTACAAACACCAACAATTTTACCAACTGTAACTAATAGTCCTGTAGCAAAAAAAGGAAAGGTACATTGGATAGTACCAGTAGTAATATTGGTTGGTGGACTTTATGCATTTTATAAAATCACCAGATGGATTGAAGAAGAAAATGAAAAATCTAAAAACAATAAAAATTAAAAACTATGAGTTCCTTATTCCCCCAAGGCTTATTCCCTGAGCTTGATATCTATATAAAAGATATCATCTATAATGAAGTTAGAAAATTAACTTCTAATCTTCCACCACCTGATATTGAAGAGGATGAAATTTGGTCGTTAGAAAAAGCAGCATCCGTTATTGGAGTGTGCACTCAAACTCTTTCTAAAATGATTTTACGTGGAGAGATTGTTGCAGTCAAACCAGGTCGTAAGTGGAAGCTTACCAAGAACAATGTCACTCTTTACATGAATCGTAAATTAAATTAAAATGGGTGTTTCTTTTTTCATAAATAATAAACATGCATCTAAGTCATCAATCGTTATTGATGTTACCGTAGATGGCACAAGGATTCGATTAAGAACTGGTATCCAAATTGAAACCGTAGACTGGGATGCAAAAAAAGGTTTCGTTAAATCTTATCAAGGGAAAAGTGTTACAACGAATATTATTCGTACGCTTAGAGAGAAGGAGGTTTCAATATTGGAGCTCGTTGAGCAATACAAATACGGCAAGCCTAGGCTTAGTTACATTGAATTGGAAGAGAAACTGAATGAGTTAAATGACAACCCAAAAACCAAGTTTAATAAATTAAAGAAGAGTGGGGTGCGTCCAAGTGGTGATTCCTTACTTGCTTTCATCGACCTGTTTATTAAAGACTGTGAAGCAGGTGTGCGACTTTCTCCTAAGAAAAAGAAGCTCAAACCTCAAACGATAAGTAGTTTTAAGACTACACGTAAAATGCTTGCTAGTTTTTTCAATAAAAAAAATTGGGACTTGAAACTAGGGGAGTTGACTCAGGAACATATTGATTTGATTAGTGATCATTTGATCATGGATTTAGATTGGAGCATGAATACACATGCAAAGTTGATGATGGACTTGAAACAAGTATATAATTATGCTGTTAAGTTAAAGAGGCTACCTCCTGCTATATTGTATGAATTAAAATTTGATACCAGCCGAGAGGAGACAGATAGTATCTATCTAACTGAATCTGAAATTTTAGAATTATTGGAGATTAAGGATTTTGATACCCCTGAACAAGAAATTGTGCGTGATGTATTTGCCATTGGTTGTTTTACAGCTATGCGTTTCTCGGATTATAGTGTTTTAGATCCTACGGCTATTCGCAATAATAGACTTTCATTTATTCAAGTTAAGACGGGTGCGAAAGTGACGATACCTATCCACCCAGTAGTGAAAACCATTTTAGAGAAGTACGATTACAAGCTTCCACCTGTGCCACCAAATAATCAATTTAATGAAATCATTAAAAAGGTAGGAGCAATGATGCCATGTATGCATGTGCCATTTACTAAACAAATAACCTACAAGCGTGAGCTCACTGAGATAGTAAAAATGAAATACGATTATATGATGACGCATACAGCACGCCGTTCCTTCTGCTCCAATGAATTTATTAAAGGAACTGACCCTATGATTATTATGGCCATTAGTGGACACAAATCATATAAGTCCTTTATGCGCTACATTAAAGTATCAGGCGACCAGTTCGCAGATAAGATGGAGAAGATATGGCAGGAGAGAGAAGCGAAGGGGATGTAGATACCGAGGGTTATATAGTTACCCGTTTTGAAAATAATCTAATAAGAACCAAATGACAATCGAAGAACAATTAGCACATCTGAATAAAGTAACATGGATCGTAATGACTGAACCAGATGTAAATACAAAGTCGTTTGACATAAACATTTCTAATATCTTAAATGACCTATATAAAGAGGGCTATTTGATATGTGTAGGAGACAAAGAGCATAGCTATAGCATTGGTGAGTTACGCGCCATTGATAGACTCGTTACATGGATAACGCAGATAAGCTATGCTCAAAACGAAATCGAGGATCAAATAGCCATGTATGAAGATGACGCCGAAACCGACAAATTTGATGACATGATAGATGAGGCCGAAGAAGGCCTAATTGCTTACCGAAAGCTACATCCAGATGCAATCGCCTTCTTTACAAAAACAGACTGGAATAAAATAACACTAAAATACTGCCCCTATCATCTATTCCAGGAGCTAATACTACATAAAACAGCATTAATTAGACACTAGGCTTATAATACACATATTGATTTTGGGTTGGTTAGTTTCAAGGCCATTCGCGAAAGCGGGTGGCTTTTTTGTTAGGGTATTAGGTATAAATACTGAATTTGTCTACTTTAATAATTAGTATTTTTAATATATAAAGTAAATAAACACTACTCTAATAATATCTATTGAATTATGAAAATTAAAATTACTAATAAGTATGTTTGGAGGCAATACTTCGAGCTACTTGGTAAAATTGGAACTATTCTTGGAATTGCATCTATTTTCGTTTCTATACAAGATTCCTGTAAAATGTTTTATGGTTTTATAATCTTTATTTGTTTGATCATTTTACTTATTTTAATAATTCTAAAAGCAAATTATGAATCGAGCTTGAGACTAATTATAAATGGTAAAAAAGTGAACATATATTTCGGAGATATTTTTGAAACCGATGGTTTGAAATTAATTCCATTTAATGAGTATTTTGACACTCAAGTTGACGATTCAATTATTTCAAAAAAATCTTTAAATGGTAAGTTTATTGAAAAATTTTATTCTAATGTAACTGAACTAGACAATTTTATCTTAGAGGCATTAAAATTGAAATCATGTGTATTGAATACAAATAGAAGTGTAGGCAAAAATAAAAAATATCCTTTGGGAACAACTATAGAAATTCAACAAGGATATTTGCTTTCTGCTTTTACACACTTTGACGAAAGCAATAGAGCTTTTTTGGCTAAGGGAGAGTATATGCAATACCTAAATAATATGTGGGATGAGATAAATGTGATTTATGCATCAAGGAACATTAATATTCCATTAATAGGTTCTGGTATTACAAGAGTAGGAGTTAGTATGACATTACAAGATTATCTTGAACAAATCCTTTTTTCAATTAAATTTTCAGACATTAAAATGGATCACATGTCTTGCATAAATATTATTCTACATAAGAGTATAAAAGATGAAATAAATTTATTTAACATAAAAAATAATTTTAATTAAATATGGCAAATAGAACGGGAAATTACTGTGCATTTTATGTTGACACTCCTTTTAGTCAATCAAATTTAGCGGCGCACTCAACAAAAGATTTTCTTTACTACAATTTACTTAAGGCATGGTCTGAGAAAGATTCAAATTTCTCATTTGTCGATTCGCATGAGAAAAACTATAATGTTAGAGATGATAGTAATTGGGAATCTACTTTAAAGCCAAGATTACATGACAGACTAAATAGATCAAAAAATATCATACTTTTTTTAAGTACATTAACTACAAATTCAAGAGCACTGAGCGAAGAGATTGATTTTGGAATTAATTCAAAAGGCCTGCCTCTAATTGTTGTTTATCCAGAATTCACTGAGAAAACTGATATTAAGGATTATTCAAGAAATACAATAAAGAGTCAAGTAACAAGTCTTTGGAATCAAGTTCCTGTTTTAAGAGACTCAATACACAAGGTTCCGTCAATTCATCTACCTCATAACAAGTCTTTAATTAAGCAAACTTTAAATGATGCAGACTTTATGGTATTAACTAAAATAAAACCTGGTACTTATTCTTATTAAATGCCAATCACACTAATCCAGCACACTAATTTAAGCGTGATCTAAAAATAGCCGTTTCGTGACCTAGGTTTGGTACTAAGTGATTTTTAAAACATTGAATATCATATAGTTGCAATTAAATAACTTGATGGTCCATTCGACAAGAAATCACTTTAAATCACCGTAGATCACTCTAAATCATCATTAAAGTCAGATTTTCCCTCAAAAAAGCATTTTAAAGGCGTTTGAAGATGATTTAAAACTATTAAACCTGTGCG
>SXGR01582459.1_pt1 | contig 42629 bp, 27 predicted proteins | sample 3174711 | NCBI WGS metagenome assembly SXGR01 (sample SAMN11356860, study PRJNA531348) | freshwater metagenome | isolation source: freshwater sample F1-60 | place: China: Fuxian Lake, Yuxi | collected 2017-12-25
CTTGCTGCCCGTTTGGGCCACGGAAGGTTGGTATACCTTCGATGGACCGGCGCATCTATACAATGCCGAAGTCATCGGCGAATTGCTGTGGGGTCATGAGCCCCACTTTTTGAATTTCTTCTACGAGATTCGTTGGCCACCGTCACCCAACATGCTCTTTTATGTTTTTGCTGCACCTCTTTCGCGGGTGATGGATATCATGTGGATCGATAAACTCTGGGCAACACTGCACGTCTTGGTTTTCGGTATGGGGTTTAGGTTTTTTCTGTTGGAGATTGCCGGTGGGGGCCGCGGGTCGGGGGTGGGTCGACTAGCCGCTTGGGCTTCGTGGGTGGGCTTATATGCGGTGTTTCATCGCCATTTTTTCTTAGGTCAATACAACTTCGCTATGGGCATCGGCCTGATGGGGTGGACTCTGGGTTATTCATGGCGTTGGATTATGCATCATCGGCCTCTTTCCTGGCCATTGGTACGCTTAGCCGGTCTTCTTACCCTTCTTGGGGCTAGTCACCTCGTCGGTTTTGCTGCGGCTGGGGTAGTCATCGGGCTGATGCTGATTTGGTTAAATGGCCGGCAAACCAGGCAGTTTTTGACGCGCATTCTTTGTCTTTTGGCCGTATCCAGCCCCGTTTTAGTCATCAACCTATATTATTTGTGGCAAAGCAAGGGTACGGGCATCACCCGGCACATCGGTCATTATGACCTCTTAGGGCAGTGGATCCGACTGGAATCGTTGACCTCGTTCAATCCTCCCGTAGAATGGCGGACTATGATCGGACTGTTTGTGTTGGCTATTTTGACCCTACCCATGGCCGTAATGGCCGTCCATCGCAGACTACAAAGATCGAACGAATGTCGACCACGTGCCGATGGAGCCTGGGCCTTTCTTCTATCGTGCAGCGTCCTTTTTGTGCTGATGTATTTAATCATACCCGATGAAAGCCGCAATTCCGGCTATCTGAGTAGTCGCCTCGCCCTCATCAGTCAGATGTTCTTTCTGGCAGGGGGCGTATTGCTTTTGGGTGTCGTTCCAAGCGCTGTTCGACGTCTGACATTGGCATTGCTCTTGCTTTTGCTGCCTTTTCGTGTGGCCTACTACTGGAAGGTCGAAAGAAGCCTAGGACGCGATTTGTCGGAAATGCGGAGGGCAACGGCACAAATTCCCACTGAAAGCACAGTTCATCAGGTTAATTTGAGCAACAACTGGATGCACGAACATCTGAGCATGTCTGTTTCCGGTAGGGAGATTGTTCATCTGAAGAACTACGAAGCCTATCTCGACTATTTTCCTTTGGGCTGGCGAATGGGGTCGCTCCAACCTTGGATGACCCACGCAAACTATTGGAAAAACTGGCCTCCTTGTCCGGATACTGCCGAATTGGCCCAACTTTCATCGGCTCCAATGCCCGACTTCTTGATCGTTTGGGATGACGGGAGCATGATGACCGCAATGAATGAAACGATAGACTTTGATTGCCGTGAACTACTTTATGGCTGGCTTTCCCTGAATTATCTCAAACTCCCTGTTTCAGAATCAGAACGCTGTAGTCTTTGGAAAAGAAAATTGAAGTCAAATTCAAGCAGGGGTACGCGCCCGAACAAGTAGATTGGGCGTAAGGATCAGGCCTCGACTGCTTCGGGCCGTAGCAAACAGCTCTAGGCGCCAACGTATCGAAAGAACCTGGTACACCAATCGTCTGGCGATCTCCTTCCACCAGGGATAGACCCGCATGTGGGAAGGATAAACGCCAACCTCATGGTACCCAGTTGACAACAACAATTGGCGGATAGACGTGGTGTTAAACAATGTTTCGTGGGTAAAATCGCCTGAGGCATATAAGTGTGGCCAAGGAGAATCCATGTTAGGTGTTCGCAGGTACAATCTACCCTTTGGCCTTAGGGCCTTTAAGACCATAAGCAGTAGTTCCACAAGTTCAGATTTGGTCAGATGCTCCACAAGGTCCATGCAAAAAACAACGTCGAACTGGCCTGACCGATCATTCAAGAATTTTATGGCGTCTGCTTTTTCTACTTCTATAATCCCAGATTGCTGGGCAATTTGGATTTGCTCTTCGCTCACGTCGATTCCATAGGTGTGTTGGAACCCCATATGCTTAAGAGCCCGGATTAAACTCCCATTGCCACAGCCCACATCCAAAATATGGGCGTTGCGATCCAAATCCTGAAGGATCGGCCCCCACTCCCGCTGAAAGAGCTGCGCCTCAGACGACTGCAATGCACGAGCGTCCAATCCGCTGTGCTGGCTTGTGTGCCTGCTGTGGTAGCGCTCGTAGAACAAATCCCTATAACCCATGGCCGAAAAATAAGACAGAAGCCGTGAATTGAGATGAAAATCTTTGCTCCCGTTATTCATAGTATAAACGGATTACAATTCTTCGGTTTATATCCTGTTTTTGAGGCAAGAGTTTCATTTCTGCATCACGATCCACCACCAAAGAATGTGCATCTCCAAAGCCTGAGGCCTTCAATTTATCGGGCGCAAATCCATACTCAATGAATAACCGAACCACACCCGAGGCCCGTGCTGCAGACAGATCCCAGTTATCAGCAAAGCGGTAATTCTTGATGGGTGCGCTGTCGGTGTGCCCCTCCACATCGATTTTAAAATCGACCGGGCTCATTTGTCGAACATGACTGATAATTCGCTCTACTATTCCTCGGCCATCGGGCAGGAGTTCTGTTCCGCCAGACGCATACAATGAAGCCCCATTGATGATCGTTCGAATTTCATATTTCTGAGCATCTAACGTCACTTTCTTGTTCTGAATCTCCTCATGCAACGCGCGCTCAAGGCTCATTTTGAGGGTTTGGATGGGAAACGAAATGGGCTGAGCGGCTGAATCGCTGGTATGTTCGGAACCAGAACTCATCATGGCATTGAATCGCGGATCGGATGAAGCAGCGATGAGAATGAAGAAGGTAAGGAGTAGGGTTACCGTATCCAGAAAGGTAGCCTGCCAGGCATCGGGGTTATCGGGGGGTAATTCCGACTCGGACTTTTTGCGTCGTGGGTTTTTTGATTCAGGCATGCCAGTTTTCTATCGGATTTATTTTGTCAGTTTATTAATTCCACCTATTCCCCTACCATCAATCGCGCGACATAGTAGTTAGTTGATCTGAAATGTACATATCCGGCTTTCCTTCCAAAAGCAACAGAATGGCGGCTAATTCTCGCTCTCGTCGTCTTGTGTTCAAGCGCGATGCTCTGGTAAATTTTTTAGCCAATGGGAACCAAAAAAACTGAGTGAACATCATCCCATAAAAGGTAGTCATCAGGGCCAATGCCATTCCGCTGGCCAAACCTGATGTGTCACTGAAATTACCCAACATCACGATGAGTCCCATTAAAGTACCCAGCATGCCAAAAGCGGGCGATGCCCCCGCCAGCATATTGGACACGAGTACAGGTACGGTCTCTTCTTCCTGGATCATTTGAATCTTGATATCACCCAATACGGCAATCTCTTCGGCTGTATAATCCGTAGAGATCAACTCAGCCAGAAAGCATCTGAACTCATCCGTTTGCTGCTCGGCCGTTTCCTTCAACACTTGTGCACGGTTTTTCCTCATGCCCTTCACCCAAACCAAGCAATCATCCACATGAGCCGCTTCCGCTGTTTTATGTGCGGAACCTTTGGCTGGGAGTAACCCCTTTAGGGTGTCCAAGACTTGCGCACCCGGAAAACAAGCGAAAACCTGGAACAAACTCCCCCCCACGATGACCATTAAGCTGGGAATATTCACAAGCATTTTCACAATTCCAGTAAACAAATCGGGTGGAAACAACGTAAACCCAAAAGAATCAGCGCTCCCGACAAAAAATACCAACAAACTGATCAACAACCCCAAAATACCTTTCATGTCATTTGATCTTATCTCGATGTATCGATCCGCGGAACTGTATCTGCAGAGGAACCTGTTTGCCAAGGCTTTCGTGGAATTCTAATGGCACGGCGTTCAACGAGTGAATCCATTTTCCATGCTTCGAGCCAACATGAATCCGCCCGTTTTGAAAATCCCTGCACCTCAAATACATTGCCTAAAGCGATGAGTACATCCGGCGAAGACAGCCATGTATTAGCCTGAAGCAGCAGTTGTTCGGCTTCCCGATAACGCCCCTCATACAAGGATTGCTGTGATTTTACAATATTACCGATCACCAAATTGGCTAAAAGTGCATATTCCGCATCGAGTAAATTCATGATTTGGCGGTTAACGGTGTCTGCACGGACCCGGCCTAAAGTCTGAAGAGATGAGTCAGCTGATGCCCCAAAATTTGTCGTACTTCTGCGCCATCGGAGGTTCCTGGAGCAACCCCAAGTTAGGTACAGCACCGTCAAAAGCACAATAACAAGCATCAACCCATGAAAACGCGGATCTGGCCATTGAGCAAGTTCGTTGGGGTTAGATTCCACACGGTAAAGGCTCATGCTGCTTGTGCTATTGGTTCAGAACGATCCACTTCCAGCGTTTTCTTCGTGGTGGCCAGTTCCTTAAGAAATCTACGGCTGGCCTCACCCTGTTTTTCAGGATTTGAATCTAAAAGCTCTGCCATTTCCCATAACATACTCTGCTCTCGCTCGGGTCGTCCATCGAGAACACGTCTACCCACCTGCTCATCGATTGTTATTAAATGAAGTAATTCCTCCTTGCTTAATATTCGGGCGGCAATAGACAATTGATGATTTTCAAATTGTTCTAAATCAGACCATAAAACCGTTCTGCTTCGAAGGAGGTGTGCCAGATCCGAATCGATTAAATTCAAACGCTCCAAGAAATCGGCTTGTTGTGCCAAAGGCTGAGCGAACATGAGTCCCTCAGCAAGCTTCGTTAAGTCCGCTTTTGGGTCGATCTGCCCCGACTTTTGGATTATTTGGGTCGTAATTTCCCATTCCAATGATCTGATTTGAAGGGCATTTGGCTCTGGTGTTTTTTTACTGGCTCGAATCAAGCCAAAGGCCGTTTCCAAACCTAATCGCCGAAAAACAAGTTGTCTGATGGCCTCTGGTAAGGAAAATACCATAAGCCAACCGTGATCTGCCGTATTCTCCTCGATCAGCCGTACTTTAGAATCTACATCGACATGGTGCAAAACAGATAATCGTCCTTTTGCCTCCATGTCATGTAAACGCGCAAACCACTCCTTTGCCGCAGACTCAAAGTCATCAGCCGCTTTGAGTAATTCCCATCTTCGTTCTTTGAGTCCACGCGTCAACCGCTCAACCGACTCGATGCACATCCACCGAGACAACAGCGCCACCAATCCATCTCTTCTATGGCCTAAAAGACATAGAATTTTATCAATGGCTGTTTCGCTTTCCAATACCCAAGCGTCGAGAATAAAGGCCACTTCCTCAGGTCGGTTGATGATCCGCGCTTCCAGTGAAGACCGAGCTCTTTCCGCATACACTGTCGGTTGGCCATCCATGAAGGCTGTCTGCTGCTGGTGCGAAAAAACAGTGCTCGATTCGTGCTGTATTTCACCACTCGAAGATGTCTTTACTAAACTCGGTATTGACTCAGACATGCTGAAAGGGGCTCCGATTGTCGCTGCGCCAGCCGTGCTGGTCTGAATTTCCTTGTTTGCACGCGCCTTTGATAAACGTATTATTGCCCAAAGCATCATGCCCGCCCCTATTAATAGAGCGATGGAAATGAACAAAGACATGGTCTGTCCCATGTGCCTGATCGCCTGTAAACTCTTGGAGTGCTGGGTTGAATCGGAGCGCAACTGGGCATCCATCACTCTATTGGTTACAGAGGACAAACTTCGATCGGGAAATCCCACCATTTGTACCACAATGGCATCACCCCGTTTATCGTCAAGTCCGAGTGTCGTGTGGATCAAAGCGGTTATGAAGTCAACTGCTTTTTCGTTGACCAGGCTATCGAACAGCAAATTCACCGTTATTCTGCTGATTGATATAACTTCTCCTGATTGCGTTGTTACTTGAAGAGTTGACTGATCCTCCGGGAACAAATTGCTTTGCTCAGCGCGGATTTCTTTCGTTTTTTGAATACGTCTATTATAGAATGGCAAAGCAGGCAGCATCTCCATATCGTCCTCATCCGCGCCTGGATCAGTCTCTTTGCCCCGAACAACACCTTGTTGTCTTGGGGATTTACCCCGGGCTTCTGAGTTAATATCACCCTGTATGTGTATGCTCAAATGAAAAATTGAAGGGTCGATGTAGGTGCCAACCAGTCGATTCAAATAGGCTGTCATCGAGCTTTCAGACTTAAACCGCTCCCATTCCGACAATGGTCGGGCGTTGGCTTCAATAAACACGAGTAATGAATTCAGCATACCCATCAATATGATAACATAACCCCGCTTTGCACGTCCGAACCCTGGAAGAAATTTGGTGATAAGGATCATGGCTCCTGAGATGTTTGACCTGAAGATATTTTCAGTTGATTCAAAAACGCAGGGTCGGACAATTGAATACTGGGATTTCGCTGTAAAGACAATGCCCAGAATTTATGGGCCTCAGATCGTTGTCCCATTAAAAATGAAATGGTACCTCTAAGCGCCAATCCATGATCGGAGGCAAACAGGCTGAGTGATAGATCAAGCATATCAAGCGCTTCGCGGTGACAACCCTGATAAAGCAGTTCCTGGGTTTCTACAAAAGAGGAAACCGCAATACGTGCGCGGGTTTGAAATGAATTGCGCAAATCAAATTGATCTTTCAACCAGCCCCTGGATGAATCCAATTCCTCTATCTTGGCTTGATGAACGGGACCGAGTTGATCGTGAGGACTCGACATGGATTCATTGGTTTGATGGGAATCAGCACTGGAAATGCCCGAGTACCCCTTGAGGAATGGCAATGCGATGAATGGATTTTGGTTTGAAGCCGTCGTCCAAAATTTGTAGGCAAGCATAGTATCTCCCTGCATAAAATGGGCTGATCCTTTCAAAGCGAGACCATAATCAGTTGGAAAAAGACCTAAAGAGCTATCAATTGTATTCAGTGCCAGGAGCCATTCCGAACCGTAGAAATGCTGTTGCGCATCGACAAAAGCGGATACACATATTCGTGCTCGTTGTTCAAGTCGCAACCGATAATCTGTCACAAACAAGGGTCGGGTTCGTATTGATTTCTGTGTTGGTAATTCCGGGTATATGATGAATTTCACATTTTCATAATGATGTCCGTCTATGTTGGCACTGATCACCAGAACCATAGAATCAAGGTCAACACTACCGCCCAAGTATTCCAATTGTTGTTTGTCGATCTTCAAGCAGTACGTACCCGGTTGAAGACGATCAATAAAAAAGCTGCCATCTGCATAGCTTCGAATGATTGTAGAATACGGTTTCGAATGGCCCAGAATGGATGAAATCGAAATACGTACTCCCCCCAAAGGCCGAGTTTGTGTCGATATTTTCTGCAGAACCTCCCCTGAAATGGAACCTGCCCTATATAGGGGCACATCGATACGGTGCGTTTGATTCGGACAAGCAATGAAGGTGTAACAATCGGTTAGTGCCACTAGATCGGCTTCGGGTAGGGTATTTTCATCGATTTGTAATTGATACCGCCAATAAGATTGAAGTTGAAGGAATCGCAGCAGATTGTCTTTTCCCAATAAACCTGAATAAGATTTATCCAGCCTCGCCGACGGTACCGGAACAATCAACTCCCCCAAATCATATTTTTTGTTTACATTCTCATCCATAAAAAACCGAACCGTCAGACCTGACCGACCGACCTGCTCCGCCGGAGAACCCATCAGCTTGCGGGAAGTGGCATCCCACATGACTGAACCCATTCCAGCATGTCTTAAATAAGCCTCTGGTCCATCCGATCCCCATTGCGTTCCCCAATCGGTAGATGTTCGCCATGACCTGAAATCGTATTGAATATTCAAGCCAAAAAGCAAGCCCTGCCCCCGTATGGGTCGTGAAGCGTTGAGTTGAAGTCTACCTGAACGTCCGATATTCTTCGCCACAGAAAATCTGAACTGTCCACCGCTACTGCTTTGGGTAGAAAATTTCTTGAAATCAGTGGTTAGGGTTCCTCGGAAACTGAGTCCCTGAATAAATTGGGGTACAAACCCCCATCTGGGCACAAGAAACACGGATTGCAAGGCCATTTCCTGGTTGTTTTGCCATTTGTTTCTGAATAGATCTCCTTGCTTGGCTTGTGTACCTATTGCCTTGAAATGTAACCGGTTCGTGAAGAGCCCCTGGTTCCAAAGTGCGTCGGCAGACCAAACGACTTTTTGAGCTCCGAGCGTACTCGTTAACTCCCCGTCGATTCTGAATCCCAATGGCCTTTGCTTAAAACTTAAAGGCATGATGTGTTGAATTTGTATCTTTTCACCCCTTTCCTTAGATAATTGAACTGAATTGGATCGATTTATTCCCTTAAAATTATCGTAGGTTATGGTGGTGCTCATTCGGTTGGAGAATATCGTCGCCAAACTCATTCTACTGCTGCCCTGACCATCCAAAGAAACATTCAGCAAGTATTGTTGCAAGATTCGGGCATGAAGCGAGCCACTGGGTCTAAAATGGTAACCCATTGAATCTATATTGGTGTGCATACAAAGACGAGCGGACATCTCGGGTATAATTCCTGCTTCGACTTGACCGACGGACGTCCACTTTGTTTGACTTAACTCGCTTTGACCCAATTGGAATTGATAGTTGATTTGTCCCGCCGGCAAAAAAGCAAAAGGAATATTCAATTGTCGATGTTCAATAATTTCTCTCCCGTCCGGCGTATAAATTTTAAGTTCCACAAGCGATTGTCCGTAATTCATGGGCAAGCGAAAAACGAACCTACCTAAAGAATCTGCAATTGTGTAGTCGATGAGCCGCCCCGAAAACCAAAGGTCCACATCAGAATGCGGCTCCGTTTGCCCTTCCAATATATTATCACCCATTGTTTTTCGTGGCATGATCTGCGCATTGCTGATATAAATCCCCTTCACCAAGGCACCTGAAATTCCACTAAATGTTGATTTGCCAATTAATATTTGGGCAGGCGCCAGTGCGTAGCGATCTGAACTTCCGCGGGAGGTGACATACCGCCAATTCGTCAATTGTCTACCCACTGAAACCCCTTGATTAGTCTGTTGAATAGACAGACTCCCCGAAATATCACCCCCAAACAATTCAATTCCTCCCGTCAGGCGCCCTTCTAACAATCGTCCGGTAGGGGTGTAATCGGTGGTATACCTATAATCAATTGCCCCCAATCCCAACCACTTACGGTTGCGCCCCACTTGCAAATCAAGGCCTTGAATTGTGTTTGGCTCAGCTCCGGTCGACAATTGCCCACGGGCATATGCTCTACGGGCCCGCCATTGAAAGGGTAATTCCACGTCACTGGTGAAACCAATGGCCATAGACGAATGATTCAAGGTCCACTTCACTTTAAAAATCGAATCATACAGCTCGACTTTTAAATAGATCATGCTTTCGACCTGCAAAACATCCCCAGCTTGAACTCGTTTATGCGTTGTATAATTCAGATACTCATTGCTTCTGAGGTCGAGCATCCAAATTGGGGGATCCTGATGGCTTGAACCGATCGTACTCACACGCCCGTTCGTGTCGCGTAAAATCTTGAATGGCATTTCAAATAAGTTCAACACTTCTGTGAGCGATAGATAGTTTTGATTTTGAATCGACTTGACGTTTAAATACACTTCAGAAAATGACGGGTGTATAAGCAGGAATAGGTTTTCATCTGCATCGGTTTGCGCTTGGGATTCAAAGTTGAAAACCAGCACATAAAGCAGCATGAGCAATACAAGGCAGTTCCAATTCACAAAATTAAACTTCCCTATATTAAGGTATAACAATACTCTCTTTAAAGGTATATGGATGAGCGGCTACGATTTCAGCAGGATCGATGTCCGATCTTTCGGTGGTAAAAGACAATCGAACTGAATAAGTCCCTGACTCCATTTTTTTATCACCGAGTTGAAAGCCGAGCTTGCGACAACCGTCGAAATACAGGGCGACAGGCCTTGAATAACGCAATACAACCTCATCATTGGGTTTGAGCACCTCAGTAACCATGCTCCCTAAAAATGGAGCGTTTCCAGTCCTATTAAACTCATATTCCAATTGAAATTGGTTTTCAAAAAATGTCGAACGGAGCTTGGTGACCTCAATACCTGTATTGACGGATCCCGATTTGTAAAAGGCGGCGACCACCTGTTCGAACCTCATTGTGATTTGGGTGGCGAGTCCTTCGGATGGATCGTTTTCTCCAATTTCGGCCACCTGCGGTTGGCTGCTGACCTTCACTCGGGTGAAGTATACCCCTGCTTCAGTAGCTCCTGTTGGGCGAACCTGCATCCGCACAACTTGTTTCCCCCCAGGGGGAATCGTAAAACTCTTAGGATATGCTTTAATCATACCATCGAGGGCGTATTTCATTTTTCGAACGCTATCGTCGTACACCATCAACAACCTTCCATCAGGCAACTCGTCGGGATAGCCGAACTGAAATGAAATACCCACCTCCATGGCTACTGTTCCGGTATTCATGATGGTAGTGGACCCCACCCCTCTGCCATTGATAAAAACTGCTGCGGGGGCAATTCCAACCTGTGCCTTTGACGTACCCGAAAAAAGCAATACCCCAATCAATACCGGAATGTATGTCTTCATATTCTATGTGCTTGAATTTCTTGTCCTCAGCTTACATCTTAAAGATTATAGCTCATACGAATCTCCAGGGTTCCTGAGTATCTACCTGTTGTGTTGGTCAAGCCCGTAACAGCACCCTGGGCTGCAGTAGTTGCAGCAGCAGAGGTAGTGACACCGGCCGCATTCGCTGCATTGATCACTGAATTTGCCACAGCATATGTAGGAGATAGCATTCCGCCCAAATACAATGTCACTTTTTCAGCGTGCGTTGCAGTCCCATTAAAGTCCGTACTGATGAGGTACTGCCCACCAAAACCAGAACCTTGTGGACGAGTAACTTCATTGTATTGATTGAAATCACCCGCCAAGGATGGGTTGCCCACCATCACTTGACTGTTGCAATAGGCCGCGCCTTTACTACTGACACCTGTATTCACCGAATCCGTGCTCTGTGTACCCCTCGCATGTGCCCCTTGGCGGGCAGCTGCGCGAACAACAAAGAAAATCGAATCACTGCTCAGCGTTCCAGCAGATACGATCCGTTGGCTCCGCATTCCCACAATGCCATTGTAGTTGGGCGCTGAGGTGGTGCCCGCCTGTTGATCCAATGCCCTGCGACCACCTATTTCCAGCAAAACAGGTTCGTTGGAGGTTCCGTCTATTTGAATGATGCCGATGTTCGCTGTCTCTCCGAGATTGGAGTTACCCCCTGAATTTGTCGGTAAACGGAGTGGATCCAAAATAACGGCGGGTCGACCTACCCCGGTGAGTACGGTACCAAATTCTACATTAGATTTTGTGGCGTTGTTGATCGATAAAATTTTCGTTAAACGCGCCGTAACCGTTAGCTGGTCGGTTTGTGACTGATTCTGTGCATAAGATCTTTGGACTTGAGAAAATGTAACTCCTAAACAAATTATTAATAACAATCTAATTTTACTTAATTGAATTTTCATAAATTAAAATTTAAATGATGTAACACAATATTATTTTACCGTTTCTCTCAATTGGATATCCAAGCCACGCCGAATATCGTTCGACTGATTTTTCAAAATATGCAGGTATAATTCCTGTTTCTTTATCCATTCGGGCCATTAATGTGGTGGGATAAGAACTGATCATAGTGGATTCGACGAGACTTCCCGCCCCATCACTCAAGTATCGGATGGTTGGTGCGCGAACCCACCAGGGATCATGTTCTATATCGAGGATAAACTGGACGTTTTCCAACGACCGAATTTCAAGCCACTTCAACGTACGGAGTTTCCTATGGGCTTGTTGGCTGCGGTCAGCCAAATCACTCAATGCCGTTTGAAGTAAATAATGGCTATTCATTCCAATTGAAGACCGATTTGCCCCGTCCCAACGGGCTAAGACCATCGAATCCAAAACCGGTTTCAGAAAAAAGTCGCCCGATACTTCCAGGTAGACCCTCATCAACTGAGCGTTCAGGTAATGAGCTGATACCATGAACATGAAGGTAAATACAACTCCAAAACGACGATACTGACAACCAAAACTGATGTAGGGCATAAGCTTGCATGAACCCGTTTAGGCCATTTCGGGCCAGGTTTCGGATGCAAAACTGCGCTGTATAAACTCCTTGATTGCTATGAAAAGAGCCGTACAATGAGGCCGTAGGGGTATTGTCATACTGCCCCTCCGGGTCGAATCGATTAAATCCTATCCCATTTCAAAATAAAGACGATTAAACTGTGCTCAAAAAAGAGTCAAGCCACTTCATTCCGAGTACCGTCCAGTAGAAGTCAACTCCGAAGCCCAATCAAAAGCAAAACAACATACAAATTCCCATAATTTTTAATCCACCAGCAGGCGCAGCACACGAGGCAAACCGTGAGCCCCTTCTACAAACTGAATCAGGTATGTTCCCCGAGGCCATGCAACAACAGACCACTCCAAACGCCCTTCTTCTACGCAAAGATCGACTGGAATTTGTCGGCCCATCAAATCAAAGACCCTCAGACTTTGTCGGGTGAATTGAGAATCAATATCATCCAAACCCGTCAATACCACACGGTCACGGGTCGGATTGGGGTACAAAACAACTTGATTGTCTGCTGTTTCAGCCAAAGATGTTGTGAGTACCCCCCGCACTACATTCCATACGTGGGCGCGCTCGGCTCCCCGATGCGAAGAAGCTACATGAGCAGTGGCCGTCCAAACAAGTTCATGTGCTACACCAGCTGGTAAGCCTGAGGCCATCAGAACAGAGTCAATAAACGAATAGGTGAAGGTCAACTGGGTATCCGGTAACGTATTTCGCCACAAAAGTGAATCGCGATTGGGTGCCGGTCCATACAACACCCAATCGAATCTCAGGCTTCCTGCTGCCGATGGGCCCGGTGTACTCCATTGAAAAGTTAAATTCTGCGCACCTGAACCTTGTAGGGTTTGGGTGGCCTCATTTGCGGGGGTTACCAAAGAAAACCGGCCCATAAAATTCTCGACTGTGGATTGAACCCCTAAGGTATATACCCCACCAGGCTGACCGGCCAAGCCCAATTGAACCGAACCATTGAGTGGCGTTTGACCGCCCGTAAACCGTAAATTAACAATTGCAGCAGCGCCTGCTGCTATGCTCAATGGGAATATGGGCGGATTCTGAATGGTTAACCCTGAACCCGATGGCAGAATGGACGTGATGCGCATCGAATCTGTACCCGGATTGCCCAGAACTACCGGAAAAATAACCGTATCACCTGGCAATACCGACCCCAACTGAATGATTGAATCGATAACCGCCAGTCGACTATGGGCCGGAACCAAAGACACAGCCCGAACTTGTGTCATTCTATCCAAAAAAGCGGGGTAATCGATAAAGGGATTTCGGTTCAACTGAGCCGCTTGTATATCATCATTGCGTCGGCGCAAAACACTGTCGACAGGAAAAATTCGCAGCCAATCGCGTAGGTCATTTTCCTGAACCGCGCTGAGGAAAGATAAATCGACCCCTGCCTGGTTCATATGCCGAACGGCGAAGTATAGAATTGCTGATGCAGCAGCCGTTTTATGGGCATCACGGGGCTCAAAAGTAGTGCTGTTGGCCTTAGAACCCCCAGTGTAGGTAAGGGTGGGATTAGGCACCCATCCAAAGGGCTTATTACCCCGCGCTGAATTGGTTGGGCCATTAGAAATGAAAATATGATGCAAATCACTCACCATCGGTTCATTGGTGGCGCCTACACTCTGCGGCCAGGTATGTTCAGTATTCATCGAATATGGGGCGTTGTTGAGGGTGGCCGTACTAAAGTCAGTGGCTGTGTAAGAAATGGTACGACCCGTATACACACATTCGTTTTTATACGGATTGGCATGTCCAGGCTCCCGACCATTCACTTTCCAGTTATCGATCGTTCCAAACATCCGCAAACGCGCGTTGTTCGTACCGCTGTAGCCCAGCTGGGTGTAGGGAGATGATACCCTTTGGCGCAGAGCCTGGCGGAGATCCTCTCCCGATAAATTCTGGGTCGAATTGTAGTAGGCTCTTGAATAGGAGGCTTGTCCACCCAAGCCCACAAAGGCCTGTCCACCCCCCGCCCCAATCAGCAGCGATGATACATTATAAATGTTGTGTCGCGGTTGAAAGCGGATGGGGATTCGGGTTACCTTTCCCGGGGGTAAAATCAAAACAGAACTGGGCGCATAAAAAGCGGGCGTTCCGAATACACTCAAGGTGTTCAAGCGGATGGGGAGTGAATCACTACCCGGGTTAAACAGTGATACCCAAGCCGTATCATCGGCCAATTCGGTGGTGGCCATAAACGAAACCGATTGAGGCTGGTCGAACGGAAGCTGTTGGGCCACCAAATCTAAAGAAAAGAGTGTCAAAACGATGAGCAGAACAGGGAAAGGTGGCTTCATGGGGTGATAAAAGGTGGCTTCAGTTGGCGATTAAAAGGGAGAAAAAGACGTTTTTGAAGGAATCAGGTGCTTCCAATAAGGGGCTAAAATACCATTTTACCACATGGAAATGTCATCCGATTTTCCCCGATATGCCTTAATTTTGTAGAATGACTTTAAACGAATTCGTTGCACAATACGACCGCGCAGGATCCGTGGTGCTCTTGGAAGGAAAAAGAGATGTTGAAGCGAAGGATGCACCGCTCCTCACTGAATTAGGTCGGATACTGGCATCTAAAACGCAACACATGACTTTTCGAAGCGGCAATGCGCCGGGTTCCGATGATCTTTTTTCCATGGGGGTAACGGAGGTCGACGCCAAGCGCCTTCAAGTCGTAACTCCCTACGGCGGTCACAGGAGCAAAGCCAATCACGCCTACCAGACCTATTCACTCGATGAAATTGACCTGGCCAATGAACCCGATATTGTGTATCAAAGCAAAACTGGGGGGCGCAATGATAAACTGATTGACCGATTTGCTGGGGGCAACCGCGACCGTGCCAGCATAAAAGCTGCCTACCTGGTGCGCGATACCGTAAAAGTGATCGGATCTCGGGCCATTACTCCGGCAAGCTTCGGTATTTTCTACGACAATCTAGATGACCCACGCCAGGGCGGAACGGGCCACACCATGAACGTTTGCTCCAACAACCTTGTACCCTTTGTTGATCAGTCGATTTGGATGACCTGGCTCGAAATCCATTCAAGCGGTGGTTAGTGGCACACTAATCGCTGAATATGTCGAACCCTAAGCCCAACGAATCCCCCGAACGGTCACCCGCCTACAAGCACTTGGCCATCGAGGGCATGAGTTGCGCAGCATGTGCAGCAGGTGTTAAACGGATCCTCGAAAGGCAGGCTGGTATTCAATCGGCCGACATCCAATTGGCCAACCACACCGCACGTATTGGCTACACACCCGATCGGGTGGATTGGGTGGCAGTAGAACATATGCTTCAATCGGCAGGGTATGGATGGGTTCAATCAGACAATAGTGCTGAGTCGGCCGCTACGGAACTCCTGATTTCGGAAATAAAAAATCTGTCGAGCCGCACCATCATGGCCGCCGTCTTGGGAATTCCCTTGATGGCCGTTGGGATGATCTGGATGCATGAAGATTGGGCGCGTTGGCTTATGCCCGCTTTGGCCACACCCATCATAGTGATTCCGGGAAAACAATTTTTCGTGAAGGCCATACGGCAATTTCGAACAGCCACTTGGGGTATGGACAGTCTTGTGGCAATGAGTTGCACGACCACCTATGTATACAGTCTTTGGAATACCCTGTTTCCAGATGTACAACGCGAAATGGGCATCACACCCCATGTTTATTATGAGGGCATAGGAGCCATCATCGGGTTTCTGTTGCTTGGGCGATTGCTTGAAGGAAAAGCACGTTTAAAAGCCATCCAAGGAATAGGCGCGCTGCTGAGCGATCAGCCAAGCGTGGCGCTTTGTTGGAGAAATAACGCCTGGACAGGTGTTGCCGTGGCTTCCTTGCAATTGGGCGACAAAATACTCATTCAAGCCGGGGCACGTGTGCCAGTCGATGGCTTGGTTGAAGTGGGTCGGGCCGAAGTTGATGAGTCATGGCTAACCGGAGAGCCCTTTCCGGTAACACGTGGTGTGGGTGATGAAGTACATGCTGGAAGCCAAACCATAGCGGGAAGCCTTGAGGTGGTGGTCAGGCGAAGAGGGTCAGAAACATTGCAAGGACAAATTCATCAACAAATACGTGAAGCGCAGGCGGCGCGGGCACCGATCCAAGACCTCGTCGACCAAATCACCCGGTGGTTTGTGCCCACAGTAATTGTATTGGCGTTCATTTCCGCTGCGATTTGGTGGATGTTCGCTGAAGAAAATGCCTTGTCCATGGGATTATTGGCATTTGTGAACACCCTCATCATCGCCTGCCCGTGCGCTTTGGGACTAGCCACCCCAACCGCACTGGTTGCTGGCCTCTCAAGCGCGGCTCGAATGGGCATTTTGGTGCGCGACCCCTCCGTTTGGGAAAAAGCCGGAGCCATAAAAGTTATACTGTGTGATAAAACTGGCACCCTCACTGCCGGTCGCCCAATAGTACGTTTGATTCGTTGGCATCCATCAATCACGCCCGGTCAGCAACGCGATCTACTCAAAATGTGGCAAAAGTCGGCCCAACAGTCTACACACCCGGTAGCATATTCCCTCACTCAGTATTCCGAAATCGGAGTAGACGATCTTAACAATGCCCATGAAGGTGAACCACGATCAAACCAGCTTTTAGAGTGGTCCAATATGGAAGAACATGTGGGGCTTGGCGTTTCATTTCAGGTTATGGATAAACATTATCGCTCGGGTCGTCGGTCATTTGTAGAAGAAAAAACGCCAGAATCCCAAAAATCGGGGGATTCTTCCCTGCATATTGAAGCTGATCATCGTTCAACGGCACAGGATGATTGGGGCGAATGGATTCAAAATCAGGCCGCAGCATCCGCTGAATTGTGGTTGGGTTCGAATGGCACTCTGTTGGCCTGTGCCTTGGTGGATGATCTCCTTCGCGCGGATGCCCTGGAATTTGTTGAAAGCATGAAAAAAAAGGGGGTCGAATTGATGCTGATCAGCGGTGATCGTGTTGAGCGGGTGGCTTCCATGGCCCATGATCTAGGGATCAAATATTGCAAGGGCGACCTGTTTCCGGGCGAAAAGTTGGCGGAGGTTCGCGCTTGGCAATCGAAAAACCAGTCCGTAGCCATGTTGGGCGATGGGCTCAACGATGCGGGGGCTTTGGCGGCTGCCGATCTCGGGATGGCCATGGGTGCTGGAAGCGCACTGAGCAAACACCATTCGGGATTGGTGGTCATCCGCAACGACCTCTCGGCCTTAAACCAATTCTTTGAACTGGCCGAACGCACCCACAACATCCTGCGACAGAATCTGATGTGGGCTTTTGCCTACAATGTAATCGGCATACCGATAGCCATGGGTCTTCTCTATCCCTTTTTTGGCCTATTCATGCACCCTTCCATCGCTGCATCCGCCATGGCATTCAGTTCGGTGAGCGTCGTAGGCAACAGCATTCGTTTACTAAAACATTAAACATGAAAAAACTCATCTTTCAAACAGACCTCCATTGTGGGGGATGTGTGCGAAAAATCGAAACAGGACTCAATCAGCTTGGGGGCATTGATCGTTGGGAGGTAGATCTGCAGCACGAACAACGGCTGCTCAGTGTTTGGGGGCATGAAATCGACCCCAAGGCCGTAGAATTGGTTTTTGAAACCTGTGGGTTCGAGGCAAAACTAAGCGATTCTCAAATATAGCAGATGATGCTGGTTCGAATCAGGTGAAGCCTCCAAATGAGATGGCTGTTCGAACGGATCAGACATCCAAATGAGATGGCTGTTCGAACGGATCGGACATCCAAATGTGATGGCTGTTCAAACGGATGGGGCACCCAAAAAGGGTTCAATCATCCAAGAAACGCTTGCCAACCCTGATTTTCTAAGCTCGCAGCATCTGTTTCTACTTGCTGCCGAAGACGGGCCCGGTATTGTGCAAGGCGCTCCGCCAAATCCGAATCGGAGATCGCCAACATTTGCGCGGCCAGTAGTGCCGCATTCTTAGCTCCATTCAGGGCCACCGTAGCCACAGGGATTCCACCAGGCATTTGCAAAATTGATAGCACCGAATCCCAGCCGTCCATGCTCTGGGATGATTTCACCGGAACGCCCACAACCGGAAGCGGACAAATCGATGCGATCATACCCGGTAGATGCGCCGCACCTCCGGCACCCGCAATCACCACCTTTATGCCCCTAGATGCAGCGGTTTCTGCATAATCAACCATGCGTAAAGGCGTACGGTGTGCGGATACAATACGCACTTCACTCGAAACCCCTAACTCTTGCAGCACCTCTGCGGCCTGCTTCATGATAGGAAGATCCGACTTACTCCCCATAACAATTCCCACTAATTTCACCGATTGGGTTCCACCACTTATACCACCCTGAGCAACTTCTTTCTCTGTATTCGACCCAATCGAAGTTGTCCTATTTTCCTTTGTATCTGAAATAAAATCTACCGCCGAGGACACATAGGCCGTATTGTCCTTAATCTCGATATTTCCCTTGCAGTTGATGTGCCATTTATAATCGCTGACTTCTTTTACCCAGTCTTTGGAAGTTGCGACGCGTCCGTCGATCACCACGCCGCCAACGAGATGTTCTCTGCCATCGATAATTAATCGCCAACGATTGGCATCATGTGTTGATTGCGTGTTAAATCGAATAAGGATATTTTGCGGGACATTTGTCATAAATAAAAGCTACTGGATTGAAACTCTTGTTTTGAGTTTATTTTTTTTGCCATTTTGAATTACATCAAGTGTTGGTTCGGTTAGTAACTACCCTGATTTGTTTCTTCAGTGCCCTTGCACGGCAGATGAGATCCTCAGGATCGCTCCCCACTACAGTAAAGTGCCCCATTTTCCGCATAGGACGGGTTTCTGCCTTGCCATAAGCATGCAAATAAACGCCTGGCTCTCCCAATATTTGATCAGCACCTTCAAAACAAGCGGGGCCGGAATGACCTTCGGCACCGACTAGGTTCACCATGATTCCTGTATGCAAGGATTCCGGGGTATGCAAGGGCAAATTCAAAATGCCGCGGAGGTGTTGCGCATATTGCGAATAATTACAAGACTCCATGGTAACGTGCCCGCTGTTATGCGGCCTGGGAGCCATTTCATTCACCAGCCAACGGCCATCACGGGTGTAGAAAAACTCAACAGCGAGCAGCCCACATACATCCAATTCTATGGCGATCTGTTTGGCCAAATCTATGGCCTCCTGCATAAGTTTCGGAGATAAACGCGCGGGCATCAACACCTCCTCCACCAGATTGGCATCGGGATGAAAGACCATTTCACAAGGGGGGAAGGCGGTGGTTTCGCCCCTCAGGTTCCTGGCAACCAAAACGGCCACCTCACAAGCCAAGTCAATGGCCTCCTCCACGATGCAAGGAACATCAGGCAAATCAAAGAGGTCATCGGCCGACCGAAGGGCACGAACGCCCTTCCCATCATAGCCCAACCGACAAGCTTTCCAATAAGACAGCAAAGGCTGACGGCCTGCAGAAAGGGCATCGCGCAAGGGTTGAATTCCGCCATAAAAGTGTACGGGCGCCGTTGGGATCGCCCGCGCCATCAACCACTGCTTTTGCAGCGATTTATCCTGTATGGTCATAAGCGCCTCTGGATTGGGGTGTACCACCACACCGGCATCACGCAGTTTGCGAAGGGCGCCTGCATGAACGTGCTCAATCTCTATAGTCAGGACATCGCAGGAGCGTCCGAACCGAATCACATCTTCCTCATGCAGCAGGTTACCCAGAACATATTCATCACACACATGAGCACAAGGCGCGTCGGGCGAAGAGTCAAGCACACGGGTCTTTAAATTGTATCGGCGCGCCTCATCGAGCAACATTCTTCCGAGCTGACCGCCCCCCAATATCCCTAAAACAAAATCTGAAGAAAAGGGTGATTTCACCAAACAAAAATACAAGATAGGCCGTTACCAATAGACAGAAACTTTTAACACCAAGGAAACTTTTAATACTAAAATAGTTTCTTTAGTTTTGCACCCCGAATGGAAGACCCACACAAGCCCCTATTGCTGCGCATCAGAGACCTTTTGTTCCTGTATGGAACAAAGAGCATTACGCTCGATGACATAGCGTCTCGAATGGGTATTTCCAAAAAGACGATCTACAGTTGTTGTCCGGATAAAAAAAACCTCGTGGACCGCATAGTGGTCGATTACCTCTCTTCGCATCGAGCGGATGCCGAACGGGTTCGTGCTGAGTCGCGGCATGCGATCGACGAAGTGCTGCAAATGGCCCGTTTGGCCCGTGCACGCATGGAACAAGTGTCGCCCGCTTTTTTGTTCGACCTCAACAAGTACTACCCCGATATATGGGCGCGTTTCGAGCAATACCGCACCCATGAGATTTTCGGGCAAGTGGTGGACGTAATTAAGCGTGGCCAACAAGAGGGCTTATTCCGCATGGATCTTGACACTGAAATCGTGGCGGCCATGCACTTGCAGCACATTCGGTTGCTCACCGACCCCGGACAACAGCCTCGACCAGAGCGTCCTGTAGGTGAAATGATCCACCAAATCATCAGCGTTTTCTTGCAGGGGATTGTGACCCGAAAAGGACTGGATGTCATGTGCCAGTTGGAAAAAGAAACATCATAATTTTATAGTTATAACATATTAATACTTATGGCATCAGGCAGCAGAATTTTCTACTTTAGCTTTCTTTTGGGGCTCCTTTCCTCAGGACTTCTCGCTCAAACTTCATCCAACCCCGTTCACTATACATCCAACCTCGCTCAAACTTCATCCAACCCCGTTCACTATACATCCAACCTCGCTCAAAATACATCTAACCCCAACTTGCGCTTTAGCCTCAGGCAGGCGGTCGATTTTGCCCTCGAACAGAATGTATCAGTAGAGAACGCTCGCTTGGATGAACAGGCAGCGGATTTGAAGGTCAGGGAAATAACCTCCATCGGGTTTCCCCAAATTAGTGCTTCCTATGGCGTGAGCGACAATTTTATCATCCAAAAGGTGATTGTTCCGGATGGATCGCTGTTTAATCCCGAAATTCCTAAAGGACAACCCCTTGCGCTTCAGTTTCAACCCCGATACGGAGGCAATGCAGCTGTTACCGTACGCCAGCTGCTCTTCGACGGGAGCTATTTGGTTGGGCTACAAGCCGTGAAAACCTACCGCGAACTGGCGGTTAAAAACAGCGAAATGACACGGACTCAGGTGGTGGAGCAGGTGAAAAAAGCCTACTTTGGTGCCTTAGTAAGTTTCGAGCGGTTACGCACCCTCGATGCTGCCCTCCAAAGAATCGGAAAGAGCCTTGCGGAACTGGAAACCTTGAACAAAGAAGGCTTTGCCGAACAGCTCGATGTGGACCGCCTTAGGGTTCAACAAAACAACCTTCGTTCGCAACGGGAAAAAGTGGCCGCATTATGCGACATCAGCCTCAACCTACTCAAATTTCAAATGGGATACCCCGTGGCGCAGTCGATCGAATTGAGCGACAGCCTGTCTATGTTGGTAAACCTGCGCGCCCTTCCGCTCGAATCGGGCTTCGATATCCGCAAACGTCCAGAAATGCAACTCCTATTGCTGCAACAAACCGGGTTAAACCTCGAAATCAAAAGTCTCAAATCGGGATACCTGCCCTCACTGGCCCTTCAAGCCCAACGGGGCGCTTTGGCAGGGTCCAATACGTTTAGTCAGGTCCGCGACCCAGGTGGTTCATGGTTTGCCTATGGTTCTGTGGGGTTGGGGGTGAACTGGAATGTTTTCGACAGCTTCACCAAAAAATCAAAAATTCAACAAAAAAAGATTGAGTTGATGAAATCGCAGCACCTGACCGACCAATTCCGTCAGGCAGCCTGGATGGAAGAAGCCCATGCCATTACCCAGCTGCGCAACCAGATTCGATCGCTCGAGGCTCAGGAAGACAACCTCCGCTTATCGCGCCAGGTCCTTTCGGTCACCCAAACCAAATACCGCGAGGGGGTAGGATCGGGATTAGAAGTCACCGCCGCTGAAGGTGCGCTCACCGAAGCCGAATCGGGCTATTTCGGTGCGGTCTATGATTGGCTGATGGCGCGGGTTGACCTCGAAAAAGCCCGTGGCAGCCTCCTGGAAAAATAGTTATGGCATCCATTTGAATAAAATCACCCTTTTATACCCCATCCTAACCTACAACCCATCCCAATATTAACTGATCATATGTTGCCCAAATACACCCACCCCATCTTAAGAATCTGCGTTTTTCTGCTCGCCTCGATCGTTGCTCCCTCCTGTGGCGAACAAAAAGCCGCTGATCAGCCTGCGGAGCGCTTGGCCGAACTGCGTGCGAAATACGCTGAAATCGGAAAGGAAATTAAGGCCCTGGAGGCCGTACTGTCGAAAGCAGACAGCAGCGGCGGAAGTGGCCGCTTGGTGGTGACAGAAGCCATCGAAACTGGATCTTTCACCACTTTTATCGAAGTACAGGGTCGGGTCGATGCCCGTCAAAATGTGGAAGTCACCGCCGAGGCCATGGGGATCATACGCTCCGTTAAGGTCAAAACGGGTGATGTCGTGCGCAAAGGAGCGGTCTTAGCCGAGCTCGACCCGAGCGTTTTGCGCAAAAGTATGGAGGAACTTGAAACCCAAATTGCCTTCGCCGAACAAATGTACCGCAAGCAAGAACGGCTGTGGAATCAGAAAATCGGTACTGAAATGCAGTTTCTTCAGCAAAAAACACAGTATGAGGCTTTGGTCGCCCGGCGTTCGACCCTCGAAACCCAAATCGATATGACCCGCATTAAGGCCCCGGTCGACGGCACGGTCGATGATGTGTTTTTGAAAATCGGCCAAGCGGTCAGTCCTGGACTCCCTGCCTTTCGGGTGGTGAACTACAACGATATGCGTGTGGTGGCCGAGTTGTCGGAGGCCTACATCGCCAAAGTTCGCTCGGGCGACGCGGTTAAGCTTATGTTCAAGGACTACAACCGCGAAGAAGAAAGCCGCCTCAGCTATGTGGCGCGCAACATCAACGCCATCAACCGCACATTCAGGGTTGAGTCGGATTTGCCTTCGGGTGGGCGCTACAACCCCAACATGGTGGTGGTCATGAAAATACGCGACTACAACAACCCGAAGGCCATTCGAATTCCGGTGAATCTGATTCAAAGATCCGAACAAGACGCTTTTGCGCTGGTGGCTGTAGCCCAGGGCAAACAGTGGGTAGCCGAAAAGCGAATTCTAAAACTCGGGAGCAGCTATGAAGGCTTTTGTGAGGTGCTTGGCGGACTACAAGCGGGCGACCGATTGATCACTGTTGGGTACCTCGATGTGGCGCCCGGCCAAGCCATTCGTATTTCAAGCTCCAATTAAGCGCACCATGACTGCAGAAGATAAACCTAAGGGATTCGGCCCCAGCAATTGGGCGATCGACAACCGCTTCACCATTTTCATCATCACAGCCATCCTGATTTTCGCGGGGGTCTCGACCTATGAAAGCATCCCAAAGGAGCAATTCCCCGAAATCGTGATTCCAACTCTGTATGTGAGCACGGTTTATCCCGGAACCTCTCCCGCCGACATGGAGAATTTGGTTACAAGACCCCTGGAAAAACAAATCAAAGGCATAACGGGCATCAAAAAACTGACATCAACTTCGATTCAAGACTTTTCGAGCGTAGTGGTGGAGTTTGGCACCGAAGTAGACATTGCTGAAGCCAAACAGAAGGTCAAAGATGCCGTCGATAAAGCACGTCCTGATCTGCCGACAGACCTTCCCGCCGACCCCAATGTGATTGATGTTGATCTCTCTGAAATTCCGGTCATGAATGTGAACGTGTCGGGAAACCTGGAGTTGAGCCGACTGAAAACCTATGCTGAGGAAATACAAGACCTCATTGAAGGCGTAAAGACGGTGAACCGGGTGGACCTTGTGGGGGTCCTCGACCGGGAAGTGCAAGTGGATGTGGATATGTTTAAGATGCAGGCGGCCAAACTCACGATGGACGATATCGAACGTGCCATTCGGTTTGAAAACATGACCATTTCGGGAGGCGCTATCAACACGGGGCAAATGAAGCGTTCGATTCGTGTTGATGGTGAATTTGAACGGGCCGACGAAATCGGGAACATCTATGTGGCCTCCATGTCGGGTGCTGGGGTCTATTTGAGGGACATTGCTCTGATTATCGACGGCTATAAAGAACAGGAATCGTTTGCCCGCCTCAATGGTCAGCCCGTTCTCACACTAAACGTGATCAAACGCTCCGGGGAAAACCTCATATCCACTTCCGACGAAATCAACGCCCGATTGGAAGAGGCGAAAAAAAGATTCCCCAACGAGTTGAAGGTCACCATAACAGGCGACCAAAGCACCCGCACACGGACCACCGTGCACGACCTCACCAACACCATCATCATTGGTTTCTTGTTGGTGACTTTGGTTTTGATGTTCTTCATGGGCACCACAAACGCCATGTTTGTAGGCCTATCAGTGCCCCTATCGAGCTTTTTGGCGTTCCTGATTATGCCTGGCATCGACTTCACCATGAACATGATCGTGCTGTTTGCCCTTCTCATGGCCCTTGGGGTGGTGGTCGACGACGCCATTGTTGTGATTGAGAATACCCACCGATTGTTCGCCAACGGCAAAAAACGAATCGATAAGGCGGCCAAAGAGGCAGCGAGCGAGGTCTTTATGCCCGTTTTGGCGGGCACCCTCACCACCATCGCACCCTTTTTGCCCCTGGCATTCTGGAACGGAGTAGTCGGCAAGTTCATGTTCTTCCTACCCATTACCCTAATTCTAACCCTTTGTGCGTCTTTGATCGTAGCCTATCTCATTAATCCAGCCTTCGCGGTTCAATTTATGAAGCCAGAGCTTCGTCATCCGAGTCCCGCCCAGCTGAAGCGCCGCAACAAATCACTGTATCTGGTTTCGGGCGGATTGGTGCTCGCCGGTATCATGGGGCACCTCATGGGATCGCCGGGTCTCGCTAATTTCCTGATTGTGGTGGCCTTGTTGCTGTGGATCAATCGCTACGTCTTTACGCCGCTCATTATGGGTTTCCAGGAGCGTCTTTGGCCCGCTGTTCAGTCGGCCTACGACCGCTTTTTACGCATTTGCCTGAAGGGTCGTAACCCCGTGAAAATCGCCGTTGGGATGGCGCTTCTATTGCCCATTACCCTGTTCATTACGGGATGGGCGGCCAAAAACGGCCGTTTGAAAGTGGATTTTTTTCCCAGCGGTGACCCCAATTTTGTATACGTCTATTTGAGTACGCCTGTGGGATCCGATCAGCGGTACACCGATTCGCTCACCCGGTTGGTTGAGGCCAAAGTGGCTCGTGTTTTGGGCAAAAACAACCCTTTGGTGGAGTCGGTGATCGCGAATGTGACCGTTGGCGCTGGCGATCCGATGGCCGGTGATCAGGCAGCTGCCACCAACAAAGCCAAGGTGACGGTAGCCATGGTCGAGTATGCTCGGCGCAATGGTGTATCCACTAAACCCCTTCTCGATTCGATCCGTTTGGCTGTGCGCGACCTCCCTGGCCTGGAGGTATCGGTCGACCAAGAGCGTGGGGGGCCTCCAACGGGCAAGCCGATCAACATTGAAATAGCGGGGGATGATTTCAGCATTCTGGCTGCAACATCTGTACAGCTCAAGAAGTATCTCGATTCGCTGGATATTGCAGGGGTTGAGGAACTGAAGAGTAATTTGGAACTCAACAAACCGGTGATGACCATCAAGGTTGACCGGGAGCGTGCACAACGTGAGGGGATCAGTACGGCCCAAATCGGCTCCGAAATTCGGGCAGCGGTTTTTGGCAAGGAGGTTAGCCAGTTGCGCGTGGGCAATGACGAAATCCCGATTCAATTGCGCTACGATGCCATGAGTCGGAGTCAGGCCGATCGCCTGATCAATGCGCGGATCACTTTCCGTGATATGAACAGCGGTGGGGCCATCCGGCAAATTCCGTTATCGTCGGTCGCCACCCTCGAGTTTGGCAACAGTTATGGCTCCATTCGACGCAAGAACGAGAAGCGCGTCGTCACGATCAGCTCCAACGTGCTCAGTGGCTATACCGCCAATGAGGTTGTGGCAGAGATTACCGAGGCACTCGAAGGATTCCCGGCCCCTGAGGGCTATTCAGTGGTACTCACGGGCGAACAAGAGGAGCAGGCAGAGGCGGCCGCGTTTTTATCGCGCTCCCTCCTGATCAGCATTGGACTCATATTTCTGATTTTGGTGTTTCAATTCAATTCGCTCAACAAAACCTTGATCATTATGAGTGGTATCGTACTGAGCATCATCGGGGTATTGTTGGGCTTTGTGGCCACAGGCATGAATATGTCGGTGGTGATGTCGGGCATCGGATTGGTGGCTTTAGCGGGTATTGTAGTGAAAAACGGTATTTTGATGGTGGAGTTTACCGATCTGCTCCTAAAAGATGGGCGAATCAGTGTTCGGGAAGCCATCATTGAAGCAGGTAAAATTCGAATGGCGCCGGTCTTGCTCACCGCATTTTCGACGGTATTGGGACTCGTTCCGCTGGCGGTGGGTCTCAACATGGATTTTGGCAAACTTCTTACTGAGTTAAACCCCAGTATCTATTTTGGGGGTGATAGTGTAGCCTTTTTTGGTCCACTGAGCTGGACCATCATTTTCGGGCTCACCTTCGCTACTTTTCTTACCTTGGTTTTTGTTCCTGTGCTGTATTATATTACGCACAGGAATCAGATTCGTCGGCGCTTCCTCATGCGCAAAATTGAGCGGGCAACTTTTGGCGTTGAAAAAGCGAGGTCGACGGTGGAAGGGCTGCCCGCCTGAAAGGGATAACTCCTATTTTGCGCTGCCTTGAATAATCGTTCAAACCGCAGTAGTCGCTCATCCACCAAGTCCCGCCCAGGGCGTCATTCTGCGGATGGCGGTCGGGCTGTGTCTGTCCACTATGTTCGGCCCAAAAAGCATCTGGGCCAACATTTTCTGACCGATTCGGGAACAGCTGCCCGTATTGCCGGTGGATTAACGGGTTTTGGTGCTTATACGCACCTCGTTGAGGTGGGGGCGGGAACGGGCATCCTCACACGGCACTTGCTCGATTTACCCTATCATTTGTGGCTTTCGGAGGTCGACGAACAATCGATCGCGCACCTCATCCATCATTTGCAGGTTGACTCATCCGTTATTCTGGGCGATTTTCTTCGGCTGGATTTAGGGAGCTTGCTTCGGAGCCTTGGGCCATCGGGCGGCGATTCGGCCGATCATCGAGCTGCTGCGCAGGAAGAAATGCCCGAGCGATCGCGAATTGGGGCTGCGAAAGACGTTATCGGCGCATCTACCGAGGTGCCCACTGCGCCCCAGATAGGGGTAGTTGGTAATTTTCCTTATCACATCAGCAGCCAGATTCTGTTTAGGGTGCTCGAACAAAAGCAATACATTCCTGAAATGTGCGGCATGTTTCAGCGCGAAGTGGCCCAACGCATCTGTGCGCCACCGGGCAATAAAACCTACGGTATTTTGAGTGTGCTCACGCAGGCCTACTACCAGACAGAGTATTTGTTTACTGTAAACGAAGGAGTTTTCAATCCCCCTCCTAAGGTGAAGTCGGGCGTAATTCGCCTGCAACGCCTCCCTCAACCGGCCGATTGCGATGAGTCGCTGCTTCGCCGCTTGGTGAAGGCCGGATTCAACCAAAGACGAAAGCGGTTAGGCAACGCTTTGAAAACCGTATTGCCTGTCGATTACCCCGATGCACTTCGGCTCATGGATCTGCGCGCGGAGCAATTATCAGTCGATCTGTTTGTGGCACTTGCCCGCGACCTGGCCCAGTTTATTCAGGATTCGTCCGATAATATTTAGACTTTTGTGCGTTAGAAAACTCATGTTCTTGTTGTTGATTCTGTGCTGTCCTATTCTTGAAAACCGCATCGATTTTTTTTCTTTGGATAACTAACCAGAGTAGATAACCACCGCTATGCCTTGCGCGAACAGTTCCACGAAAAACGATGGCTTCCGGCTCTTGGTGGTGGATGATGTTCATCCCGTTTTGTTCGACAATCTACGGCAAATCCCGAAATTGGAATGTGTTTACCGGCCCGATTTATCGCCTTCTGAGGTCTTTAATCAGCTGTTTGCCTTCGATGGACTTTTGTTGCGCAGTAAAATCAGATTGGATGCGGAGTGTCTTCAGGGGCTGCCACGACTCAAATTGATCGCCCGGGCGGGGGCGGGGCTCGACAACATCGAGCAGTCAGCGGCCATGGCTCAGGGCATTACCTTATTGCATGCCGGAGAAGGGAATCGCACCGCAGTGGCCGAACATGTGGTGGGGATGTTGCTCGGTCTACTCAACAGGATTCCCCAATCGGATGCCCAGGTTCGTACGGGCTTATGGGATAGGGTGGGCAATCGGGGCCGGCAATTGAGGGGGATGACCGCTGGGATTATTGGCTACGGCAACAACGGATCGGCAACGGCTGCATTGCTGGCCCATTTGGGCTGTCGGGTTTTGGCCTACGACAAATATGTACATGGTTTTTCTACCCCCGAAATCAGCGCGTGTGCCTTGGAACCTCTGTGCCAACAAGCCGATATCATCAGTTTACATGTTCCTTTAACTTCGGAAACGCGCGCTTGGATCGATGCCGACTTTTTGCAGCATTGCCTGATGAAGCCAATCCTGGTGAATGCTTCGCGTGGCGAGGTCGTCGTGTTGGCAGATGCCGTTTCTGCCCTAGAATCGGGTCAACTGGGGGGGGCTTGTTTGGATGTATTGCCTGTTGAGGATCCCCTAAAATGGGATCAATCGCTGATGAACCGCTTGTTTGCGCTACCCAATGTTGTTTTGAGTCCGCACACAGCGGGCTGGTCGATCGAATCCTATCAGGCCATATCAGAGGTGCTGTCAAATAAAATATCGGAATTCTTGCGTAATTTGGAAGGTTCGTTTTACGAATCCTATTCTTGATTTACCGTACAGAAGTTATTTGATTTACCGTACAGAAGTTATTTGATTTACCGTACAGAAGTTATTTGATTTACCGTACAGTAGTTTTTGCTCCAGCCACTTGAAGTACAGAGCGGTTAAAAAATAATACCGACCCCTATGCTGCATTCCCGAAGCCTCTCCTACTTTTTCGCTTATGTGCCCACATTACTCTGCTTGGTGGGCTTCAGTTTGGGTGGTCGGTGGGCCGCCCTCAATTTGGTCTTTGTGGTGGTATTCCTCGGCCTCGCTGAATGGCTGCTGCCACAATCGCGGAGCAACGAGGAGGCACCTGAGTCGGACATTCCTAAGCTGATCCTCTGGTTATCGCTTCCGGCCACCTTGCTTGTGCTGGGTTCACTGCTTTGGGCGGCAGCCACCGGTACCGTACAGGGGTGGCATCTGGCGCTTGCTGCATTGTCGGCCGGTTTTCACGGAGGTACCGTGTCGATCGTTGCCGCGCACGAGTTTATCCATCGCCCCGACCGAAATTCAGTGGCCGCTGGCAATTTTCTGCTCTTGCTGCAAGCCAATCCTTATTTCTTCGTCGATCACCTCAGGGTGCACCACCGCTATGTGGGCACACGACGTGATCATGCGACGGCGCGTTATGGGGAGGGTTTTTATGTCTTTTTGTTGAGGAGCCTGTGGGGGCAACTCTCAGAGGCCGTGCAGCTTGAGGCGGAGGCGGCCCGCAAGCAAGGGCACCTTCCCTATGGGATGTTCAACTATGTGGTGCGGCAAATTGTCGTGTTCGTTGCCCTACTCACCTTTTGTGGATGGGCCTTGGGCTGGATGGCCGCTGCCGCATGGCTTTTGTCGGCTCTTACCGCGAATGTCCTTTTGGAGTATACCAATTATCTGGAACATTATGGCCTGGTGCGACCCGATGATGCCCGAGTGGCTTACCGCACTTCTTGGCAAAGCGATACCTGGTTTAGCCGATTTCTGTTGTATGATTTAAGCCGGCACAGCGACCACCACGTGCATGGCGCTCGCCCCTACCACCGACTGAGGAGCATGGAGGACGTCCCGGTTTTGCCCGGCGGATATGCGGCTCTTTTGATCCCTGCCCTATTTCCCCCACTCTGGTTCCGACTTATGCACCCGCGAATCCCAAAAAATACCGGGTAGCAATGAGGTAATTGGCGCTAAACGAATGGATCCGTTTTCGGCCAATCGGCTGTAGGCTGGGTTAATCTAAGGCAATATCAAATTGAACCAGATCAATAAACAGTTGTAAACGAGCGTCGAGGTCCTCGCGCGATAAATTCTCCAATCGCTCGATTCCGAATCGTTCCACACAAAATGAGGCCATGGCCGAACCATAGATGAGGGCGCGCTTCATGTTTTCAAAGGATATATCGCGCGATTTGGCCAGGTAGCCAATGAAACCACCTGCGAAAGTATCTCCAGCACCAGTGGGGTCGAAGACCTCTTCCAGGGGCAAAGCAGGCGCGTAAAATACCTCATGCTGATTGAACAAGAGTGCCCCATGCTCGCCTTTCTTGATGATGAGGTATTTCGGCCCCATCTCTAAAATACACTTTGCCGCCTTAACCAGTGAGTATTCATTAGACAGCATCCTTGCCTCTTCATCGTTAATCGTGAGCACGTCGATTCGGGGGAAAGTGCGTTTGAGATCCTCCAATGCCGTCGTCATCCAAAAATTCATGGTGTCGAGCACGACCAATCGCGGGCGCTTCTCGATGCGATCCATTACGGCATGTTGTATGGCGGGCGTCAGATTGCCCAACAAAAGGAAATCGGGGTTTTGACAAGAATCAGGTATCTGGGGGTCAAAGTCGGCCAATACATTGAGTCTCGTTTCGAGGGTATCGCGACTGTTCATATCCATGTGGTAGCGGCCCGACCAAAAAAAAGAATCTTCACCCTGTTTCACCAGAATTCCACTCGTGTCCATACCACGCGCCCTAAACGCGGCCAACTGCGTCTCAGGGAAGTCACTTCCCACCACAGAAACCATGTGCACCGGCTTAGTGAGGAACGATGCCGCCATTGAAGCATAGGTCGCCGCCCCCCCTACTATTCGCTCAGCTTTACCAAATGGCGTTTCAATTGAATCAAATGCAACTGTACCAACAACCAATAAACTCATAACATAAAATATTTAACTTCTGCCGCAAATATCGTGATATTCATCGTGCAATTGTGTTTTCCCAGGTTATTGGTGCGGAAAAGGACCCGTTTAAGTACGATCAGGCTTGGACATTCGTCTGGCTGTGCTCAGCCTTGTGATGGTAGCGTTGCGATTCAACCCGCGCCATCAGCGAATGATAATACTTATACCACCGACTTACACCCAGCGCCTTCGCTTCTAGGTGCAGCGGATGCATTGCCCATGCTGAAAGGTCAGCATCACTTCGCCAATAGCTGATGAAGGTCCCGCGTCCCTCATGTTTAAAACTCTCATAGCCTAAAAAACCCTCCTGACTCTTCACCGCGTGAAGCGTCATTTCGTCATACTCAGCATAACCTTCAAGGTCATCCGACAGATAATAGTTAAAAATCGACGCCCAATAGGGCGTAGGGGGCACCTGACCCATTTGCCATTGTATCATGTCTTGGTCATTGGTAGTTTCATCGAAAGAATATGTTCATTCTCTGTTTTTCGAAATTGCACCATTTGTCGGATCAGGTCAAAAGGCAATGGCTCATCCATTGGAAATTGTACGGATCCCTTCCCATGTTTGTAGTGTGATAGTTCTTCCCGAAATGTACTGTGGCCAGAAGGAGTCGCATAAAAACCGATATGTTTTTGGAAAGCGGCATAATAGACTAGCGGCTTTCCGCACCACCTATAAGCAGGCATCCCGTAAGAAAAATACTCCTCTGCATCCGGTGCCTCGTTCAAAATTATTTGGCGGATTTGCCTCAGAAAATCTTGGGTTGCCTCTGGAAAACGGTTGATATACTGATCGACTAGATCCATAACGCCACAAAATGAGAAAAAAGTTGAATATTCTAATCAACCAGGGTATCCAAAAGAAATATAGACCTGCCCCGTGTATCGGCCCGCTGATATCCGCCCCATCCAAGGTAGAATTTCGCCAAACACAAAAAAATACAATTTAGCACGATCAGCCGCAATAGATTCAGAGGAAGGAGCAGGTGGTAGACCAGGTGGGCTGCTCACATGACTGCGAAGAACAGGAAGCACTACGCTGGAAGCATGTGGGGGCAGTTCCACAACCTGACTGAGCGCCTGTGCGAGGGAAGTCGCTCCACGATTTGAATACGCAGCCCTAATATTCAACAATAATGAAGGCGTCAGATTATTGTAGGGCGCATGAGATCCTATTCTCCTGAGTGGCGTCCACTCGTAGCTGATGAGAATATCCATCTGTTTCGGTGCTTCAATTTCATAAACCACCAACTCCGGATCATCTAATCCAATGCGCACATGACCAAATGATTCCTGAAGGATAACTCGATTTCGGGTGTTAAAATTCAGTTCCTGAGGCCCGAGTTTACGTACTTGAATGCTGCTATCGGGTTGAAATTGCCCAAAGTTGATTCGACCTTGGGCATAAATTATTTCATCTCGGAGCATAACTGATAGGAATGCAAGCATTGATATCATTTTGTTCTGTTTTATTTTAATATATGGATTCATAAAAGAAGATTGGGAGAACCGCATCTTTACAACTCGTCAATGGTTAGAACAAACTGGGATTTATACCGTCCGGATCGGGCATTATTCAAATTGAAGTTTCCGCCTATCCAGAGAAAATAGGAACCGCTTATCTCGTGGAGTGTAACCGTTGAATTTGGTGTTTCAAAGGGGACGGATGCGCTTTGATTTTCGATCGAACAACCACTCACTTTGTATTCTACCTCTACTTTGCCGCTGTCATTTTGATCAGAATATATGATCTCATAAGGGATAAATGAAATTCGAACGACTCTATTTGACGTACTGCTGATTTTCATCAATCCAGCATCCGAGCTACACACAGGATCAACGCTGAGCTCTGTTCCACTTAATCCAACCGTACTAACTGTGAGGTTTCGGATGGTCAAAAGGCGGGCATCTGCAATCAATTCCGACCCTACACTAACAACATCTACGATAAACTGACGACTACCCGACTGGCACAAACCCCATGAGACATGAAAGTTGAATAACAAAAAGACCAAGAAGGAAGCACATGAATAAGACATAAATGAACAATTAGTGGTTACTCGCACAATACAAAGCGCTGAACAGCCGAATGATCCGGGGTGAGTAGTTTAACCAGATAGATACCCGACGAAAGCCCATAAGCTTCAAAGCGCATTTGTCCAAATCCTGCTGCGCTCGAAGGAACAGAGCTCTCCCAAATCAATCTGCCGCTCAAATCACAAACCTCAATTCGTAATTCTGTCGATTCAGGTAAGAAATAACGAAACCAAACATAGGAGCGAGCCGGATTGGGGAAGGGCGGGTAAAGCTCCGGGGCATCAGGTCTGTAGAAATACTCCGGCTCCTGTTCAGATTCCATGATCACGATACTATAAGGCCAACGTGTACTGAGATTCGGCCTACCTTTACTTGTGCGCAGACCCGATTGATGTTGACCTGCTTCAGGTAGCTTCAAATTAAAAAGAGCCGAATGCTGATCTTTGAGCAGTGTTTTATCCCAATCCTTAGCATTCGCAGCCTCTATTTTGTATTCTGTCTGTCTGCGCATCGGAATTGCCCTTCTATGGGTGTGATCCATTAGCACTGGATACCAATGATTGGGCCACCCTTCTGAGAATTGCCAGCCGATATGGCCAAACTTACCTTTAATGGGCATACCTGACCTGCCTGCCTGAACAAATAATGGAATGCTTCGATAAGGAATTGGGGTGATCGGCAAACAATTGATCGACAAGGGCCAAAATGAACCGGGTGCCGATAATGTGTATAGAGATATCCAATCATCACCCTGCGGGGGCAAAAAATAGGCATCGGATTCATCGCGACCTAATTTTCCTCCATCACTGAATGAAACATACCCTTGAGTGGACATACCACCTATGGAGTATGTCAGGTTGATTTGAATGGGAGAAGATCTTCTAACAACTGCACCGACCTGATTCAACAATTTGGAATCGCCTCGAAATTTCAATATCGGATTCGGTGCATTCGCATGTATCCAGAAGGCTTGAAAGGGGCGGATGATGGCAACACCACCAGCGGTATCCTTGTAATTTCCGGTTTGCCCATTCCAATAGCGGTAACCCCCAACTCGGTCGTTCATCAAGGGATCCCAAGAATAAATTGTTTCATCAACACGCGTTCGCTGCCACAAATTAGAATTGGGGGCCCAATAAAGCGGACTGGCTGTAGGGTTTCCGAGTAAATTCCAACCCGCATCTGATTCCATCATATCGGTATAAATGGAATCTGGGGTTACCTGATTATTGGCATAGATTAATCTGGGGGTGAATGTCAGTTCTGGCGCGTAGTTGAACCATGTTTCCCGGTTTAAAAGAGGTTCAAAACCATTAATTAACAGGGATTTGGGCAGTGAATCACGATAATTTCCTTGTATTCCATTTGGAAATAGAGCCCCATCGAATACATAAACAGCCTGTCCCCGACCGCTAACTATTGAGTCGAACGGCGTTTGAATAGTCCTCCATGATTGAAGGTGGGTGCCCGTATCCGATTCCAAAAAATGGAGCACATTGGGCTGCCAATTGGGGAATTCAGACCCCGAAACACCTTGGATCACCACACTGTCCAAGAAGTCTCGAAAGGAAGATCGTACCGGCGCACTGATCAACCTCCAACCACGTGTTCCTGTTAACTGTTTTTCAATTCGCAAGTTGGGTTGGGATGATCCCATATTCACATAATGCCCCCCTGAGCCGATGTTTAAAAAACCTGAGCCCTCAGTCGAGATCACCCCTCCGTCATTGACGAGAAGACCGATACTTCCTGGAAAAATACTATCAAACGATGTCGCCCCCAATGTACAAGAACCGCCGTCCAAGATGCGCATTGTACCCGGTTGACTAATTTGGACACTGTTCATACCTATGCCCATGGGTTGCTGAATTATAGGCTGATCCCTACGTCTTGGCACCCATATCTGAGCAGTATCAGTGGGTACCTTTCGACGGCTCCAGTTCAGCGGCTCGAACCAGGTTCGTGCTTGATTGGGCCATCCACCTACCCAAACATCCGCCAACCCCCCATCAAGGCCCTGTGTATAAACACCACTCGAATTGGCCCCCACCCCAATAGGCTTGTTTATCCCAGGATACTGATTCTGCCAAGACAAGGACTGAGAATCGATTCTTGGGCCTGAAATATCACACGATGAGATTACCAGTTTGTGTGAGCCAGGAGAAACGGGCATCTGTACATCGCTAAACAACCCACCACCTCTGTATGGATGCGCACGAAAGTCCCTTGGCATCCACAGCGCTGAGTCAAGTTCGGAATAGAATTTCAGGCGCACGCAATCAGGACCCCACGGAACTGATCGATTAAGTGCGTCGGTAAACCTATACGATACATCCAATCGGTTGGATGCCGTATTTATGGTTCTGATCTCTTCGACCACGAGTTGATGGGGCGTCACAACGCTTCCATCAGATACAAATAAGGTGTCCGTGACCTTAAATCCCGATCTTGCGCCGGGTCCAGATGCGTAGGTAGGCGCGAAAATAGGTCCAAGACCTGCAGGAAGTCGGCTTCGATCAAGGCGGTAACGAGAAGAATGGCTACCCTGAAATTGAATTTGTTCGACTTGCATGTTTTTTTTGTCGCCAGGGTTGGCCGACAAAAATCGAGCTGTTAGGGATCCCAATGTGAGCTGGTGTCCGGGCCGAATTCCGGTTATAGTAATATCAGCCATATTTATTGGACCCGAGTAGGCGACTTGCCCATTAAATTCTCTTCCTGAAGCTGTAAAACAACCCTCGACAACCACTGCCGTATCGCCCGAAAAAAACAACAACCCGTTGGTGTCGAGATCCGACCCCTGGCCCCAAAACCCTCTACGATTTTGCGATATAATTGAAGCTGTGGTTGTTGGCGCACCGAAAAACGCGAGCCGATATTTAGACGCATCACGACCAATTAAGCGCAATGCGGTATCCAACACGACCTGTTTTTGGTCGCCAGGATACTTGGAGCGAAAGTTTGCCCGAACAGAATCCAAAAAGACCTGATCGCCCGGATTTTGACCGATGATCTGCAGGTTAAAGGCAGAAATTTGGGCGTTCCTGCTCCCGTCATACAACTTGTTTTTGACACTGAAGCTTCCAGATATACCAATAGACACACTTCTTTGTCCGCTCAGGTCTACACCAGATAGAAGGGCGCTGCGGTGAGAAGACGATGTTAATCCCATTACACAGGGCAAAATCTGGAGGCTCGGTGCGTTAATTTGGGTTGTTAAAATACCCGAACTTAACCCCAATGAACCAAGAACAGCAGTCTCGGGTCTTAGGTTCAAAATCCGAGTTCTTCCGGCTTCCATAAAATAACCAATGTCACCCCGGTATTGATTTCCATAAAAATCAGGAAGCACCCGAATATCATTTCCCCAGTCTTTGATCACCCTTTGGTTAGCGTTGATTACCGATATCTCTAAATCTGGGATTTCGTCGCCGCAAGGCAGGGAGTAATAGTTCGACGACCGAGCCGACAAAAACATCACCCCAATGCTTGAGTCACCCAAAAAACTACCTGCTTTTTGAGCAAATCCAATCGTAGTCGTTGACTGCCCACCCAAGGCCGAGGGTGAGAATATATGGGCACGCCCCAGAACCGAGCTTCCCGCCACCACGTCATAATGAACAGCGTCTCTTCCCCCGAGCACCAAAGCTGTTGGTCTTATTCGTTTGTTTAGGCCAGTTGCTGACGATAGAAATTCAGCGGTTACCGATTGAATGGTCAATTCATCTTGGGTGAAAGTCAATCTGCTGGCTTGTAGCGATGAGAAATCGGCGACTACCACTGATTTGGTACCATTCCAGACCCTGTCTTGCCCATTCAGGAAGCCGGAAATCACTGACAGCGGTTTTTGAACAGAAAAGACCGATTCAATTGCCCTCCATCTTTGATCCGTACCAGGAGCCAGCCGCAATCGGTATGAACCCGATCGACTCACCGACCAATAATCCGATGAGTACTGCCCTCTGATGAGTAGTGCAGAGTGGGGAAGTTCATAACCCAGCCAACCAGAAGGGCCTTGGGTCATTTGAACATTCAACCTAACGGTATCAATATGTTCAGCCCACTTTCCTCTATTGGTCTGAAGCTCAGCCTTAAACCGAAACAGCTCACCAGCCCGCTGTTGTGCAGATGGCATTCCCAAACAGACTATTCTTCCTGAATCGATGGTCGACCAATCCAAATGTCGACAAATCGTAGGACTATAGCCCAATGAACTGTCGGATCCGCCCATCTTTCCCTCAGTAACAACTCCTGTACCGTTAATTCTATAGCTATATTCATACTCTGCTGAAGCATGACCTGCAACATGATAATTCCACAACACTGCCTTTTTTCGGTCACCAACCGAAGATGATCGAAAACGTGCCTCGATCGGTTGAATCACAAGACTATCTCCGCCGACGGGTAGGGACCTCACAAACCAAGATTGAGAAAATATACCTCCTAAGGCATTTCCATCATATTTTTTCGTGGTCATCTGAAAATCTCCCATCAGAAGTGCGATGGGCTTTTCTAAATTGAAGGTATCACTTGCCGCTGAGAAGCTATCCAGTCCAAGACGCAAACCCGCCAGCAGCCGAAAACCTTGTCCACCTCTATTGAGGGAAATGGAATCTAATCGTGCAGATCCCCTATTCAACGGGATTCGCATACTACCGAATGCGATTGGGTTCTTTGGGTGACCAGCAGCTACCCCCACCAAAATGAGTGAATCCGAAAGATGTTCTAAAAGGCGGTAACGGTGATTGAATACCCCGACACCAGGTCTACCGGATCGGGCCCCCGTAAAAGGCGTCCCCGCTCGATTTCCCCATGGAGCGGGAGAATTTAACCATCCAATTGAGAATGGCATCGCAGAACCCCCATCAAGTAAATATCCTAACTGAGATTGAACATGAGCCCCACTACTTTGTCCGCCGCTGTTGCCCGAAGCACCTATTTCTCCGACTAAAATTGGATTGACTACCCCCAATTCGTAATGCATGCTATCCGGTCCCCTAATAGAAAATGAGTTGATGAATAGTTTTTTCTTTGTTCCAATGCAAGGTGATCTATAATTCAGAACAAGATTGCCCAAATAGATCTGGTCTGAAGACATAATTCCTGAAATGACCGGCAATCGCGTATATCTCAACCCTGTGGTATCCATCCCAGTAACCTGAGTCGTTCCATCAAACACTTTCGGAACATCCCTGATAAATCCGGAAATATTTAAGACTGCCTTTTCAAGATTGAGCGTGCTGCTGGTACAAGAAAGTGATTGTCCACCCGGAATTTGTGAGAAAGCACGCACCATCAAAGCTGTACCTGGCCTGTTGAATGCCAGGTGCACGGCAGTCGCGACAGAATGTGTCAGGTTTTTTATCGTATCACCATACAATCGCGAAGGGTATGCGGAAGGATAGAGCGCTGAAAAGCGCACAGGAAGTTGACCCATATAATCCGCAATTCGGTTGCGTTGCGTGAAGAGTTTGACCTCAAATTGAAATGTGTCGCCTGCACGATTGAAAATCATCGGATGCACCGGCAACCGCAAAAAAACGGGTTGCTGACTCACCCGGAGGCTAAATTGCACGGTTGATCCTTCCATAAAAACGCCCGGCTGCGACAAAAGGTGGCTCCCAGTGCTGTTTCCACCTCGGGTGAAAGGTGGATCAATTTTCCCATACCCATACAACAGCACAGGGCTAAGATCATAGTGTATGGCAGAATCGCCCAATACCATGGAGGTATCCGATAAATATGCCCTCCTTAACTTACCAGACGCAGGGGAAAAATAATAGGGCCTAGAAGACAGCAAGCGGATGAAATCGTTGCCGTAGGGTAAAGGATGAAATCTAATGGAGTCGCTGTGACATAAAACCGCCTCTTTACTTCCATTGTACATTTTATCGCAGGTTCTGAATGTGCCGGTTACGGTGAGAAGTGGCCGATACAGAATTAGCGTATCCGATGTTAAGCCCGAAGTCGGAAATGGCGGATTTTGAGGCCATTGAACACTGAGTACAATCAGACTCGATCTATTCAGCGTAATATGAGGAAAGACGGCCTCTCCGCGCGTAAACATAGACAACGGGTTTCCGTACAGTCGATTCGCTGCTGATGAATATTGAATTTGAATCCGGGCGGCAATCTGATCGAAAAATTCGGCCTTCACCCCCCGTTGGTTGATCGCTTGGATTGCGCAGGTCAGCGAGTCACCGGCCCTTATGATGCTGGAGGTAATGTCTCGAGGCGATGGCATTCTACTCCATTGAAGCTGAATGATTGGTGAAGCGCCATCTAGAAGAATGCCCGAATGGGTCAGTAGATTGTCTCCCCTGCCCTGACTTCCCAATCCTACCGCGCTATGAATTTCAGCTGTTGAACCATATCCCGCAAAAACCAGCGTAAAAGCCTCTTCAATTGTTGGGTCATACTGGATACTTGTTAAATGGGTTCGTCTTCGCGTACCAACAGACGCACTGATAAATGAAGCCTCACATGCCAACGGAGGGAAACTATCGTTAAACGGTGAAGGCAGATCCACGATACCTATAAGTTCGGTTACATCCGATACTTGAGCATTTTTGTTGCCATCATAATCTTTATTAGCCACTTTGTACAACCCACTCAGCTTAAGAAAAGGAGGAAGTAGATTGAACGTGACCGTTGTATCATGGAGCCAAATTCCATCAACGTAACTTCTAACCCCCAGTCTGAGATTATCACCCCCTTTGCCAATCCACAAGCTTAAGAACCGTGAACATCCACGAATAACAGTATCTTGCGTATCTCCTTGCAGATAGGAATATCCTCTTGGATTGAATGGCGTCCCAATCAGATAAAAATGGGCCAAGGAGGGGCTAACATAATCGGCCCTCCTGTTTCGAATGGTCAGGAATTCCACCTGTAGGGAAATTGTATCCCCTGAGCGCAATAGAGCAGAATTGAACAAAACTGAATCCACAATATTCATCCTCGGAAGCAAATCATGACCATCGATATGGGAAGATTCTCGAGAAAGGCAATCGTTTCCTCCGTAGTCACCATTCCTAACAGTCCAGCCAAAAACATCTCCGCTCGAATATATATTACCCAAGAACAGATCATAATACCCTGACAAGGGACCTGCGAGTACACAATAGACCAACTTTACGTTCTTACTGACGCCCACTGAAGCACCCACGTACTCAAGCCTTATACTGTCAATCCAAACCAATCCTGAATCGGAGGGTAAAACCAACGCACTTAAATGGTTGGCCCCCATATTTGCAAGGGTCGACCCATCAAATGCCTTAGGCAATACCCTGAAACTTCCCTCCACTCGAGCGATGGGCCTTCTGACCATGAACGTATTGGATGTAACCGAGACAGAATCCAATGCTGATCGGAACCATGCATGAATACTGTATTGACCGCCCCGATCAACTGAAACATCCGCCAAAGCCATTCCACGGCTCAGCATAACGATGGATGGGGTTAGTAAACGAGCCGCAACTGGAGCGGTAAACAAACGCAAGTTGAGCGTATCATTTCGGTAAAATTCGGCCAGGCGTCCACGAATATCTCTGAGCGAGAAGCTACACAACATTGAATCTCCAGCCAAAACCGTGTCATTCTCCAAGCTAACCAGCAAATCTAGCCCCACCAACAACTGGGAGCCACTCAAAAATTGACTTGAATCCGAAACAATGTCAACCCCGCTGCCCTCAGAACCCAATGCAAATTGGGGGTTTATTGAAGCAGATGATGACAAGAACTGGGAACGATCCACCATATAATGAATCAGGTCTGGTCCATTTACCTCAAAGTCAACAAGGTATACCTTTTTATTGACGCCATAACCTCCACTTATAAACACTGCAGTTTGTTGTGATACATTTAATGCTTGAAAGCCTGGAATGAGGTTATCAAATTGAAGTTGGGAAGATATAATGTTGGCCTGAGCCGAACCATCGAACAACTTTGATTCAGCTTCGAAGCTCCCGATCATTCGGATGACCCTGGGTGTAATCATGACTTCTCCGCTCAGGCCATTCAGGGTATAATTTGTTGCTGAACGACCCGTCAATACCAAGTTTCCGGAAGAGGTGATTCGACGATTCCCCGGAAAAATAGAATCGATGAAGGCCTGTCCCGATTCCAGAATGAGCTCATCACCCTGAATCATATTCATAACATTCAAAAATTCGTAAGAAATCAAGGCGGTTCCATCAGCCATTCTTGAGCCTGCTACAACCAACGAACGGGACAAAATATCGGCATATAGCGCAGGCTGAACCACAACGTAATTTGCATTTGATGACAGGTAGAAACCCGATTGAACGAGTACTTTATTCAATCCAACATTCATGTCTTGAAATCGCCACAATGGACTCCCTTCAGCCCGCGCTGTATCATCGTTCTTTAGTCCTATGAAAACAGGAATTCCAGAAATATAGACGCTATCGGTCCCGTCGTAGGTTTTAGGGAATGCACTTAATCCTTGAATCGTTAGCGGTGCAGGGTTCACTGTCAAACTTCCCGTGTCCGATTCAAAAGTATAGTTGTACCAATCCAGTGGATGAGCAAATGATATGGAATCCAAACGAACTGAGTATTGGCCCACAGCTGCCATCCGATGGTTACCCGGTGGATTTCCGCCGACATGAACGCTCAATCCAATGAGTTGATCATCCCCCTGTAACCCGTAAAAATGGGCCAGCTCATTCGCGGGCCCAAAAGTCGCTGTAGAATCGCCATACACCTTGTTCAGCGGGAAGAGACTAAATCTTAATGTCCGTTTTGTGATGGTCCCTGTTAATTCAGGTTGTTCGACCCAATAGTTAACCGATGCAAGGGTATATGTCCCGTTTCTGTATAAGGGTTTATGCTCACCCACCTCTGCGCCATTAAAACTCCAGGTTACATTTCCATCCACAGAATACTGGTCTTGATTCACAAGACCAACAAATTCGGGATTACCTGAAATGAACACATTTAAGGAGTCATTGTATTCCTTGATTAAGGCAACCAATCCTGTTACTTGTAGCCGAGCAGGAAAAATAATAATCGAATCAGTTAATTCTACGATCTGGTAATTACTTGCCTGCGTTCCCGCATGAAATTCTATCGAATCGATTTGGACATGGTAAGATCCAACATCTTGAACAGGTCGGTGGGCACCGAATGAGCCCGAATAGGATAGACAAACGAACGACCAGGCATCCCATACGCGGAGGCCCGTAACCTCAACCCGTGGATCGCCCGGCGAAGCCAAGGGCGACAGGCTATCGCCATAGACCTTACTGTGGCGCAGTACCCTCACAAGAAGTGGCGCCGGGATCACTTC